>Ga0081474_148071_pt1 | contig 110790 bp, 123 predicted proteins | sample OneHunmetagenome_2_FD_70978 | JGI IMG/M metagenome (GOLD analysis project Ga0081474, IMG submission 70978) | Ferrous microbial mat communities from One Hundred Spring Plain, Yellowstone National Park, USA v2 (version 2) | ecosystem: Environmental > Aquatic > Non-marine Saline and Alkaline >... | reverse complement strand
GAGGAGAGTGAAGTACTACTGGAGAACTACAGAGTCCTACTGCAGAGGGCGTTAGACTGGTTGTGGGAGAGGATCAAGGTTGAGAGGAGAGAAGTGAAGAGGGGTAAGAAAGTCCTCACGAAGGTCAAGATAACCCTCCCAGAGAAGAAGGGAGTGTACAGGACGTTGAGGGACGAACTGGAGGAGGTCAACGTCCTAGCTTCCCACTACGTGGATAAGGCCATAAGCGACGCTCAATGTTGAGGGGTTGGAGGAGGAGGGCTGAGAAGGGGCGAGCTTCACTGAGGAAACCTAGATTGAAGAGGGTTTACGTAAGGGTTAAGTCTACTCTGAGGAAGGTTGAGGGCGAAACTGTTAGGATTACTGTTAAACCTCACCAGTACTTGACCCTCTCCTGGTCCCACTCCTGGTTCTCTCCACGGGTCAAAGGGTTAGAACTGGGTGAGCCCGTGATAAAGGAGGACAAGGTTCACCTACCATTCCGTTACAGATTACCCTGGTCAACTCCCCTGGACTTCCTGGCAGTTGACAGTAACCTCTACACGCTGGACGCTTACGACGGCGAGAAGTTCGTCACGTTTTCCATGAGGGAGTTGTACAGCCTAAAGTTTGGGATGGGGTTGAAGAGGGGTAGAATACAGTCCTACGCTTCCAAGCACGGTAGGAAAGGGGAAAGTGTTGTCGAGAAAGTACTCCCACCGTGAAAGGGACAGCGTCCTAGATTACGTTCACAAGTTCGTGAACAAACTGTTGGAAATGTATCCTATTACGATGTTTGTTATTGAGAAACTGAACAAACAGTCGATGTTCCAAGACGCTAACGACAAGTTGTCTAAGAAGATTTCAAGGACTGTATGGAGGTCGATCCACCGTGCGTTGAAGTACAAGGCCCCTCTTTACGGTTCCCTAGTTAAGGAGGTGAACCCTTACCACACATCTAAGTCCTGCCCCAGATGTGGACGGGTTTCCCGAAAGGTCGGCAGGACTTTCAGGTGTGAGCGGTGTGGTTTCACCTTGGACAGGCAACTGAACGCATCCCTCAACATCTTCCTCAAGATGTGCGGGTTTCCCCACCTCTTTCTCACTCCCACCGGGAGTAGGTGGGTTTAGGTTACCCCGTTAAGGGGGCGGAGAGGTGTGAGCGGGGCAATGCCCCGTGACTCCGGTGAAGCCCAACGGCTGGGGATTGATATTAAATATTATGAAATCCTATGAAGCCCAAACCCCTTACGAATGATAAACTTAAACTTTTAAACAAATTAAGATATATCATTAGGAGTTCTGATGGAAGTTCCAAAGCCTCCAACGGGGGACTCACGAGGCCACGACGGATACGACATCAAGTACGCCTATAAGGCGTTAGCTGTTCTTGCCCCACTCTCCATCGTAGTTATGTATACTGAAGGCATGTTAATACCCTCACTTGTGAAGATTGAGGAGGATTTTGGTGTTACGGCATCTCAGGTGAGTTGGGTTTTAACTGTTTACCTTTTGACCGGTGCAGTCATGAACCCAATAGCGGGAAAGCTAGGCGACATTTATGGGAAGAAGAGAGTTCTGGGAATCATCATCTGGATCTATGCCCTAGGAGTCACCTTAACTGGATTCTCTCCCAACTTCGATTTCCTAGTTTTCTCCAGGGCAATACAGGGACTGGGTCTGGCTATGTTCCCCTTAGCTTTCAGCCTGATAAGGGAGGAATTTCCTCCCAATATGGTACCAACTGCCCAAGGAATTGTCAGTGCTATGTTTGGGGCTGGAACTGCAATTTCTTTACCAATAGGAGCATACATCTCACAAAACTTCGGATGGCAGTACACCTATCATAGTGTGATACCATTCGTTGTACTCATGGCTATACTCACTTCCACCCAAGTTAGGGAGTCCAGGTATAGGAACCCTAACGTAAAGATAGACTACTTAGGTGCAATAGTCCTTGGGACGTCGTTGGCCTTAATGATCATAGGTTTCAGTGAAGCTCCCTCTTGGGGATGGTCGTCTCCTGAGACCTTGGCCTTCCTCATTGGGGCAGGAGCTACTTTCTCTTTCTTCATATACCTCGAGGCAAGGAGTCCTTTCCCCTTGATAGCAGTTAAGCTACTTAAGAGGAGAAATGTCTTAGTTGCAAATCTGGCTGCTATAATAGCAGGGTTTGCCATATTCATGGGGTCTCAGACCCTGACTTATCTCTTAGAGGAACCAAACCCTATAGGGTACTCTATGGATATACAGGCTACTGGAATAGCGTTACTTCCAACTGCGCTCGTACAACTAGTTACTGGTCCAATTGCGGGCAAGATGATAACCAGGAGCGGGGCTAAGAACGTTATGTTGCTTGGCTCTCTAATCCTTGTTCCCATATACGTGGCTTTATCGTTCCTAACTCTCGGGGGCTCATCTGAGGCAATCTCAACTGTGATACTCTTTGGAAGCCTCGCCATGTTGGGTGCAACTCTATTAAACGTCAGCCTAATCAACATCCTCACTTTCTCGGTCGAGAGACAAGTCATGGGGACGGCGACATCCATAAACACGGTGTTCAGGCTCATCGGAGGAACCATCGGTCCTTCTGTCGCTGGAGCTATAATGGGGACTTACCAGGCAAGCATAGTGGAGTACATTCCCTTTGGTGGAAACTCGATTTACTATCCAATCATGCTTCCCTCTGACCATGCCTTCTCGCTCATATACCTAGTTGCTACTGCCCTTGCAGCGACGATGATCGTGGTATCTTCCTTCGCAAAGGACATAAATGTGAGGAGTCCCAGTTTACAGAAGAATGAAATCGTGGGAGGACATTGAGAGGGAGATACTAAATTGTACTAAGTGTAAATTGAGCTCAACCAGAACTCATGCTGTTCCTGGAGAGGGCAATAGAGAAAGTAAGATAGTGTTTGTCGGAGAGGCTCCAGGAGCCAGAGAGGATGAGTTGGGAAGGCCATTCGTCGGAGCAGCCGGGAACCTACTAACAAAGCTTATCGATAAATACTTGAATTTAAAGAGAGAGCAAGTATATATTACAAATCTAGTTAAATGTAGACCTCCAAACAACAGGGATCCTGAGGAGGACGAAATTCGGGCATGTTCTCCTTATCTGCTCATTCAGTTGGAGATGATCAGGCCTAAGGTAGTGGTTACTCTGGGGAGGCATTCCACTGCGTTCTTCCTTACACTCGCGGGAAACGAGAAAGCTAGTATATCCAAGGTGAGGGGAAGGCCATTCAAGCTAAAGACTGGTTTCGGAGAACTATTGATATATCCTACATATCATCCCGCTGCTGCGCTCTATAACCCATCACTCATGAGAGAGTTAGAGTCCGACTTCTCGAAACTTAAGGAACTCCTTGGAGGATCGATAGCCTCAAAAGCCATCACCCTTGATAACTTCTTTGATGGGAATGAGTCTAGGTCTTGAAAACAAGAGAGTAATAGTCACGGCGTCCAGTAGGGGGATAGGTTACGCTACTGCCAAAAGGTTCCTTGAGGAAGGAGCCTCAGTTGTCATTTCATCCGAGAATCCCTCTTCGCTCAAGAGAGCGCACGAGTCGCTATCGGGGTTTGGCAGAGTATATAGTGTCCAGGCAGATCTCACTAAGCCTGAGGAAGTAAAGGCTTTGATCGAAAGGGGACGGTCTCTTCTAGGTGGTCTCGACGTATTAGCCTACGTCACTGGAAGTCCTAAGCCTGGAAACTTTCTAGAACTCTCCGATGAGGATTGGTATAAGGCTTACAATCTCCTGCTCATGAGTGCTGTTGTCGCTGTTAAGGAGGCCTCTAAACACATGGAAAGTGGAGGAAGAATAATACTGACCACATCCGTAACTCTGAAGCAACCCATAGATAACCTTGACCTCTCTAATGTGGTCAGACTATCCCTTGCAGGTCTGATAAAGTCTGCATCTAGAATGTTGGGCAAGAAGGGAATCCTCGTGAACGGAATAATGCAGGGTTGGACTCTGACGGAGAGGGTGACGCAATTAGCCAAGGATAGGGCTAAAAGGGAGGGCAAAAGCGAGGAACAGGTCATCTCAGAGATAGTAAGCGATGTACCCTTAGGTAGGATCGCAAAGCCCGAAGAAATAGCCAATGTGGTCATCTTCCTTGCCTCTAATCTGGCTACCTATGTTAACGGTGCAATAATCCCGGTTGACGGCGGATGGATAAGGGCAGCTCTTTAAAGTTGTTTGGCTGATAATACTCCCTTTTTTCTCTATCTTAGAACAAGACGGAAATTAAGGGCCTAACTGTTATATGAATTCTGATAAGTAATACACTTCAAGTGATACTATTGAGACTGACCGAGTTCTACACCAGTAACTTCAGGAGTCTGGAGATGGTCAGCCTTAGGGAGCTTGGAGGCTTTAACGTAGTAGTTGGCTTCAATGGTTACGGAAAGACCAACTTGCTATCAGCGATATACCTCTTTGTCAAGAACTTGACGGCAGGTTTGGAGAAGAGATCTGTAGAGGATAGGAATCAAGAATATCTCCTTATGTGGAATGGTTACGATACTTCGAGAACCATTATCCTCGGTGGGAGGATTCAGTTCGTGGAACAGGAGGTCGAGAAGGTTCTTGGAAAGTCTCAGACTTTCTCCATTGAGGTGGTGAACAAGCTCAGGTACGTGAACGGCTACTTGGAGTGGGATCTTGACCTTCTTAGGGTAAACGGCTCGGTGCCTTCTAGAGACGAGATGGAACAGGCGAGGAAGCTCTTAGACTACGCCTCGGGACAGATTGAATATGTGCCCATATTTGATCAAAATTACTTTGATGATGTCCTTAAGAGGATCGTTGGGCTGAATAGGTCACCCATAAACTTACGTAAGTATTGGTACGACTTCGCTAACCTGGTCAGTAACACTATACCTGAGGTTAGGGGAATAGAGATTTGGGACTCCAAGAAATTGGTGCTCAACGTCTACAACCTTCCAATCTACATCGACCTTGCTGCCAGCGGTTTTCAGAGAATAATCCTCATCTTATTCGTGATTTGGATGAGCGGAAACAAGGTACTCTTGGTTGAGGAACCGGAAGTAAACACGCATCCGATAATGCAATACAAGATAGCTAAACTTCTCAAGTCCTGGACTGACAGTAATATACTCCAGGTGTTTATGACCACTCACTCGCCCTTCATAGTTTCCTCGGAGGTGGATAACTACATCGTATTGAAGAGGGGTCAAACAGCGTCCAAGACCATAAGCTTTCAGCCAACTGACGAAATCAGAGCATCCCTATCCTTACTGGGTGTCAGCCTAGGAGATCTACTCTTCAACAAGACCATAATAGTAGCCAGTGAGATGGCTGAGCCCAAAGTAATCCTTAATTGGCTAAGGAAATTGAACGTTAGTCCAGAGCACAACGGTATCGTGATCTTCAACGTTAAGAGCGACTTGGAGCTCCAAACGTGGCTGAGGTTGAGGGACACACTTAAACTGGACATCTTGCTCCTGGGACTCTGCGACAAGGTGGACAATGAACTAAGAGACTTATGTCTTCCCCTGAGCAAAGAGGTAGAGTCTTTCTACAGCAAGAGCGGTATGCTGGAGGCCCTAAAGAGAATAGGTATATATCCCGACGATAAGGAGATGAGGGACCTATCTAGAGAAGATAATTTGAGATGGCTTGTGAATGTCCTAAAGAGAAGGGGAATAGACTACGGTAGTATGCGTGCCTCCATAGGCGAAATAATATCGAGAATCGATTCCATAGAAATACCGAAAGAGTTGGAGATCCTTGTGAATAAGATTAAAACGGCACAGGTAGCATAACTTTTATGGATCTAGTAGGTCTAGCCTTACTTCTCATCTTCGTGGGGTTTCTATTAGTGTTCTTTGACGTACTGATCACAGCATTTAGGGCAATCAGGAGATCTGGAAGAGAGAGTGAAGAAGGGAGAGAGGAAAAAGAAAGAACCGAGGCAGGGGGTGTCATATTTATAGGTCCTATCCCCATAATATTTGGGACGTCCAGGAGGATAGAAAAATGGATGATGATAGTTGCTTTAATTATCACATTAATTCTCGTCGTCTTGTTCCTATTGCCGCTGTTATATTAGTCCCCTGATCTTCATGGCTCTGACTACCCTCTCGACAGCTACTACCATGGCTGCGGTCCTAAGGTCTTGATCTCCCAGGCTATTATATTTGTTATAGACAGCGTTGAAGGCCATTTCCATCCTATTGAGTATGAGCTTCTTTGCCTCCTCTTCTCCTATTATTTCGCCCATCCTATTGTTAGCCCACTCAACGTAACTACCTACAACTCCTCCAGAGTTTGCCAAGATGTCAGGAACGACAGGAATATTACGCTCCTTGAGCATGCTATCTGCATCTGCAGTTAGAGGCCCGTTCGCCCCTTCAACAATTAATTTAGCCTTGACTTTCGGGGCATTATACTTGTGTATTACATTCTCGAGGGCAGCTGGCACTAGTATGTCACAGTCTGAGATCAACAACTCGTCGTTGCTCACCTTCTTCCCTTCGGGATAGTTTATTACAGATCCTGTGGCCTTCTTCACTTCTTCAAGCTTCTTAACGTCTAGCCCCTTAGGATCTATCACTCCTCCCTTGGAATCGCTGACGCCTATCACCTCAGCGCCATTCTCTACAAAGAATTTGGCGGCATAGCTACCAAGGTTTCCGAACCCCTGTATGATCACTCTCCTCCCCTCTATTCCTCCTAGGAACTTATCTGCAGCTAACTTCGCTGTATGGGTAACTCCAAGACCAGTACTGTACTCCCTCACGGCGAGGCCTCCCAACTCCACTGGTTTACCCGTGAACGTTGCTGGATCTATCTTTCCAGATATTTTGGTGTACTCATCTAGAAACCACGACATTATCTGGGAGTCCGTATTTACATCAGGAGCAGGGATGTCGATATCGCTACCTATGTACTTATAAATAGCGTCAATGAAGTTCCTAGACAATTGCTCGAGCTCCTCCCTACTTAGTGCCTTCGGATCAACCCTTATCCCTCCCTTACCTCCCCCATAGGGCAATTGGAGTAAGGAGTTCTTCCACGTCATTATCATGGAGAGAGCGATCACTTCGTCTTGAGTGACGTTAGGATGATATCTTACTCCACCCTTGTAAGGACCTAGTGCACTATTGTGTTGAGACCTCCAACCCGTGAAGGTCTTTATTACTCCTCCGTCGCCTCTAATTTGAACCTTTACCTGGATGACTCTCTCAGGTGTGGAGAGGGCGGCTAGCTGGTCCTCATGGAGACCTAGGATCTCGCCTATTTTATATAATTTTTTAGTCTGTTGTGTATATAAGTTCGAAGTTAAAACTTCTTCTACCGAGGCCATTAATAATTTCTTGGAACGATTTATTAAAAAATTTTTCTGATCCTTCACTTTAATTGTTTAAGTGATTTCAAAGTCTCCTGTGTAGAATCACAAGAATTGCAACGATGATCAGGGTGGCCACTACAGTATAGACGAAGGCGGAAGTAGGGTGTACAGGTTTATATGGAAGCGTATCGTTGGAGTAACCGGCTACGTCGGGGAAGTGTCGGTTAGGGTCTATATAGCCGTTGGGGATCAGGACAAGTTTAAAGGCGTAACCCCCAGGGTAGCTCTGATTGTACTCTTCCTCCACCAGAAGGCCGTTAGCAACGTAAATATATGTGGTAGATGCTGTGATGTTACCTATCGTCTCCACGTGCTTGTAGACTGAGACTTGAACGGTACCATTACTTAAGTTCAGAAGCGTGTTACCCACGAGTGTGTAGGCCACCCCGTTCCATGTTGCGGAACTCCCGTTTACAATGACGAAATTGCTTGGAATTTGAGTCATGTTACCAACGTTCAAAACGAAGTTCACAAACATGTTGTGAAAGCTCGTGAAACCGCCTAAGGGAAATGCTTGGAATGGTTCCACTTGATATACTGCAGATGCTAGTAAACCTCCTGGAAACTCAGCGGGGTACACGTATTCCAGGTAACCTGAGGGCTGGAAAGTTCTGGAGAAACTAGAATACGTGAGGTTGGAGTAGAGGTATCCCTGGGTTTGGGTTACATTCAGTGTCTGTATATCCTGAGATAGGGAGAAGTTACGTAACGTTAGGACGTAGTTGAGGCTACCGTGAGTCTGATTCTCCTGATAAAGGACACCGTCTTCTAGGACTGTCAGGGACATCAACGATGGACTGAGTTCACGATAGATGAACGCCCTGTAGTAGTTACCCATCAACGTGACGTTAGTGGCATTCACGTAACTTAAAATCAGGTAAGAGTTCGGAGTAGATATTGCGTACGAAGTGGAGTTTGAGAGAAAACCAGGGTATATGTAGGGATAGAGCGGACTCAGGGGAGACAGGACGTAGCTTAGGTTGTACGCTCCTGACCTCACTGGAGTGAAGTTCTCCAACGGGGTGAAATTGGAGTTGACGTGGACCTGAATTAGCGTGCCCTTTAGGAGTTGTGCCTGGTACATTATCAGGGCTTCCTCCACTAGCTTAGTGACAGTGTAGTTACCTGAGGTAGATTGATTGTAGACCTTTAGTGAATATTCTAAGGACAAAGGTACCTGATATGGTAGGGCCTGATTTCCAGTGGGATAGAATACTAGAGAACCAACAACAGGTGAGACAAGACCCACAACCATGACTATGAGAATCGTGACGGGAATCAGCGTATGACGTGACATCAGTATAGAAGACTGAGTTGATTTAATAACTTTTATCCTTAATGCCTCATATGAGCAGACCACTGGTCGCAGTTGGAGGAGTGGTGTTCAGAGGAGAAAAGGTCCTCCTGGTCAGGAGAAAACATCCGCCCAACCAGGATAGGTGGGCCATACCTGGTGGGAAGGTGGAATTTGGGGAGACGCTCAGGGACGCATTGAGGAGGGAAATGAAAGAGGAGACTAACCTAGATGTTGAACCTAGGGTATTGATGGCCGTAGTGGAGGTGTTAGCTGAGGGTTATCACTACGTTATTTTGGACTTTCTCTGTGAGGAGATCGGAGGATCGCTCACGCCTTCCTCAGATGCCAAGGAGGCCAAGTTCCTCAGCACTGAGGAGTGGAGGAGTCTGGATCTCTCCCCAACAACTAGAGAGATGCTGGAGAGATTCTTTAGAGGGGAGAAAATACCTCTCTTCCTCACTGAAATCTCCAAGTAGATTTTTCCTTCCCGTCTAAGACTTTAACCCCGCCCTGGGCTAATATTTGTCTAATCTGATCCGAAAGATCATACATTTGGTTTTTCCTCAGGTAGTTCCTGATCTCAACCACCGCATCTATGACTCTCGTCAGTCTCTCCAGCTCTACAGCGAACTCCTCGTCCATAACTCCGAACACCTCATTGAATTGCCTAAAAGCGTCCAATGCTATCGACGCACCCAACGCGTCCTCTGAGTATTGTAGCTTAGAAAATACCAGAGTGGCCACTTCGTGTATGGCAGAAAGTGCCGAAGCAGTATCAAAATCGTTATTTAGGGCTGTTCTAAATTGGGAAACCCTCTGAACCAACTCCGCCTGTACTTGGATATCCTCGTCCCTGGAGAAGTGCTTAGGGCCCTCCTGAATTATCTTCCTGAGGATAGACAAGGCATCTCTTAATCTGTCTAAGGCCCTCGAACTTTGCTCCATCGCCTCTTCGCTGTACTCCACGGTCGACCTATACTGAGAGGACAGGAACCAGTATCTTAACTCTGAGGGCCCATATTTGCTCACCGCCTCCTTTAGTGGAACTATGTTACCTTTGGACTTGGACATCTTCTCCTTCCTGATGTTAAGGAAGGCCACATGCATCCAGTATTTAACCCACCTGTTTCCTGTGAGTGCCTCGGTCTGGGCCCTCTCGTTCTCATGATGAGGAAATACTAAGTCCATTCCTCCCCCGTGAATATCTATGTTTAGACCCAGATACCTAGTAGACATTGTGGAACACTCGATGTGCCAACCTGGCCTGCCCTTCCCCCAAGGGGACTCCCAGAATGGCTCTCCAGGCTTGTATGCCTTCCATAAAGCGAAGTCATAGGGATGTCTCTTCTCCTTAAGGAACTCCTCACCTTGATTCCACTCCTCCCTCTTAATGTTTGAGAGTTCCCCGTATTGAGGGAACGTATCCACGTCAAAATAGACGCTCCCGTTGGAGACATAAGCGTGCCCCTTGTCAATGAGTTTTTGTATGAAATCTATGATGTGAGAGATATGGGTGGTCACCTTAGGGTGGAGGTCTATCTTGACCTTTAACCTTTCCATCATTTCGAGGTAACTTTTAGCGTATTTATCCGCTACCTCCTCCCATGAGGTTCCGGTTTCCTGAGCCTTCTTTATTATCTTGTCGTCGATATCGGTTATGTTCTGAACCCTTATCACATTGAATCCACTCAACCGGAGATACCTACTGATAGCGTCAAATGCGACGAAGGTCCTTCCGTGACCTATGTGGACCTCATCTTGGACTGTGGGACCACAGACATACATCTTCACTAGATTGGGATCGTAGGGGCTAAACTCTTCCACTCTCCTTCCGAACGTGTTGTATACGGTTATCAAAGCGGTTACCTCTGAGTTATTTCGGCGTATTCCTAGATCATAGATTCACACTCTTAAAAATTATGAATGGAACGCACGGCAGGCATTCCAGGGTTATAGGAGGGATGACTAATCGAGATGAGGTTATTTAAGGCCTTTAAAATACTAAGAGAAGAAAACTGATACTCCGAGACTCCGCAAGTGTTTACCCGTGGCGTAACTTATCTTCTTTAATCACTTCTAATTCCGCCACGGGCACCCCTGCTGAGGGATCATACACAGTCACCCTTAAGTCATTGGGACTAGTCGAGAGAAACATCACTACCCTCCCATCCACCTTTCTTGCCAAGTTAAGAGGAGCAACTGAATCCCTCTCCAATAGTCCTTGATTACTCTCCAAATACCTAGCATTTACCTTCAGTACTCTAATTCCCCCACCCTCGTGAGCAGTGCCCGTCATCAGGTAGGGGTTAAAAACCTTGGTAATCATCTCCTTGATTTGCTTCCCCCTCCTCAACTTCTTACCGTCAAAGGGATTGATCGACGAGGTATAAGCCTCAGAAAACTCCTCAACGTCAACTGGCTGAGTTTTCAACATTTCCGAGAATTTCACAACACTCCACTGATGAATCCTATGCCTAAGCCTAGAATCTTTGTTATCCTCCATCCTATCCTTAGCCTTGAAGGAAAACTTACCGACAATAACCTTAGCCTTCAATTCATTAGCCAGCTCGAATATCCTCTTAACAGTCTTCCTCAGAATATCAAGCTTCCTCTCCCTTTCCCTCAGTCTCCTCAACTTCTTCTTTATTAACTCGCCTTTCGTTGAATACCCCTTGGTAATCTCCTCCCTCCTTAAAGAGTAGTTAAGGACTATCCTCCCTAACCCAGTCTCATAACGCCTCAACTCCTTGAGTTTGAAACCCTCAAAAACTGCTAAGGTGACGTTATTCTCGTTAACGTCCATTGAGATATAATTACCCTCCTCGGTCTCTACCTCAACCTCCTTCTCAAATCCTAACCAAACTAGGGCTTTCCTACCCACTAACCTTAACTTTAACTCTTGCGAAACCCTCCAGCCATCGTACAAATAGTGGGTAAATTGCTTTAGTTATTCTGAGTGGAATCTCAACCCAACCCTTGTGAGTTAAAACGCTGACAGAAACTTTGTTAAACCTCCAGTTAATCGTGTTGGGTATTGTGATCACGACTCTCTTGTACTCCTGTTTATCCTTCCTAGTTAGCCCTTTCTTCCTCCTTTCTCTGAAGCTCTTAACAATCCTACTTGCAACAATGTAAGCACCTTCAATAACCCTAGAAGGTAGGAAAAGGTACTTCTCCTTATAGTGATTGTAAAACCTCTCGTGTAACTTCTTCCTAGTAGTTGGCAAGCTCTCTGAGAGTATAGTGTCATCCTAAGAGTTTCTTTAAACCTCTCCTATCTTCTTTCAATCCAGAAGCCTATATCCTTGATTTCTATTACACTCGCCTTGCCAAAAGTTCTCTTAACCCATTCCTTCAACGCGTTTAATTGCCTCTCCAAGTCGTCTTTCTGTGTATTTGATGAAACTCTTGTATAAATTGCTACTTGTTTAACCCTTTCACTGCTTAGTAACCTCTCGACCTCACTGTAAGGAATTCTCCACCTACCGTTAACCTCAACACCCTTGATTTTCCCTTCCCTAATCCACTTAATAACACTACTCCTACTCATGCTGAATATCTCAGCGACCTCACTAGGAGTTAGATATCTTTCACAGTAATTAAAAGTAGCTAGAAGTATTTAAAAGTCATGCATAAGTGTTATAGTCTTTCCTTCTGCACGTAGTAATAGTCACTAGTCTCTGGGCTTCGCCAAGGTCACACGAGTTCCACTCAGCCCTTCCTCTAGCTAAAGTGTCTTTTTCCGTTCACTTCCAGATGTTTTGACCGTTAACGTGGAAATTTCACGACTTGACCGAAAACTCCTCGAGGAAACGTTTCGGAAGAAGGTTAATAATGCAGTAGTCAGGTACCCTTCATCACAATAGATATATTGAAAGATGGGGGTGATGAGTTAAGATTAGCACTTATGCTCTCGATACCCATCTCCTTTTGTTTACCCTTTAATCTCGTCAAAGCCTCTCCGAGGGTCAGGGATATAGTATCGAGAGTTTCCTCAGCTGTCTCTCCTATTCTACTAGTAACCAGAGTGCTCAGTACAGACGGTTGCATCAGATAAGAGTAGAGGAGGTTGGCCTTCTGTACCATGGTGAGGAACGCTACCAATGCATTGTCCCATCTCCCTTCCGTCATCTCCTTGTTGAAATGCGTCAAATGAAGTGACATCTTCTTGAGTTCCAACTTCACGAAATTCACTATCCCTTGTTCTGCCACACTCAAACCCACTGCAGTAGTTCCTTCAAGGCTCGAGATCAGCTCTTCTATCCTACCTTTTGAGGTCATGGTGTAAAATATCCATACAACACATAAAAGTCTTGAGGGAGAACTCACTTCATGGTCGAAAGACTCCTCGTTGTAGGTGGCGGAGCTGCTGGTATGTCTGCAGCCTCGAGAGCTAGGAAATTCAGGCCTGAAATGGAGATCACGGTTCTAGAAGAGACAAAGATGGTCAGTCACGCTCCCTGTGGTATACCCTATTATGTGGAGGGTCTCTTCCATGAGGAATCACTCTTCATGACATACACGCCGGAATTCTTTAGGAAAGAGAGAAAAATAGACGTGAGGATAGGTTCGAGGGTCACCGAGTTAGACCTGGACTCAAGAGTTGCGAGCACGTCTGGGGGAGAGAGGTACGAGTATGATTATCTAGTAATAGCTACGGGAGCTGTTCCCAAGGACTTCCGTAGGATTGAGGGAAGTAGGGAGAGGGTCTTCTTTGTTCATCATCCGGCACACGCGAAGGAACTTCGGGAAAGGTTGTGGTCTTTAAATAAGATAGCAGTGATCGGGGGAGGTATCTTAGGCGTGGAAATGGCTGAAGCTTTGGCAGAAGTAGGTAAGAAAGTGACGCTAATTCATAGAGGAAATTATGTACTTAACAAGTTGCTTGACGAAGACCTCGGCAAGGTAGTCACGGATGTTATGTCCCGGAAGGTGGATCTGAGACTCTCTGAGGAGATAGAGGAAATAAGGGACGGGAGACTGGTCAAAACGAACTGGGGAAAATATGAGGTTGACGGTGTGATATTAGCTCTCGGAGTGAGACCTAACGTGGAATTAGTCGAAGGTAGGATCAAGCTGGGCGAGACCGGTGCTATCTATACGAACGAGTTCATGGAGACCAACAGGAAAAACGTGTTCGCCGCTGGAGACGTTGCGGAGACTACGCATATAGTCTCCGGCACAAGAGTCTGGATGCCCTTTGCACCAGTAGCAAACAAGATGGGATTTGTGGCCGGAAGTAATATCGGGGGAGTGAGAACAGCGTTCCCAGGAACTACGGGAAACATGATCACAAAGTTTGAGGAGTGGTTCGTGGGAAAGGTCGGTCTGAGCGAGAGAGAAGCCAAAACCGTTGGCCTCAAGACTATAGGCAAAACCATAAAGGCAAAGACTAGGGCTAGATATTATCCTGGAGGGAAGGACATTTACGTTAGGCTAGTCGCAGAGGTTGACACTAACAGGCTCCTGGGAGCCCAAATCGTTGGAGGAGAGGAAGTCTTAGGAAGACTTGACACAGTAAGCGTGGCATTGCAGAAGCGAGTTACCGTGGAAGAACTCTTCTTCGCTGAAATGGGGTATTTGCCGGCTATATCGCAGGTGTGGGATCCCCTGACTGTGGCAGCACGACAATTGCTGAAGGACTAGTAATACGGCATATTTAAATATTTCTATAATTAATAATTATCCTAAAATGAGTGCTAGGGGAGGGTTAAGCGAATTACTTAGCGGTCTGGTGGCAAAATATATCGCCTTCCAGTTCGATAGTTTACCCCTAGATGGGCAGCCGACGATCCTGGAAGAGTCTAAATTACTAAACAACTTGGAGGAGGCCCTAGGTGAACTTGATCCGCAGGTACAAGATCCCGGAGAAATTCTTGCCATGGACGGGAGTAGCAGAAGTTTCCTCTCTTCGAGAGGCTTAGTTTCAGTAAGCTCTGTGGCATTAGTCTCTAACATCAAGGGAGTCATAGGTTTGTTTCCCTCCTTTGAACAGTCTAGAACGTTAGACCTTTCAGATCCCTTCATAGCCGTAGTAGGTGGCTTCAGATCCAGTTCGAGAATAGAGGACTTCTTAGGCTCTCCCTTCGTGGCTAACTACTCTACAGATGGAACCTCTCTCTCTCCAGAGGTCATAAGGACATTGGAGTCAGAGCTCCGCTTTGGTCTTGAGACGTCCTTCATGTCTAGAGTAAAAGGAGACAGACTGGTCCTAGTGGACGGACCACTCTTCCCTAACTTGTTGTTCCTCCCCAAGTCTCACAGGGAGAAACTCATAGATGCAAGAAAAAGAGCAGTTAGGAAGAACTTTGTTGGAATTGTGAAAAGGCTGAATGCCTCCAAGATTCTAGTCAGCGCTTTAGGAGATCCTGAAGTGATCAGGGATTTTAGATCAAAATTTGGCGTAAATCCCTTGGTCTTCTCCTCAGACGAAGGACTTCTAACTTACTTGGCTATGAAAAATTTGAAGCCTCCATTTCGTGTCATGAAGATAGGCCCAATCCAGAGGACGCTTTACGACACGAAGGTTTACTCAGGTTATCTCATCATTCCATTTCATCCGTACGTTAAGAAATTCTCCATCCTGAGGATAGAGAGCCTCCAGGAAGGTGATTTGTGGGAGAAGGTAGGTACACTCCCCATAACTGGAGACGGTATACCTAAAGTTCTGGCCATGTCAGACAAAGCTGCCAAAGAGATGTCAAACGCTATATATTCCCTCCTCATAAGTAGCTTGACGTTAAACGGTATCCAAGAGAGCTTCTACAGCAGGCTAGAAGGTGCTCCCAGTTGACCACTGACGAACTATATCAGGGTATGAGGGACAGGATAGGTCGAGCTAGAACCCTAGCCGTGAGCTTGGGTAAGTTGGTCGGAAGAGTGTCTAAGTACGTTCCCAACAAGATCGATGAGGAAAACTTGTACGTATACGTTGTAATAGATCCGGAGACCTATTACTCAGCGGACTACCTAGGAAAGATGGGCATACTTTTGGGATCCGTCGACATAAGGACTTTACAGTTGGTCTTACTCAGAGTGGTAGGCTACGAGAGGAGCGACGTTTCCTCTTCCCTTTTCAATACGAACGACCTGCTCCCCAAATTGGTGGAGGACGAGGATCCTGGAACCCTGATAAGTAACGTTATATTGAAATGCGAGATGCTCACTAGGCTTGATCCACTCTCTAAGGAAGAGGCTGTGCCTGCAGACATAGTCATAGAGCCTCAATCTCCTGTGATAATTCCTGCCTCCGAGATAATTGAAAGGGCCCTGGGAATCAATAGGGGAGCATTAAAATTGGGCTACCTGGATTACGCGAATTCTGAGGCCAAAGTCGGAATAGGACCAGAGGAGTTGAATTTTCACTCCTTGGTTGTGGGAACCACAGGAGCCGGGAAGACCTCTTTCATTAAGAACCTCATATCATCGATTCTGCTCCTCTTGAAGGAGGATCAGGTAATGGTACTTGATGCGACAGGCGATTATTATCATTCCTTCCTTCCACCAGACTTAACCTCTGAACACGTCAGGAACAGTATGAAGGAGTTCTCCAAGCTCTCTGCACCAATCGAGTCCCTGGAAATGGATGTGATCTTTCCAATAACTCGGCGATGGTTATGGAAAAATCTCAGGAAAAATGGATCAGAGGAGGAACTGTCCAGAGTTTACTATAGACTTTACCTTCAACCGCTAGTCAACTATCTGGAGAACAAGGGGATGAAACTGAACGTTAGCTTCGAAGACCTCAAAATAAGCGTAGAGACAGAGGGTTGGAGGTCCTCCCTGAACCTTCATCCTTTCTTCTTCAGCTTTAAGGAGGTAAAGAGGATCCTCCACAGGCTCAACCCTTATTTCAGTGAGCAGGCGTCTCATTTCTTAAAGATTCTAACCAGAGAGTTCAATGACAGTAATACACTCGATGAGCTGATACACGCCCTTGACGAATCCACATTCGAGAAGCTACAGATACATAAGAGCACGAGGGAGAACATCCTGAGGGGATTATATCTGTTAAGAGAGACAGGACTCTTTGACCTCAGGGCTCCCAGGAGTCCCTTCTCAACGACGTTGAAATCGGGCAGGTTCTTAGTTGTCGACCTCTACAATCAAGAGCCAGACGATTTCTCCCAAAAGATTTTGGCCTACTACTTCCTAGATAGAACCTTTCAGATCAGGGAGACTATGATGAAGAAGGGAGAAGTCAAGAACAGACTTCTAATCGTGATAGATGAGGCCCACAGGTTCTTCCCCTCTAACCATGGGTGGGAGGAAGATAGCAATTACGTGAGGAGAGTAGCGAGCAAGATCTCCACTATGATGAGACTAGGGAGAAGGAGGAAGATAGGCTTTCTGTTTTCCACACACAACCCTTCAGATCTGAGCGACATAGTAGTACAGTTGGCCAACACCAAGCTAGTCTTTAGGACGTCAGCGGAGATAGGGGAGAGCTTGGGCCTCACCAAAAGCGAGGCAAAACTATTAAGCTGGGAGAAGAACGGTGTAGCTTATATGATTTCACCGTGGCTGAGACAGGGAAAACTCAAGCTCAGGATACCTATACCTCCACCCATTGGGCACTACGATCTATCCAGAACCTAGGTGATCCGGTTGGGCGAGGAACTATTACGCCTGAAGGAGACGACTTCCATCCTACGGAGCCAGGGATCTAAGGAGAATACAATAGCCTTTCTTATGGCTATCTCGCAGCTCTTACCTCCGTCTGATGACTTAGCTCTCTCCTTGGGAAAGAAGGGGACACATGAGTACGTGGTGGATAGAAGGGGTGTGGCTGTCATAACCACGTCTCAAGACGAATACTTGCCCTTCTTCTCCGCCATGGAGAAGAGGATAAACTATGAGTCCATACCTCCCGACATCCTAATAAAGGTTGCAAGAGAACCAAAGGAATTACTTGTACAATTGGCTAAAATATTGAAGGATTTCTCCAAGACACATCCTAAATATTCTAACCTAGCCTCAGAGGTAGAGGTCCTTGCTAAGGGTTAGGGACACGGTTACTACGACAATCAATATGGTTCATTACCAACAGACTAACTTCATGGGTAGACTTCATGGAGGGGATATGCTGAAGTTCCTGGCTGATTCAGGGATGCTGGCCTCTATGAGGGTAGCTAAAGGATTTACGGTTTTGGCCTCATTAGATCAGGTCCTCTTCAAGAAGGGAGGTAGACTAGGGGACATAATAGAAGTTGAGGCTAAGGTGCTATACGTCGGTAAAAGTTCCATGGAAGTGGAGATGTCTGCAAGGAGGGGAGAGGAGATTATAGTTACAGCTACTGGAACCTACGTAAAGGTTGATCAGGAGTTTAGACCAGTTGAGATAGATGAAAAGGTGATCCCAGAGACGAGGGAGGAACAAGTCAAGGTAGAGGAGGCTATGAAGAGGAGAGAGGCTAGGCTGGAAAAACTTGCCAACAGGAACTCCATGAGAGAATGCTCTGCTGATCCCACTAACTTCCTGAGATATAGAATTTCCAATAGTCTGTTCGTGGGACCTGGTATGACCTATGATGGAAGAGTAGCTTCAGCGGGGATGCTCCTCAAGGCTATGGATGATCTTGGGGGAACATTAGCTCTGAGATTCAACGGGATTGAAAATTACTCTCCAGACTCGGACGGTGTCGTTACAGTGGCTGTATCCGACATCTTTTTCTACTCTCCCATAAGGTTAGGCGACGTTGTAGAAATGAACGCTGGATTGACTTACGTAGGGAAAACCTCTGCAGACATACTGATCAATGTAAACAGGTTGGACCCGAAGAGTGGTGGCTGCTCACATGTTACCACTGCCTTCTTCACTTACGTGAGGATAGATCCACAAGGCAACAAAAAAGAGATGCCTGAATATGTTCCAGCGACGGAACAGGAGAGGGAGTTGTGGTTAAATTCACTGAGGAGGAGACAACGACCTCTTTGATACGGCAGTGAGGAACCTATGAAGAGTGAGTATTGAGAGGGAGATGGAATAAAAGGCCATAAGATAATCCGAGGCCAACTCGTTTCCCATGAAGCTCACTGCAGCACTCCCTAGAATGTTGGCAACGTCCTCCACGGAATTAAAGAGGCCTATAATGGATGCCCTATTTTTCTTGAGCCCTCTAAATGTCAATGAGAAGAACGAGAGGCTGTACGCTGGATAAAGTGAACCGAAAGAAACGAATAAAGGAAGAGTGAACGCTCCTAAATTCAGTCCTGCCTCAAGGGCGACCGAAGTTAACAATAGTATTAATGCCCTCAAATACGTTACAGTGAAGATCGTCATCTCGTGCCTTCTCTTGACTCTCGTAGACGATAAGTAATACACGAGCTCGTCTGCTCCGTAAAGTATTGTGTACCCTGCGTAAATTAGAAACCTTGAGTTCCCGAATCTATAATTGAGCGGAACAAAGGCTGTAAAGAATATTTCTGCACCGAAGTTAAACGCTACGAAGGAGAGCAGGGCCAGCCTCAGCTCGCCTATGGCCCTAATTCGCTCCTTAACATCGATGTTCTCTTTGCCCTTAAGATCTTTAACCGCGACCAATGAGATCAGTAGTCCAGCCGTAGAGCATATAAGTGGAAACTTTACGTCTCCCAGGAGACCAGCTGCTAGACTTCCAGTGGCGTTACCTGCTAGATTAAGTTGAGAGAGCCTAGAGTTTATTCTAGGCACTTCCTCAAAATCATAATTCTCTAACAGAATTACAGAATAGAGGGGAGAGCTCAGGGATGATGAGAATCCAACGAGTCCGTAACCTATTAAACCCTCCTGTAAGTTTCCTTCGAGGAGCAGCACTGATAAGGAAAGCATTGTCGGAATGGCTATGACGAACTCTGTCCTCCTATGCGTCCTGTCAATTATATCCCCCCATAGGTAGGATCCGAGACCATTTGTGGCATTATAAACAGTGGTAGCCAACCCCAAAAGGAACACCGATTTGGTGGACGAATATAATTCCACAGGGAACCATATCCCGAGGAAGGATATAGAAGCCGTTATGAAGGGCAAGGCTAAGAAACGTCTCATCAATCAGTGGCTCTATATTTGAAACTCCTTTAAACCAACCAGCTCCATCCCAATTCATGAACTATCTCGCCCTCATGATCACCCTCCTGACTTACTCTCTGATAGTAACCAGGGGAGCGACCAAGATTCCGCCTTGGGCGTCCATGTTCTTAGGAGGAGTACTCATGGTTACCTTAGGATTGCTAAGCCCTCAACAGGCTCTCCAATCAATCAACATGGACGTCATCCTCTTTCTCGTAACCCTCTTCATCTTCGCCTCAGCATTGGAAGTTTCAGGCTTTCTGAAGTTCCTCGCCGCATACATAGTGGAGAAGCTGAGAGAACCCAAGAGAGTTCTCTTGGGCGTCCTGGTACTATCTGGAATACTCTCCAATCTGGTTACAAACGACGGTATATCTGCTAGTTGGACCCCAGTGATCCTGGAGAGCAGTAGGAGACTGGGAACGGAGGAGAAACCTTTCCTCTACGCCTTAGCCTTCGGAGTCACCATAGGGAGCGTCATGTTGCCCACGGGAAACCCTCAAAACCTCTTGATAGCCCTAAATGGTGGCATCAGGGATCCTTTCCTTACCTTCATGATGTATTTAGCAATACCTACATTAATCAACTTACTTTTGAGCTATCCCATTTTACTTATGATGTTCAGAAATAAACTCTCTTCCTACAGCGCGAGAGACAAGGAGGTTATAAGACTGGATGATCCGAAACTGGCCTATCTGTCAATAATACTACTTACTATCACAGTAGGAGGTTTCTTCCTCCTAAGTATTCTAGGCGTAGATATACTCATTGCATCTCTTACGACCTCTTCCCTCCTTTTGCTCCTGACACACAAGAGGAGAGAGATAGTCAGGAGAATGGACTGGTCAACAATCATATTCTTTATGGGGCTTTTTATGTTCACTCAGGGAATGATCCAGGGAGGTGTCCTTGAGACATTATTTAAATATCTTCCTCAGCCCTCCTCAGTACTCGCCATCATGGTAGTGAGTGTCGCACTCAGCCAGGTGATTAGTAACGTCCCACTAGTAGCTATCTATATTCCGTTCATGTTAGCTCACGGTGACGTCTCCGTGTCTGATATGTTAAGTCTAGCAGCAGGTAGTACAATAGCGGGCAACCTAACCTTAATAGGTGCTGCCAGTAACGTGATTATCTCAGAAGCCTCTGAGAGTAGGGGAGGAAAAGGTTTTGGGTTTTTTGAGTTTATCAAATATTCTCTTCCAATACTAGCGGTTAATTTCATCGTATTATACCTATTTCTTGGGCTGTAACGCCCTAGACACCGCCAAGAGTTGCATCTCATTCGTGCCCTCCGCTATTTCCATAATCTTGGAATCTCTGTAGAGTCTCTCTACCTTTGACCCGCGGTTTAGACCATGACCTCCAAATATATGGAGTGCAGTCCTTGACACTTCAGCGGCTGTGACTGCTGCCGCGTATTTCGCCATACTTGCCTCAGTTAAAGCTTCTATACCTCTATCTAACATCTCTGCGGCCCTTAACGTGAGTAGCCTCGCTGACTCGACCTTAACTAGCGCGTCTGCGAGATTGAAGGCTATCCACTCCTGTTCCAAAAGGGACTTGCCAAACTGTTTTCTAGAAGCTGCCCTATTCACTGCCTCTTCAAGGGCTCCCCGTGCAATGCCAACAGCTATACCTGCGTAACCGTTCCTACTAACCATTAAGGCTTTTATCGCTCCCCTAAATGCATCCCCTTCCTTACCTATAATTGCATCCTTAGGTACTCTAGCGTTATTGAACTTCACATAAGAGACTCCAGCACCCCTTATACCCATAAGGTCGAGTTTATGTATTTCCACTCCTGGAGTTTTGCTATCTACAAGTAAAAGGGAAATTCCTTGTCTGTCCCCAACATTTCCACTTGTCCTGGCTAAAACTACCATCTTCGTAGAGAAGGACGCTGCACTAGTGAATATCTTTTCTCCGTTTATAAGTAGCTCGTCTCCCTCCGGTCTTGCAGTTGTCTGTAAAGCTCCTAAGTCGGAGCCTGCACCTGGTTCAGTGAGGGCAACTGCATAGATCTCTTTAGCCTTTATGCCCTTCTCTATCCAATCTCTTGCAGACTCCCCGCCAACTGATAGGAGCAGTTGAAGAGCGTTGAGTTGTGTATGTAAACTATGTGAAGCCCCTCCACTTTCTGTTCCCAATTCTTCGGTGGCTATAGCGAAAGCCACCTCTCCTAGGCCTAGACCTCCAAACTGAGTAGGGATCTTCATTCCCAGTAGCCCCATCTCACCGAAGTCCCTGACTATCTTCTCTCCTCCCTCATTTTTGTCATCCATTAACTTCGCATAGTCTCTGACCACTTTTTGAGTGTAATCCCTTACTTTCTCTTTATATTCCTGGTGTTCCTTTGAAAGCTGGAACATGATTATCGGAATTCGTAGAGTATAAGCTATATTAAACTTTACCTTTCTGACATTTTAGATCTAGCTAATTATTATTTTAATTATTATTTAACAAATCAATACCTTAGGTAATAGTCATTGAAAGGTTGATTCGTTGCCTTTGGGCATTACAGGGGTTATGATCCAATTCTCTTGATCTCTATAAATATTGTTAAAATAGCTGAATTATCTCCATTGAAGTTCTGGCGTCACCTTACTTAGGCTTTTCTTTGTCGAGAAAAACTAAAGCGAATTTACAATAAGGAGTCCTGAAACGCTCTCGACTGTGTCTAAATGCTTAAAAGTCAGACTTCACTACTGATTTTTGGGTATCTGGCCCCAGACTCCCCCGTAGAGGGACGGGATGAAGAGGGTTTCCTGCCGTGTATTACAATAATCTCGTTTACCTGGTACAAGTCGTGGCGTCATCGCTGATGCTTGTACATACCTCTATACTTGATATTCGGACAAGGGAAGTCGATCCTAAGATTTGGCTCCTCTATTCCCCCTTAATATTGTTTTTCCTATTACAATTCCATTTTCTTAATTTATTCATTTTTACTTACTCCTTTCTCTCAACAATTATGATTTTCTTTGCATTCTATAAACTATCGATGATGGGAGGAGCTGATCTTTTCGCTCTACTCATATTGGGTCTGGCGAATGCCAGAGTACAACCCTTATTATTTGGGGGTCTCTCTGAAGTTGGACTGGAACCACTAGTCGTAGTTCTCTACGCCTCGGTCTCAATAGTTATCACCGGTGTGCTTAACCTCATACGTAATCTAAGACACACCAAGGGTCTACCGTTCAGCGTAAGACTCCTACTCTCCATGACCGGAAAGAGGATAAAGGTTCGTGATTTCGTCAATTCTAAATTCCTGTTCCCGCTAACTGAGGTCGATAGTCAGGGGGAAAAGAGGATAAGGTTATCCTTCTCCATTGACGAAGATGATAGAGAGTGGAGAGATAAATACAGGGAGTTAATGATGGAGGGGAAATTAAGCGGGGAGGACATAATTTGGGTAGCGTGGGGTGTTCCAGTCCTCCCTTTCATCTTCCTAGGATACTTATTAAGCATTATAATAGGTATACCGATCTCATGAGCACTAATAAATCAGTTTTGTGTGAGAGTAACCGGGTTGTATGTTTCTAAGATAAAGATACTGGCAGACGTTGATAACAAGTTAGCTCAGGTACTGAAGACCTCTATGGAGGAACTGGGATACATTAATGTGACCGATAATCCTGAGGTCTACGTAATGTTCCTGCCCCTTGAGGAAGCTATAAAGGAGGTCGCAAGCTCGTGGATCAGTGGTGGGCATCGGTCAGTGATGATAGATGTGACCAACGATGGAAACTATGTGATACCGATTTTGAATGAGACTCGTGGAGGATCGATAATAGGAGGTCTCGTGGCCGACTTAATGGGAGCTCAACTGATCCTCACTTCAAGGACGGCACAGCTAGGCCTAGCTAGCATTTACGAGTTCGCATGGATCAACGGGCTGGAGGTAATTAGTTACGATGACATTGATGAGTTGGATAAGAGACTGATTTCTAAAGGAAAACTGAGTGTATTTTTAGACGTGGAGATGCCACTAAGACTCTTAGATGGCTATCATCAGGTCTCCTCACCTAAGGAAGCAGACATCGTGATTGGAGATCCAGAAACCGATGGAGTTAACATGAGGCCGTTAGATATTACGGTGGGTCTCGTTCACGACTCTGGAGTTCCGGAGGAAGTTATATATTTCTCTGTAACCAATACGTTAAAATCGTTGAACCTTAACGAGAGGAGAATCAACTTTGTTGTTGTTCCAGGCCTGGACAAAAACCGAGACACACGGGGCTCACTGGGGAGGAAATTGGGGGCCTCTACCATCTTCGTTGAGGATCCTGAAGTTTTAGGCTCTGCTAATAAAGTAGAGGGTTACTCCAAAACAACGATATGTGAGTCGCTTTTACAATATATGGGTACGAGGGTGGTGTTAAGGGGAGCCAGGAGGGCATATGGAGTAGTGACGTGTCTAGGTGTCAAGTGAGTTTCCGTTTGTCCTATTAGCAGCAGTTATTAGATTTCGCCTCGACTTCAAGGCTACACCTAACGAGAAATCCCATAACTGCTGTAGCCCTGAAGGGGAAGGAGTTGTCGTTCTCTTTATCACCTACATTGCACAGAAAATGAAGAAGAGAGATTTTATAGTATTAACTCGTCTCTCTGGTCATGAAAAAGAGGTTCTATAACGATGTTCTGGACGCATTTATTGAGATAGAGTATCCTCCCAGAAAGATAGTCAGTCTAGATCCTGCATCCACAGAAACCATATTCATGCTAGGGGGAGGAGACAGTATTATAGCGACAGACGCGTTCAGTTATAGACCAGAAGAAGCGAGAAAGAAAAAGAAGATAGGTAGCTACACCCACGTAGTGAAAAAAGAACTAAGGGAGCTGAGCCCAGACCTCTTAGTAACGACGCTGGGGGCACAAAAACCTCTTACGAGAGAACTGGTAAACGAAGGTTATCCAGTCTATCCCATGAGGGTGGCAACCTCGGTATCAGTAATACTCAATAACGTTCTCCTAATTGGCAACTTGATAGGGAGACAAGAAGAGGCCAGGGAATTATATTCTTCTCTGCTCAGGAGACTAAATTTTGAGGCACCAGCAGAAAGACCTGTGGTTTACGTAGAGTTCGATTTAGGCGGTCCTATATCCCCTGGATATCCTACTCACGTAAGTGACGCACTGTGGCTTGTGGGAGCTAAGAACGCACTAGATTTTATGGCAGATGCCTATGTTAGTCCTGACCCCTCCGTTCTTAGGGGTATCAGGCCCGATTTAATCATATACGAACCCAAGAGAAACTCCGCAGAAGAGCTGGAGAGGTTTAAGAGATCTCTTATTGACAGGGGACTAGAACAACTACTAGACACACCTATCGTTCTCACGAGGGGAGATTTCATAGCCCATCAAGGTCCAAGTTTCGTGACTGAGGCGATTCCCTGGCTGAGAGGGGTCATTTCCTCTTTGAGAAAATTTTAGTCAATATCTGCCAACCTACGATCCCTATTCCAATAACTATAATGAACTCTAATATCGTCTCGAGAACTTGTAGATTATAGTAGAAATTGGAGATAAATTGAGCATTGAACACCCCGTAGGTCAGTGAGACAGTCTGTGTTGAGTTGGTCGTATTAATAAGGGAAACGTTGTAATAGCCTGCGGGTAGGCTGACTGAGGCCTCTCCCTGTTCCTGAAAAGTATGCCCAGACGCTCCTTCTATAGATACGTTCACTCTAGACTCATTGGTGACTACTATTACAGCTGAAGAATTGTTTCCGATGCTTAACTGCGTAATTATCCGAGATTCTTCAGGCCTCAATGTGAGGACCTTGTGGTTCTGCTTCAACTGGGAACTCACGGTGGAATACCCAGGGAAATAAAGAGGGATTGTTAGGTAGGCTATTATCCCGGTAACAATAAGAAACAACCCTATTATTAAAGTAATTCTCACATCACACCAGGCATACTAGCTCAGGCATTACCTTTAAAGCATTCCCATAAGTTATGCTTTGTTGATTCGTTCAATTTATTTCAATAAAACGATATCGTATAACAGTAATCTTTCAGTAATTGATATTCAGCAGTTATGGGAATCTTAGGGAGGTAATACGGGGAAGTCGGTATTAGCGAGAAGTTTTTCAACGTCGTCCTGCTGAAAAGGTGCGGAAGGACAGATCGAGTTCGCTAGGGAGAGGCTGGTCAGGGAGATCAACAGGCTGGGAGTGGTCAGGGGGAAGGGGAGGAGCAGGAAGGTTAACTGGCCTGATCCTCATGGTCCTGGTAGGTGGGAGGGCCAGCGTGAGGAACGCGGCCGAGACGTTCGGGTTGGACTACGCAAACCTGCTGGAGGCGTTGGGAGAACTTGGAGATGCGTGGAGGTCCTGTCGGGGCTGGTGAAGGGTCAGGTCGTCATCGTGGACGACACCGTGGACCACGACGCTCAGGGGGACGTGAGCCCCCGAGAACTACTGGATCTACTGCCACGCCCACGGGAGGTTCGAGAGGGCCGAGCTCCTCACGGTCGTGATAGTGGACCTCAAGCAGGACGTTCACGGTTCCCCTACGCCTTGAGGAAGATGTGGGATTTGTGAGGGTCACCGAGTTCAAGGCCAAGATCGACTTGGCCAGATGTTGGACGTGCTCAAGGAGCCCTTCCGGTAAGCCAGGGTCATCTTCGATCCCAGTACTGTCCGAGAAGCTCGTGACGGACAACGTGGTGTCAAGGCTCAAGTCCAACCGAACTCAGGGTCTGCCCGGGGACCCTCTGGGAGGGGCACCTCCCAGTGGAATACCCCCTGGAGTCTACTTCGTCTCCCTGACCCTGGGAGGCCGAGTGGTCACGGTGAAGTTGCTCGCAGGAACACGACTCTGGGACACAGGCCAGGTACCTCTACACCACCGACCTCTCGCTCAGCGGGGAGGAGGCCTGCCTGGCCGGAGATCGAGGACCTCCAAGGGACGTCAAGGCCCTGGGACTCCTCGTTCTGGAGTAGGGAGAGGCTTCAGGGCTACCTCGCGATCTTCACCGTGACCAACGTCGTCGGGGAGCTGGTGGGGGAGCTGAACCTGAGGAGCGTGGAGGCGTTCCTCAGGTTCGTTGAACGTTATTTAGGCTGACCGCCGGGGCTGATGAAAATCTTTAAGTTACGTTAAAGTCCCATAACTACTGTAAGTTATTAACGCCTAATCCCCGTCTCGTCTACAACGTAAACATCGCTTAAAGAAGGGGGAGAAGTAAACTTATCCAACCTCCTCTAATAGCACTGAACGACACTCTTCAGTACGTGAAAAATTGCCTCAACCCTCCTCAATGAAAGGCCGAAGTAATAAGCTGATGATGCTTTGGCAACCTCATCCCTAGTGTAAAAACGAGGAGAAATGGTTAAAGCTGAAAAACATATCTCAACATTAGGGCAGTGAGGCGTTCCAACTTAGTACTCATACTAACCGCCCAATATTACCACCTCACTGCTCTACTAAAATTTTATACAAAAAACAAAAATAGTTGGATACACTCCTGCAGGCATACTGAAAGCTTTTATATTTGCTCACAATGCCATACACCATGGCCGGTGGTCAAGAAATCCATACAAATTCTTGATACTACTTTACGTGACGGGGCTCAAGCTGCCCTGGTTTCTTTCACCCTAAGAGACAAGGTGAAGATTGCCTTAATGTTGGACGAGTTAGGTGTCGACTATATAGAAGGAGGTTGGCCTGGATCAAATCCTAAGGACTTCGAATTCTTTAAAGAGATAAAGAACTACTCCCTGAGGAAGTCAAAGATTGCGGCATTTGGAAGCACAAGAAGAAAGGAGAATAAACCAGAGGAGGATCCAAGTCTTAATTCGATAATAGATGCCGACGTTAAGGTGGCTGTGATCTTCGGGAAGACTTGGCCCCTTCACGTGAAGGAGGTACTTAAAACTACTCTGGAGGACAACCTGTCCATAATCAGTGACAGCATAGAGTTCCTTAGGGATCACGGAATGGAAGTTATCTTCGATGCTGAACACTTCTATCAAGGCTTCAAGGAGAACCCAGATTATGCGACGAGGGTAGTCGAAACTGCTTGGAGATCCAGAGCTAGCGTGGTTGTTTTAGCGGATACAAACGGCGGTACACCGCCTCACGAAATCCTAGAGATTACTAGGAAAGTTAGAGAGGCCAGTAGTGCCAAGCTGGGAGTTCATATGCATAACGACATAGGTTGTGCTGTTGCAAATTCACTAATGGGGGTAGTTGGAGGGGCAACACATGTACAGGGTACCATAAACGGTATAGGGGAGAGGACAGGAAACGCCGATCTGGTTCAAATTATTCCTACCTTAGTTTTGAAGATGGGATACAGGGTGTTGGAGGGTTCAGAGAGTCTCAAGAAACTCAAGGAAGTCTCTACCATGGTGTATGAACTAGCAGGGATGCATCCCAATCCTTACCAGCCCTACGTAGGAGATAATGCCTTCACGCATAAGGCAGGTGTTCATGCAGATGCTGTCATGAAAAATACGAGGGCATATGAGCACATAGATCCGTCACTTGTCGGAAACAGGAGGAGGATAGTGATTTCAGAACTCTCGGGCACCGCAAACTTAGTGAGCTATCTAGACAGAGTAGGGATAAAGGTTGAGAAGAAGGAGGAAAAATTGAAAGTAGCCCTCAACAAGATAAAGGAAATGGAAATGAGGGGCTACAGCTTTGACATAGCACCCGAGTCTGCCCTACTAGTGGTCCTAAAGGAACTGGGCCTTTACACCAGGTACGTGAACCTTAGGTATTGGAAGGTTATCAATGAAAATGGATTATCACTAGCTGTTGTCAAAGTAAATGATCAAATAGAGGCTTCAGAGGGTTTAGGGCCAGTTCATGCAGTGGATTTGGCATTGAGGAGGGCACTCTCGAGAGAGTTCCCTGAGATCCAGAAAGTTACGCTTACCGACTATAGGGTTATATTACCTGGACAGGTCAAGAACACAGAGAGCGTGGTTAGGGTTACAATAGAGTTCACCGACGGGAACGATAGTTGGAGGACGGAGGGTGTATCTACTAGTGTGATAGAAGCTTCCATCATGGCCCTTGTGGATGGGCTAGATTACTACTTACAGATAAATAAGAAATTAAAACCGATGCTGACTAAACAGACATCGTGAGCTGGGATCCTGGAGGAACAACGGCCAACAGGGGAAAACTTTACATTTATCTTAAATTCCTTAGAATAGAGCAGACTTTCTTCAGCCTCCCAATGGCGTATCTAGGGGCCTTCGTGGCTATAAGGGGTATACCTTCGCCAGCTACCATGTTACTGATTTTTTTCGCCCTATTTTTCCTTAGAATAGCTGGGATGACAAACGATAATCTAGCCGATAGGGAAATCGATTCAAGGAATCCGAGAACGAGAACTAGACCTTTAGTCACCGGAGCAATAACGACCAAAGAAGCGAAGATCCTAATAGCTATAGGTCTGATTGGGTTCTTTACAAGTGCTTATTTCATTAACAAGTGGGCCCTCCTATTATCGCCGTTGGTGGCCATAGTTACCATGACGTACCCGTATATGAAGAGGTTCACGTCATTTGCCAACTATCAGATAGCCACGGTCCAGGGATTAGCTGTCTTCAGTGGTGCTGTAGCGAGTGCAGGAATAGAATATGATTCATTGATACAAGTTCTCAGGTCAGTTCCTTGGCTCTTCGTGATAGCTACCATATTTTGGGCCGTAGGGTTCGATCTATACAATCACATTCCAGATGCAGAGTTCGACCGGAAAATGGGTCTTCATAGCTTTGCTGTACTATTAGGCAAGAAAGCCTTGATCTTTGCGGGCCTGAACCAACTGATGTCTGTTATCCTTGACTTTTTGGCAGACTTTCAATATTCTCTCGGTCCTATATCCTATGTGTCCACGGTACTACACGGGGTCATAATGGCATATGCATTTTACCTCGCTATGCATGACAACTTCGGGAAGGCCTTCTATTATAACATTTACTCCTCGGTAGTATTAGGGCTCGGTATAGATCTGGACGTATTACTGGGTATTCCTCCTCTCTGACATTTAGATGTTACTGGAAGTGGACATTACAATATATTCCCCGTTCTACTTTTTATTTATAAAAAGTGACCTACAAAGATAAGATTGCCCCTCGGCGAATAATTTATCGACAGCGAGGACAAGATCACGCTAATCTTGGGAAGGGAGTGGCCAACCTAGCTTGCCTCCTCGATGTTAATATCATCCACGATAGTCTCCATTAGGTCATATCAAGGATTACCTCAAATCGGCATAAATTCTCCATAGGATAGTAAGGGTTATGAAGGATGAAATTTTGGTTCTCCTCTCGATAATCCTCATTCCAGTAATGAGGAGCAACGTATTGGATATTATACTTTACCTGCTGGGAATCTACTTAATAATTAGAATAAGTCGGACTTTAATTTATTATAGGAAAAATTACAATAAATAATATTCTGGTTTGATGCAAAGGCCTGCTTCAGAACACCGCTTAATGAAACATTCTAAGGCCTGTCTTCCCCTTAATCCCAGCTCCTTAGATAGGACGTCCACGTCTCCTCTGCCCTGCGCCATCGACGCAGATTCTCTCACGGCAACCTTCACCTTGGCCAATGTATCGTCATTTAAGGTAACTGTTCCAAGCAGCTTAACTACAAAGGGTAAATCGCCACACGCATCTGACCAGAACGGGGTCAGCTCTACTACGCTTCCTCCCTCTGCCATTCTACATCCACACTCCTGATTCAGCGACACTGACAATTTCCCCCTGTAGAACATCTTTAAAAAGTAAAACTCTGTAGAATTAGAACCTTGCACGCAAATCTTTCCCTCGTTACAGTTGCCCTCAATCCCTATACTCTTCCATACTTTAGCGCCGTTGGTTAGGAATCTGATGCCCCGCACGTGGTTTATGAGGGGTATTGGGGAATAGAAAAGGTCATAATTATGATGATTGAACTTTAGGTCGTCTTCCTTAACCTTCACAACGTCTAAAGTTATCCCCTTATTGACCTTGCTCTCCAAAAGAGGCTTGAGGGGCTTCAGGTCGTCCTCTTGCGAGTAAGCTACAGTTATCCTCACGATTACACATTTAGAAGTCCGACTAGTATTAAGCTTACATGAATATGGAGACCAAAGTAAACCTGATAGTAGGTGCTGGTTACGCCGGTTTAAACGCGTATTATTCTTTAGATAGCGCTATCATCCTCTCTCGCACGTCAGTGTTCAAATATTGGACAGCGGAACTCAGGCGAGTAATAGATCCGTCAGTGAGAGGGGAGGTGAAGATACCCTTCGTTAGAGTCGAAGAAGTGAACGATTTAGACATAGGTTCTAGGATGGTAAGAACCAACCTGGGGACTTACGTCGCTGAGAACCTAATATTGGCCCCAGGCTGTATAAGGCCAAATTTAACTCAATTAATTCAGGAATCCCTCAAGAGGAAGGAAGTCAGTTTAGGCGTAGAGGACGAAAAGGATGAGTACTTGATTCTTCAGCTAGGTTTCTATCTCAAGAGACTAGGAAAAGATGTTAAGATCGCTGGAAACTTCCTAAGATTTTTAGGAACCGAGGTGGAAAATAAGGTATTAGAATTAACTACGAGGTATGGACTAAAGTCCACTGAGAGTCCTGAATTAGTTCTTGACGAATGTAAAGTCCAGGAACCATTTCAAGCCTACACCGTGAATCAGTACCTCGAAATTAAGGGGGGAGTTTACGCTGCTGGAGACGTTGTAAAGGGCTGGCCCAAACTGGGAGAGTTAGCCATGAGGTCTGGAGTTTACATAGGAGAGAGAGTGAAAGGGAGGAACAGGGGTAGTTTTAAGCCAATTTTTATTTTTATACTGGATACAGGACACGGCATAGGACTTCACGTTAGATCCACTAAACCTTGGGGCGAAGACAATGTCTCGTTAAGAGTTTCTAGATTAAGGCCACTCATGAAGAGGTTCTTAGAGCGATACTATATATGGAGGAGAGGAAAAATGGGTTTTCTAATTAATCTCTAGGGGATGCCCAGGGACCTGGGGGGTGTCAGGGGGAAAGCCTCCTCATTCTCGAGGTCCCTGAGTATCCCGTGTTTCTCTATAAATTCGGGGTTAATGTAGTTTTAGCTGATTGAGTTAACTTTCACCTGAAGTTGAACTTCTCCACAAGTTTTCCTAGCTGACCCCCTCCTTGCCCTGAGGGCGGGAATTACCCGAGTTGAGGGTTACACCCCCTTAAGTTACTACTTGGAAGTGGTTCACCAGGAAGGAGAGCGGCCTCTTCATCGTGGAGATTACTACGTTGGTGTATTTCCTGAGGACGTTCAGCGAACGGTTCAGGAGGAGTGCGGTCTGTGCCCCAGGGGGATTGGACTATTCCTCTAGTTCGTCTCTCAAATTCAACCCCGTGGCGGGCGCAGTACTTGGGGTTGTTGTACTGGACGACTTAGAACACCTTCACGTGTAGTCCTTGGACTCCAACGCGATGGTATCCAACAGTTTGTGGTAAGACCACAGGTCTGACGTGAACTTGTTGCCCTTGTCCTGTGCCACGTTTAAGGGTGCCCCAAGTAGATCGTCGGTATTCTTAGCTCGTGGAGGGTCTCGACCAGGTGGGACGCGAAGTTCCTGACAGGTGATGGTCTCCTCATAAACCTCTTGAACCTCCTCTTCTCACTGGAAAGCTCATCGAAAGTATCGGTTCACCTATGTCCTTGGTCCTGTCTGCGAGCTATTGTACCTCGGAGACCCTCTTCTCCAGGAAGTGTAAGGTTTATCATTCTTGTTATCGCTTGAGGTCTCCTCTCAGTCCAGCTATCACGAAATCCTGAGAATCATGGATCCACGAGAAATACCTGGTTATCTTATCACCGACTTGGAAATCTGTATAACCGCGTGATCCGTGAAGTCTCGTTTTAACTATCAGGTCGTTATAAGGCTCGAGTAAAACTTCTCCCTCCTCTGGAAATATGGAACAAGTGGAGAAGACAGCATATTCGAAATTAGATTCCATGAGTGAATTAAGCATTTTACTTTGTAGCCGTGCGTATTCCCCGACGCGAGTGTAATCTCTTAAGGAGAGAAGAACCGAGGGATCCGAAGAGATTGTTCCTGAGGAACTGCACGGGGCGTCCAATAGAACCTTATTTCCTCGGCTTAACGTATTGAATGTAGAATCTTGGGAAACGAAATGTGTTTTTTCCTCCTTAACCCCCAACTCCTTGAGGAGCTTTCGTTCCTTTTCCATCCGCTGTATATCGACCTCAGCAAGGAATAGTTCAACCTTCCCTTCAGTCAACTCATACATGAGTTCAGCCTTTAGTCCAGGAGCTGAAGCTAGCTCAACTATCCTATCTCCTGGGGATGGTTCTAACGCCTCTACAACTGCAACACTCGCCTTGTCCTGGATTATGATTAAATGCTCTTGAAACAGTTTAGTCCTGGTCAGATCTCCCTTCCTCACTTTGAAGAGGAACGTGAACTCCTTATCTTGCTCAGCCTCTATATCGCTTAACTCGAGTGACCTAATTATCTTCTCCTCGTTTTGGGTCTTAGATCTGTTAACTCTAAACCAGACATTTCTCTTTAAAAGAGACTCCTTGTATTTCTCTAAAGGTATTCGTTTCTCGAGAGATCTGTTCATCCAGTCAGGAAGGACTATGCTCAGTTCCTTCCTGGAGAGAAACTCCTCGACCTTTTTTCTCCTGGATCTCCCTTCTAGAGAGAAATAGCTCAAAACTAAGGCACGTCCAATTTCATATGCCTTTTCGTAGTCATTGTACTTGAGCTTCTTAATGTCCTTGGCTCTCTTGAAACTGACAGGATAAGGATACCCTTTCTCGACGTAAAAGAGGAGTGCTGATAAAAAATCCTTGATCTCTCTTGATTTCTTCTCAAGAGATTTTCCTGAATTCAATAACTCTCACCATCTACCATAAAATACTAGCTTCACGAAAATCACGCTCACCTTATTTTACATTTTTGATCCTCTCCCCCCAATATAAGAAAGTTTTGGATGAATGTGAAGCTTCCTAGGATAGAAAACGTTTATAGACTCGATATTCCCAGGGGACTCCAGTTGTCAGTAAGGAGGGTCAAGAACACATTTCAGCTCGCTACCACAGCTATTGAACAACCTAAGGTTGAGTTATATCCAAGCCTCAGAGTAGAGGGCGATCTCTGGCGCTATCAATCTGGTAATAACCTTGTGGAGGTTGAAGGAGGAAAGGAGAGGATCATCAAATGTAATCTTTTCGAGTGCGAGAAGGCCTGGGAGGTTTTCTACGCAAAGGTTGATGACAGCATAGAACCTATCCTGAGGTTAGGTAATAAGTACGTCTTTGACCGGAGAGTTTATTCCAAGGTGATTAGAAGGGACTCATCGTTCCTCCTCATCAACGGTAAGGATAGTCTTGTTCTAATGGGAGGCAAGGAAATACCAGTAGAACCCCCTCTTTCTGCCCGTTTTAGCCTTGCCGGTATCTCGCTCCTGTACCAAGATGAAACCTTATTCATAGATTGGGGCGGGCGAAGAACAAATTTCAATATCAGAGGAACAGTGCTACATTTTCAGGACGGAGACCTAGTTTACAAGAACGAAGAGGGTGCATTAATTAGGAATGGTAAGGCCATAGGCATATGCAGAGAGGAAGCGGAGGTCGTTTTCCTATCACGAGACAGGGCTATTCTCAGTTGCGGAAAGAACTTAATGATTTATTATAATTCTGGCTGGATTAATTTATCTCGCGATTTCGACATTAGAAGATCGAGTGCAAGCGAGAATTACATCGTTGTTACGGACAACGGAAAAACAGCAGTTTACGATATGGACCTGTTCCAGCTTTTCAGCTTCAAACCTTGTACTACGGGTGTAGGTCTTAGGAAGGGCATTTTCATTAACGAGAGCCTAATTACGTCTGTCATAGACCTAGGTGAGTTGGAGACTATGACCCTGGAAGTAATGAGTGAAGGAGAAGGTAAACTGAAGCTCCCTAAAGGTTACGAGATTTCCACTCTAGGTTCAGTGACAGCCCTGGATTACTCTAGGGATCATGAATATTCGAACTATTTAATAGAAAATTTAGGACGTGATAGTATAATAGACCTGACAATAAGGTCTCCGTTCCTGGAACAGACGTTCAAGTTTGAGCTCCCCTCAGCTAACATAACAGTGTCATTTGAAGGTATCCTGCAATGTGCTAAAGATGGCGGTAAAGTGAAGGTTGGGGAAGGGAACTGTGTGTTACTAGGATCAGCGGTGCTATCTAAGGCCCTAAAGTCAGCCTCCCTTCTTAGGATCGACATAGAGGGTCATAAATTCATTCTCAAATTAGAACCTAATCAACGATACTTAAAAGTATTTTTAAGTTTGTTTTTACATAATATCAAAAATATATTCCCCCTGAAACTCACACTAGAGGTGGACACGAAGGAAGTGTATACAACGGAGCTAATACTCACTAGAACATTCGTTGATCCTCCAAGGGAATGGAGATCGGAGATAAGGGATTTAGGTCACGTTAAGGTCAGAATATGGAGGTCTGAGAACGATTTATTTGTTTGGGAGAGGAAATGGTATACACCTACTTACGATCAAAAGTTGGTAATCAATAAATTCACACAGGAAACTAAAGGCTCTAAAGTTTCCCTTGTGAAGGTCCCAGGAAAACCCCCTTTTATATCACTTGGTCTAGAAAATGTGATTGAGAACGTAGTTCTAAAGGTTGAAGGAAATTACCTAATTGTCGAACCGATAGTGAGGACCCTGATTCCTCTCCAAGTTTATTACGGGACATCGGTTTATACCGGATTTCCAGTAAAAATATTGTTGCCTTTAGATCCAGTGTATAATAGAGTTATAATAAGATCCTTTGTGGGTAATATTATCTTTGAGAAAGAACTTGAGATGAACTCTTTAAATATTGCTTTAAATAATGCGATTAAGGTGGCTACTGCCATAAAGGATCGATTAGAAAGTATCGGTGTACTCTGACTATTTTTATGCCCTACAGAGTAATGATGTCATCCAACGTTATCGAAACCTACTCGGTGGCTGGAGCGAAGGTCTACATTCAGGATATTGATGGTAAGGGTTTCTATATAGTCGAGGAACCGCTCTTACTGGACGACGAAAAAAGCGTCGTGGATGAGATACTTACAGAAGCGATAGTTTCGAAGGATCTCAACGATCCAGAGGGAGTAATAATAAATCTGTTATCCAAAAGGAACATGGACGCACAGAAAGTCTCTAGAATCCATTATTGGGTTCGAAGAAGGCTATTATACGATGAAATGACCGTTCCCCTGCTTGATCCAGAGATCGAAGAGATAGAGTGCATGGGGCCTGGTACTCCCATAACAGTCATCCATAGAAAGTATTCCAATTATATCCGACTCTATACCAATTTAATTATGACGAGAGACGAGGAAATAATAAGTATTATAGAAAAATTAGCTACAAAATCAAATAAATCCGTTAATATCGCTAAACCTTTCCTCGAGTTCTCTTTGCCAGAGGGCCATAGAGTAGCAGCCACAATTTCCTCAGAGATCTCTAGTCCTGGATCCACTTTCGACATCAGGAAATTTCCTATCTCCCCCATATCCCTAGTGAAACTAATTATAAACGGTTCCATAAGCAAGGAACTAGCGGCATACATCTGGTTAATGATGGACTACAAACCTTTCTACTTGATAGTAGGATCTACAGGGTCTGGCAAGACTACATTGCTCAGCGCGTTGCTAAACTTCACTCACCCAGACTCAAAGATAGTCAGTATAGAAGATACTCCGGAACTGAATTTATCTGGTAGAAATTGGATAAGTCTCTTCTCTAGGAGTAATGTGAACTCCTACTACGACGTATCGATAGCTGACCTCTCAAGGTTAGCATTAAGGTATAGGCCAGATTATTTAATAATAGGGGAGGTCAGGGGAAGAGAGATAGAGACCCTCATCCACGCGTCAGCATCTGGACACGGATCTTTGAGTACTTTCCATGGAGGAAAACCCAGTGACGTGATAACCAGAATAGTTAGCCTTGTCCCTAGGGACTTGGCCATAATGTTCATCAATAACCTCTGGGGGATAATAATGGTATCTAGGAGAATAACAGACGAAGGTAAGTTCATCAAAGCTGTCAGTGCTCTTTATGAAATAAAAAGAACGAAGGGGAAGCCAGTTTTCAAAAAAGTTAGTTGGTGGTCAAATACGGAGAAGAAATATATTCCAGGCAATCTAGAAAAATTAGTAGAAAGATCAGAGAAATTAAGATATATCAGTGAGTTATACGAAATACCTATAGCAGATCTCGTTTCCGATCTTAGGAGAAGGGAAGAATTTCTTACATATCTACAAAAACAAAATATTATAGATAATTCATTAATAGTAAAAAATATAGCTAATTTTTATAGAAAGGTGAAAATTAATGTTGAGCAAATATAGAGATAGAAAGTTGAACTCCATAAGATTAGAATATCCTTTACTATATTTTAAGAAATTGATAGGTTTAATAAATAAGATTATATCAAATGGAGGTTTCTTCGCCAAAGTAAGTGTTTATAGACTATTTTATAAAAAAATCAAGACAAATAGCGAAATAAGTGGACAAGACCTTGAGAGGATAAGGTACCTCTCCGCCGTAACCCCCTTCTGGAGTATAGTGACCTGTGTGGGTGTTTTCTCAACCATCTTACTGTTAAAGAATTTGTATATCTCTACATTATTCGTCATCCCTATTATAATTTATGTCTATCCTCTGCTCATTTCCGAGCTAAAGAGAGCGGAGTACCTAAAGGGTCTAGAGAGCGAAATGTTTCCGTTTTCGATCTTACTTTATCTAAACTCGCTCCTGGGGAAGGGAATCGGCACCGTTCTCTCCGACGTAAAATCGTCCAATCTCTTTAACAATTTAAAAAGAGAAGTGGAACTTGTGGAGAGGGATAGTTTAATTAACGGTAAGAGTCTCAGCATGACAATAAAGAGTAGGAGCAGGTTACTCGCCCATCATATCCTAGCTGATATGTACATGAAGGTAATCACGTCGGAATTCACAGGGGTCTCTCTCAAAGAGAGGACACGAGATATAGTAAAGGAACTTAGCACTAGTTTGAGTGAGCTATACAAGGACTATGTGGAACGGGCCACGGAGATTACTGAGGTCATTTTCGCTTTATTTTTGCTATTTCCTCTAACAGCCCTTGGCTTTCAATTTCTGGGTAATGGCAATAATATATTGATTTTATTACTTCCGCTTGGTTTAGCACCTCCGATAATTTTGTGGATATCCATAATTCAACCGAACATGGGTTACAGAGTAAAGCTGAAGGGTTGGCAATGGACAGCCCTAGTATGTAGCACTGCCTTATTGGTTATCCCCATCTCAAACTTGGAGTATAGAGTAATTGGACTTGTATTGGTTTCACAGTTAATTTTGTATCCATCATACTCCGAAATAAAAAATAGTGACAAGATATTCAAGGATTTTCTAAATATCCTGGCGTTGGTGTCTGACTACACTAGATTGGGCAGAGGTATCAGACAATCTCTTCTAAATATAGATCTTGATAACTTCAGCGGACCTACATTTAAGTTCCTAATGAAGCTGAAGAGTCTGATAAGGGAGTCGAAACCTCTATCAATGGCTGAAACTGGGAACACGTTCCTGAACCAGCTCCTTGGGGTTCTCGACATACTGGATCGGAAGGGGAGCGATAGCCTCATGGTTATCCATGAAACCATGAACATCATAAGTGAATTACACGATTCTAGAAGACGACTATCGTCACAATTAAGAAGTTTCTCAGTACTAGCATTACTGACCCCACTTCTGTTATGGTTCACTACTACCTCCCTATCGTTTATCTCATCTACCCCTGCTGGCTGGATAAACAATTTAAATCTAACATATTCTCTGGTTATTGCAGCAGTTTATTCAAAAATATATAAATTTACACTCATTAATCCACCGCTTTACTTGACAGTTGTACTGTTATCACTAACACTTTCGATGATCCCTCATCCTATTTTATAGACCCGATGGCTGTAGGGTGAACAGAAGTGAAAAACAAAAGGAAAGGAATATCTTCGATAATGGGAACAATATTAATTTTATCTATCACTTTAGCCCTAGGAGGTCTCCTATACGGCTACTCCAAAGGGCTATTCGATAATCTAACATCAAACGTCCAAGTTGAAGACCAATTTAACCTAGTAGTTACGCCCTCTGGACAGAGTTTTATTCAATATAATATTAAAAACGCTGGAAATGTGGCTCTTCACTTAGAGACCATTCAAGTTAATGGCCAGAACGTAACATTGAACTATATCCTCCAGCCAGGTCAGAGTGTTCAGGGAGTAAGGGAAATAAATAATCTAACTGCAGGTAATTATTATCCAGTTATAGTTTACGCCTTGACCACCAACGGCCAAAGTTACACTTCGGTCTCAACAGTCCTAGCTGAGGAGTAGTGAGAAGATGAAGAAAGCCATTTCTGAAATTTTTTCTGCGCTTCTTGTCACAGTAGTTATCTTGGCCTTGGCAGGCCCGCTCATGTATTACTTCAATCAAACATCCTCTCAGCAAAGGCATCAGATCGAAAATTCGGCTAACTCCGAAGTTCTGAACCTAATGTCAAAGATAACTGTTATTGAGTTAAGTAACAATACCCAGGACGTATTTATCTATAATTACGGCTCCGTAGACGCAGTGATTCAAGAGATAATTTTAGGTCAACATTATTACGAGGTGGACTTCCATCTACCCCCAGGTGACCTAGTAAGATTATCTCAGATTATGGGGAACGCTACAGTAAATGGTACATTAATTTTGAAAATAAATGGCAATTATTATTACTACTAATACTTCGAACGTGTACACTGAGAATTAAGCCACAGATTCTACCGTCTTTATTTTCACTTCTAAAGTACCACCTTTAGAAAGGCCTTCTAATACTTCTTCCCCCCTTTGAGTCAGAGTATATACCTTGTGTGAACCCTTAGAATAGATCGTTTCAATTAACCCTAAACCTTCTAGGACGTGAAATATTGCTAGTACCTCATATCTAGGAAGACGTGTTCTTAACACAACTTCCCCTGGATTCAAAGCCCCTTCAGAGATAGCCTGTAGGACAATTTTAAGCTCGTGCATCAAACGTCACTTTAATGAAAATGGCTTTTAAGGAGTCCAGCTCATGAATATTAGTGGAACCTATCGTCAGTGAAGGTCCAGAATGCGACCTTGAGGAGATGATTGACAGATTACGCAATAAGTACATGATACAGATCGAAGATTTTCTTGCGCCGCTTGTCTGGGAAAGGAGTAGAGATGCCTTTAAGGTATTAGTAGCTACCTTACTAACCCAGAATTCTACAGATAAATCCGCAATGGTGGCATTTGAAAATTTAGAGAAAGAAATAGGAATATCGCCTGATAAGTTAGCTAATGCAAGCATTGAGGAAATAGCAAAAGCTATTAGACCTGCTGGTCTTCATAATAACAAAGCAAAAAATATCAGAGAAATAAGCAAAATTATTCATGAATCCTTTCACGATTTGCTGGAAGACATTCTTAATCAATCCCCAGATAAAGCTAGGGAAATTTTAGTTTCTATGCCTGGTATAGGAACCAAGACGGCAGACGTGGTGTTGTTGATTTGTAAAGGATATAGAACTTTTCCTGTTGATACGCATATTTTTAGAATTTCTAGGAGACTTGGTATAGAGGGAAGGAACTACTCTGAGATCAGTAGTGTTTGGGTAAGGCATGTAAAGGATCCTCTCAACGCACACCTATTGCTTATAACTCATGGGAGAAAAACGTGTAAAGCAGTGAAACCAAAGTGTCAGGAGTGTGTACTCATTGACTGTTGCCAATATTACCTTGGAGTACTTAGATCCGAGAGACACGATACCACACGAGGACGTAGTGCTAAATAAAGTGAAGGATGCGATCATATCCGTAAAGGAGACTAAATCTATCATGCCTCCCATAGTCGACCTGAGAACACTTATTGTGATCGACGGTCACCATAGGAGAGAGGCAGTTATATCAATGAATTTCAGAAAAATCCCATTTTACCTTGTGGACTACTCAAAAGATGAAATTATAGTAGGAAAGTGGTTCAGAAAGGTCCTCCACTCTAAGCTATCATCATTGTTCGTCAGCTCATTGAAGAGGGTGGGGGATGGGGATCTATGTATGAGATTTCAGTCTATATCCATTTGTTCACGTAACGTATATTCCCTGTATTGGAGACTGGAATGGCTGGAAGAAAGACTTAGAGGCTTAGGTGCCAAGGTCGATAGAGACCCGGTCTCAGGTGAAGAACCGCCTGAATTGACTAAAGCCGAGATAATACGCGTGGCAAAAACCGGCTTGAGATTCCCTCCTAAGACTACAAGACACCTCTATAATTTTATAATTCCTAAACTCAGGGTGAAGTTATAATGAATCTCCTGGCAGAATTGATGCTACAGCTTGCAATATTTGGTGTCCCTAGCTTCCTGCTAATCTATCAGTACATCTTCTTTAGGGCAGGCGTGTCACTGAAAGAAGACCTACAATTATCTGTGGGAGAGTTGCCTAAAGTTTCCATCATAGTTCCTACCAAGGGCGAGAGAATCGAGAACATCCAGGGACTCCTAGATAACATAAACGAAGTGGAGTGGGACAAGAGTAAGCTCGAGGTGATAATTGTCTCAGATGACTCCTCCTCATATTATGAGGAGATGTTGAACCATCTTAAGGTTCCTAGGGACCTCAAAGTAAAAATATTAAGACGTGAGAAACCCATAGGGTATAAGAGTGGAGCCCTTCGAGAAGGTTTCGAGTATTCAGATGGGGACCTGATTTTAACGCTAGATGTAGACGCTAGATTACAAAAGGATTCCCTACTCAAGGCCTTTCGTCATATGCTGAAGTTCGGATGCGACGCTGTCACTATGAACTGGGTCGGTTACACAGGGAATAGATATTCTACCCTAGCTAAGGCCTTAATGGTTTCTACAATCATAGCTGACATTTCCCTGCTTAAGGGGAGGGACTCCAAGAAAATGAGAATATTCCCAGTGGGGTGTGGCACAATGTTCAAAAGGACAGCTATCGAGGAAGTAGGCCCTTGGGATCCCTCCATGATACAGGATGACCTTGAGATAGGAGCTAGGTTAATACATAAAGGCAAGAGGATATGCGCGTCCTCTTCCTCGGTCTTCGTGGAAGTCCCTGATAATCTAGTTTCTTTCTATATACAACAGACCAGATGGGCAATGGGTAGTATAGAAGTCCTCGTACATAGACGAAAGGAGATTTTCTCTAAAAATCTATCATTAAGGGAGAAACTGGATATCATTGTATTTCTTCTTCAATACGTTCCCATTGCTCTCACCTTTCTGGCAGCATTAGTTTTGGTTCCTCTAGCTCTCTTTGGAGTCGATGTACTTAGGACCCCACTTCTGGTACTGTGGTTCGGTGCCTTAGGAATATATGGTTTTAACTTCATTAAAACTGCGAAGAAGACTGGTTTAAATCTCCTGGAATCGATGAGGGCCTTAGGTAAAATATCATCCTATACGGTAGCAATATCGCCTTTCATCCTTTTGGGCCTGATTTCAGGACTTAGAAAGGAAAGAAAATACATTGTCACTCCTAAGGGGAAAAAAGTAACTACAAGGATTCAATATCCTATATCAGCATTTGGAGTTTTGTTCTTAATGACTTCTATCATCTACCTACTTCATGCATCGTGGGTAACTGGCTTATGGCTCCTTTATTACTCCATTGGATACGTTTTTACCGTTCTGACTTTTAAGAGGGAGTTATAGAATCCAACTTTTTTACTCAGATAGGTTTCAAGAACTCATGAGCATCCCCTCTGATGGTTCCTCTGATGAGGAAGTGCTGAGGCTGTTGAGGCCTTATGTAGCCCAGTGGTTTGTTGAAAAATATGGAGCTTTGACCCCACCACAGAGGTCCTCCATTCCCGCAATTAAAATGGGTAAAAATGTACTGATCTCCAGCCCCACTGGGAGCGGTAAAACGCTTGCGGCTTTTCTAGGTATACTTGACACTCTCCTAGAATTAGCGGAAAGAGGGGAACTAGAGGACAAGATATACGCTGTTTACATTTCTCCCCTCAGGGCACTCAACAATGACATGTATAAGAATCTGATTCAGCCCCTTAATGAGATTAAGGGGAGGATAAACCTCCAGAAAGAGATAAGAGTAGGTGTTAGAACTAGTGACACGTCACAATACGACAAACAGAAAATGCTCAGACATCCTCCTCATATTCTGATTACTACTCCGGAGTCCTTTGCGATCTCTTTGGTATCGCCGAAGTTCGGCAAATTACTGAAAGGAGTGAAATGGATTATTATAGACGAAATTCACGAGCTGGCAAGTAGTAAGAGAGGTTCATTCCTTTCCTCCTTCCTTGAGTTGTTTGAAGGCTTGATAGCCGATAGTCCTCCTGTCAGGATAGGTTTGAGTGCAACGATCTCACCTTTAGAGGAAGTAGCCAAGTTTCTTGTTGGAGTAGGAAGGGAGTGCCAAATAGTAGACGCTAGATTCATGAAGGGACTAGATCTAAAAGTAATCTCCCCGGTAAAGGATCTAGTCGACGCTACAGAGGATGAGGTGAATGAAGGAATATACGACACGATCTTGGAGGAGGTTAAGAAGCACAGGACTACATTAATCTTCACTAACACCAGGAGTGCAGCAGAAAGGGTCTCATATAAGCTTAGAAAATTGATTGAAAAAGAAAAATTATTCGATGCAGATCTAGTGGGAGCTCACCACAGCAGTCTAAGTAGAGATGTCAGATTAGAAATTGAGAACAAGTTGAAAAATGGCGAGCTGAAGGTAGTTGTGTCCTCTACTAGCTTAGAACTGGGTGTTGACATAGGCTACATTGACCTCGTGCTCCTTTTGAGTAGTCCAAAGAGCGTGAGTAGGTTATTACAGAGGATTGGAAGAGCAGGTCATCACATACGTCAAACCAGTAAAGGCAGGGTTATAGTTGTTGACAGGGATGACCTCGTTGAATGCTCTGTCCTGACTAAGTTAGCCAAGGAGAGAAAAATAGATAATATTCATATACCCCTTAAACCTCTGGACGTCCTAGTTCAAGCAATTTTAGCTGCTACTCTAATAAAGGAGATCAACCGAGAGGAATTATTCACAGTTATTAAAAGATCATATAGCTTCTCAAGCTTGACCGTTGAGGAATTTGACCAGGTAGTAGACTATCTCCTGGGCAAGTACGGCCTGGACTCCAGGAACATATATCCAAAGATAAGGGATACAGACGGGAAGCTAAGACCTAAGAGAGGGGCCAGGATGATCTTCTATATGAATAGTGGGACGATACCCGATGAGTCCATGATTCCAGTCTTTACTGATAACAATAAATATGTAGGAAATTTGGAAGAAGAGTTTGTGGAGATACTAGGACCAGGTGACGTGTTCATTCTCGGTGGGAAAACATTTGAATTTTTATATTCAAAGGGAAATAAAATAGTGGTTAGGCCTGCTGAGGGACAAAGACCTACGGTGCCCAGCTGGTTCTCAGAGATGCTCCCGTTGGCTATAGAGTCCGCCAAAGAGATCTCCAAGTTCAGAGGCAAGGTCGCTAACATGATTAGATTGGGAAAAAATGAGAGGGAAGTTGTGGAGTGGATAGCTCGAGAGCTAGGTGTAGCACAACATGCTGCTAGATCGATTTACAAATATATCCTAGAAGAGTTTCTGTTCACAGGGGGAGTGATCCCCAACGAGAGACTTATCCTCGTGGAGATATATGACGATGAGGAAGACAGAAGGAATTTCATATTTCATGCCCTTTTCGGGCGAAGGGCCCTCGATGCGTTATCAAGAGTTGTAGCGTGGAAAGTTGGAAACGATCTTAAGGTTGATGTAAAGACTTCAATAACCGATAACGGATTTGTCCTAACTATTCCTGGATTGGTGGATTACAACATCGTAGAGGCATTTCTAAGTATAGATCCTAGCGAGATGTATCCCACATTAGAGGACGTAACTCTAAGGACTGAGATGATAAAGAGGCGATTTAGACATACAGCTGAAAGATCACTCATGTTGTTAAGGAGATATAAGGGAAGGGAGACCAGTATAGATAGGAGACAACTCAACTCTGAGACTCTCCTCAATGTCGTGAAAGAGATAGAAGGTTTTCCGATTTTAAGGGAGACTTTTAGAGAAATTTTGGAGGACTATATGGACATAAGGAGTGCCACGGAGATCCTCAAAGACGTGAGAGAGGGAAGGATAGAGGTGAAGGCCATAGGGCCCAATAGGGTGCCAAGTCCATTCGCTCATTCCATTCTAGCTAAGGAGTACAGCGACATTGTGCTCGCCAGCGATAAGAGGGAATTCTTAAAACGGATGCATGAGAAGGTCATGGAGTTCCTTAAGGAGAGAGGCGTGGATCTTAACCTCAGTTACACCGAGGTCTGACCACATGTAGGACTTTATACACTCTCTGCTGACTATAATCCATGGTACTCTCCAATTTTTCATACCTTCCAAATCAAGAGGACTTGGAACACATGAGCGGTCATGTGTATGCACTATTCCTGTTATCCCGTCAACATATGAATAAATCTCCTCTGGATCCATAAGAAACTCGCTTTCTTCTCCGGAAATATTTCTTATGGCAACTATTCTATCTTTATAGACAATCCAGCATCTTTCCTTCACGAACTTGGAATCCCTCCTACCACAAAGCTTCTAATCCAGCAATAGATTTCAGTATGTCGGTCCTAGTCACAATACCTACTACCCTGCCCATGACATCTAAAACCAGAAGTCTGCCTACATTATATGTTATCATCTTTTTAACAGCCTCCAGAATGTCATCTTCGTCCCTGATTGTTATGACATCCTTTTTCATGTACTCTGATACTTTGGCATCAAATCTCCCCTCATAAAACGCCTTCATTATGTCTGCTGTGGTTATTATCCCCTGAACCTTCTCACCTTCGTCTAGCACAGGTGCTCCCCTTATGCCTTCCTTATACAGGACTCTTGAGGCTTCTTGTAAGTTCATTGTCGGTTTAAGGGAGATCAGTTTCTTTCCTATGATATTCTTTACCTTTTCCTTAGGTATGCTCACCATCCTTTTGACGTCAATGACTATTTCTCTTCTTTCCTCATCCAAGTGAATGACCACACCCTCTATCACCAGTCTACTGTATGGGGTGGGTCCAAGTCTTACCGAGTCAGCTGACCTGATTTTCTTTATATCCCCAGACACTTTTAGAATAACCTTATTTCCCGAGGGGTTGGTAATATCGAGTAGCTCAATGTTTTCAACCTTAACGTCGGTCTCTATATTACCTCTGTACAGGCTCAACTTATCTAAGATGGGGAGCAAAGTAGGATTCTTTATGAACTCATAGGCCTTAAGGGTGGGTAAATAACCTCCATTTGGTCCAGGCTTAGAATCCACCAAACCTAGTACCTTAAGGCTTAGTATTATGTTCCTTACGGTACCTTCGTCCTTACTTATCATGTCAGCAACTTCCTTGCTCTTTATCATCTTCTTCTGCCTATTGTACAATTCCACCAGCGCAAGCAAGATCTCTCTTTGAGTAGATGACAGATTCTGCATACTAAATTATCATTTCCTCAATGTTTAAAAAGATCTATGGTGACGTAGAAACCTCTAAGACTTTCCTTATGAGTTTCTGGTTGACGTTGAAAACTTCTTTTGATATAAGTGCAACATAGCTTGATTTAGGCAATGGATAATCTATTCCTATATTTATGGCTATTGCTTTCTTCATGGCTATGTAATTCATCTTATCCCTTATCAAGCCTTCAGCTATACTCTCAGCAAGCCTAAAGGCGGTGTAGAATCTTGAGAAACTTTTTGCTGTGTGCTTTATGGCGTCATTTGTGGAACTGTGGAGTATCCTCAATGACTGAATTAGCTTAGCCTCATCAGAGAACGAGAAGATGACCTCAGTAAAAATGAGTCTTAGGGCCCTGGCCAACACGTCCTTATCACTACCCGCCTCCAGGTAAGCCTCTTCTGCTCCTTTCTCGAATATTATCTTGGCCACTTGATTATATTTCTCCTCATTGGGTAAAAGCTTCTCAAAGACCTGCCTATAATCCTCATAGAGGCCCAGTCCTTCTTTCCCCACCACATAGAGGGTAATGAGTTCCTTCTCATATAAATTAGTGGACTTAAAACCTCTAAACGGTCTAATCTCGTTTTTTTCATAATACTCCTGGACTAGCGAGAGAAGCGAGTCTCTGGTTAGACTCTCCCATTCGTTAAGTATATGTCCCCATAGGTCAGTAAGTATTTTCATTCTCTCTCTGTAGAGCTCCTTAACCATGCCTTGCCACGCAGTTTTAATATGTGTTCTTCCTTAAAAAGGATAATAGACAAGTTCTCTGTCATGAGCGTTGAAGATAATCTCAAACCTAGTATAGCTATCATATCTCCCTCAGACGTAGAAGTAGAGGTTAAGAAAATAGAAGAGGAACTACACGCACATCAGCAACTAGAAGGAGAGAAAATAAAGAGCATTTTAGATGACGTGAAGAAGTTATGGGACTTCATAAGTTGGTTGAGAATAGCTGAGGCTCAGGGAGTTTGGAAGGCAAAGACTTGCAGACACTCCATTAATGACAGGTGTCAAGCGTGGAACATAAGTGATCCAGATAGAGTTGGCCTTCCTCCTGATGTTGTACAAGTTAACCAGGACGGCACTAAGAACGTGTGGGTAGGAAAGTACCCCCACTTTTGTATAGCCTGCCCATTATACGAAGCCAAGAGAAGTTAAAATCCTCCTTTTCTCTTTCTCCTCTAATATCTTTTTCAATTCGTCCAGTTTGCTGGATTCCACATCCGGATACGTCTCCAGCAGCTCTATGACTCCATCCACTAGATCGTCTATGAACAGACGAACGATCTCCCTTCTCTCCTCATCAGAAGCCACCTCAAGAACCCTAGATATTGTGATATCGCTTGGGTGCGTATAGCCCTTGAAGAACTTTACTATTGACGCTGGGGAGAGCCCCAACTGCTCCGCAAGTTCTTTCTTGGATCTCTTCTCCAATAATACTTCAATTGCCCTCTGCCTAGTCTCCTTACTGAGATTATGGACAGCCCTCACATGTCTAGTAAGACTTTAAATCTATTAACTGAATCAGATCTTTGCCCGTAAATGAAGTCAATAGTTTTCAACCAGGGTATTATTCAGAAGGATGTCCCAGAGAGACCCGTGGAACAAGACCATGTGGAGGTAGAGGCAGAGAAGGTGTTACTAAATGGGATAGAGAACGCGATTTATCTAGGCTTCCTTTGGGTTCAGCCTAACCTAATCCTTGGAGGGACAGGGACAGCCAAGGTCACTGCGACCGCCCTAAATGTTGATCCGTCTCTTTCTGGAAAGAGAGTCCTAGTTCTTCCTTTCTCTCCGTCAAGGGGAGGCATCGGATCAGAGATAGATGGGATCCTAGCTGAGAGATCAATTGTCCCCCAGGACTCCATCGTGCAAATAAGCGAAGGACTGGGTGACAATGTACTCTTGTATCCCTTTATATCTGTGGCCCTCGATATTAAGGACTTAATATCAGACGGCTCTACTCTGATAATAGGTTCCGGGCTAACTGCACTAATTACTACCGCATTGCTAGAAGAAGTGGAGGTCTACGTGGGTGAAGGTGATTTGAAGCCTGCTGGGGCTCGAACCATCAGGAGCCTAGACGGAAAATGGGACAACGTTGTTATAACCACACTGAGAGGGTGGGCCAGATACGTGGCAGAGAAGATTGTAAATGAGAAAGGGAAAATAGTCATTCCAAGATTTCTGAAGAGCTGGCCTCCATCCTTTCCTAGAAATACATTATTCGTTGAACCCAGGAAAAGACAAGATGTACTTCAGTATTTAAATTCACAAAAAGTTATAGAAATCATGAGGACCTACGTTGGATTTTCAGAGGATGTTCTAGCGTCAATACCAACACCCAGACCTGGAGTTATAGTAGATATCAAGAAATACTTTACTACAAAGAAATAATACATTTAAAATGTCAAAATACAGGACTGATTGATCATTGCAACTTCTCTTTTATCAGGGATCCCAGGATCTGGATTCCTCTCTCTATTTCCTCCTTTCTTGGGAAACTGTAGTTTATCCTCATGGTATTCCTTCCGCCGTAGTCATAGTAGAAACTGCTCCCAGGGACGTAGGCGACCCCTCTCCTCATAGAGTCCTCAAGCATTTTTGTCGTGTCGATTTTATCGGGCAACCACGAGAACACAAACATTCCACCCACAGGCTTACTCCATTTCACCTGAGAAGGGAAATGAGTTTCAATTGAGGCCAACATATAATCCCTTTTTTGTCTATATAGAGATCTTATCTTAGGTAAATTATTTTGGATTATCCCTCTCTTTAACGCCTCAGCGGCAATATATTGATTTAAACTTGGGGTGTGGAGATCAACGTTTTGTTTGAATAACTCTACCTCCTTTATTATCTCGTCGTCCGCTACGATCCAGCCCAATCTTAATCCAGGAGAGAGAATCTTACTGAACGTACCCAAGTAAATCACTCTCCCTTCCTTATCTAGTGCCTTCAGAGGCGGTGGGCTTTCTCCGTCGAATACCAAAAAACCGTACGCATCGTCCTCCACCACCAGTAGGTCGTACTGAGTGGCCAATTCCAGAACGCGTTTCCTATCATCTAAATTCATTGTTGTACCTGCAGGGTTCTGTGCCGTGGGGATAACGTATAGAAGCTTAGGTTTACCCTGCTCTTTGCTCACTTTCTTTAGCTCCTCTTCCAATTGAAGAACGTTCGGACCTTTCTCACTAACCTCCATGCCGTGAAAGATCGGCTTCCTTGTTCTCAACACGTTGAGAGCGGTCAAATAAGTAGGTCTTTCCACAAAAACGTGATCTCCAGGATCAACTAGTATATTAAATAACATAAAGAGGGCTTCCTGACTACCTACCGTCACAAATACATTGTCGTCCCTGATTCCGGTTATTCCCCGTAGAGCGGAAAAATTAACCAACTCTTTTCTTAGTTCGGCCACACCAGCGGTTGCGGAGTACTGTAAGGCCGAAGAGGCCTTTGATCTTAAAACATCTTCTGTTATTCTCGATATATCTTCTGCAGGAAATGTGGAAGGGTCAGGAAGACCTCCAGCGAAGCTTATAACGCTTTTGCCTTCAGTGAGCTTCAGCAAGTCCCTTATCTCTGAGGACTTTAGTGACTTGGTGTCCGTAGAGAAGAAGGAGGACCATTTACCCATAATTCCTTATTACCCTCTCACTCCATTTTATTACTTTGTGTACGAGTGGAGTGCGGAAGTGATCGCTGTAGGCAACGAGATATTAACTGGCAGGACTGTTAACACCAACTCCGCATTCATAGCCGCTAGACTTACATCTCTAGGATTCCAAGTAAGGAGAGTGACTGTTGTAGGCGACGAAGTGGAGGAGATAAGGGAATGTTTCCTGGAAGCTCTGGGCAGGAATCCTAAGTTGATCATCTCCTCTGGCGGCCTAGGGCCAACATATGACGATAGAACAGTTGAGGGCCTAGCTGCTGCCCTTGGGAGAAAATTGGTATATAATCAGGAAGCACTCAACGAAGTGACTAGAAAATACAAGGAAAAAGGGCTCGAGCTCACAGAGGAGAGGTTGAAGATGGCCCTTTTTCCTGAAGGCGCTACTCCGATTCCTAATGAAGCAGGAATAGCACCTGGGGTATATGTGGAGGTGAATAACACGGAAATTCTACTGGCACCAGGCGTTCCTAAAGAAATGGAGGAGGTTACTGAAACGTTTTTGAGATCTTACTTAAAACGACGTCCTAACGTTTTCTATTACGAGGAAAGTTTAACCGTGAGGGGGGTGATGGAGTCAGCCCTCGCTCCTCATATCAAGAGAGTGGTCAGAGAGTATGGTCTATACATCAAGACTCACCCAAAGGGTCATGAGATCAATGACCCCTATTTGGAGGTTCAGATAGCCGGAAGTTCTTATGATAAGGATGAGATTACTAGGAAGGTGAAGAACGTGAGAGAAATAATCTCTAGGATTGCTATGTCTTTAGGAGGAAAACTCACCTAGAAACATGGTCAATGAACGGCTTCATGGTTTCTAATAACTGTTCTGGAGCCTCTATATTTAAGAAATGTCCAGCCCCCGGTATCTCATGGTAGTCCGCTTTCCTGAGACCTGCTAGGAAGATGTCCTTATTTTGCTTCAACCTGTCCTCACTTCCGTATATTACGAGTGTATTGGTGTCGATCTCGCTGAGTAGCTCACTGTAGTCCTTCGCCTTGAGGAGACCCATCACAGTATTAATATAACCTCTAGGGTTGCTCATTCTGTAGACTTCAAGTAGATCATTCCATGCCCTAGGGTTTTCGGTGAGAAGTTTGGAGAACTCTCCCATATTACGACGATAGTATGCTAACGCTTCCATTCCGAAGTTCGCCACGATGGAAACGTATTTCATATAATTCATAGGATCTGGGGCTTTGTAGATAGCCCCTAACAGCACCAGTCCTCTGACAGGATACCTTAGAGCATAGCCCATAGCTATAAGGGAACCTATAGAGTGACCTATCAATATTGGGTCGGATACCTGAAGATAATCGAGAAGGTTCTTGAGATCATCCACATGATCTTCAATGAGATAATCGTGAGGAGGAATGGAAGATAGACCGTGTCCCCTGAGATCATACGTCACTGTCATGTACTCATCTGTAATTACAGGGTATACATACTTCCAACTCCTGGTGGATCCTGCCAAATGATGTATCAAAACTACCGCCCGACCTAATCCCGTTCTCTGGAAGTACAAATTCACGTCTTCCAATACAACGTGAGGCATTAAATCACCTCCAGTAACGCATCCACGTCTAACTCAGCTAAGGCCACAGGGTAGAGTAGTTGAAATTTATTTAACATAACTGGACTTATCTCTCCTATTACGCCAACGCTTCTCCCCTTCAACAGAATTTCAGCGGTTCTACCTCTCATGAACACGTCGTTGACTGTTCTCTTATACTCTGGTTTTTCTCCACTTAAGGCTAGGAGGATCTCGTGAACTGGCGCCTGAATAGACTCGTAGCTTACCTTACTGTCCATTACTCCGATAGATACTCGGAAGAAATTCCTGTAACCAGTATCAGTAGTTGAATCCCTTAATACTACCTCTCCTATCTCAAACACTCTGACTGGAAATCTAGCGTGTTGATTATTGGACATAAAGGTGAGCATGTTCCAGATTAATGAGTTCCTTACAGAATCATACTCTTGAGATATAGGATTTTCAATTTGGACAATCTCTCCAACTTGTCTAGTTGATTTGGTGAGAATTAAAGTATAAATCTCTTGAAATCCCGCACCGATAATCAGCGTCCTCAACTTCCTGTAGAGACTACTCTTCGGCGATAAGGAACCTACCCTGTAAACTTTCACTTCGTTCAGAGCGAAGTTCTCGTACCCGTAGGCCATCGCAATGTCTTCAGCGACATCAGTTACGTTCATTATATCCACTCTGTATGGAGGAATTACTACCTCCAACACACCATCCCCTATAACGACGTCTTCCCTCATCATCTCTAGGAACCTCTTGGCGTCCTCTTGGCTTAATTTAATTCCTAGAATACTCTCTATCTCCTTTAGACTAACCCTAAGCCTATTATGAGTCAGCAAAGGTGATTTCCTTATCGTACCTTCGCTCTCCTTGATCATCACTGCCCCTATCTCTGCACCCAATTCTGCGAAGTTAGTAGCTAGAATATCAAGAGTCTGTGACACGGCGTCTAAGCTGGTTCCAGTTACATCTACAAATAAAGAATTCGTGTTGGGTTCGAGCCTAGTTTCTTCAGAATTTATTACTGGAGGCAAACTAAGAATATTATAATCGGAATCCATTATTGCTGGCATCCTACCCTCCCTTAGCGATATTTCCCCGTACTTTCTCCCCTGCTCCGTCTCTCTTAACACCTCGCTTAACGTCATAGGTACTGTAGATCCTAGTGGGACGATCTTATCGTTAGTACTGACGAGAGAATACCTTATGATCTTACTCTTTATCTTCCTCAGGTCATGGATACCAATTGCTACTTTCTTTCTTTTCCTACCTATAGTCTCATGAAGTTTCTCTTGGAACTGAATTATCTCCTTCAGATAAGCCTCAGGGGAGAGCTTTACGTTATGAATGACACAGGCCAAGGCGTAAGGCCTTTGTGGTACCTTGTCTATTACTAACATATAATCGGTCTCCTTCACAGTATACTTGGGCTCTCCCAACTCCTTTCCGCTTATACCCTTGAGGGCCCTCACTACACCGCCAAGCCCCAACATGTCTACACGATCTGCATTTATTTCCACCGAGTATTCATCGTCACTCACGGGTGAGACCTCAGACTTCAATTTAAAAAGGAACTCCTTCAATTGCCCCTCACTGAGGCCCACTTTCTCTAATAGGATCCATTTGTTCAGATTAATGGTAGGCATTCACACCACCCTCCTGTGTCTTAAGTACTCAATATCGCTGGAGTAGAGATCCCTAATGTCCTTTACACCTAGGAAAAGCATGGCCAACCTATCTATACCTATCCCCCACGCACCTGCAGGTTCACTTACACCAGCCGGAGATGTAACTTCCCTCCTGAGGAGCCCTGCACCTGCCATCTCTACCCATCCTAATGGGTCTACGTAACCGTAGACTTCTACACTGGGCTCCGTAAAGGGAAAGTACCCAGGTTTAAATTTAACCTCCTTGACCCCCAACCCTCTGAATATTTCTCTCAATATAGAGAGGAGGCTTCTGAAGTTAAACCCTTCTTCAATTACAAGACCATCCATTTGATGGAACTCTATTAGATGGGTTGCGTCGATGGCGTCAGGCCTGAAAACCTTTCCTATAGTAAAAACTCTTAGAGGGGATCCAGGAGATCTCGAGAGCACTCTCGACGTAGTAGCGGTGGTCTGACTCCTCATGACGAGGTTTGAGGCCACCTCAGGGCTCCATTTATATTTCCACCACGTCTCATGTGTTTTCTTTACTTCCTCTACAAGTCTCCCAGGTGGGAGACGACCTTTGCCTTTCACCACGAAGGAGTCATGTATCTCCCTAGCTGGGTGATCCTGAGGTTGAAACAATACATCAAAATTAAAGAACTCGAGTTCCACATAATCACTGGAGACCTCACTGAAACCCAGACTTACCATCAGGTCCTTCACCCTTTCTATGAAGTCCCTAAAATAGTGAGTCCTCCCTATGGGGAGGAAGGGAGGGTCAGCTTCGACATTATACTCTTTGAACTCCCTCTTCTCCCAATCTCCACTCACCAACATTTCATGGGTTAGATAGATTTCCACTGGTTTGGCTTCCACGTCTTTGATTAACTCGACCTCGAGGATCTTATCCTCTCGTCGTTCAACTAGTTTTCTTTTTAGGAGGAGTTCTACAGATGCGTGATCGATGCCCTGACCCTTGCTCAAGGCCCTTAGGGAGTCTCTTTCAGGAGCCTGAATTTCTTTTACTATAGGCTTGATCAGATCTCCATCTATCTCTATCCACCCTCTTTTCCTTGCCCATCCTAAAGCTATCTCAAAATCTTCCTTCATCTTCTCTTTGACCTCTTCTATCTTCCTGGGCTGACCTCCTAATACCATCATCAACTTCTCCTCAGGCAGCCCCTCAACTAGCCTCTTCCTCCCCTCCTCCGTCAGAAATAGCAGTTTCTTCCTCTCCTCCTTAAGTATTTTAACTAGGCCTTTACTCTCAAGTAGCTTCAGGTTACTGAACACAGTACTCGGAGGCAGACCAGTAGCGGACGAGATTTCCTGAGAGTTACTGACACCTTTAGTCTTGAGGAACGAGATTATCTTCTGTTCATTTTCGCTTAGCATCATACTACAACTCTATGCTCTGTCCCGGCTGGAGGATTATAGGTGTATAACCTTTCTCTTTCACTCCCTTGGCGAAATCCTGTGGATCCACCTTGATCATGTCCCACGTATTGAAGTGTATTGGGATGGCTCCCTTCCTAGGCCTCAACATCTCCACAGCCATGACTGCCTGTTTAGGATCCATGGTAAACCTTCCTCCTATTGGGAGGAGGACGTAGTCTGGTCTAAATATTTCTCCGATTAACCTCATGTCCTCGAACAATCCTGTGTCCCCTGCATGATAAACCGTTATATCGTCTCCGTTCACGACGATCCCTGTGGGGTCACTGTGCTTGCTGGAATGCACCGCTTTCGTGAGTGCCAACCTCAATCCCGAGTACTCCACGTAACCTCCAACGTTGGCTGGAATAACCCTGTTCCAATCCAACTTGTGCTCCGACACTAGGTATTCCTCCAAATCGTATGTAGCAAATAGGACAGACTTGTCGTTATGCTTCATTATCTCCACTGCGTCCCCGAGATGATCGTAATGATCGTGTGTAACTCCTATCACGTCCACTCCAGAGAAGTAACTTAGCTTGACTGGAGACAGCGGATTTTCCTTAATCAAGGGATCTATCACCACTCTCCTGCCCGAAAGACCTAATTCCACTGCTGCGTGACCAAACCACCTTAGGTGAGCCATGAGTCATCAGATCCCTTTATGGACTAAAAATAAAAATTTCATTCATGTAGACATGAGTGATGAGTGAGGACGAGCTAAAGTTAGTTAAGGCTGCAGGAGTCATATCTGCTAAGGCTAGAGACGCTGGGGCTAAACTCATAAAACCTGGTGCAAGGGTGATTGATGTCTGTGAAACTGTAGAGAAGATCATTATTGAGAGTGGAGCTCGGCCTGCCTTCCCCTGTAACCTGTCCATCAACAACGAGGCTGCCCATTATAGTCCGGTCATTGGTGACGAAAAAATAATTCCAGATGGCGCTATAGTTAAGTTAGACGTTGGAGCTCACATAGAAGGCTACATCACTGATACTGCGATAACAGTCTTTCTAGACGAGAAACTAGAGAGATTGGCTACCGCCTCTAGGGACGCCCTAACCGCTGCCATATCTAACTTTAGGCCTGGAGTTTCACTAGCTGACATAGGAAAAATAATAGAGAGGGTAATAAAAATGAATGGTTTTAAACCAATTAGAAACTTGGGAGGACATCTGATCAGGAGGTTCGAACTTCATGCCGGAGTCTTTGTACCCAACATATACGAGAGAACCAGTGGGAGGATAGCCTCTGGGAGCACTTACGCCATAGAACCCTTCGCCACGGATGGAGGTGGTGAGGTAATAGAAGGTAAGGAGACGACTATCTATGCGTTGAGGAATCCAAACTCGAGAGGTCTAACCGAATTCGAGAAGAGGATAGTCGACGAAATACAGAGAAGATTTAAAACTCTACCCTTTAGTGAAAGGTGGCTCTCTGACCTAGGTACTAAAGAGGAGATAAGACAGGCCCTGAAGTCTCTATCTAGGAAAGGCGTTCTTCACGGGTATCCTATCCTAGTTGAAGTTAAGGGCGGACTTGTAAGCCAAGCAGAGCACACTGTCTACGTGGACTCTCAGGGAGCAACAATTCTAACTTAGGGATTTTAGGTAGTTTGATAAAAGTTTAATTTCTCTTAAGCCTTGACTATACCAATGGATTAAGATGAGCTTAATAATAGTTCTTGCTCAGGCGAGCAGTCAAGGTTCTCAAAATGGGGCAGCTCTAGCATTCTCGTACATCTTCTATATCTTTTTCATTGCCCTACTTGCTCTTTCGTTCTTCCCAGGAGTTCAACAGAAGACCCAAATAATGTTCCTTAGTAGAGATGTTGAACAGAAGTTACAAATGATCGAAAACTATCTGAAGGATTCTAAAAGCATCACTGAGAAACTTCTGAAGGAGAAGGGTTTTCCAGATCCCAAGGCATTCTTAGATAGAGTTATGGACAGATTCGTAATAGATCCGGTCTCCATTGAACCTACGGACATCATAAACAGGATGAGGCTACTCATGAGATCAAATGAGGATACAGTAAGGGAAATGATCATGTCTGCTAATCCCAACCTAGATCCCATGACGAGAAGTCAAATAGAGATATCAGCAGAAGTTGTAAACGCGCTGAACTTAATCTTCAAAGTAATAAGACATTATCTGATAATGGCCAAGAAATTGAACAGCATAATGATAATATATCAGTTACAGATGGTGGCCCCTATATACGTAAAATACGCAGAGGCCTACTCGAAGGCCCAGAAGGTATTCCTTCAAGGCATACCAATAGGTGATGGATTGGGTCCCTTGGTAGCCTCCAAGTTCCTGATGAAGTCTAGTCAAAAGTTCACTGTAAGCAAAGATACTATTGCGGGAACCCTGGAATTCGAGGGAAGAAAGTTGGTGGTAGTGAAGGCCGAAGGTCCTATGGCTACGGTGGGAACACCTGGAGAGGGTGTACAAAATGTAATAGAAAGGGAAGGTGGGAAGGTGTCAAGGATAATAACAGTAGATGCGGCACTAAAACTTGAAGGCGAGGAAACAGGAACGATAGCTGAAGGAATGGGTGTGGCAATGGGAGATCCAGGGCCTGAAAAGATAGCTATAGAGAGGGTTGCCGTAAAGTACGGGATACCTATAGACGCTGTAATAGTCAAGATGAGCATGGAAGAGGCAATAACTGAGATGAGAAAGGAGGTATACCAAGCTGCTGACAAAGTGATAGACTACGTTAAGAGGATAATTCTAGAGAGGACAAAGCCTGGAAGTACAGTAGTACTAGTGGGAGTCGGAAATACAGCGGGAATTGCCCAGTGATGTGACATGGCCATAAGTGCGGATTCTAAGCAGGCCTTGAAAGTGAAAACTGTAGTGAAATGTATGCAGTGTGACTATACTCAGGAAAGGGATTTTCAGGTGGGAGACTTCGTACTTAAGTTAGTAGGTAATTGTCCCAAGGACAACGGACCACTTTACATCGCTGGCATCTATGCTGAGACGCTAAACCAGAAGAAATAATTTTTTAAGATAGTTGAGGTCTCTATTAGTTGTCCACCCGGCCATAGCAGGGGGGCAACACCCGGTCTCATCTCGAACCCGGAAGTTAAGTCCCCTGCGTTGGCGGTGCAGTGGGATCCGAAAGGGCCCGCAGCGCCACCAAGCTGGGATGGACTTATATTTAATATTGGTTCTATTGTAAAGCATGAAGAGGATCTTTGATGAGATCCACGGAAATATAGAGTTAGACGATATAGCAGTTAAGATCTTAGACACCCCAGTAATGCAAAGGCTGAGAAGAATTAGACAGACGAGTTTAGCATTTATTGTGTATCCAGGTGCCACTCATACCAGGTTCAGTCATTCTCTCGGGACGTATCAGTTGGCCAATAAAATAGGTTCCCGACTAGTCAACGAAGGAGTTCTCAGTCAAGAAGAATTAGAGTTAGTTAAGGTAACCTCACTCATCCATGATATAGGCCAGTTCCCCTTCAGCCATGCTGTGGAGGGGTACTATATTAAGAAGGGACTTAGTAACAAGGATGTGAGAGCGTATATACTTCACAGCTCTCTGGGAGACGAGATCGAAGATGCAGGGATAGACCCAAAAAGACTCAGAACCATATTCGACGGAAATGGTTTAATGACTTCTATAGTAGATGGAGAAGTGGACGTGGACAGGATGGATTACCTAGTGAGGGACTCAAGGCATAGCGGCGTTCAGCTGGGACACATCGATTTGGACAGGCTAATTTTCACTGTCAATTATCGGGAGGACGGTATCTCCATCCTGGATAAAGGCATGATAAGCCTTGAAAACTTTTACATTGCGAGACTTCATATGTACCAGGCAGTATATTACCACAAGACGATATTGGGTTACGAGCTTCTTCTGAGGAGCATTTACTCCAGGCTAGTGGAGGAGTGTGAGACGGAAATGAGAGATCCTAGCTCCGTCGTGGAGATGATCTCATCGAACTCTTTTCCTTATTGGGACGATGAGTGGCTCTTCGGTGCTCTATACAGATGTTATTCCGAAAATCCAAATTCGGATCTAGGGCAAACGATAAAGGACTTTTTGGACAGGAGGGGACCCAAAGTAATTTATGAGGAGATAAACTATGACGGCGGTTCCCCTGGAAATCTAGAAGAGATAACTGAAAGGTTGGAGAGGGGAGGAATTCCAAGGGAATCAATCTACCCCTTTGAGGAGACTATCTCCATCATGAACAAGGACAAGATAAAGGTTATCTCCAAGGGCAAGGAAATAGGACTCCAATCTTACCCCTCCCTCCTGAACAGGATACCCTCTTCCTTAACGCTTAGGAGAGTTTATGTAGACAGGGAATTTGTGAAAAGGGCAAGGGAACTAGTTTGAAGGTTCGTGTTATTCTAACGGATCTAGACGGTACTCTGACAGAAGACAGAGGTAGTTACCTATTAAACCTAGAGGCTATTGAGGCCCTTAGAAAGGCCGAAGCTAAGGGAATAAAGGTAGCACTAGTGAGCGGAAATTCGTATCCTGTATTAAGGGGGCTGTACAACTATCTGGGTTTCTCTGGGGGAGTCGTTGCGGAAAACGGTTGCCTCGTGTATTATCAAGGTAATATCTTCCCGGTCTGTACTCCATTACCCAAGGTACTTGTTGAGGAATTCAGAGATAAGTTCAAACTAAAGGAAAGTTGGCAAAACGAGTACAGAAGATATGACTTTGGTTTCACGCCACCGGTGATAACGGACGACATGAGAAAGTGGGCAGAAGAAAAAGGAGTGAGTATTCAGTCCAGCGGTTACGCTCTCCACATCTCTGGGAGACCTGGAGGTAAAGGTGCGGGGGTCAAAAAACTGCTCAACGTATTGGGAGTTAAGAGTGAGGACGTCGCGGCCATAGGCGACTCGGCCACAGATATAGAAATGCTGGAGATTGCTGGTGTGAGAGTAGCTGTAGCTAACGCAGATGAGAACTTGAAAAGAGTAGCTAACTTCACGCTAAAGTTAAAGAGTGGTGATGGGGTAAAGGAGTTCATAGACAGTCTGACGAGGGAGTGAAAGTTGGAATTAGAGGAGATAATCTATAAACACGCATTAGCTAATGCGGTGAAACATGAAGGCAGAGCCCAAGTGGGTCCAGTGGTGAGTAAAGTTCTGGCTGAGAGGCCTGATCTCAAGGCTAAAGTTAAGGAAGTCGTTGAAATGGCCAAGAAAGTAGTGGAAAGGGTAAATTCCATGCCCCTTGAAGATCAGATGAGGGAAATTCAAAGATATCCTGAAGTCATGGAGGAGAAAAAAGAAGAGAAAAAGAAGATCCTCCCCCCCTTACCGAACGTTAAGGGAACAGTAACAACTAGATTCGCTCCTAATCCAGACGGACCTATCCATTTAGGGAACGCCAGGGCTGCAGTCCTTTCCCACGAATACGCTAAGATGTATGGAGGTAAGTTCATACTTCGCTTCGACGACACAGATCCTAAGGTAAAGAAACCACTGCTGGAGGCTTATCAATGGATAAGGGAGGATCTTAAGTGGTTAGGGATAAATTGGGACATGGAGTTCTCCGCCTCGAGCAGAATGGAGAGATACTACAAGATCGCCAAGGTTTTACTGGAAAAGGGATACGCCTACGTGGATCTGGGAACTGAGGACGACTTCAGGAGTTGGAGAGAGAAGAGGATAAATCAGAGTTATCCCCATAGGGAAAGGCCCCCTGAGGAAAACCTTAACCTTTGGGAGAAGATGCTTCAGGGAGAATTTAACGAGGGCGAGGCCGTGGTGAGAATAAAGACCGATCCCAAAAGTCCTGATCCCTCACAAGTGGACTGGGTAATGCTAAGGATAATAGATACTATGAAGAATCCTCATCCTATCACTGGGGATAAGTATAGGGTCTGGCCGACCTACAACTTCGCCACGGTGGTAGACGATCACGACTTCAACGTATCCCACATCTTGAGAGCCAAGGAGCACATGAGCAACTCCCTCAAACAGAGGTGGATATACAGTTACATGGGATGGGAGGTCCCTACAATTCTCGAATTCGGTAGACTCAAACTAGAAGGGTTCATGATGAGCAAATCTAAGATAAGGGGTCTGATGGAAACTGGCTCAGGAAGGGACGACCCAAGGTTACCCACACTCGCCGGGCTTAGGAGGAGGGGTATTCTCCCCGAAACTGTGAGATCACTGATGATAGAAGTAGGTCTCAAGGTGACTGACGCTACCATTAGCTTTGATAATCTAGCCTCAATGAATAGGAAACTACTAGATCCCTCAGCGAAGAGACTGATGTTCGTGAGGGATAAGAAGTCCTTCAAGTTACTTATCCCAGAGGATATGGAAGCTAACATCCCACTAACGCCTAGTAAGAAGGAGTATAGGAAAATCAGAGTCTCTCCAGGGGATGAGATATTTCTGGACCCAGAAGACGCATTGGAAGGAAGGGTACTTAGACTCCTGGAGTTATGCAACGTGAGAGTGGAGGGAGATGTCCTGAGGTTCTTGGATGAGAGTCTAGAGACCGCCAAGAGGTTTAACGCACCAATAGTTCAATGGGTGAAAAAGTCTGAAGCAGTACCAGTTACGGTGCTAAAGGCAATATCAAATCAAGAGCTTGTAACAGAGGACGGCTTTGGTGAAGGGTATATGAGTTCTTTACATGAGGGAGAAGTAGTACAACTTATCAGATACGGATTCTGCAGAGTCGATAGGAATGATGGTAAACTCCTGATGGTTTATGCCCATGATTAACTTTATTATTTGTACCATGCTAAGTGACCTAGCGTGACGATACAAGAGGAGGATGAACGCAATGGCCAAGCCTTCATATGTTAAGTTTGACGTACCGCCTGAGTTGGCGGAGAAAGCCCTTGAAGCCCTCAAGAAAGCAAAGGAGACAGGCAAAATAAGGAAAGGTACCAATGAGGCTACCAAAGCTGTGGAGAGGGGACAAGCTAAACTGGTGCTGATAGCTGAGGATGTACAACCCGAAGAGATCGTGGCCCACTTACCTCCACTATGTGAGGAGAAAAAAATACCATACATCTACGTTCCATCCAAGAAAGGTATCGGAGAGGCCTGCGATCTTCAAGTGGGGGCAGCTGCAGCTGCTGTGATAGATCCTGGACAGGGAAAGGATGTGCTGGACGAGGTTCTCAAGAGGCTATCCGAAATAGTAGGCAAGACATAAATTAATTTTTATATCTACAATTTGTACCTAGTCCCTAAATTTATTGTTGCTCTTACTTTATGTCCTATAGGATATGAGAAAGTTTTAAATGGTTCATCTTGGTTTATCTCTTGCCTCGTGCCGCGGTAGCTCAGCTGGCAGAGCGCCGGGCTGTTAACCCGGTGGTCGGAGGTTCGAGTCCTCCCCGCGGCGCTAACTTTTCAGCTACAGGATAAGCTATCCTACACCCTCACATCAAAATTCGCGCCAGAGCAAAGTGAGGGACAGCGGTTGTTGCAGTTTGCCTTGACTCTAAGGCTATACTTAACAAAGGCCATGATTGCTGTGAGGGAGATTAAGGAAGGAAATCAGGAAGAACATGCTTGCATAACACTTAGTGTAGCGGTTATTGGATTTCCCTTGATGACAGGGCGATAGTTAGGGGATAGTCGCATAACTGCTATTAGTGTTAAAGACCGAGTCCAGCTGCAGAAGGAGGCTCAAAGGAAGGAGAATGGGGCCGGCGGGATTTGAACCCGCGATCACTAGGGCCCAAGCCTAGCATCTTAGTCCAGGCTAGACGACGGCCCCTCTGACACCTTAAATTATCATTAGATAAAAATCTTATCTAGCTCATCCATGTACTCTGATTACAAATTTAATGATCTTACGAGGGCTTGGACACTGCATCTATATTAATTTATATCCTTATGACGGTGCTCTGAAGTACTACCGCACCTATTGCAAACACTAGTTCCATCCCCCAGAGTACCGCTACCACTTGATACTCCCTCATCCTCCCCATTTTCATGACCACGTGAGTCAACGAATTAGGAAAAGAGTCCCAATGCATGTAACCTTCATTATCCACTTGCCCGAATGAGATTCCCTTAAACTTAGTCCTAGCCTTCAGTACGAACTCAATGACATAGGGTATAAAGAGGACAGCTAAGGCGGTCAGCATATATCCAGAAATACCTATGGATCCTATCACCGAGCCGATGAAATAGGTCCCTACGTTTCCCAGGAAGATCTTAGCTGGATACTTGTTAAAGTAAAGGAATGCGATCAGACTTATTGCCAGTATTATGGCTAAATCCCCCGCCTCTGATGTGACTCCATTCCCCCTGAGCCCTATGTAAGCCAGGGCTGCGGCCATTATCACTCCCATCCCCGTTCCCAGTCCGTTTAGGCCCTCCAGCATGTTAAATGCATTTGAGGTTATGGTTAACGCTGCGGGAACTATTATAACGTAATAGAGAAGTCCAAAGTTTACCAGACCTACGAAAGGAATGGATATAACTGAGTGACCCACGCTATAAACAGCCAGCGGCACCGAAGCGAAAACGGGCATTATGGCCCTCACAGATTGCTTCAGGTTAAGTACGTCGTCTAAGAGACCTAAGAGACCTATTATAAGAGATGATAACATGACTGCCGAAACTATAGTTTCAAACGCTGGATCCTCAACTAGTAAAGTGAAGCTACCGGCTATGAAGCCACTCAGTATCCCTAGACCTCCCAGAGACGGTACCTCAGGCCTATCCGGTTTATTTACGTCCTTGCCCACGAAGCCTCTTTCCCTTGAAACTTTGAGTATCAATGAAGTGGAAAAAAGGGTGACAACCAAGGCTACTATCGAAGGAACAAGTACATCTAACAACTTACTTCCGCCTTTTAGTAACTAATTCCGCTACCTCCATCAGGAGCTTCTTAACTTCCTCGTTATCACTCTTGACGAGAGAGAGGGCCTGTAGAGCTTCGGTCTTATAGCTCTCTGAAAGTCTTGTGGCATACTCTAAGGAAATGGTGAGGACCAGTGACGCTGCGTCTCTGAGTTTACCTTGGTCATTACTTTTCACACCGACTAGTATTCTCTTCCGCTCTTCCTCGCTGGCGTCCCTAAGGGCCTTTATTAATAAGATGGTCTTCTTTCCTTCCCTCAGATCACTATAGACGGGTTTCCCCAACTCTCTTTCATCGGCAGTAAGTCCTAATATATCATCGACTATTTGGAACGATATCCCTATCTTTTCTCCATACACGAAAAGGTTCTTCACATCCTTTTCAGTACCTCCTCCTATAATACCTCCAAGAGAAGCGGAGCAGGCGAAAAGTTGAGCTGTTTTCTTCCTCACCATTTCTATGTACTCCCTCTCCGTCACGTCCCATCGTTCTTCAAACTGCATGTCTAAGGCTTGTCCTTCCGATAGTTCTATCACTGACTTAGCGAAAAGCCTAAGAGCGTCATTGGCTCTCGCTTCATCCAGTCCACTCACGGAATCTATGAGCATCTCGAAAGCCTTAGCGTGCAACAAATCCCCAGCCAAGATGGCCATTGGGACTCCCCACTTCACGTGCACTGTAGGTCTTCCCCTTCTTAGGGTGTCCTGATCCATTATATCGTCGTGTATTAACGTGAAATTATGCAGTACCTCAACTGCACCTCCCGCCAAATAGGATCTTTTCCTATCTCCGTGAAAGAGATCAGAAGAGGCGACCAACATCAAGGGTCTTAACCTTTTACCACCTGCCTCAATTAGATACCTAGAGGCTTCGTAAAGTTCATGTACATCTCCGGAAAGATACTGTCTTATTCTCTTTTCTACCTCCTCAATTACTTGCCTGGAGTACTCCTCTAGCACCTTATCCTCCTCTTCTTATCCTTTCATAGTCTGATAAGGTTATTCCCCTACTCTCCATCCATTCCCTCAGCTTTCCCCATATAACCACGGGTCTTCTCTTGAGCTCTACTAGATTCTTGGCCCCAGTTAACATCATGGCCGCCCTCAGCTGAAAGATGACCTCATCGAAGAAGCGTTTGAGGGAGTCAATTCCACTCACAGCCTTAGCCAGTACTGGATTGGCCATCCCGCTCATGTTTGCTCCCAGCACGATGGACTTAGCAACGTCAAGCCCATTCCTTATCCCTCCGCTAGATATCAAGAACCCATCCGGTACTGCGAATCTGGTCTCCACTACCGACGCGGCTGTGGGTATTCCCCATTTGATGAAAGGCTCCGAAGCGTTAGCTTTCCAGTGTCCCCTCCTCCTGTCCCTAACTGTCTCCACGGCGATCCAGCTAGTTCCTCCCTGTCCAGAGACGTCAAAATACGTGAAGCCGTTCTCCCTGAACAGTCTTGCCGTCTCCATAGATATACCAGAACCGGTCTCCTTTATGATCACAGGAACTCCGAGCTCCTTAGAAATATCCCTCAGTTTTCCTAAGGCGTCCGTGGGATACTCTGGTTCTCCTTCAGGCTGAAAGAGTTCTTGGGCAGGATTAAGGTGAATCGCTATGGCGTCAGCTTCTATCATCTCCACGGCTCTTCTCAGGTGATCTAAACCGTAACCCCTCACCAGTTGAGGAAGGCCCAGATTGGCAATGAGAGGAGCGTTGGGGGCCACTTTTCTCGTCACCTTGAAGCTCTCTGCAGCCTCGGTCTTCTCCAAGGCTACCCTCTGGCTTCCTACCCCCATGGCCAACCCCTTCTCCTCTACCACTTGGGCTATAACGGAGTTTATCTTTCCAAGCTCTTGACTACCTCCCGTCATTCCAGTGACCATGAGGGGAGCAGACAATCTCTTCCTTAGAAAGATGAGTGACGTATCTACGTCCTTGAATGTCACCCCAGGCATGGCCTGATGAATGAGCTCCACGTTCTCTAAGAGTGTCGTCGTTAAACCCTGCACGTCCTCAAAGAGACAGATCTCCACGTGTTCCAATTTCCTGTTAACTAGGCTCATTTCTTCACCTTTATGAATGTGCCAACCCTTTCTCCCTTCAATGCGTTAAAAACGTTTCCTTCTCTCTTTCCATTAAATATCATAGCGTCAACACCGAAGGAAAAGATCTTTCTCAGCTTCTCGGCCATCCCCCCTGTAACATTATATCCGTGAGTGATCCCGAACTCCACATCTTCAAAGGATCTCAACTCTGGTACTGGTCTTCCGTGTAGTAGAACCCCATCCACATCCGTTGAGAAGAGCGCGATCAAGGAAAAGGACTTAGCTACCTTTAAGGTCAGATCGTCACCAGAGATTATCTCACCCCTCTCGTTAATATCACCGTAGATAACTGGTGTCATCCCCTCACCTAAAATTCTCAGGAGGTTGTCCTCACTGTAGTACCTTCCTGGAACTGGGAAACCGTGAATTCCAGAGGGGTAAAGTTCTCGAAGGAGTAAACTGTTGAGCTCTTGCATCGCTGCAGCTATCAAGGGCCTCCTTTTGCTAATTCCCATAGAAGCCTCAAAGTGACCAAAGCTGCCTCCTCCGTGGACTATGACCAAGCCCTCTTTGAAGGGGATGATCTCCCTTACTATTCTCCTTATCACCTTCAAGTCTGGACAGTGGGGCACAGTCCTACATGTGATCACACTCCCTCCTAGTTTGAGTACTCTAGTAGGGAAGCCCACTCTAGATCCCATGTCCATTTCCACCTATCTACTTTGGGAATAGGTAGTCCGAAGAGGGAGAACCACAATCCGTTTTCCATCCTAACTGAATCACTGTCTGGGTTCTGTGCTACTCTCACAGGAGTTATTCCAGCTAAATGTATTATAGAGCTGTCCACACTTCCAACTTCAGTGAGAGGGAAGTACGCCAGAACCTTGATCTCCACGGCTGGGAACTCCACATAGATAGGATCTTCCCCGTCCCTGAAGAGCAGAGATTTGCCTTTATCTTGAGATATCCTCAATGCCTTAAGGACGGGCACTCCGAACATAGCCTCGTCCAACATCTCTAAAGTTTGAGACACCTCTTCTGAACTTAGACCGACCAGTTTGGCTATATACTCCATGGCCAGTTTAGAACCTAAGACATACTGGCTTGAAAGGGGCATACATGCAGGGACTCTCATTGGTTTTGGTGAGAAACCCGTAGCCTCCCTCACCAGCACCTTAAATTTATCCCACCAATAGGGAATCTCCTGTGACTCACAGTTGAAACGTGCTACGATTATTAGGAATGGGTTGTCTGTACCCTTAAGGGGAAGTCCTGAAAATATGAGCGGGACCTTAATCCCCGAATCTGGCTGCAAGATAACCCACTACCGATGACTTGTCACCTGAGGTATCACCTGAGGTTGCGTGTTTCAGAATGTAGGGCTTCTTTCCAGCCTTTCTAGCCAATATCATTGAGACCATAACTGGAGCATAACCACACATGGTCACGTCTTCCTCTTCCACAACCCTATAAAGACCTCTATAATCTAGTTCTATAATCTTCTTGATGGCCTTCTCATCTTTTTCTATAGTCATCTCATGAGGATCATAATGATTCATGTCAGAGCTAGCCAAAACCACGATATCTAGATCCTTGTGTCTCCCCATGAAACGCCATATACCTTCAGCTACAAACTCCGCTGTCTCGGGAGTTTGTAAAAGGATGGTTATGGGAATTATAGGAATCTCAGTGAAAAAGTACTGGAGGAAAGGGACCTGAACCTCCAAGGAATGCTCATAAAGATGAGCTCGTTCTTCTGGATCCAACACCTCACTTAATGAGACTATTTCCTTTACAAATTCAATAGGTACAGGAACCTTCCCCAAGGGAGTTTCCCAGTGCCCTCCAGGCCATACAGAGACGCTAGAGCCGTAACCCGTATGATTTGGACCTACCATTATCACCAGATCGGGCCTTCCTTCCCTTACTAAATGATAATAGGAGTGAGCGGCTACAGGTCCGCTATAGATGTACCCAGCGTGAGGGACGATAAAAAAGGGGCTAGTCCTCCTGGCTGCATTAGAAGGTTCAGGGAGCCTTCCAGGACCTACATGATGCAAGAAAGACCATTCAATTCTCTTTCGTAATTCCTTGGGATCATCTTCATAGAAGGAACCCGCTACGGCGGGGCTCCTTATCATTGAGATAGTTTCACCTCAAACTCTTCAACCTTCACTGGGATGTCAGCGTCTGGGGCAATTTCCTTCCTTTCCCTCAGAACCTGTCTTGCGAGGGCCCAGTATAGAAGTGCAAGAGACTTCCTCCCCTTATTGTTTGACGGAATGATCAAGTCAACGTAGTCTACCTTGGCATCAGTATCAGAGAAGGCCGCTACTGGAATTCCCATGTCTGCTGCCTCTTTGATTGCCTGTAAGTCGGTTCTAGGGTCTGAAACCAGAAGAACCTCAGGCTCAATGAACCCCTCCAAATATGGGTTAGTTAATATTCCTGGGACCATTCTTCCTACTATGGCCCTTGCACCTACAACATCTGCGAACTTCTGAACAGGAGTGAACGCATATGGTCTCGAAGCTACAGCCAAGATGGATGAGGGCTGATATCTTGCCAAGAACTTCGCTGCAATCCTCAGTCTCTCGTCTATCTTCCTTACATCAAGGACGTAAAGACCCTCTGGTCTTACCCTGTAGATAAACTTCTCCATGTACCTGGTGCAGGTGTGTGTGCCAATGTGAACGCCTGCAGATAAATAACTCTCAAGGGGAACTAGGAGCTCTATTACGGCCCCTTTCTCCCCCCTCTGAAGTTCTGCCTTCTCCTCATCGGTTAACTGCGTTCCTCTCTCGTTCTCGCTCATCTATACCACCTAAATTGGTCTCGTGTAATTAACTACTTCCCTTATAATGTCTACGTGAGTGAGGAGAGTTCTTCTGCAACATAGTTTTCTGACCTTGAGGTCATCTAAGACCTTTCCTGGGTCTTCTCCTGCTCCTACCCTGGTACTATATATCTCCCACTTGTCTGCGAGTAACGAACCGCACGTGAAACATCTTATTGGTATTATCATTTGAAAATCACCTGTACGATTTTTGCCTCCACCTTCTAGCGCTATATCTCATCCATTTCTCTGATTCCGTCTGCCTTGGATCTCCTGCCAACATCGTCCTATCGTATTGTTTATAGAGGTCCTTTAACTCCTGGCTTCCTGTATACCTCACCATTGCCTTGGCTATAGCCATCCTCGCAGCATCTGCCTGACCCATGATTCCTCCTCCAGAAACAAAGATCTTAGCGTCGATCTTAGACACTACCCCTTCTCCTGCAAGCAGGAGGGGTTCGATCACCTTGAGTCTTATCACTTCTATAGGGATCAATTCGACTGGAACTCCGTTCACAAATACCTTACCCTTCCCCGGGTACAAGTAGCACTTTGCCCTGGCCATCTTCCTTCTCGCGTAAGTTATAATGACCTTACTCTCACTTGACACTGGACCTCCACCCCATCACTCTAGCTAGCTCACCTACTGTCACGTACTTACCTTTAAGCCTTTTCACGTCTGCTGCCTGAAACTTAATAGCCTCCTTCCCTTGTAGCGCTGCGGGAACCCCAACGTAAACCCTTACTCTCTTTAGCATGTTCTCGCCCTTAGGCGTCTTGGGTAACATACCCCTTATTGTCCTCTTGACTAAATTTATTGGTGATCTGGGTCTTCTTATACCCTGTCTATAGGGGTTGAACAGCGTACCTACCCTGAAAAGTAACATGTAACCAGCAACCACCCTCTCCCGCGGACCACTAATGACTATCTTCTCTGCATTTATTATATCAACCCTCTTTCCCTCCTTCAGTAGTCTCACTACTTCGCTCGACAACCTGCCTAGTATCTGTCCTTCACCGTCCACTATCACGGTATCTTGACTCATCCCTTCATCAACCTCACAGTAGCTCCCTTGTTAATAGCGTTGATCCCCTCCGTCAAAGGTAAAGCGTTGCTCCCACTTTTTCGGATCTTATTCAGGGCTGAGGCGGAGAAGTCCAGAGCTATAACAGTGACCTTATGTGACAACTTCCCTATACCCAATACTTTCCCTGGAACGACGACTATATCACCATCGTTGGTGTACTTGTCTATCTTGTAAAGGTTGACGTGTGGTCTTTTCCTGGAAGGTCCTTCTAGCTCCTCCGCAACGGCATGCCATAGGGGTCTTTCCTGTTTCTTGAGTAGACTTATCAACTTCCTGAGGTGAGAGTTCGTACTGCCTGTCCTCTTCATAGAGATTCCACCTTCTTCTTCAACTCCTCAACCTTGGAAAGTATACTCTTTGTTGCCTCTATTAAAATTCTCCTCGCGTCTAATGTCCCCACTGATTCTACTTCAAGTATATATTCCCCAGGAACAGCAGAAACCTTGATTCCCTGACAGTACTTGAGGCACTCCTCGCATAAAGTACAAGCAAGTTCATTCTCTACAGTAAGCTTGCCATCTACCAGTTTAAATACACCTTCAGGGCATACCTCAACGGCTTTCTCACAGTTCTTCTCTACCTCCACTTTTGGCCTATATCTGCTAACGGCCTTGGACACAGGCATGAATTTAGCATGTTCTTTACCGTAGCCTAGCCTAACCTTAGCCTCTAATGAAACCTTCTGATTCTTTCCTAAAAGGACTATTGGAATGTCTCTTGAGATGGGAACAACGTGTGGATCCTCAGTCTTTATATCACTAGAGTATACCATTTTTTGCGTCTCTTCTGCAGAGACGTCAATGTAGATCTTTGTAAAACATCTCTCGCAGTTCTCCGTGCAATTCTCACACTCCTCAGGTCTCCTGTAATAATCTATTGCATCGTTGCTCTCGAAGGGGATTAGAGCGAGCCTGTGGGCAAGAACCTCATCGTAAAGAGGACTGTTGTTCTCTATGACGTAAACCTCATCAACCGCCATCACTGGGACAAAAAGCATACATGCCCTCCTAACCGAATTAACAAACTCCAAGGGATATCCATGTATGAGGAGGTTAATGTGACCCTTTTCCTCCTCAATTACCTTTATTGGCATTCAGACTCTCCTTCCTCTCCTTCCTCCTGGCCTCCTTATCGTGTCGTGCGGTATAGGTGTGACGTCCTCGATTCTCCCTATTATAAAACCAGATCTAGCGAGCGATCTTATTGCTGGCTGGGCTCCTGGGCCAGGAGTCTTTGGGCCAGCCCCACCAGGGGCTCTCACCTTAATATGAATGGCCATGAGACCCTTATCTAGCGCCTCTGAAGCCGCTCTGCCGGCTGCCAGCATGGCAGCGTAGGGAGAAGGCTTCTCCCTGTCTGCTTTAACTACCATTCCCCCAGAAGCTCTTGAAATTATCTCGGCCCCCGTTATGTCAGTTATAGTAATGATTGTGTTGTTCTGGGAGGCGTATATCCTCGCCAGCCCCCACCTAATTTCCCTTCTGCTCGACATTTACCTCACCTTTGCTCACTGTGGGCGGATTTGTTTTGAATGGAGAAGTGGGATAAAAGTCTATGGAATCTTCCTCTTCCTTTTTGACAATGTACCCTGGAGATGTTACCTTTCTTCCGCCTACCGCTATGTGACCGTGAACTATAAGCTGGCGGGCCTGATATATTGTCCTCGCCAGCCCCTTCTTAAATACAACTGTCTGTAACCTCCTCTCCAGCAAATCCTCCTCCCTTAGTCCCAACACATCGTCAATTGTAGCGTTCTCAGACTTCAGTAATCCTATTCTGTATAACCTCGTCAACAACTGCTTTTCCCTCATGGCTCTCTCTGCTGGAGGAAGGGCAAGTAGAGACCTTGCCATATGCCTAAATCCAGTGACTATGGTCCTTGCTAACCAAAGTTCCCTCTTGTTTCTCAGGCCGAACTTGCCCACAAGCTCCTGCTCCATTCTCAAGGATTGTGATATCCAAGGCATTCCAGGGCCTTCCCATTTCCTCCTGCTCTTCTTAGGATCACCCATCCTGGCTCACCTCACTTCTTCTGCTGAGATTGCTGTCCCCCTCCCTGGGGTTGGGCTGCCTTAGATCTCTTGACGCCTATTGTAGTTCCTGTCCTACCTGTGGTCCTTGTGCGCTGACCCCTCACCTTAAGTCCTAACGAGTGCCTCACTCCTCTCCAGCTCTTTGTCTTCTTCTCTCTCTCTATATCATTTCTCACCAAGAAGACCAGTTCTGACGTAACATAGTGAAGATCTCTTCCAGTCTCTAAATCCTTCCTCCTGTTGAACATCCATGTGGGAAGAGCCTCTATCCTCTTAGAAGCTAGCATTTCCTCAACCTTCTTTAGCTCGTGATCAGTTAACTCCCCGAGTCTCTTGTCCTTGTCAATATTGAGCTTCATCAGTATGGCCCTAGCGGTGTTATAACCTATTCCCTTCACCATGGCCAGGCCATACGGTGCTTTCATGGTCCCATCTACGTCCTGCCCAAATAACCTTACTATGTACCTGAACTGCTGTTCCGACATTAATACCGACTAGTGCTCTATCTGTTTGTCACTTTTAAATTTTTCAACACCCACTCCTTCTTCTTCAGCGACGCCTCTAACGCTTCGTTCAGCCTCGTCTCGATCTCCCCCAAAGTGTAGGGGGTAGAATTACCTATAACTGCTTTCACAGGGGTATAAGGGGTCTCTCGGAAACTCGGTCTCATTTCCTTACCGCTGTAGGTAAGGATGGGATAGCCTCTCCATTCAGTCACCTCGCCTATTACGTCTGACCTTATATTCTCCTTACCAAGAGTCCCTATAACCGCGTCAGGATCATCAGTGAAGATCAGAATAGAGTCTATGGAGAGTCCGAAAACGTCTGCCTTCAGTTCCTCCATGGCCTTCATTATCTTAGGATTAACGAGGTTCACGAACCTGCTCTCATCAATCACGAACGACACGCTGCTCACCTGAGATATTTCCAAGGCATCCCCCCTTATACCTCCGTTTGTGACGTCTGTCATGGACTTCACCACGTGATGTAACTTCTCCCTAACGACCTCACATGCCCTCAGGTCTTGAAGTCTTAGAGTTTCCTCTACCACTCCGTCGATCCCGTAGAACAGAGCCATGGAGGAGATCGTTCCTCCGCCGTGTCCCTCTGTCATGACTATGCGAAGTCCCTTCTTCACGTTTCTTCTGGAATAGTCCCTCGTTCTCTTACCTACAGCTCCCACAGCTCCACTTATTCTCTCTCCTATCACCACGTCCCCTCCAATTCTGAGTGTGCTCCCAGTAAGTATTGGAACGCTCATTGCCTCACTTACAGTTGAGACTCCCGCTTGAAAGTCAAATAACATCCCCACGTCGCTATCATCAGAGAGGTGTATGTCCACCAATAACCCTAGCGGTCTAGCTCCCTTTACCATAATGTCCCTCAAGGACGCCCTCGTGGCGTGAAACCCTGCGAGAAATGGGAAATATGAGAGCCTGGAGTGTATACCGTCTATGGCAACAACTACATCTTCCCTGAGTCCCGCATCGTCATAATTCTGTAGGTCGATCTTACTCAGCTTAAATAACATACGATGTATCAGATTGTCTCCTAGACCTCTAGATCCCAAACCGGTCTCTCCGGCTCTGAGACCTGAGACAGGGAAGGCAAACTTAGTAAACCTGAGCGAATTTTTTACCTCGGTGAGCACGGAGCTAGCAATCTTATAGTTAAGTTCTCTCTTTCCCTTGTAAAACTCGAGCCACTCCACTATTCTCTTCCTAGCCTCCTCCTCGTCGGGAATTAACCTCCTAGCTACTCCTTCAAGATCCATTAAGTCATATTATATGGCTTGAGGTGTTAAAAGTGAGGTTGTGTCAGTAATGAGAATATTCACCCATGAATTCGAAGTGAGGACAGACTCAAGATTTCAGAGTATTGATATAACTGAAGAGGTGAAGAAGACGGTTAAGGAGTTTCGTGATGGCATTGCTTTCATTTTCGTTAAGCATACCACCTGTGCCGTTATAATTAATGAGGGTGAGTCAGGGCTAATGGAGGACTACACGGCATGGATGAGGAGACTCATTCCTCCAGAAGGAGAGTTTAAACACAACGTGATAGACAACAACGGGCACGCTCACATATCCGCAATGTTGCTTGGAAACTCCAAGGTTGTTCCCGTGAGGGACGGGAAACTGGATCTAGGGACGTGGCAGAGGGTAATTCTCCTTGAATTCGATGGACCTAGAACAAGGAAGATTCAGGTGAAAGTCATGGGAGAATGATGACTTTTATTTCACCTCATCAATGTAGGAATTGGTGAGTTTTGCCTCCAGGATTTATTTCTCCGCTTGATAGGTTAAGTTACTGCGAAAGCAGAGAGTGCGTACAAAAGGTTGTGGATGACTATCTGAACTATCTCCTCAATAGGAGAGAGGAAGGGTTCTCTGCATTTAGAAAAGAGAGTGTTCAGGAGGACGAAAGGACTATAGCGAATTCCTATCTCTTCACTGAAGCGCTCATAACTAGAGTTTTAGAGACGGAGATAGACCTAATCGCTGTAATCGAGGATCTTCAGAAGAGGCTGGGAGATAACCATCCAGTACTAATTTTCCTGAAACAACTCATGGATGAATAGGACTTTTTAGTCTTTAGTTCATGATTTCTTTTAGAGGATGATTACTTTGGAGGACAGACTATCGTTAATAACGAGGAACGCCACAGAAGTGGTCACTCCAGAAGAGCTTAAGCTTAAACTGGAGAGCGGCGAAAAACTCAAGGGCTACTTAGGTTTCGAACCTAGTGGTCTCTTCCATATAGGGTGGCTCATTTGGGCCCAGAAGTTTAAGGATCTAGTGAAAGCTAACGTAGAAATGAACCTTTTAGTAGCGACATGGCACGCCTGGATAAATGACAAAATGGGAGGAAACCTGGAAATGATAAGGTTGGCGGGAGAGTATGCCGTCGATGTGTTAGAGGCGTTCGGTATAGCTAGATCATCAATAAAGATATGGGACGCTGAAGATATGGTAAAGGATAAGGACTATTGGGCTTTGGTGATCAGAGTAGCCAAGAACACCAGCCTAGCTAGGATGAAAAGAGCACTGACTATCATGGGAAGGAAGGCTGACGAGGCTGAACTTGACTCTTCTAAGCTGATTTATCCAGCGATGCAGGTTAGCGATATCTTTTACATGGACTTGGATATAGCTCTAGGAGGCACTGACCAGAGGAAGGCACATATGTTGGCTAGGGATGTTGCAAAGAAACTGGGAAGGAAAATGGTAATTGCAATTCACACTCCGCTACTAGTTGGTCTACAAGGGGCACAAAGGATGACGGCAGGGGGAGATGAAGATGAAGTGTTGGCAGACATAAAGATGAGCAAGTCGAAACCAGATACGGCAATTTTCGTTAATGATGAGCCTGAGGAGGTAGAGGCGAAGCTGATGAAGGCCTACTGTCCTAAGGGGGTCGTAGAGAATAACCCGGTTCTACAAATAAACAAATATATCATATTTCCTTCTGACCCCTCCGGTCTTAAGGTAGAGAGGGAATCCAAGTTCGGTGGAGATGTGCACTTCAAGAGTTACGACGAATTGGAGAGGGAGTTTGCCGAAGGAAAGCTTCACCCGAAGGATCTCAAGGTTGCTACTGCCAAGAAGCTGAATTCGATCCTAGAACCCATGAGGAAGTCTATTAAGTCTAAACCTGAATATGATAGATTAACAAAAGAAATAGCGAGGAGTGTCACCAGGTGACGTCGTTGAAATATGTAATAAAATTGACCTTCGAAGTAGAAGGGTCAGTGGACAAGCCAGATGTGATCGGAGCGATTTTTGGACAGACCGAGAATCTCTTCGGTCAAGAGTTTGACCTCAGAGAACTCCAGGATAAGGGAAGACTAGGAAGGATAGTGGTGGAAATGAAGACGAAGGGCGGAAAGTCAGAGGGATACATAGAGATACCTTCCAACCTTGACAAGGTAGAGACTGCCCTCATAGCCTCCATGGTAGAAAGCGTCGAAAAAGTCGGTCCATACAACGCTAAATTTATACTAAAGGAGATAGAGGATGTAAGAGCAGAGAAACTAAAGAAGATAATAGAGAGGGCAAAGGAAATACTGGCCACTTGGACCAGAGAAAAGAACTTGGACATAAAGGAGGTAATGAATGAGATAAGCGGTGCAGTAAAGACTGGGGAGTTAATAGAGTTCGGACCTGATAGATTACCTGCTGGACCAGACGTTTACTCTGATCCCAACCTCATAATTGTTGAGGGAAGGGCTGATATAATTAATCTCCTGAGGTACGGTTATAGAAACACAGTTGCCGTTGAAGGCGCGAGCGGAAAGATTCAACAGTCTGTGGTGGACCTAGCCAAGACCAAAAAGACAGTTATCGCGTTCCTAGATGGAGATCATGGTGGGGATCTCATCCTCAAGGAATTACTGAACAGTAACGTGAAGATTGACTACATAGCTAGAGCTCCTGTAGGGAGAGAAGTTGAGGAACTCACAGGAAAGGAAATAGCCAAGGCCCTTTCTAACATGATACCGCTGACTCAGTACCTGAAGAAGCAGCAGGAGGTCTTGGCGTCCCCACAACGTATGGAAGAAGCCCAGAGCCAGCAAGCAGTCCAGTTAGTTGAACAGCCCAAGAAAGAAATAGAGATTCAGATTCCGCAAGCGGCAATAGAAGAAATAAAGAAGCTTCCCGGTACTTTAGAAGGCATAATCTTCGATGAAAATTGGAGACCAGTGGAAAAAGTTCAAGTAAGAGATATAATTAGTAAATTAGAGAACATGTCCAATGGAAACGTATCCTTCATAGTGTTTGACGGCGTAATCACGCAGAGGTTGTTGGAGCTGGCTTCCTCTAAGAACGTTAAAATGATAGTAGGTGTGAGAATAGGGGGCATAAATAAGAAGCCTGAGAACGTTAAAATACTGACTCTCTCAGACGTTATCGGTCTCTGAAATAACTAAGGATGTCCATCCCACCGCCCTTTAGGTTGCTCTCCTTTATCCCGAATGGCTCTAGGATCCTGAGAACTGCTGGTACAATCTGCTTGTCCACATAATAATCTACGTCAATTCTGTTTTTATCTTTCACCATGAAGTAGGGCTCTACCCTATCTGAGACCTTTCCTACGCCCTTAACTACGACATATCCTATTTTTCCTCCCTTCATTATCACATACCCAGAACTCATGGCCTTCTTGGCAGCTATTACGTGAGGTGCGTCCACCTCGTACTCCTCTAGAGACTTTTCAAGAGACTTCCATATTACCAGCTCTTGTAAATTGAACTCCCTTCTCCTTATCCTCATTATTATTTCCCTTGCTTTCTTCACCGCTTCATCGACCCCCTTCAGAAGCGTCGTCTCGATCACTATCCGTTGTGTCTCCTTGGCTAGCTCGCACCAGTCCCCCCTTATGGCTTCGAACCCTACTATGTCGATCTTGTTTTCCTCAGTGAGCCCAGCGTATCTCTTTTTGTTTTCCGTGAAGAATATTCGCTTGTACTTCTTGTCTACCTTAATCTCAAGGTCCAATCTACTTGTTATTTCCTCCACCAATCTCCCTACTTTGGATAGATCGCCCTTTACGAAGATAGAGTCCGTATCTCCATAAATGATTTCGAAACCCATACCTGAAGCCATTTCGATGGCCTTTCTTATGGTCTCTCTTCCCCATGCTGTAACTGCCTCAGCTCCTTCCTTACTGTACCATCTCGCGTTGAGCCATCCCATATAGCCATAGAAAGCGTTGGCCATAACCTTCAGTGCCTTCTGCCTCTCTTCCAATCTTCGCCTCTCGTATTCGTCAGTGACGTCCTTCAACTTCTCCTTAATGGCCTTCCTCTCCTCCAAGAGTACCTTCAATATCCTCCTGTAGAATCCATCGGGTGACTTTCTGAATTTATAACCAACCTCTGGTGCTGTCCAACAGTCTCTGCACTCCCCCCTAACTAATGTGTCGGGTCCAATGTTGTACTTGACCATTATGGAGGGATACATGGACGTAAAGTCTAGGACGACAACATTCTCATGAATCCCCGGTTTAGGTTCTATAACGAGACCTCCCTTGTAGCTCTCGTGGGGTCTCTCCAGTCTATTGGGTATCAACTCGTTGAATTTGTAGGCCTCCCTCATGAGCAACCACTCGACCCTATATCCGACACTGGCCATGGGGAGCTGATCCAATGGCAACCCTGAGATTATGGTCAATTGTTCCCCAAACGGAAGGAAGACGTCCTTCAGGAGATATGTAGACCTAGCATCATCTAGGTTGTACTTGAGAACAGTGTCCCTCTTTTTGGGATCTGCCCAATATTCGGGGATCTGGTACCATTCCAGGTTTACCCTGCCGGCCTTAGGGACTACTCCTAGGTAGTCAGCGATATTATCCAGGCTTTTTACCTTCACCTCTTCGACACTCTCAGCGAATCCCAAAAGATCAACGTTGAGCCTGCCCATGATGGAGAAATGACCGTAAGTACCTTGAGATGGTTCAGAGCCGACCTTTCTACCCACATCTACCTTAAGGTTCCTGGAGGAAGCCCTCTCGGTCAGGTACTGCCAATCGAATCCATTGGAATTGTACCCGAGAATGATATCGGGATCATAGTCGACCACGAACTTGACGAAGTCCCTGATCACTTCAATATCGTCACCCCTGAGGTTTATGAATTGTCGAGGACCTTCGGCAGTCCAAACCCCTATTACGATAATCGGGTCTCTCTTTGGATCAGGAAAACCGTATTTGTTATATACCTCTATATCGAAGGCCATCGTCCTCATAATTGGCGGGTTAGCCTCGTATATCTTCAGGATCTTCTTCAACTTGTAACACTTCTTAACCCTTAGCCCCCCCAGTTCATCCTCCTCTACTTCTGCCTTAAGCCAATGAAAGGGTTTAACACCACTATCTATGGAATATCTCATGTAGAATCTGATGTCTGCCTCAAGTACCTCCCTAATTCCCTTGAGTTTCGCAACTTGATCCCTGTATATCCTTACGTAAGCGGGTATGATGGTCTGAATCCTGAGCGTTTTGACTGGCTCTCCGTAATACTTCTTCTCTAGGAGCTTTACGTCCGTGATTGGGGATTGAGGCTTACTCAGTCCCTTTATCTCTGTTGCCAACGTTTCTGGATCAGTGTCAGTCTCAAGGAGCGCATAGAAGTAAGGTCTAAACTCCTTCTCTAGTATTACTACCCTTTCCCCCTCTCTGGATATTCCCCAAATATAGATCTCTGGGGATCGTTCCTCAACGTCGTAAGAGAAATCTAACACGAAAACGTCAACTTCCATAGCTCTAATATTCGTCTCATAATAATTATGCATTTTCTTCATGATTCTAAGACTCTTGTGCTTGGAAGAGGTTTAATCATAATTAAGGCGTGTCTATTTCTCCCATAGTAATTCCTTTTTAACCCTACAACAATATATCCATGCTTCCTGTAAAAAGATATTGCGTCTATATTTTTGTAATCCACTTCAAGGTAGGAGTATTTACTGCCTAGTATCTGAAATCTATTCTCCATTTCGTTTAGGAGCATCGATCCTATTCCTTTTCTCCTTGAGTCCACCTTCGTGGCGATTGAGATGACGTGGCCCCTATGCCTGTATTGAATGACTCCAATGCAATAACCTTTGATCTGTCCATCCTCCCTTGCAACCAAATACAAGCCTTCGGCGATAAATAAGTACGCCCTGAGGAGTCCCTCTGGATAGGGGGTAGGGAAACTGGTCCTCTCTATCTCGTATATTTGAGGCAGATCGAACTCGTTCGCATCGGAAATAATTACCTCGCCCAATTCCAGTATATTGAGGCAATGAGAGTATTAGAGTATGACGAGAGGAGAAACTACCTAAGGCTCTATGTAGAGGATGAAGATGATCTATGGCTATTGCATACCATTTTAACGAAGGGGGACGTCGTGATAGCCAGGACTACGAGAGATGTGAGTATGGGGAATGAAAGTAGAAGGATTCCAATGACGATTCAGCTAAGGGTGGAGTTCACCGAGTTTCAATCCTATACCGGAAGATTGAGGATCCACGGAATTGTAGAGGATGCCCCCGAGAAATTTGGGATAAAGGGATCCCATCACACTATAAATCTAGATTTGGGAGAAGAAATAGTAATAGTCAAGCCTTGGACTAAGGCTCAGCTGGAGAGGATCGAAAGGGAGGCCCGAAAGAGGAGTAAGAACATGATAGTACTGGTCGATCAAGACGAGCTACTGATAGCCATACCCATGGAGCAGGGCATCAAAATTTTAGTAGAGAGAGCCCTACAGGGAATCAACGAACAGACGGAGTCTCTGGAAGATGTAGCTAGGGACGTTGCAGAGGAGATAACTCAGTTCGCTAATCAATATCAACCTGAGGCACTGATTTTGGCTGGTCCGGGGCCCTTCAAGGAAATAGTGAAGGATATGTTAAGGGTGAAGGCTAGAATATACGTGGACAGCGTATCCACGGCCTCCAGGGCCGGACTAGCAGAGATACTGAAGAGGGACATAATTGACCAGGTCATGAGGGACTACTCAATCTCTAAATCCACGAAACAGCTTGAGAGGGCCCTGGGACTCATGGCTAGGGATTCAGGACTGGTGGTCTATGGTTTGGAAGAGACGAGGGAAGCCTCGACTTACGGTGCTGTTGAAACCCTTCTGGTCTCTGAAGACCTTATAACCGATGATGAGAAGAGAAGCGTGATTGAGGAGGTCATGAACCTAGTGGAAAGCAAGGGAGGAAAAGTTATGATAGTTCCTAAGGACTCCCCTGTATATCATCAACTTAAAGCTCTTTCTGGAATAATTGGAATTTTACGATTCAGATATAAATAGGTAAGAGATTCATTTTCCTCTTCTAAATACCAAAGTCTCCGATACTTTCTGACCGTAAGGCAGCTCTTCCACGAGCCAAACCTCGTCAGCTAGACCCTTCTTCATTAGCTCCTCGACTATTGACGGAGAGACGCTATACATCTCCTCTCTCTTTTCGCCATAATCAAGGAGATCTTCTTTGGTTCTAACTAGAGCCCTCACTACTGTCCCCTCCCCAGTATATTCCTCATACGGCTTTGCACTAGTCCTTACGGTCCTAAGAAACCTGGTCCTAGTCTCAACGACGTCCTTATAGACAGAACTGCAATAATGAAGGGATATCTCTGCTTCTGAGAACTCTTGAAGCACTCTCAAGGAGGTCTCGAAACTCCCCTTGGCCCCTGCTAACCCGTGAGATATATTGAAACCTAGAGGTGCTAAGTTCCCAGCGTTTCTCTCGGTTATCTCCAGTTCGTTAATGTTGACGAACTTGACACCTTTATTCTTCGCCCACTGAACTAATCCCCTTAACCACTCCTCCTTTCCTGGAATCGCTGGGACCTCCAAACCGACGTCCATGCTAGTCCTCAAGGCTCTCTCCACCGCCTCCAAGTAGCTCTCCTTGACTGGATGGAACCTTATCTCGTCAAGACCTGAGCGCTCTAACTCTCTGAGGGCATCTGAAGTAGCGTATCTCCCCGTGGTGTAAAGGTGGACGTGATAGCTCCTCCCAAACTCGGACTTGAGGATACCGATCAGTTCCACTACTCTATCTAAATGGAGGAGTGGATCTCCCCCGGTTATCCCAGCACCGACGGCCTTCATTCTGTACGATTCATAAACGTAATCCATGAGGTCCTTGACAGGGAACTCGTTCGCATACGCCCTATCCTTACCGAATCTACCCTCGCTCACGGGACAATAAAAACACGAGTCTCCACACTCACCGGAGATGAATACTACCATTTTACCTCCTAGCCTACAAAGCTCACAGCCCTTCGGCAACTGTCGGTTGTAGAGCCCTACTTCAGGGTTTCCCTTTAGCAAGCATTTCAGCAATCACTTGTCTAGCCTCTGGGGTTTTAACTTCTGCTGAAAGCTCCTCTAACTCTCTTCTCCTGTCCTCCTCCCTAAGTACCTTGTTGGCTTGAAGCTTTAATCCACCTTCATTTCCTCCCTCAGGGAAGTACCAATTCTTAAACCACGCAAATCCAGCTCTCAATAGAGATAAACCTAGAGGCGTGTCTGCTGGACTAAATCCACTCTGTAACATGTTTAATGTATCCCGATCCCTCACATAGGAAATAAAAAATCGGCCTTGATCTGGGAGGATATCGTAAAACACTCTGAAGAGCTTTACCTCCAGGCCTAACCCCCTGGGCCAAGGGTCGTAATCCAGCTCTATCCAAGGTGGATAATATCCCCTTCCCTGGAAATAGTGGCACTTTCCCACCAACTTGTTACCTAGGAGTAGATCTAAGACCAATAATTCAGTTATGTGGGTTCTACGCACGTTAGTTGAGATTAACCTCATTCCATCTATTTCCGCCTCAATCGCCAACAGATCTCCTGAAGAACTTGTTGTTCTTGCTCAAATCCCTTACTGCACCCTCAATGCTCTCATCCCTTGAGAGATCATACCTCAGGAAGACTCCAGTTCTACCCTTCTCCCTTCTCCTATTCAATAGTCTCTCCCGTAAGGTGAGGGAGGCAATGGATATCCCCAGGTACTTCACTGCTACGTCCTCATTTCCTAGGAGGGGTAACTGGACGTGTCCCTCAGGAATTGGGACTATTAGCTCCAGCTTCTTATTGACTCCAGGCACTCTTACTTTATCCTCTATGTCCTTCCTCGACACCATCCCCCCGAATCTGTAAAAATCCTCCTCGTGTCTCTTGAGCTTACTGAGGGGGAACGATATGACCTCTCTCTCCTCTGGGTCTAACGATAAATACGCCTTGGGAGTTGAGGTTGGAGTAGCCTGAACAATGAACTTGTGATTTACCTCCAGGAGGTCTAAGACAATAACGTTAGGATTCAATACGACTACGTCTATGTCGCTATCCCTGTTCACATCTCCTCTGGCCAGGGAGCCGTACACGAAGCCTGTCTGGGAAATCTCCTCCAATTTGCTCAGTATTCTCAGTGCTCTGGCTCTCATGAAACCTAGTAATTTCCAGTGTACCTCGTTATACTCCACATACACAAGGTTTTTTAAAAAGGGCCGGAAATTAAAGCCAGTTGATGCCTACCACAATATATTTTCTAATTGGGCTACTGGTGTTCTGGGGGATAGTTTTGCTGTTAAGGGAGAAACTAGTAGAGATGGGATTTACTGTGTATCCTTTCCTCCTCCTCTGGAGGAAAGGAACTAGGGCAGAGTGGTTTCCTAAACTAGCTCGATCTAGGGCCTTCAAAGTCTTTGAGGTGATATCCTTAGGAATATCGATTGGGGCAATGTTAGGAGGAATCTCACTCATTATATTGTCCTTGCTCGGCTCTTTAAATCCAGCAAAACCCTCTACGGTGAGACTGGAGCCCATAATACCAGGCGTGACGGTGGGACTAGATCAAGCTCCTTATATCTTGATCGCAATAGGCGTCTCCGTATTGATTCATGAACTGATGCATGCCATATCAGCCACGTCAAACCGAATATCAGTCAAAAGTGGAGGCATAATTCTCCTCGGGTTCTTCCCTGGAGCCTTCGTAGAACCTGAGGAAAGAGAGTTCTCCAACAGTAGTACACTATCCAAATTGAAGGTCGTATCTGTGGGAATAGCCATTAACCTAATCCTAGCTGGAGTCTTCTTTCCAATAGTTAGTTATGTTCCTCCCATGTTATCTCAAGGAGTCTTGGTGGAGGGAGTCCTTCCCCACAGTGCAGCCTACAACTCTTCCATGGAACCAGGATATGTAATCCAAGAGATTAATGGGATAAGAGTGACCACTCCAGACCAACTCCACAGAGTCCTGGAGAACTTCACAACCTATTTGATTGAAGTGAAGACACCATCTGGGAGCGAACTCTTCAACGTTACATCTCCTAACCATTTCCTTGGGGTTTATATCACCTATTATATTCCCTCCTACTACTTACCTCTGATCTCGACCGCCCTTTGGATGTTCATAGTGAACCTGAGCCTCGGTCTACTCAACGGAGCACCCCTTATTATAACAGATGGTGGAAAAGTACTTAACGAGCTCATGAAGAAAATTCCACACGGCGAGAGGATATCCTTAATACTACAGGGAGCCTTAGTTTTACTCTTGGTGTTCTCAATATCCTTGTCCTTCACTCCTCAATGAGCTTGGAACTTACCATAGGGAACGGAATAACTTCCTTTATACTCGAGTTATTAGTGAACAGCATAACCAACCTGTCTATTCCTATTCCTAGTCCACCAGTTGGCGGCATGCCGTAACCCAAGGCCCTCACGAAGTCCCTATCGTAGGGGTGTGCCTCCTGATCTCCTCTCCTCATCATTTCCTGCTCTTCATTGAAGAGCTTATCCTGAAGTATCGGATCATTGAGTTCCGTATATGCGTTGGCAAACTCCATTCCAGCGATATAGAGTTCAAATCTCTCCACAAGTCCAGGCTTACTCCTGTGGGGTTTGCAGAGGGGGGTTGTCTCCTGCGGGTAGTCAGTGACAAAGGTGGGCTGAACGAGCTCCGGTGTGACCAACTTATCGAAGAGCTTCTCGATCATGAGTCCCCTAACGTACATGGATCCCCTGGGCACTAATCCGTGTATCTTCATTAGAGACTTCAATTCCTCGTCGCTCATGCTCTCAACGTCTTTGCCCAAATGATCGGAGAGTAACTCGAACATGGACACCCTCCTGAACTTCCCTAGGTCTATTACGACTTCCCTGTCACCCAGGTGATACTTCAGCTCATGAGTTCCAAGAACCCTGTTTGCTAGATGGGAAAACAACCTCTCAGTTAGATCCATTATGTCAATGTAGTCCGCGTAAGCCCAATAGAGTTCCAGGAGGGTGAACTCTGGGTTATGGGTTACGTCAATATCTTCGTTCCTGAAGACCTTACCGATCTCGTAAACCTTGTTGAAACCCCCAACTATATATCTCTTGAGGTAGAGCTCTAGGGATATCCTGAGGTACCAATCCTCATCAAGGTAGTTAATATGAGACTTGAAGGGTTTAGCCAAGGCACCGCCGTATACCGGCTGTAATATTGGAGTCTCCACTTCCAGGAAGCCTTCAAGGTTCAGGAAGTTCCTTATCTCCCTGATTATGGTATACCTCCTCTCCATGGTTTGTCTCGCTCTGTCGTTGTAGAGGAAATCTACATATCTATGGGCATACCTAAACTCTGGGCTCATCTTTGACCAGTCTGGTGGTTCTACTAAAGACTTGGCCAACATCTGATAATCCCTGACTAGCAAAGTGAGCTCCCCCTTAGCTGTGAAAAAGAGGTCGCCCCCAACACCTATTATGTCTCCTCTGTCCACTTCCGCAAAGAACTGCTCATACCTATTCTGAAGCTCATTCACTCTCAGGTAAAGCTGTAGCTTCTCGCCCTCGTCGAAGATGTCCACGAACGAAGCTTTCCCGTGTCTCCTAAGGTTAGCTACCCTCCCTGCAGTCCTAACGTTAGTCAGAAAGGGATCCTTAGGCCTATCGTTCTTCTCTAAGCCGATCTTTCTTAACTGGACTATACTGTGAGTAATAACGTACTTCTGAGGGTAGGGATTTATTCCCTTATCCCTCAGGTACTCAATGATCTTGAGTCTCCTTTCGTCCCACTTCATAGGGTTTGAGAGACGATTCCAATTTTAAGCTTGAGGTATGACCTCAGATACCTGAAACCATAAACTAAAATATACCATACGACAAGACTCAACTGGGCCGGGTAGGGTGGAGGTCTCGCCAGCCTCTCATCCCGTACGGCGTAAAGCGGGCACCAGTAACCCCCACATGGGCGTCGAGCCCGTGGTGGGGTCCGAACCGTACGATGATGGCCGCCCAGCAGGGCTGACGGATAGGGTCTCCACTCCTGGAGGGGAGAGGGGAACCCTATTAGCTGGGGGAATCGGTGAGGCCCGGAAGGGAGCAGCCGTGCCTGGACGTCAGAGCTTGCTGGTCACCGGTCGGAGGAAGATTCGGGCTCACCCCCACCACAGGCAGGCGAGCATGTGGGGGAGCCGGCCCTCCATTAGATGAACCTTTATCACTATAGTTAGAAAATGTCTAAATACTTCGTCATTCCTAAAACTACACATTAAATTGTAAGATCGACGATCCGCCAGTGTTATGGAACAATCTCCTCCGCCAGCCTGACTTAGACGTGAAAGTATATGCGGAATTAACGAAGCCTTTCTAGGACACTGGTCTCTCCTATAAGCGTCCATAATAATTAGGAAAAGAAAAACTCTACTCTAACTACACACACCAACCCACAGAAATAAGATATTTAATGGGCCCACGGGGATTCGAACCCCGGACCACTGGGTCTCTCCATTCCAGACACATATCATCCCCTTTCGGGTCTACAGACCCAATGCTGTCTGGAGCCCAGCACTCTAACCTGGCTGAGCTATGGGCCCATTATCGAGCACTATGTTAACATAGTCCTGAAGGAGTAATTAAGATTGACTAAAGGGCTTAAAATCACTAACATGATTGGGTTCCTTGTTTAGGAACCTCACTGGGCCATGAGTCAGCTCAAGAACATTATGTGTATTAATGATTTTCCCTCGCCTTAAAGAGCCCCCCCAGGAAGATAAAAACAAGGGAACTTAGCGAACCTTAACTCCCGTTGCCACACTCCTCTCACAACATCCTTTCTTTCGTTAAAAGTATTTTCAAGGCAATTGTTAGGTATACCCATAACGTTAGACAGAAAGAACATGAACCCATAGTGCGACCGCCGGGATTTGAACCCGGGACCTCCTGCGTGGCAGGCAGGCGTCCTAATCCAGGCTAGACTACGGCCGCACGGAACATTATTTTCATGATTTTAAAAAACCTATCGGTCTCATTCGGCCTCTCTAATGACGGCACTCAGGGTTTCGCGGATCTTTTTAAGTTCGTCCTTAAGTTTGTTATTCTCTTTCTCAAGTTGCTCGACCCTCTTCTTCAGGTCACCCTCGGCAAGCCCCTTACATTCCTCCTCAGTATAGTATCTGGTCACCCTGATGTTAGAGAACACCAGCCTCTTCTCCGCTTCCTTGTAGGTAGCGTCAACCACAATCCTCACTACGTCAAGCTTACCTACCTTCATCTTGTTAACTAGGATGTCATAGAGTTGTTTGTTCAGTTCCGCTACGTCCCTGACTATCACTTCCCTAGGAACTAACCTCCCCAACGCCACTAGGGCAATCCTTCTCATCTTATCTGCATACCTTGCTGCTATTATTAGTCCAGTGCTTAGTTCCACCTTGTTCTCTCCTAGAAACGATGCCCTATAGGTGGTGTGTTCATACTCTTCAACTCTTTCAAGGTCTCTCCCGATCTCTTCGGTCATATGTAAATATTTGATTTCATGTTTTTAAACCTTAACTTACAATTATATACATCATATTAAATAAAAATAGTCCATTTTACAATTCAGTAGGGAAAAGACAGCGGTTGACGTTACTTGCAACGTCAGGGCCCCACCTCTGGCAGAGATCTGTGATCGTTGCGGATTTGATCGGCATCTAACGAGTACAATCGACTGTTGATCTGGGCAGAGGTTTGGTGAGGCCGTATTCCTTAACCGCTAAGTGGGATCTAGAATTCTTGAGGAAAGTGGTATTTTTGAACTATACCGTCTTCCTAATTTTATAGAGCTTAACTCGATGAACGTTTTAAACGTATGGTACTTCTCTTATCTAGTGATGACAAGGTAGGTACGGAGTAGTGAAGAAGGTCTTGAGTCCTGATCACTCATAAAAGCCGAAGAGCCCCGTCGCCTTCATGAAGATCACTGAGCCCAACCTTTCAATTAGAGGTTTATTTGACTTCCTGACGCGATATAAGTGTTGAACTCTGTCTCCTCCTATCGGTGTTAGGAGTATTCCCTCTTCACTAAGTTGCTCGTAAAGGGCACAAGGAACGGTGGGCATAGAGGCCCACGCTATTATCTTCGTATATGGAGATTTTTCCTTATAGCCTATGGTTCCGTCGCCCACTATGGGATTTACGTTATATTTCGTGAGTCTATTTCTTGCAAACTCTGCAAGCCACGGGTCTATTTCCACAGTATATACATTCTCACCACCTACGATCTCGGCCATTATCGCAGTGTAATATCCACATCCGGTACCTACCTCGAGCACCTTGTCGCCCTTCTTAAGGTCTAGATAATCCAACATTTTCAGACCCAACGTGAGTGCTGTCGTGTTCACCTTATCGGTGATGGCTATAGGCCTATCTAGATACTCTGGGTCATAGGCGAATTTCTTTGAACCCTCCGGGAGGAAGTCCTCACGGTTTACGTTTAAGTAAGCCCTCCTGAGCTCTTCACTGGATATTAGTGATAGGATCAGACCGTCCGCCCTCCTCACTGGAGTCCCCTCCTGAGTTCGTCAAGGTTATTAGGGGCAGAGAAGAACACTGGAACGTCGTGTGGAAGGGATGCCTTAAAACTTACGAGGAGCCACTGGCCCACTTCTAAGTCGAGCGTCCTATCCAATAAGGCGTCGCTCACTCCAAATGTCTCCGAAACCAATTGACGATCGTAAGGTCTGGGGAGTGTGCTGATGAAGTAGGTGTGAAGTTGCTGAAGGACGTTAGTATTAAGGTAGGCTAGCCTCTGTGTACTTATGAGAGTATGAAGATGATACTTTCTTCCGTGTCTCAAAAGCTTCTCCACAGCACTGCTGGAGAGTTCGCTCCTGTCTCTCTGCCTTGTATCGAAGGGAATGAACTCTTGGGCTTCGTCAAGAACGAAGAGTATGGGGAGATTACTGAAGGCCCTCTTCCTCCTAGACATAACGTGTTCTATTAGCGATGCCAACAACTCTCTGGCCTCGTCTAAATTGGGTAGCTCCACGATGAAGAGCCTAGAAGAGGAAGGGTCTCTGTCTAAGATGTCTATTGCTAATTTCTCTACGTCATATTCATTGCTCTCAGGGGACTCGGTTGAGATATAGCTCTTCACAGAGGAGATGAAAGTGAAAATTGATGAGTTCTCTCTAAGTCCTGCCTCTCTGGCTCTCTCTGACGCCTCCTCAAGGAGGGGTATTACGGTGTCGTCTAAGACCGATTCTTTACTTATCTTGTTTTCCCTCATGAACTGATCCAGCCTCTTTAAAAGGAGACTGAAGAGTGGCTTCTGGGCAAACGCTGTGTATTTATCATCGATCTGCGATTTGACTAACTCTACCAGGTCACCGTAAGTTAGCTCCACCGAACCCTCGGGAGGCATATACAGATACCTGGCTTTCTGACCTCTGAATATACTCTCAGCGGCATCACCTATCTTCTCCCTAATGTCATCGAGTTCTTCTGGCACCACGTGACTTCTCAAGAATTTCCTTCTAGCGTCTGAGGGGTTCTGTGGATACCTCTCCGTGGAGATGAGGAGGGAATTATGCTCAAGGATCTGATCAATCAACAGGACCGCGTACTCCATGGATATATCAGCTATAATCACCTTAGCGTCAGTGTAACGTAAAACCCTCCTTATGAGACTCGCCGTTAGGTTAGATTTTCCAGATCCAGTAAAGGCGAAGATACCCATATGGTACACTAAGGCCTTGTTCAGGTTTATGGTGAGTGGAATATCCTGACCTAAAACCTTCCCTATCTCCACTCCACCCTCATAGCACACGAACTTCCTGAAAGCCTCCTTGCTCAGGATCCTGACGGAGGTGCCGGGTAACGGAGGTACGTAGCCCTTTTTGAAACCGGAGGATGTCATGAGGTAACCAATGGGATACGCAAAGACGTCCACCCACATCTCCTTACTCTCTCCAGCCTTCCAACTGGACTCAACTCCTTCCATTACCTGGTCCCTTATCTCCTTGGGTATAGTTCCGTCCAAGTTAAGCATGCCGTAATGGACTGGGATGAAATCTGCGACCTCCAGTATCAAACTAGTTCCCTCCTCCATGGTATCTACTGCAAGTAGGGTACCTATGTTGAGCTTAAGATCCCTAGAGTAGGGTATCTCTATGACGAAATTTCTGAACGATACAGAACTCCTTCCGTCAGCAGTAGGTCTGGTGACAACTCTCACTTCTCTAAGTCTACCGCTTACACTCTCGAATTCCATACTCTCCTTCTCCCGATCTCCACAATTCTCCTAAAGTCCCTATATTTAAGGAACTTCTTGGATGAAAGGAAATCCAGTCCTCTCCTGGCCCTGTCCCTATAGAATTTGGCCATCTTGTCGGCCAAGAAGAGTGGATAGTTGTAATTGATGGCCTCAGGTATAGGTTCTCTGGCCATACGATAAAGGAGTGCCAACAGCTGCCTCTGTTCGTAGTTCAGGTCAGTCTCTATTCTGAAGACCCATCCTCCATCAGAGAACCTCACAAACCCTGTCCTGAGACCGTTTCCGCTGAGAACTATCCAAGGAGCTCCACTCTCATCGAGTATCGATCTTTCCCTCTGATCGAAGTCCTTCACTATACCTATGATGTTACGCGGGATTTCTATACCTAGCTCTCTATCCATGGAGATCTTTCTGTCCATTAGGATTATTACGTCCTCCATTTCCGATCTTAAATTTCTAGCCTCTTCATACTCTATTTGCCTCATGGCCTCCTCACCTGGGCCTTGTACTATGAACTCCTTAACGTGTCCACCTTGATATATTAGGGAACTGGTGAGCCTAAATATCACGGCACTCACATTAACATAGCTGTAGTTTCCGTCTTCTGTGATGAATTCATGAAGACTTCCGTCAACTGCAGCTACCCTCATGTCAAAAACGTAATTATCCTCTGGATACAATCTCACTACCGTGCTGGATACCCCCCTATCGCTAATAACCGACATTATGCTACCAAACGTAAGGGGTTTGGTGGCTAAAAGGCTTAGGGCTTCAGGGATGAGCCAGAGCAGGATAGCGTCACTCATAGGAGTTACGCAACCGGCAGTGAAGCAATATTTAGACGGTGATGAACAGGAATACAAGGAAAACCTGGTAAAATTAGGTCTATCTGTCTCTGAAATAGAGTTCTTGATATCATCGATCTCTAGTCTCCTATCGATGGGAAGGGGGGAAGAGACTTCTGCTTACATTACTGTATTTGGTTTATCCAATCTCAGTAGACTGAGATTCTGTGAATTCCACAGGAGATTCAACCCCTCCATCTCCCCGGACTGTAGAATATGCCAGGGGTTCTACAGAGAAAACGAAGAGAATGAACTGGAACTCGCAGTTTCGATGATAAGGAACCCAGAGGTAGCTAAGCTGGTACCTGAAGTCCTGAGTAATCTGGCCTTCTCCAAAAGGAATCCTCAGAGTGTATCGGATGTAATAGCTGTAGCTGGGAGGATAGCTGTCATAGGGGGAATCCCCACCCCCGCTTCCAGGCCAACGTGGGGAGGAAGTAGACATTTAGCTACGATACTCCTCAGGGCACTCAAAGTCTGCGGGAAATGGAGGGCAGTCATGAACATAAAATTCGACGATAGAGTAGAACAGGCTCTGAAAACCGCGGGTTTGGTCTACTCTAAGGTTGGACCGTCTCAAGATAAGGACGATGAGAGGATAGCCCAAATGGTGGCCTCGTCCTTAGGCGATTGTCCAGACGTGGTAGTCCACCTGGGCGGGAACGGCATAGAGCCTAACGCTTACGTCTTTGGTGAGAACCCACTTGAGGTAGCTACTAAAGTCATGAAGATAGCTAAGAATTATCAGCCCTCAAATGGGGCCACCAATTATACTGCTTAAGTACAGACATGATTGCAGGAACCAGGATGGGTCTAACTATGAAAGTGTCGAACAGGATGGAGAAGGCTACAGCTACTCCTATCTCCCTTAGAAACTTCATGTCGGTAAAGGCCAACGAAATGAAAGCACCAGAAAGTATCAGCCCAGCTGCGGTGACTACGAGACCGGTCTTCTCCACACCTTTCATTATTCTCTCCTCTTCCGTCCCTATCTCCTCCTTTATCCTTAAAATGATAAACATATCATAATCTATTCCTAGGCTGAAGAGTAGAGCAAATACTATCAATGGAGAAAGCCAATAAACAGAACCGAATACCGCAAACATGAACGCGACTCCCACTAAGGAGCTGATGGCTAGGGTCACAACTAGCCTGATGGGGACTACGAGAGATCCGAGAATCCAAGTGAGGTAGAAGAGGATGAGAAGAACAGTTAAGGGGAGAACGAAATGGTAGTACTCGAAGATGGTGTTATCCACGATGTCTATCCTCTCAGCGTTACTCCCTCCCACCAGAACAGGATACTTCATGAGGCCTTCTGTTATGGCTATGGCACCGTGACTGAACACGGGATAGGGTATGAGAACTTCAGTCAAGGTGTAATTGTGACTATAAAACTGGTTAGTGATCGCAGTCGGTCTATCGAAAACCACTCTACCCAAAGAAGTAGGGCCGTAGACTATGGCTCCATGCTTTATGGTGAAGTTAGTTATGTTGAGAAGGAGATTATATGACGAGTTGGGATTTCCCTTGATGACCAAATAGTCTAAGCTGTAGTTGAACAAGTTAGACAACGCATCTAGACCCCTGACGGAAGTAGATTGGGCCGGAACTATTTCGTCGACGTTGACGTTTGTTGGGTGAGTCGCGAACACGTAGAGGGATACAAGCGCTAAAATAACCGTGAAAAATATAACGAGATACTTTCTCCTCAGGGCAAGAAGTACTGACCTCCTGAGGTAGTTGCTCCTGGGATCCTCGGTGTTGGGAACATCCCTCTTAGGAAAGGCCAATAAAGAGGGTGGAACTGACCTCAGAGCTGTGTACATGAAGCCTATCACAGGGAAGAGAGATGAGAGGGAACTTACCAAGAGGGCTATGCCTATGTTCCTCAGTAGAGGGGACGGAGAGATCACAAACGAGGAGAACCCTATGGCTATGGAGAGGCCACTAAAGAGGGCCCCTCGACCAGCAGTCCTAAAGGCTAACTTTAAGGGTTCTCTTGACCCTTTTCTCAACTCCTCGAAGTACCTGTAGAGAAACAAGAGAGAGTAGTCCACAGTAATGCCAAAGACGATGGGCGGAATCACGAGTCCAGATATGTAATATATTTGATAACCTGAGAACGTGAGCAACTCAAGTAAAGTGTACGATATTTCTACCCCCAATAGGGCACCAGTAACTAGAAGAATGATCGGTAACAGTGCCCTCACTAAGACGACCAGGAGGACACCAACAAGAATGATGGTGACCAGGTCTATGAGCCTCAGATTCTGCTCTGTGTAAAATGCGGACTGAGCGTAAATGGGAAGGTGACCTGTGACCTCAGCGTTAACGTTTTCAATGAAACGATTTATCGAGTTGAGACTCTCGTTTTTAGGCACCTCAACGATGAAGAGCCAAGTGTAATTCCTATGAAATTGTGATAGATTGAAAGGAGGTGGCGGTATCTCCTTCTCTACAACATCAACGGCATAGGAGTGAGGGTCGACCAACGCCTCCTGACTTACGTTATGTTTGGTAAGGAGATAAATGAGGAGTGGGTACTCATTGAAATTCTCGAGGAAGGACTTAGCTAAGGTGCGATTAGTGAAATTATTGAAAGAGAAGAAGACTAGAAAAGGGTTCTTAAAAGTCAGGTACCCTGCTACCCTCGATGCGTTCAGCTCGGAGTAGTTCTGAAGTGCTAGAAAGTAGTAGGTTTTAAACTCTTCCAATAGCCGTGGGGACGCGTTCACGTGAAGTCCTAGAGGAACTCCGTAGGTTACATTTAGTTGAAATAGAAATAAAGAGAAGTTGTCCAAGAGGGCGTCCCTCAACCGAGTGAGGTTTAGGTAGAGCTCGTGAAGAGGCATCAGTTTAGACTGAATGGAGCCTACTAGTGGTTCTACTTCATTGAGGTACTGTGAGTTATAATCGTTTAGGATCTGATACGGAGTGAGTATCTTGGCTCCCTGTAGATACTTGAGGGAATAGTTCAGTTCAGCCAGAGAGCCGTTGTAGGATCCGTTAGAAAGGACGTATATATAGCTGTATTGACTCTGATCGTCATGAAAATACTCAACTACTACATCACTTACCTTGACGCTTTGGTAGGTAGATGAGAGGAAGGGCGAATCGGAGTAAACGAAGTAGTTCTGAATCTGTAACACTAGCGGTGCCAACACTACAATCAAAACGAACCAGGCGGCCAGGATCCATCTCATTGAAACCAGTAACTCACCCTTGCATAAAATGGTTAAGGAAATACCGGTTTAACATGTGTAACCCATTTATTACTTCCCGCACTATGAATTCGATATGGAGTCCCTGAAGGATGCGTTGGCAGTCCTTGAGGAGGTTGAGAAGTTTCTTAGTTCTTATAACCCCAAAACGGAGGAGGATAGAAAGCTACTCTACTTGCTCATCTCCAAAAATATGAGAATTGAAGCTGAGGCGTATGTAAAGTATTTAAGGATATAACACTATTGATATTTTTCGTGATATATGAAATAGAGATAGATGTCATGGGATGCAAGGGAAGAAAGGGGATATCCCCAAGCGGGCACCTATATTGCTTGTCAAGCTTCCTAGAGAACGAACTGAAGAGGATAGGATTGCCTGTCTCCTCGTTCGTAGAGATAGTCATCGACTTCCTCTCAGAAAAGACTGCATCGCACTCTGGTTACACAATCTCTAAAGTAATGACGAAGTCCTCCAGGATTCTCGACCTCTGGATAACGACAACTGAGGGATCTCGACGAGCTTTCTTAGTAGTCTCCGCCTTTAATGACGTGACCGAAGTAACCCTCTTAGAGCCCTTCTACTTCAATCAAGTGATGCAAAAAGTCCTTCTTCACGGATCGAAATTGAATATGTACGAAATTTCCATGCCGTTCCTCTATAAGTTCATCGTCTTCGAGACGTTTGATGCCTTCGGGAAGATGTCAAGGATAAGGTACCAGGGGCTCATTTCTAAGGAAGATTACAAATACATGGTAGCCGTGAGCGAAGACGAGAGAGCGCTAGTCTGGAAAGTGGATTCAACTAGCCTGAATCTAATAGGGGAGATAAGCGGACTTCGAGATAATGTACTCAGGCATTTAAACCTCTGAACATACATTCTTTGATCGCCTTGTCATGGTTGAGAGAGTGGGAGTGGAGGTTCAGCAACCTTGGTGAAATAGAGTCCTTCCTCCTGGCTATATTCTCCATTGCAGTGAAGGGCGTTTCGTTGTACCTAACAGGTGAATTCATAGGTTACGCTATCCTGGCTGCCATAATAGCTGCCACCATTGCCGTGGTGCCGCACGAACTTGCCCATAGGCAGTCTGCAAGGAGATATGGATGTTACTCCAGGTTCACTCTCAACTTCACCGGCTTTCTTGCCACTACAATTATAAACCTGCTACCAGTTTTCGGGTTAGTCTTCTTCTCTGGATATACCCTCATTTCGTGTAGGTTCTTCTCCGCCGACAGAAGGGTTGAGGGAGTGACAGCTGCTGCTGGACCTGCCACTAATCTGGCAATAGCGATCTTGTTCTATCTAGGTGCCTTACTAGCTTCTAACCCTTTACTATCGTTCTTCCTCTTCCAAATATCGGCATTTAATTCTGCAGTGGCGTTCTTTAACCTGTTACCCTTCTGGGTTCTCGACGGTCTTAAGATCTTCAGGTGGAATGTGGGGGTGTGGATAGCTCTCATAGCAATTTCATTAGTGCTCATGTTCATAACGGGGGAGATCTAATATCTCCATCTCTATCAATAAGCCCACTTTCATTCTAATGTTTTTGACCCTGATCGGATTCGCAGTAGGGGAGTTTTCCTATTACACCAATACCTTCTTGTTCGCCTACCTAATCCAAGTAAACTACCTAGTCTTACACGGGGACTACATCGCTTTGATCACCTCAATTTTCGTTACCAATAATTTCACTGACTTTTTCTTCAATTTCTTCTCACTAGGAGTGTTATACTATCTCTTTGGGTCGAAGGCAGGGAAATTAGAGTACGTAATCTTTTTATTATCTGGTATGCTAGGCAATCTACTCACACTCCTGGCCTACCCGCCTCTTACAGCATCTGCAGGGGCCTCCGGAGGAATTTTTGGACTTCTCTCCTTCTATATAGTTGATGATATGGTGGAATTCCAAAGGGTCGACTGGAACGGGATCATCTTCCTGGCCATCGTTTTCGTACTAAGTGACATAATCCCCAATGTAAATATCGTTGCCCACTTAGGGGGAATTACCGGGGGAGTAATACTAGCATATCTGAGGGGATCGCTTTTAAGGAAAGCTAGATCAAGCTAGCCTTTATGAACCTATTGGAGGAGATACTGTTGGTTATTGGGGCGTTAATGTTCCCTTATGGAATATATGAGATAAGTAAAGGGGATGGAGAGCTCAAGACGAAGTTGATCCTCATCCTAATTTCGGTAGGATTATTTACTGCGGAGGTCATCCTAAGTTTCAGATGAGGATACTCATCTGCGGTACTCCAGGAGTGGGTAAGAGCTCCGTTAGTCGAGAACTTACCAGACTGTTAAACGCTGAGTACATACATGTCTCTGAGTTCGTGATTAGGAAGAGGTTATTCAAGCAGTACGATGAAATTAGGTCATCGTACGAAATAAACGACGAAGAGGTTGCGAGAGAATTGGAGAGAGAGTTGGAAGGAAAGGAGAGAGTGGTTATAGAGACCGTTTATCCCTCCCTTTTAGATAGAGCAGATAAGATCATTGTATTAAGACGAAATCCCAAGCTCTTATATCAGGAACTCTCCAGGAGAGGGTGGAGCCAATTGAAGGTTATAGAGAACGTTGAAGCGGAGGCCCTAGGTTATGTTAGTCAAGAGGCCAAGGAGTGGTTCGGCCGTACCTGTGAGATAGACACGTCGTCACGAACTCCACTGGAAACGGCCAAAATGGTGCTGGAAGGTAAGTGTGACGGCGAGATAGATTGGCTTAATGATGATGAGATCGTTAAGTTACTGTTATATTTAGATAAGATTATTAGTTAAGTCTAAGACATGTTTAATGACCTAAATGAGTTCCAACCCGTTTAGACTACAGTCACCCCAACCTACCAAGCAGCCTAGAGATCTGAGGAAGGCTCCAGCACCTCAGGTTCAGGGAGCCGATCTAAAAATACAGACGAGGATGAAGAACGTTAAATTCAAGATAGCCATACTCAGCGGGAAAGGAGGAGTTGGGAAATCCTTCGTATCCTCAAACCTCGCCATGGCATTGGCAGCAGCCAACAAGAGAGTTGGGATAGTCGACGTTGACTTCCACGGCCCCTCTGTACCAAAGATGCTAGGAGTCAGGGGGCAGATGCTCACGGCTGACGATAATGGAATCAATCCCGTTAATGGGCCCTTTGGAATAAAGGTGGTATCCATTGATTTTCTGCTCCCGAGAGACGACACCCCAGTGATCTGGAGGGGGTCAATAAAACACTCTGCCATAAGACAGTTTCTGGGCGACGTAAACTGGGGAGAACTTGATTATCTCATAATTGACATGCCCCCAGGTACTGGAGATGAGGCCTTGTCCGTGGCCCAGCTGGTTCCCAACATTACCGGCTTCATTATCGTCACAATTCCGTCTGAGGTCTCTACTTTAGCTGTGAAGAGGTCAATAAACTTCGCTAAGACCGTAAACACGAGGATATTGGGTGTAGTTGAGAACATGAGTTACTTCGTTTGCCCATCTGAAGGCAAGGCCTACTATATATTCGGGCAGGACAAGGGGAAGAAGATGGCGGAAGAGCTGGGGGTAGAACTTTTGGGCCAGGTTCCCTTAGACCCGAGGATAGCTGAATCCAACGATCTGGGTGAACCGTTTTTCCTAAAGTATCTCGAGTCTCCAGCCTCCAAGGAGTTTCTGAAGATAGCTGATAAAGTAATAAACGTAGTTGAGGGAAAGTCTAACTCTTCAGCCTGAAGTAGAACTTCTTCCTTTCATAGTCTGGATATTTCTCTATTACCCCCTGTCTGACCAGCTCGGCGAGGGTTTCCCTAAACTCGAGTGGACTGAAGGTCAATCCCTTGTCCATGAGGACGTCCCTAAGCTCGGTAGAAGCCATAGGCTTTTCCCTAAGCAACTCTACAATTTCCTCTCTAAGCCCTTTCATACCTTTAACTGAGGCCGTTTCAGTTAAAAAATTGAGGGACAGTGTTAGATAAAACTTTAAAAACAATAAAAACTAAAAGTTAAACGGTGAAACTAAATTGACAATGGAAGTCGTGGAGAAAAATTTATTACTAAAGAGGTTCTTGATGGTAGGTTACGGCTTATCTGAGGCTGACGTGGAGGCCTTTGTCAAGATCGTGAGGAGTGGAACTGGGAAGGATGTAGACTCCATAGCGGCAGAGCTAGGAATAAGCAAGAGTCGTGCTAGTCTGATCCTGAAGAAGCTATCCGATGCCGGACTTGTGGAAAAGCAGAAGAGTAGTGGTTCCAAGGGCGGAAGGCCTAAGTATGTTTACTATGTGAACAGGGGTGAAGTGATAGAGAAAATGAAGCAGAGAGCCTCAGAGCTGTGTACCGATCTGTCCTCTATAATATCCGCGCTATGAGGATTACTCCCTCTACCAATATAAAAGCCCCAAAACCTAAAAGAATACCAAAGGATATGAACCTTATGATCCTGAAGAGACCCTTCGCATATCTGTTAACGATATAGGGGAATAAGGTTATCCATATCACTATTCCTCCAAAGAAACCAGGTGCTGCAAATACCCCAACCTGTTGTATCATAAATAGACCGGTTGTAAGCCACCAGGTGATCTGAAAGGGATTTGTAAGACCCATGCTCAAGCCGGTGATGTAGTTAGCCCTAGCGGTCCTAGAGGAGGATGTGGACCTCAACACCCCAAAGGCTAGCCATATCATGAATAGACCTCCTACAACGTAGAGGAAGTATGTTATCTTCGTTGGGATAAAATGACCGAAAAATAGAGTTAGTACGAAGAAAATGAAGTCTGCGGTCATTGCACCTAAGCCTACGCTGGTTCCGTGAAGCTTAGACCTTAGCGACTCAGCCGCTATTATAGAATTGACAGGACCAGGGGGTGCAGCTATTGATAAACCCAGGGCTAGGCCAAATAACAAGCTGAAAAGCTCCATTGTGATGACTTATGCCCTGTCCTTAAAAGTTCAGGTGGAGAGGGGATATAAAGAGAATAAAAAGGGTTTTGGGAAAAAATATAAAAAGTATGGACAAGAAATCCAATGCATGCAAGATGAGTTGAATGAAAAAGCAAAGAAAATGTATGAAAGCGGTATGTCGATCAGGGAGATCGCCAAACAACTGAACCTGAGTTACTCAAAGACCAGGAGAATACTGAAAGATAGTGGAGTTGAGTTTAGAGGAAAAACCCCTCAATCGGTAGTGGAGAAGGTCATCGAGATGGGAAAACAGGGCTACAGTGCAAATAAGATCAGCAAGATGTTAGAACTCAACTCCAACACCGTCCTCAGAATTCTCAAGAAGCATAAACTTGTGAAGACTAAAAGGAGAATGAGTCAAGACAAGATCGAGAAAATCAAAGAGATGTACATCAACGGATACTCGATTTACAGAATAGCTAAGGAATTAAGTATCTCAACCAACCTCGTTGTATATTACCTAAAGAAGTTAAACTTAAAGAACTGACTTGCGCAGATAGCTGAGACAAATACTATTTGAGCGGGGCAACTAAACGATCAACCGTAGCTGAACCTGTCCGAATGTGTGGGTCTTCTGGTCGCTCTCTACTGTTTCCGTAGAGACGTTCCTTGAATCACTTACGCATATCCCGGCCTCAAGGTAAAATGATGAGCTAATGAAGGGTTATCATGCTTTTGCTTCTGCATAGGTGCGAAACATCACAGACTTTCTTTGCCTGGATTTGTGAGAAAACCTCAGTGAACTAGACGAATGCGGATAATTGATCCTTCGATTTTCACCCTCGCCTTGTCTTCTTGAACAAACTGCAGGGTTCCACAACCCCAGAGAGGAGTAATCCCACAGCCTTCTTAACCTCCATGAAGATCAGGTCCCCTGGCTTTAGGACTGTCCCACTGAAGTACAGTTCCTTGACAACTCTACACAAAACCTTACCGTTCCTCACCGGATAGTGACCCATGACAAAGGAGACGTAGAACTCCCTCAATTTGGAGAGAATCTCCTCCTCCCAGGAATCGAAGCTATCCCCTAGCGAATGGCCCTCCAAGACCTTAGCTAACCTGACTTCGAAGAGAGAGTCAGCTAGTTCCGAGTAGACCTTGAGCTCTTCATCGTGAATCTTATCACTATATTTCATGCTAAGCCTCTTGAAGATCAGCTGAAGATCCTCTACCTGTTGTTCTGCAATCCTCTCCGGTTTCTCGTCCTTTAGTTCCTTGGACAACACTTCATCTAACGTAGAAGGTCACCTCGCCCAATCCCTTCGCCCACGCAAACATGGCGTAACTGGCGTCCAGCTTCAACGGAACACCTCTCTCCAACCTGAATGTCCTGTCTATGAGGAGGAACTCCCCAGACAAATAAGGTAAAACGATTGCGGAACCGGTGAAAGGAGAAAGCCCCTGATCCAACCTGAACTCGCCAGTGACCTCCTTGACCAGTAGGGAACTCTTTCCGTGAACCGAACCAGGAATCCTTACCAGTCTCCTCACGTCAACCGTGACCTGTTCATCGACCTGCACTCCCTTCACTCCCCTAGCTTGCCTACCGGGCCACCCTGGATCCTGTAAAGAGCCCCTATAGTCAGGTACCCCATCACCAGTCACGTATTTCACTACCTCCCTCCTGTCCTCAGAGTCCATAAGTGCACATTCCCCAGAACACTCCACTAGAACGTGAAACCCTCTATTCCCAGAGAAGAACAGTCTAGGGATGAGACCAAAGTCGTCCTTCAGTATATCTGTTAACGTTGTAGCCTGCTCCAGGGCCTTCTCCAGACAGTCCTGGGTTATCTCAACGTATTCCATGCTCTCAGTGCCGTCCCTGGGACATCGATCTCCCGTCACTTCCTCCCCACAGATCGGGCAGAATACGATCCTCCTTACTTGACAGAGGTGGTCTGCATCTATGTCGAACTGAAGATCTGACCCCATCCACCCCTTCTCTTCCATGTCTCTCGCCGCAGGCCTCTGATACTTCGCAGAGGAGTAAAAGAGATGTCCCGGTATCTCCCTAGTGGCCATCTGTCTCACCTCGGCCTCGTTCTGAAGGGAGATGTGCCTTACGTAACTTCCCCCATCTAAGGGCTGATACGCGAACTCTCTCAGTTCCACGTCGAAGGGTAACATCAGTTGGGCTCTCTCGTAATACTCCTTGAGGAGCCCCCTCACTATCTTACTCGGCCCTCGGGGCAATGTAAACATCACCGTATCCTTCCTGAGGTAACTGGAACCTCAGCTTTAGGGGTAGCTGGGTGCCGAACATGAGCTCCACTACATCTGAAGAGTTCCTCATCTTAGTAGTTTTGAGGAGGTAGTCCAGACCGTAAACCGAAGAGGCGTTAGTCCCCGAAGCTTCAATTAAGTTCCCTGCGGCCTCAGAGAGCTCAACCCTAGAGACCCCTACGTCTCCTTCCACGGAGATGATGAGTTTCCCGTCCTCTGACGAGATTACTACCGACTCCCCCATGTCTGAGAGGATATCTAGGGTCTCGTTGAATGTCGAAGTGAGCATCTTCGCCTTGAATGCGAACTGGAGATTTATACCAGGATTCTTAGGTTCCTCAAGCTCGACGAGGGGAATGATGAAGGATCTCTCGAAGTCTCCCTCTATTGTCAGCTCCAGTTTCCCCTCGTTTGTGAAAAATGTTAGCCCATCGTTTTTCTTGACGTTCTTAAGTGCGTTTATGACATCCTCGAGTTTAATGCCTATGACCTCTCTCTCTCCAGACTCAAATTCCTGGAAGTAGAGTGAGGGAATAACGATGTCAACGTAAGCTACCCTAGAGGGATCCACACCACCGAGCCTGAGTCCCTCCTTAGTGGAGACCAAGGTCACCTCTGGCATGAATTCCCCCACTGTCCTGAGGATCGATGCGATGGATACCGCGTCTACTGCCTTAAACTTCATAGGTAAGTCCTTATTTGGACCAGTAAAAAATCACTGTGGTTCATGAATCTACAGCGATCGAATTGGAATAACAGTACTGACTGTGAACTTAGAACTCAAGTGGAAGTTCAGCAAGTTATTAGAACACCTTAAGTGTGGGATTAGGAAAGTCCGACAACGGCTGTGAGTCCGTAATCCCTCAGAGCCCGAATTGCAAGACAATCCAGCTGGGCTTCACGAATTGCGTAACGAGGTAGCCCTTCAGGACTGAGGAGTATGAAATAAGTGGTTGGGGAGCTGTCAGGCCTGAGGGGAAAAAGCTTGTACTTTATCTCAATGGAGTTTGACGACGTTCAATGGGCTAAAGTCTACTGTTGTTCTCCTCTGTGGCGAAATCCTCCCCACTTGCTACTATCCTCTGAACCTCGGCATAGAGCTCATCGAATCCATCTCTCTTGTTGGCCGACAGAGGAATAGGGGGCCTCTCAAGGCTCTCTATAAGAGTCTTTACCAACTCATAGGAATAATCGTCTATTACCCCCAGTGAGTCAACCAACCCCTCACCCTCACCCCACTCCAGTAGTTGGTGTAACTCCCTCTGGTTCAGGAGATCCACCTTAGAGAGGACGTTAATTTGAGGCATTCCTAGCTTGAACCTAACCGAGCTCGAGAGGAGGAGCAACGATACGTAGCTCCTGGCCTCTCTGGCTAGATAGGAGTCCAGGAGGAAGACGTTCACGCTCCTACTCTCCCCCACCAGGAGTGAGGAGAACAGCCTGCCAGTGTCCCTATAAGCGAAGAGCTCCACTTGCCCAGGCGTATCAACCAGCACATAGTTAGCCTCTATATCTCCTATTTCCCTCTTGATATCCGTAGCTTTGGTAAGGAGGAGGTCTATTGATACCACCAGGGAAGAGTTAGGACCCAATCCGTATCTCTCCATAACCTCAATGGCATCAACGTAATCCCTGACGTCGAAGTCAGGAGTATAGGGAACCCTCTCCACCGCTGGATCCATATTAATAACTGCAGTATCCATCTCTAGGTCCAAGAGGTATTGCTGAAACTCTTTCACTAGTGTCGTCTTCCCAGATCCTGCTGTACCAGTGAAAAATATGTAATACATGAGACTCGGTATTCCCTTAACCTTTAAAACTTCTCCATTCCACTCTTCTCAATGATAATAGTAGGCGGGACGTCAACTAACGGCGTTGACGGTAGGCTCTCCAAGCTAACTGGATACCCTCTGGTGAAGGTTGAGTCTAAGCTCTTCCCTGACGGGGAGTCGTACATCAGGATACCAGCCAGCTTGGACGGCGAGGAGGTTGTCCTGGTTCAGACCACACAACCTCCACAGAACAAGAACCTCCTGGAACTACTCCTGACCCTTGAGGCCATAAGAGACATGGGGGCGACGAAGATCACCGCAGTTGTCCCCTACCTTGCTTACCTGAGGCAGGACAGGAGGTTCACAGATGGAGAAGCTTTGAGTGCAAAGACTATCCTCAATCTCATCCACGCAGCTGGTGCAAACACCCTGGTGGTGGTAGAACCCCACCACAGGGAGTCCATGGACTATTTCCCAGGAGAAGTGAGGATCGTAGATCCTATTCCCTCCCTGGCCAGGGAGGCTAGAAAGAGAGTAGAGAGACCCTTCGTACTGGCCCCAGATAGGGGAGCTCTGGAGAGGGCTGAGAGGTTGGCCAAGGAGCTTGAGACAAACTTCTCCTTCCTAGAGAAGGAGAGGGACAGGAAGACTGGAGAAGTTAGGATAAGACAGGCTGACATACCCCCCCTCAACGGTTACGACGTAATCCTGGTAGACGACATAATAAGCACTGGGGGAACCCTGGCTGAGGCGAGCAGGATTGCTTACTCCTCCGGGGCCAGAAGCGTCATAAGTGTTGCAGTCCACCTACTCCTAGTTCGGGATGCCATGAACAGGTTAAGAGAGGCCGGAATCAGAGAGGTTATAGGTACCAACACGGTCGTGCCTGAGGAGAGGGTAACACTAGTTGACGTATCCGACCAGATAGCAGTGAGATTATAAAGGGAATTGGCGTGAGGTACGCCAAGTTCAGTATGGACGACCCCTTCATCTCCATGGCAGAGGTTAGGGCACTAGTGGAGGGGGAAGTCCACTTTTTGGCTGGAGTCGCCCTCTTACCCGACGGGAGGGAGAAGATAGCCAGTAGGTCTTCCACGGTTAAGGTCTCCGGTAAGCTACTGTCTGCCTCTCACGATCCTAAGGAAGTGAACGAGGCGATCAGAGGGAGGTGCTTCTCCATCTATCCTGACGTTATCCTTGGAAGGGACAAGAACATGTTCAGGGCACTTTACTCTGAGGCCACAAAAGGTGTCGAGACCTCCAAGAGGTGCCCTAAGCTGGACCTAGTCTTCACAGACGGAGTGATAGTAGCTGGTATTAGGGAGGAGGAGAGGGACTCTAAGAGCTTAAGGGAACACTCCATGAAGCCCTTCTCCCAGTCAGGTACCATGGATCCTTTCACCTCCAGGTTAATGGTCAACTTGGCTAGGGTGAGGAAGAGGGTGTTAGACCCGTTCGTTGGTGTGGGATCTATCCTCTTGGAGAGTGCATGGATGGGACTGGACTGTGTAGGAGTTGACGTGGATCCCTCCATGGTCACCAAAGCCAAGGCGAACTTATCTCACTTTAATTATCAGTGTCACGTGATTCAGGGATCAGTGACATCGCTTAACCTGGTTGGAGGATTCCACGTAGTCACGGACCCTCCTTACGGGAGGTCGAGCAGCGCCAAGGGTGCAACCCTGAGGGAACTTTATGCAGCCTTCCTCTCTGTCTCAGCTGAGCTTATGGAACGTGGGGGGAGGTTAGTCTTCGCTTCTGACTCCAGGGAGGACTGGAGAGACGAGATAAGGTCAGCAGGGCTCAAGACAGTCTCAACTCATCTGATATACCTTCACAAGAGCCTGTCCAGGGCAATATATGTTGTTGAGAGAGGGTAGTGAAGTTAATGTTCCAGGTAATCTTCATAGGGACTGGGGGAGGTGCCCCATCAAAGAGGGGTCTCCCAGCATATCTCATGAAGAAAGATAACTTCACCGCCCTTCTGGACTGTGGGGAGGGAACTCAACTGGCCATGATTCGTAATTCCCTAAATGTGATGTCCATAAAGCTAGTGGCGATAACTCACCTCCACGCAGATCACGTGTTAGGCTTACCCCCTCTTATCCAGACTATGTCCATGTACGGGAGGAAGGAAAAGCTCTACGTGATGGGTCCTCCAGGCATCAAGGAGTTATTGGAGGAAAGCTTCGAGCTCACATTCTTCAAACCGGACTTCCCCCTGGAGTTCGTAGATGAACTAACCTTGGGAGAGATACATGTAACCCCATTCAGGACATGTCACGTGGTCCCATCCCAAGGCTATTTGATTCAAGAGAGGGACTCCTCAAATCTTGATGTAGAGAAGCTAAGGAGAGAGGGAATAAACGATTGGAGGATCATGAGGACACTAAAAGAAGGTAAGGAGGTACATTGGGAAGGAAGAACACTGAGGCCTGAGGACTACCTGATCAAGAGGAGGGGGCTCAGGATAGCCTATACTGGGGACACGAGACCCTGTAATGAGGTCATTAGGGCAGTGAGAGGGGTTGACCTCCTGCTTCACGACTCTACATTCGAGGCTGGAGTCAACGCAGGTGAGTACGGTCACTCCACCTCAGTTGAGGCCGCTGAGGTAGCTAAGGAGGCTGAGGTGAGAAGATTGGCACTCATCCACATAAGTTCAAGGTATCGTGACGCCACTGAGCTAGTAAAACAGGCCAAGAGGGTCTTTCCGATGTCGTTCGCTCCGAGTGATCTTTCCTTCCTTAACCTTCGTCAGGGATAGGGTTCTCCCAGAGGGGTCTTCCCCTGGAAGTCCTAGGAGCAAGCCAATCCACAACCTTCTCTGGCTCCTTATGGATAATCGTGAAGGTGATTGGACCCAAGGGAGACTCGTTCTCTTCGTCCACGAAAGTCAGCTTTCCCACATACGCAGCTTGCTTGTGAATCATGAAGGTCAGCCTATCTCCCTCAACGCCCCTTCTCATGTACTTCCTTGCAGCATCCAATATCCTCTCCTCCCTCAAGGCTCTATGAACCTTGGTCAGGCTTTTCAGGGTCTCAGACTCAGCAATTAGTACCTCAAATCTCCCTCCCTTCTCCCTCCTTATGGTTGTATAATCGAAGAAGTTAGCTATAGCCACTTTTACCTTATCCACGTCCTCTGAGGGTCTCAGCTCAGCAGTTACCACTACCTTGGTCAACCTATTCTCCCCAGTAGCTCCAGAACCCTCCTCCTGAATTCATCCTCGCTACTGTCATTGATCACTACGTAGTCTGCCATAGCTATTACCCCACCTATTCCCAGCGAAATCTCCTCCATATCTCTTCTTCTCAGCTCCTCGACACTAGTGGAGTCGTCAGGCCTCATCCTCCTCATGAGCCTTGCATACCTCACTGAGGGAGGAGAGTGGACTGCCACTATCACGGTATCTCCCAGCCTTGAGAACTCCTGTACCTCAGCCAGATTTCTCACTCCGTCGAAGGCTATCCTCTCCTCCCTTCCTCTCAGCTCTTCTATGCTGAGCCTAGCCACTATCCCCTCTCCGTAGATCTCCCTCATTCTCTTGGCGTAATCCATTAACCTCTCCCCTCTCCTGGCGTCCTTCTCGAATCTCTTCCTGAGAACATCGCTCATGACTATCACGTTGAACCCCCTCTCCTTAAGTACAGAGGAGAGCAGTGACTTTCCAGAGCCTGGCATTCCGGTTATGAGAAGCACTTTAATTGGAGACCACCACCAAACTCTCATGAGGGGTTAAAAAGCGTGAGGTTGTTCATTGGAATACCTGTGAAGTTCGAGGAGTGGTTACAGCGTGTCTACTCCAGGGTGGAGGCCCTGAGAGCTGACATAAAGATGGTGGAACCGAAGAACGTTCATATCACCCTGGCATTCTTAGGAGAGGTGAGGGAGGAAAAAGTTGATTTGGTCAAGGAGAGCATGAAGGAGGTTAAGTTCAGCACGTTCTCGCTCACCTTCAAGGGTCTTGGGGCCTTCCCTAGCCTATCCAGACCCAGGGTTATATGGGTAGGGATATCAAACGGTTTCAACGACCTCAAGACCTTAAGGACCTCCCTGGTGAAGTCTCTAGCGGCTAGGGGAGTGAGACCTGAGGACGGGCAATTCCAGCCCCACCTGACTATAGGGAGAGTCAAGGGACCAAAAGGGGTCTTAGAGCTCATGAAGTTAATTGAGGAGATGTTGGACATACCCTTAGGTGAGCAGGAGGTCAGGGAGGTGACATTGTTCAAGAGCGTCCTGACTCCCAAGGGTCCCATTTACGAGGAGCTCGCCTCTATCCAGGCTCACTGAGGTGTTTAGGCCGTGGAGGAGAGGATTCGAGAAGTACTAGAGACAGTTTTATCCAAGGTTAAGCCCACTGAGGAGGAGGAAAAGAGAATAATATCAGTGGTGGAGAAGATTCGTGATCTCCTCCGTGGCCTAGACGTTGAGGTTCACGGTTCCTTTAGGAAAGGGACTTGGCTTAGGGGGGATACAGACGTAGACCTCTTCGTGTTCTTCCCCAAGGAAGTAGGTAAGGAGTTCCTCTCTAAGGAGGGACTAGACACGATAAAGGAGAGGCTTAAGGGACTTGAGGTAAAGATGGCTTACGCTGAACACCCATACCTCATAGTAAGCCTGGATGGGATAGAGGTGGATGTAGTGCCTGCCCTTAGAGTGGGGGAGGGTAGTGAGGCCGTGACTGCGGTAGACAGGACGCCGTTTCACACGATGTACGTTACCTCTAAGTTAGACGAACGAGGGAGAGATCAGGTGAGACTGCTTAAGAGGTTCCTGAAGGGAGTGGGCGTTTACGGGGCCGAAATAAAGGTTCTCGGATTCTCAGGTTACGTCTCTGAGCTCCTGACGATCTATTACGGTTCCTTCTTGGAGGTATTGAAGGGAGCTAGTAAGTGGAGACCACCGGTGAAGATACCTCTAGTTGAGGAGGGAAGACAGTTCGAGTCCCCACTGATCATCCCAGACCCTGTGGATCCCAAGAGGAACGCAGCTGCGGCCGTATCCTTGAGGTCTATGGCTATCTTCTCGCTGGCTGCCAGAGAGTTCCTGGTGAATCCAAGCCTGGATTTCTTCTTCCCCCCTGAACCTGATGTCGGCCCTGTCCTAGGTGACGTGCTGGTCACTGAAGTGGAGGTGCTAGAGCCTTTCGTGGACGACGTTCTGTGGGGTCAGATGAGAAAATCCTTGGATAAGGCAATTAGGGCGTTGGAAACTGTGGGTTTTAAGGTCGTGGATTACGGCGCCTGTGAGGGAAACGGAAAAGTGTACCTGCTGATTCAGATGGAGAGTGCACATATAGGGGAGTACACGGTCTACAAGGGGCCTCCTTTCTACCTGGAGACCTCTAGGGACTTCATCTCCAAGAACTTTCACGTGTGGGTGGGTGAAGACGGTAGGCTGTACTCGCTGAAGAGGAGACATGAGTCCAGCCCAGAGACGCTGGTTGGGAACTCTCTGGCCCTCAAATATAAGCACATGGTCAGACAATACTGGCTTAAGGAGGTGAAAGATCCCTGCATGAAGCTCTTCCTGAGGAAGAGGCCCCTTTGGTTGAAGTGAAGAGGTTCATATTTCCCATGTATTCTCGAGAAATAGAAACGGAACTGGAGTCCCATGATCTTAAGAGAGCTTACTCCTTCGGGAGTACACGCCTGGGGAACCTGAGGGTGTTGGGTAAGGGGAAGACTGGAGTTGTGGTACTGGTAGAGGGCAACATGGCACTTAAGATAAGGAGAGTTGACTCTCCCAAGGAGAGCTTGGAACTGGAAGCTAGGCTTCAGTTATGGGCAGAAGGAGTTGCACCCAAGGTTTTTGACTATGGGAGGAACTTCATCCTTATGGAGTTCGTCCCTGGAAGGCATCTGACAAGGGACGAATCCCCTGAAGTTCTGATGGATCTGTTGGAGAGGGCCAGGAGATTGGAGGAGTTGAAGATAGAACACAGGGAGCTGGTTCACCCGTGGAAGAACGTACTCGTGACGAGGGAAAGAACGTATATCCTAGATTACGACTCGGCGAGCATGAGGGAAAGTGCATTCAACGTCAATAAAATCCTCAATGCCTACGGGCTTCATGAGTTAGCCAGGAGGTACAAGAGGAGGGAGATGAGCTTTGAGGAAGTCATCTCACTAATACTCCAGCTCTTCCGCCCCTCCTGAGCCTAGCCTTGATCTCCTCCATTCCAGGTACTCCAAGCTTTCTACCGCACTTGGGACACTTTCCTCCGTAGATAGAACTTATCTCTGAGGGAGTCCTTATACCGTAGAAGTCCTGGCCCACTCTTTCGAACTTATAAAGTTCATAACCACATCCTTTACATCTGTAGGTTACAGGAATATTTCCACCCTATACAAACATGATCTGTAGAGAACTTAAAACATAAGTGACGTGTTACCGTCTCCTATCCCCCTTATTTGAAGATTTCTAGCCGAAAGAAAGTAGAGAGACACTACACTGAAAGTTAATGTATTACCTATAGATTAACTTATAAACTGTACTCACCCTTTGATAGTCGAGGGGCCGTAGTCTAGCTTGGACTAGGATGCCAGCCTGGGGATGATTCCCTAACCACCAGATCGCTGGTGGTCCCGGGTTCAAATCCCGGCGGCCCCATTGATTCCTCGTCTACTATTAGATTCCCTTCAGCTTTATTTTGAAGTTCTCCATTATCTTCACATGAAAGCGGTTATACTGGCCGGGGGTTACGGCAAGAGGCTGAGACCACTAACCGACGAGAAACCTAAGCCTCTCCTCTCCGTTGCGGACAAACCCATCATAGAATGGCAGATCCAGTGGCTCGTGAAGCAGGGGATCAAACAGTTTATAATTGCCACGGGTTACAAGAAGGAGCTGATGGTAGAGTGGGCGTCACAGAGTTCAGACAGGTTGGGAGTAGAGATATTGTTGGGTGTCGAGGGAGAACCTATGGGGACTGGGGGAGCGATCAAGAGGTTAAGGGAGTTCTTGAGAGAGAACTTCCTGGTGGTAAACGGTGACATCTTGACCAACTTGGATGTGTCCCTCCTCAAGGGAGGAGAGGTGGCAACTATAGCCCTAGTTCCCCTAAAGAGTCCCTTCGGAGTAGTCAGAACTGATAATAACAAGGTAGTCGAGTTCGTGGAGAAACCTATCCTTGAAGATTATTGGATCAACGCAGGTGTGTACGTCTTCACCCCACGCATCTTCGACTACCTCCCAGAGAAGGGAGACCTAGAAAAGGAGACGTTCCCGAAATTAGCAAGGGACGGTCTACTTTTGGGTGTCAAGTTTCCTAAGGTTTATTGGAGGTCAGTAGATAGCATGAAGGACTTGGAGGAGGCGTCGCAGGAGGTGCCTAAGATTTGGTAATATACGAGAAGTGGTACGATCTGTATCAGGAGGCCGAGAAGCTTCCAGTCGCCGAGATTAAAGGGGAAATAGCGTGTATAGGGATGGGGGGAAGCGGTGTAACCTGCGAAGTGCTCAAGGCATTCCGGGAGTTAGAGACCTTGAGGCACGCTGACACCGTCATTGCCGTATCCTATTCTGGAGAAACGGCAGAAACGTTGTTACAGGTTAAGGAATCCCTAAGACAGGGTAAGAGAGTAATTGCTGTGACTAGCGGTGGTACGCTCTCCAGGTTATGCAAAGAGGTAGTGAAAGTTCCTGGAGGGTTACAGCCGAGGTTCGCCTTTCCTCTCTTAATTCATCCAGTCCTGAGGATGACCGTTCAAGGAGATCTTTCGGAGCTTAAAGAGGCTGTTAAGGACATCAGAGGAATGAGGGAACAGTCGAGTTCACTGGCAAATGAAATGTTCACCAAGATCCCCGTCTTCTACGCCTCAAAGTACCTGGGTGTCGCAAAGAGGTTCAAACACGAAATAAACGAGAACGCCAAGTACCCAGCCTTCTTTGGCGAGATACCTGAAGTTCATCACAACGAGGTGGAGAGCTACGTTCACGGGAAGAACCTGTACCCTGTAGTTATAGAGGGAGATAAAGTAGATGAGATAACATCAAGTCTTTTGAAGGCACGTGCCTTCAAGGTTACAAGACCCCTGTACGATGTCTCCTACCTGATCGCACTTGCAGGCTTTCTTTCCGTGGAGTTGGCGAGGATGAACGGCGAGGATCCTGAGAGACTTCACGTGATCCCGAAAGCTAGGGAAAGGAGCAAGGAAACCCTTCTGAACCATTAGGGCTGAATCCTTTTTCACGTTAATAGAAATCTTTTTATATCTGTTTATAACGAATTTTCGTTGATAAATAATGACCTCCCACACCGATGTGGGCTATGCCCAAAAGGGTGGGAGTGATTGCAGAGATGTGAGCCCCGT
>Ga0081474_141563_pt1 | contig 111749 bp, 107 predicted proteins | sample OneHunmetagenome_2_FD_70978 | JGI IMG/M metagenome (GOLD analysis project Ga0081474, IMG submission 70978) | Ferrous microbial mat communities from One Hundred Spring Plain, Yellowstone National Park, USA v2 (version 2) | ecosystem: Environmental > Aquatic > Non-marine Saline and Alkaline >... | reverse complement strand
AGGGGTTCATCGTTCCCACATCGGTTCGGGGCTACATCCCTCATTTGGTGGGCAGTAGGGGTAGCCAGAGAGCCCCCCACATGAAAAGAGGGGACTTTCATCGCATAGCTCTAGTCCCTTAATGGGAAGAGGCATCACTGCTTGCTCCTCCCACAGTCCCATTAAGCCCCCGATCGAGCTGGGGAGGAGCGTCATTAGCGTCATTAAGAGAAAAATAGAAGAACTCATATTTAAATATAAGGGGGCTATCCATCCCCGCCTCAGAGAGGCGAGGCTTTCCGCCCCCCTTAACCCCCATTTTTGTAAATCAAACCTGAGATATAACCAACCGTCTTCGGATTGCTCAACTCTGTAAGAGTCAACCTCATTTTTTGGGAAATTTTCTGGAACACGCTCAAGGTATTGTATTTCGCATTTCATAAGTAAGTATAGAATCAAGCGCTTAAAAAATTGCCGCAAAAGTGCAAAAAGGATAAACATTTACCGCACCCTAGTTATAAGGCTTCCAAAACCTCGCCCCTCGGGATTGCGAAAGATTTCACGCAAAAACGCTCACACCGCGTAGCTCGGGGACACCTGTGGAGGCCTGCGTAACCCTGTAGCGGGGATCGAGCGCGGTCGCTGAAGCAGGAAGCTCCTTCCTTAGGAGGAGGGTAGCTCACCCTAACTCTCTACACCGAGTGAAACACTTAAATTGATGCGAAAACGTGGGTTGTTGGGCTTAAAGATGGCCGGCGATAGACAAATCAGTCTTTTTGTTTAGCGCACAAAGATCGTTTTACCGCTTTAACGAGGTGAAAGTGGTTGTTTAAAAGACCTAAGAGTGGCATCTTTGGACCTTCTAAAGAAGAAGAAATACTAAAGTTTTGGAACGAAAACAAAATCTTTGAAAAAAGCGTTGAATCAAGAAAAGGTGCGCCTCTTTTCAGGTTTTTAGAAGGACCACCCACAGCTAATGGATTACCTCATCCAGGACATATAAGAACAAGAACGATCAAAGACGTTGTGCTACGTTATAAAACCATGTTGGGTTACTATGTGCCAAGGTCAGCCGGATGGGACACGCACGGTCTTCCTGTTGAGTTAGAGGTTCAGGCTGAACTTGGCTTAAAGTCCAAGGAAGAAATAGAGCGCTACGGAATTGAAAGATTTGGGGAAGCTTGCAAAGCCAACGTTTTCAAATACGAAAGAGAATGGCGCAGAATGACAGAAAGAATTGGCTTTTGGCTCGACCTTGAACACGCGTATATCACTTTTAAAAACGAATACATTGAATCGATTTGGTGGTCGCTCAAAAATCTTTACGAAAGAGGATTGTTGTACAAGGGGTTTAAAGTCGTTCCTTACTGCCCAAAAGACGGCACACCTCTTAGTAGCCATGAAGTGGCGCAGGGCTACGAAGAGACTGAAGACCCTTCGATTTACGTAAAGTTCAGGCTTTTAAATGGCATCCACGCTGGCAAAAAGCTCGTCGCTTGGACCACAACACCTTGGACCCTTCCATCGAACATAGCTCTTGCGGTCAAGCCTGATGCGGAATACGTGTCTTTTAAGTATCAAGACGACGTTTTGATTTGTGCGAAACAAAGAGTAAAAGTTTTTGGCGACGTGCAAATCTTACAAAGTTTTTCTGGCTCTGAGCTCATCGGTTCGTCGTACGAACCTCCTTTCGACTACGCAAAAAAGGTCGAAGGCAAAAAGTACGTGGTTGTGGGATATGAAGGTGTTTCGTTAGAGGAAGGAACTGGTGTGGTTCACATGGCGCCCGCTTTTGGCGAAGAAGACTACGAGGTGTGCAAAGCAAACTCGCTTGCGTTTTTCCAACCAGTGGATTCAAATGGAAAATTCACTTCTGAAGTGAGCGAGTTTAAGGGTTTGTTCGTAAAAGACGCCGATCCTTTGATAATTCGCTATTTAAAGGAGCGCAATTTGCTTGTGAAAAGCGAACGATACAAACACAACTACCCTTTCTGCTGGCGGTGCGGCTCTCCGCTTTTGTACTACGCTTGGCCAACTTGGTTTGTAAAGACCACTGCAAGAAAAGAAAAAATAATCGAGCTTAATAGCTCGATAGCATGGTTTCCGGAGCACATTAGAGAAGGAAGATTTGGTGACTTCCTTCGTGAGATGGTTGATTGGGCGCTGAGCAGAAACCGCTACTGGGGAACTCCGCTTCCAGTTTGGGTTTGTTCAAATTGCGGAGAAATTGAGGTTATCGGAAGCGTACAAGAACTTCTTCAAAAGAGCGTGAAAAAGCCAGAAAGGCTTGAATTGCACAGACCGTACGTCGACGAATTCGTTTTAAGATGCAACAAATGCGGAGGAGAGATGAGAAGGGAACCAGTTGTAATAGATGTTTGGTACGATTCCGGCGCCGCAACTTTTGCGAGGTATCACTATCCCTTTGAAAACAGAGAGCAGTTTGAAAACAACTTCCCCGTGGACTTTATAACAGAGGGTGTTGACCAAACGAGGGGATGGTTCTATAGCCTTCATGTGCTTGGTTCACTTCTTTTTGATCAGATGGCCTTCAAAAGCTGTCTTGTCATAGGTCTTGTGCTCAACGAACAAGGAGAAAAGATGTCAAAGAGCAAGAAGAACTACGATGACCCTTGGACGCTTATTGAGAAATATGGCGCAGACGCACTAAGATGGCAGTTACTCGGAACAACCCCTTGGGACGTTGTGAGATTTGGTGAAAGAGGTGTAGCGGATGCGAAGCGAAGGTTCTTTGGAATCCTTGAAAACTGTGTAACGTTCTTCCTTACTTACGCAGAGCTTGATGGATTTGACCCGGCTTTGCACACTGTGGAGTTTGAAAAAACGTCTACTCTGGACAAGTGGTTGCTAAGCAAGCTACAACTTCTTATAAAAGGTGTAAGACAAGCGCTAGATGTTTACGAGTTCAACGCTGCGGTTGAGCTTATCGAAAAGTTCGTTGTGGACGACCTAAGCCAGTGGTACATAAGAAGATCAAGAAGAAGATTCTGGAAGGAAGAAAAGGACCTTGACAAATGGGCGGCTTACACAACGCTTTACCACACTTTGCTCGAACTTTCGAAAATCATAGCGCCGCTCGCTCCGTTTAGCGCCGAAGTGATGTACCAAGAGCTCGCCTTAAAGCAGAAGATGCCAGAAAGCGTTCACCTCAATTCTTACCCACAATACAATCCAGAGCTTGTCTTTGAAAAGGAGCTAGAGGAGATAGAAGATGTGAGAAATGTGGTTGAGGTGATTCGCGCCGCAAGAAATGAAGGTGGTGTGAAGACGAGGCAACCACTACTTGTGGCAAAGGTGTACTGCCAGGATCGAGTGTGGAAAAGCGTCGAAAAGAACTACGAAGTTGTCGTCGATGAGGTGAACGTGAAAAAGGTGGAGCGTCTTCCAAACCTTTCGGAATACAGGGTGTACGACTTGATTCCGAACAAAGCGGCTATAGGAAAAAGGTTCAAGGTAAAAAGCGTTGTGTTGATAGAAAAAGCGAATCAAGAAAAACAAAGGATAGCTCAAGAAATAGCGGAAAAAGGATACGCACTAGTTGAGCTTGACGGCGAAAAAGAGCGCGTCACCGAGGAGGAGTTCAGGGTGGTGCTCAAGCCGAAAGAAGGTTTTGCTCACGCAGAAAGAAGCGGAATTCACGTGTTTCTTGATCTACGAACAACACCAGAGCTTGAAGAAGAAGGTTTGGTGCGTGATTTTGTAAGGAGGGTGCAAATCGGAAGAAAGGAACTTAACCTGGAGTTTGACCAGAAGATTAAACTCAGAGTTTGGTTTGAAGACGAACGGCTTTCAAAAGCGGTGTTAAAGCACGAAGAGTACGTTAAAAGCGAAACGCTGGCTAGCGAGGTTGCTTTCGACCCTTCAGTGGTTCAACAGGTCGAGCCAGTCGATCTAGATGGCTCAAAAGTGTGGATAAAAATCGAGATTAATCCACTTTAATCGGAGTACTTTTCTTTTTTAGGGTGATAGAAAGCTTTCCGTTCCAGAATCGAGCGCTACTTTGTTTTTTGTCCACAGGTGTGTTCAAGCGAATCACCTTTCTTAAAATGATGCACTTTCCGCGTATCCATTTATCCGTTTTTGCTTCAACCAAAAGGTAACTTTGTGTGAGTCTAATCGAAATGTTTTCTGGCTTCACAAATGGAAGGTCGACCACTATCTTGATTTCGCTCTCTGTTTCTTTTATTTGAGAAGCTGGCTCTTGAACTGCACAGATTTCTTCGTATCCGTAAATCGCACTCGTGTGAAAAGTTCTGATCTCTTCTAAAGTCTTTCGCATATCCTCAAGAATTTCTTCCGTGAGCCTTTCGGATTGCTTTTCTAATTCATCGATTATGTCGAATATTGTTCTTCTGCTCATGCTTTCACCCGTACATGAGTGGAAGGTTGTACCCTCCTTCTTCGTGTTCTCTTATTTTTTGAAGCACTTCTTTAGACCTGAGTTTTATTTGATCTGCCATTTGGTTTAAAGGAGTCAAATCCACCTTTGGGCCGCCGATTTTCGCAAGCGTCTCAAGCACCGCTACAGAAGCTTCTGGGTCAGGCATGTTTTGAAACGCTTGTCCTAGAATCACGGTGTTTGCTATTCCTAGCCGAAGTGATTCCCTCATCACATGCGCAAATGGTCCGACTAGCACACCTTCTTCCATCAAATTCAAGCCGCTAGCGCGTATTTGCTCTCTTTTTTTGGCGTCTGAGCTAATCAAAAACACCTCTGGCTTTTCGATTTCAACCCTGTTTTCTACAGGTATCCCACCCAAGCTGAACACCTCTTTTACTCCGTTCTTTTTTAGCCACTCTAGTGCCACTTTTAAAACGATGACCATAAGCGCTGGAGGAAGAGGGGTTTCGGACACAAGTATCTTTGCCTCGTTTGAATCGAAAATCCTTGTGGTTTCTTTCGGAACACCGTTGTGCAAAACCATCACTGGAGGAAGCGCGTCTGAGTCTATGTAACACACTTCTCTTGCTTTCAAATGTGTGGCCAAATAAGTTGTAGAAATAGAACCAACAAGTCCTATATCAGGAAGGCCGACAACCGCCACTTGAGCTTCTTTGGCCGCTTTATCGGTCTCTACAACCCACGCATTTCTTTGAGCCATACAAAATATTACACGTATAAGGTGGTAAAAAGTGTTTTTGACACTTTCGGAACTGGAACGTGTAAAGGGGTAATCGCGGAAGTGTGAAAGAAACAGAAAGCTATTTTGGTAGATGCTCGCTCATTTAATATTTTGGTCGCTCATAATTTCCTTTACCATGCCAATAAAGTTTGAGTGTAAAGTGACGGCGATTCACCCCGCTTTTGACGCTAACGGAAACGAATACGTTTGTGTGGAGTTTTCGTACGAATCGACGCAACAGCCAGCGGTGCTCACTTTACCCCCTGAAGCCCCTCCTGAAGCCAAGGCTTTTTTGCCTCTTTTGCAATCGATACCCAAAGCATTCTTGCGACCAGTAAAAACGTACAGCAATAGACTCACGATCTACCTTACACCCGAGGAGTGGGACAACCTTCCGACGCCTTACAGAGTGGGAGACACTTTTACAGTCACTATAGAACAAAACGGGGAGATTCTCGTAAAGCAAGCCTGAATAATTCAAAAAACTTAAGATAAACCGTGTTTAATTTTTTATGAAAAAAATATTGCTCTTGGCTCATTAACAGCTTCAACGATTTACTACATCATTGTGATTATAGTTGCAAGTGAGCTAGTTGCAAGCTCATCCGATGACTTGAGAAAGTGGTACCCTCCAACCTTTATAGGAAGCGTTGTTTTAGGATTTATCACAAACCTTCCTGATATTTTTATCATAATAGCCGCGGCTCTGACGTCATCGGGTGTGCTTGCGCTAGGCGCGTTGCTCGGAGGAAATGCGCTTGCGTTCACTCTTGGTTACTTTTTTGTGATAATAGCGAACGCCCACTTCAACAAAAGCGACTTGTATCTTCCTAAAGACCTTAGAGTGCAGCTCGCTTTTCTAGTTGTAGCGGCCGCGCTTGTGCTTGCTCTTTCGCTTTTTGGTGCGTTTTACTTTTGGAGCGGTTTTGTGATGCTTGCGCTTTTTGCGGCTTACATTTTTTCTGGTATCAACGGCGAAAAACTCAGACAGGGCAAACTCGAGCAAAGGTTAAACCAGTTTTCAAGTAGCGACAGAAAAGTGATAAGAAGCCTTATAAAGCCGAACAAAAAACAGGTCGCGGGTGTTACGCTTAAGCTTGCCACCGCGGTTTTCATTTTTACGTACACCGCGTCACCCTTTGTTTCTTCAATTGTAAAGCTGAGCGCAACACTTGGTTTTCCGTCGGTTTATATGGCGGCGTTGCTCATTCCGCTTGCTGCAGAAGCGCCTGAGCTAGTTTCTTCATTTGTGCTTTCTAAAAAGTCGAGCGAAGCGGCGTCTATTGCGGTTTCCAACATGGTCGGAAGCAAGATTCAGAGCAACACACTCATTCTTGGACTAGCAGTCGTGATGAACTCTTTACTAGGTCGCAACTTTTTGATAGGAAAGCACTTTTATTTTGTCGCACTACTTATTGCGGTAAACCTGTATGGGTTCAAAGCGACCTATGACCTAGTTCTCACAAAAAGGGATGCGCTTTTTTCTCTTTTGCACCCAGTGGTGATAATTTTTATGATGTTCGTGTGATGTCATTGTGTAGCTCCTTGCGCGGTCGCAAGAAGCCTGTTTTGCACCCATTTTTCTAGTCTGAAACTCAAAATCGCAACGCTTACGCTCAAAATGAGCGCGGAAAACATTTTTATCAGAAACTGCTCAACCGCTGCGATTGAGCTTATGTTGTTGAGCACGTAATTTATGAGGTAAAAGATCGCGGGTCTTACGCTCAAAATGAAAGAAATCGCGGTTACATCCTTCCAGAATCGGTAAGTGCCTTTCATGTATGAGCTTGCGATTATCGATGAAAAGTAAACCACCATGGCGACCACATAGTAGTCGAAAGTGTCTTTCACTATCAGCTCCACTCCAGCGCTCACGTTGTTTGTGTAGTTCTGGCCTATTTCAACATCGGTTGCGATCGCAGCGGCGATCACTATTAAAGCGACGATTCTTCCGATCAAGTGTATTGGGTCGCTTTCCCAGCTTTTGTGTATAACGTCAAGAACGCTAAACCCTCGAAAAACCATGACGATCCCTAGCAAAAAGGCTGCGAAATAAGCGACGTACTTTATAAAACCAAACACAGCAAGAATCGCGACAACAAGGATGAGCACGCCAGGAAGTCCTAGCGTGTATTTCACAAGTCTTGGTTCCGTAAGCCCCTTTCTGATGTACGACGCAAGAACTCTATAAGTTTCTTCGATGTTTTTCGAATATTGCACCGTGACCCTTTGCACAGAAAAGAGAGGGATTACCGACTGAACGATTGGTATCACTCTTTCGTCTTCTCCGCCGTCACTCACGAATATCGTTCCGCTTGGTTTTAGCTTCTGAGCCAACTCAGAAACTTCTTCCCGAATTCTCAAGTCGGCTTCAACACCACCGCTTGTGGAGCCAGAAACAAGCGCGATTTCGATGTCGCTAAAACCCTCTGACTTTAGCTTGTCGAACTGCTTTATCGCACCAAAAATGGCGTTCACGTCCGTGTCTTCAGGTGTCGTGAGCGCGAGCTTTAAAGCGGCGTCTAAAACACTCTCTCTTCCGACGACTGGTGTTTTGACGCCTATTTTTGAGACATCGTCGTCAACGTCCACCGCAAGTATCAGAATTTTTTTATTGTCCATCACTTATCACACAATTCACGATTTGTGATTTAACCTTTATCTTTTAACAGATAAACTCGTCAATGAGCGTATAAAGCGCGGAAGCTTTTACATTAACTCAGGACAGAAAAGAATAAAATTTTGTGTGTTTAATTCAGTTTGATGTTTACTTCACAAATTAGGTTTGGCACAGATGGCTGGAGAAGCAGGATGGACGCTGACTTTAATCGAACAAACGTTAGAAGGCTTGCGTACGCGGTTGGCAAGTACCTATCAAAAAAACAAGGAAAAAGCGTGATTGTGGGTTACGACACAAGACGCAATTCGAGTGTTTTTGCGCTTGATGTAGCTAGTGTGTTAGGCGCAATGGGGTACAAAGTTCAGCTGACTAGTAGGCCAACGCCAACTCCGGTCGTTGCGTACACCGTGGTGCGCACGCAAGCGCTTGCCGCAGTTCAGATCACCGCAAGCCACAATCCCCCGATTTACAACGGTTTTAAATTCATTCCGGATTACGGAGGACCAGCTTTTCCGGAAATCACGTCAGAAATCGAGTCGTACCTTCCAGAAGGCGACGTGTATACGCAACAGCTTGAAGCGCAAAGGTTTGACCCGATGGCCGATTACTTTGAGTTTGTGTCAAAAAATGTGGACCTTACGCGTTTACAAGGCTTAAAGATAGTCACAGACCCGTTGTACGGTGCGGGTTTTGGTTATCTTTCCACCCTTCTTTCTAGGTTTGGCGCAAAAGTGGAAGAGATTCACGGATATCCTGACCCTGAGTTTGGAGGTCTGAGCCCTGAACCCAATCGCGAAAACACAAGAGAGCTTGCAAAAAAAGTTGTGGAAAGCAAAGCGGACTTTGGGATTGCGAACGATGGCGACGCGGACAGGTTTGCCGCGGTTGATGAAAAGGGCGAGCACTACTCTTCAAACATGCTCGTTCTTGTGATCGCGGATTATTTGTTCAGGCTAAAGGGGTTAAGGGGGAAAGTGGCAAGGTCTGTTTCCACGACAAGCAAGCTTGACAAGCTTTGTGCGCGCTACGGAATTCCCGTCGTAGAAACACCAGTTGGCTTCAAATACCTCGCAAAGGAGCTCATGAGCGGCGCGGTGCTTGCCGCAGAAGAAAGTGGTGGAATAGGTTACGGCTGGTCTGTCCCCGAAAAAGATGGTCTAATGAGCGGTGCGCTTCTTTGCGAAGCGATAAGCAAGCAAGGTCGAAGCTTAAAAGAGGTGTGGGAAAGGGTTCAAGATGAGCTCGGCGAGTATCACTATCTTCAGTACAACTTCCCGGCAAAAGATGAATTAAAGGCAAGAATTGAAAGGTTAAGAGCGCAGGAAATTGAAAGACTTAACGGTATTCCGGTAAAAACGAAAATAACGATCGATGGACTCAAGCTGGTTTTGCAAGACGGCTCTTGGGTTTTGTTAAGACCTTCGGGCACAGAGCCGCTTATTCGTGTGTACATAGAAGCCACCGAACAAAGGCTACTCGAAGAATTGAAGAAGGCCGCAGATAAACTCATTTTGGGTTAAAAATCTTCAAGCGCCTTTGTGAACTCTTGTTTGGCTTCCTCTTCATCGATTGTGAGAATTTTTCCGTTTATCATAACGGGCTTACCCGAAACGATCACGTCCACGGTAGCAACTGGCGCGTAGACGATGCGATTTGGTAGTGGCACACTTCTATGGCAAATCACAGAAGGAGTGCGCAAATCAAGTGTTATCACATCGGCCGCATTACCAGTTTGCAGCGCATGCTTTGGAAAGCCAAGCGCTTCGTAACCGTTTTTGGTTGCGATCAAAAGCGCTTCGTGTGGCTTTAAAAGCGTGGGGTCCCATCTTGAATGCTTTATGAGTAACAAGCCTATCTTTATCGTTTCTAGAACGCTCAAAGAGTTGTTGCTCGCCGCCCCATCTGTGCCAAAGCTCACTCTTACCCCTTCTTTCAAAAGCTCTGGAACTGGAGCCACACCACCCTCTGCAAGCTTCATGTTGGAAACTGGGCAAAACGAAACGCTCACTTCGTAATTTGCGAGCTTTCTTATTTCTTGTTTTGTCACCCAAACCGCGTGTGACGCAAGCGTGCGCGATGAAAGAAGACCGCACTCCTCTAACAAATCCGTTTCTCTTTTTCCAAAGCTTTTTTCGCACAAAACTTGACTCCATCTTGTTTCCGCAAGGTGTATGGTGACCCTTATTTCGTGTTCTTTAGAAAGCGCGCCTATTTGTTCTAGCGTTTCTTTTTTACATGAGTAAATCGAGTGAGGACCAAAACCCCATTTCACGAGCGCGTCGCACCGCTGAGAGAGAACAAGGTTTGACACGTGTGAAAGCGTGTGTTCTTCAAACTCTCCGTCAAAAATCGGAGGACACACAAGCGCTCTCAAGCCAACGCTTTTTGTGGCTTCGACGAGCGCGTCTTCGAAAAAGTAGTTGTCCGCAAACGCTGTTACACCCGCTTTAACAAGCTCTATCAACCCAAGTTTTGACGCGACAAGCGCGTGTTCCCTTTTGAGCTTTCTTTCAAGCGGCCAAATCCTTTTTTCAAGCCACTCGCGTAAGGGCAAATCATCCGCAAGACCCCTAAAAAGAGTCATCGCAAGGTGGGTGTGGGTGTTCGCAAGGCCTGGCAAAACCGCTTTTTTGTTGCATTCGACAACGTAATCTGATTTAAAACCCGTGCTCTTTTCTGTGATTTCTTGAATCAAACCGTCTTCGATGTAAACGTTTAAATTACATAGCTGTTTACCTGTGTATGTGTCGTAAACGATTGATGCGCCCTTTAAGAGAATGGCTGTCATTGGTTTTGTTAATTTTTAAGGATGCATAAGCTTTGGCTTTTGGAATTACCGAAATTCAATCCTTTAAAGCTCGCAGAAGCCCAAAAACACGTGAATCGCAATCTTTGTGAGACATTTTTTATATTATTCGTAAAAGCCTGAAAGTGCGTAGCAAAAAAGCAAAGTGTGACACACGCAAACCAGTAAGTCGCTGATTTAAGCGTAAACCTTCGTCTTGCGGGTTAACTTCTGGTTTGTGAGCTACTCAAAATTTTTGTTACGACAAGCAAAACAAAAACTTGAAAGTAATAGTAGAATGCAGAAAAAAGCTTGTAGTAAATACCATTGTTAAGAAAACGAACGCTTGGAAACGCCAAAAATTCGAAAGTGGCTATTGCGACAGCCCAATACACAAATGCGTGTTTGTCGATAACGCCAAGCTTCTCATAAAAGTAAGGAAAAAGCAAAAGAGGAGAAAGTGGCAGAACAAGAGAAGTAAAGCGAGTAAGAGCGTACCTGGAAACGCCGATGAATTAAAAAATAGAAAACTAGTTACTCCAATCGTAATTACAACCAGCGTAAAAATTAGAAGCACTTTTCCAAGCCTCATACGTGTCACCAAAGCTGGGTGTTGTCCGAAATCTGGTAGTTCGTATACGTCCAAGTGATTGTAGCGCAAGCGCCGCTACCAATCACTTGCCAGTATAGACCGTCGTATGCGGGATGTTAGCTAATCCAGTATCCGAGTGTTTCGCTAGCCTCTGATCCTGCTACTTGCGTTATTCCTTGGAAATTCGTAACGACAACGCAAACAGTCCTGTAAGACGAACTTGCCGTAAGCTTTTGGCCGTTGACTTGATAGGCCACTAGTAAATCTATCGGTGTGACTTCGACTGCGGTGACATGATCTTTTTCGGCATAAACCTGATCACCCCAAACCCAGCCAATATGCCAGTAAGCGTAGCCGCTACACTCACCACTTCTGTTACAAAAACTTTCGCCGATTGTGCTAGCGTGTTGCACGGTATAAGCAATGATTTGCCCGCTATTATTGCGTAGCCTGCATTGTACACTTCGGCTAGCCAACCTGTGGTTAAAGGGTATTGTGATGAGCTAAAGCCAATCTGATAACCATAAGAATAATAATAGGGTGGATTAAAAGGTGAAACACTTTGCGCGCCGAAGTAGAAGTACGGATAGGCGTATGAGGGTTTTACAAAGTCTTCAACGGTGTAGTAGTAGGAAGAAATCGAAGGGTCTTGGTAGTCGAAAACCATTACGCCCTGCGAATCCACGCTTCTACAACTATGGAGATGTGCACCAGTACAAAAGAAGCGAAACGTTGTCTCCCTTGTAAGCGCCCAAAACCAAAGAGTCAAGAATTTTGTAAGGCGGTAGGTTGGGGTAGTTTCCTAGTGTGTATACTTCACAAGCGGCTATCACAAACCAAGCGACGCCTAGGTTTCCTGTCTAAATATGCGTAGAACTCGTGACCCAAATCCCACCCGCTAATCTTTGTTGGGGAGGTGACCGAAATTCCTTGTGAAATCCAGTTACCTTGGGTGAGCGCCAAAGAAGGGTTTGTGCCTTTGAAGCTCAGCTTAACCCAAACTTTAAACGGCCTTGCGTTGTACGACCCGCTCATAGAGGAGTAGCCGTATGCGCCTTGGTAAAACACTCCACACTGCGATGTTTGACCGTAACTGCTATAAGTGCAGGGAGTCTGTGGATCACTTACGTTAGAGTGACTCAAGTTAGGATAAAAAGCAGGAACGAAAGGTGAACTGGTGTTCCATGGAAGGGGCTCAGGGTTGTTTTGATCAACCACAATCGTCATATTCGCGTCAAAATGTCCTCGTCTGGGCGCGTGGTAAGGCGGAGAAAACTTTGCGTCCACAATATTGTTTTGCGAACAAAAAGAAGAGAAAACAACCAAACCCAACAGCAACGCCGAGATTTTATAATTCATACTTTTCTTAAAAAAAAGCTATATAAAGTTTTCTAATAAATAACTGATTTCTCTAATCTTTGTAATAGGTTATACAAGTTAACTTTTGACTTGTAAAAATTTGTAGAAAAATCCCGATTTTTGTAGAATAGTGTTTGACTGTTCGTGGTTAAATCCGCATGACTTTTCGCTTGGTCTTACGAAATGGTAATCTCGCACAATGGATTAGCCGACACATAGTAGTCGAGCGTATGCTCTTATTGTTTATAATTAAGCAGACAAAACGTGCAAACACTTGGTTTTCCATTGGAGAACACTTTAAATAACAATTTGAAGTTGCGGTCAAGTGCGAAAGGTTTGTAAGCAAAAAAGTTTTGCGTAGCGATAAGCCGTCATCACGTGAACATCTACGCTTCTCTTTTCTGGCTTTACACACATTTTGAAGCTTTTCCGAACATTTTTGAATTTTTGAAAGCTTCGAAACGAAGCGTTGTGTAAGCTATAGTGTTCAACCCTTTCGGGTCCATTAGCCTTGAGAAAACACCACATATTCTTAACAAGTTGAGCGATCTGGTTTGGAAAGATGAACCAAAGCTAAAAGGGCAGTGGTATACCAATAACCTGTGAAAGCTTTGAAGTTTGTCCAACCTAATGAGAGAGCGCTTATCGATTTGCTTGACACACTTGAACTGTTTCGCACGATATTGTTTTTGAATTTTAAGCACATAAGGAGTGCAAGCGTCAAAGAAAGTGCGGCGATTATAAAGAGTGAGAGTTCAACTATTTGGAGACCTATAACGCGTTCGAACAGCACTAGAAAGTCGGCAAGACCCATTGGTAGAGCTATGTATAGGTAGAGTTTTTTCTTTGAGAGGGCGGCAAGCATCACGAGGTAACCCCAAGCAATATGAAGCATTATGGACGACATTCAACAACCGCAACGCCTACAAGTGGCAGGGCTTGCACTGGAGGCAGAAAAAGCTCTGGGTAATGGGCGATCAATAGTGCGTACACCTTGTCGTGTGTGGATGGTGACGATAAAAGCGCGTAGTAAGAAATGTAGTTTATTAGGACAAGTAAAGAAGTCAGCACTCCGTTTTCCCAAAGTGAAAGGCCCAGCCCGTAAGGCATCGCGTCGTTCAAAAAAAGTTTACCGCGGGAAGTAGCGTAACGCGCGACTAGGTACGCTCCTAACACCTCGAACACAACCGTGAGAGACCCAAAGTACAAACCGAGGGCGTAAGGGTTGGAACCCACAAACCCAACATAATAATTCAGGGTTAGGGTTTGCGTCACGTATTTGAGGGCTATTGCGCCAAAATAGGCCACAAAGCTACACAAGCACAAACTTGGTGAATCCGTGCTTAAGATACCAGTACAACACTAGACCAAATGACACTCCCATGCTCAATACGGGTGTTATGAAATAAACAGGGTCAATATTAGAGAGAATAGGCAGTCACCTTTGGTTTTTAAAATTTTATGTACGTTTTATAAAAAGGCTCAACAAAACCCGCTTTGATTTCGCTGGTCGTTTCGCTAGTACATGAGGCGGATCGTGTAGTGAGACAGCGAATATTATTAGGTTCACTTAAACAACACTTTTTCCCAATCGACATGGTAGCTCATCATATCCATTCGTAATAAGATTAAAAGCATGGTGTAAACGTTTTCACTTTATGAAACATGGTAGTTAATGGTAGAGCCATGAGGTTTTTGCAAGACCCACTCAACCAGCGAGTTCTCAAACTACTTGTGGAGTCCGAGCTCAGCGAAGGCTTTCAAGGTTGCTAGGAGAGTCTCCGCTTAAAATTTGGCGTAGAGTTCAACGACTTAAAGAAGAAGGATTAGTCGAAGAGTCTCGTAGCGTACACGTTCGAAATTTAGAAGTCAAACTGTTTAGAGCTACTTCTGCGAGATATATCCCACGCGAAACTTTAGAGTATGAACCCAAAGAGGACACGTTGAAAAGGGCCTACGCACTTTTTTATGAAATTCAATCCAAGATCTTAAGCTTACTTCATGAATATGAAGTAATTCCTTCTAATATAAATCCAATTGACTTTTGTGTGGCGACTGAACTTTACGCTTATGCGAAGCTTTTGACCGATGAAGACGCTCAAAAAAGCTCAAAAATATACTAGACCTCTTAGAGAAGTGTAGTTACGCTAGTGTAATACTTAGAGAGAGGTCTTATGAATAAAAAAGCGTGGGAATTCAATTGTATTTCAAATGCGTAACGCGTCATTTTCATTCATGGCACTTTTGATGTGTAAATATTTTTGTGCGTAACACTTTAACGGATTTTCAAAATTTCATTTTCGTGAGTTCTAAAGTTATGCTTTTTGGCTATCCATCTTTTGCTATGGAAGAAAAACCACTAAACTTTCAAGCAAGATGGGCGTGTTTCTCTCCTTCTTTTGAAGTTTTGTGTGTTGGTAACAACGGGAGCGCTTGTATAATAAATGAGCAAGTGCGAATGTTGAACACAGGCGTTAAACAAAACATAAGGTGCGCCGCTTACTTCAATGAAAAGCTGTTACTCGTTGGAAACGGTGGTTTGGTTTTGTACGGACAAAGCTTTGAACGTTTGGATTCGCACACAACAGAAAATCTCAGGCGTGTAGTTTGGTCGCCCGATGGAAAAAGCGCGCTAATACTAGGAAACAACGGTAGCGCTTTGCTTTTTGATTCACAAAACAAGGAATTGCTCAATCTAGAAGGGGCAATAAACAACTTAAGGGGAGCGGTTTGGGTTGAAGGGAAGGAGCCAATCATCGTTGGAAACGCTTATGCTAGCGCTTTTGTTCCGACACCCAATGTTTACAAATTCACTCAAAAAAAGCTTGAACCGCTCGTGCAAGAGCCGAAAGTGGACTTGATATCAGTGGACTGGTGCTTTAAAAAGTTCTACATGATGGTGGGTTACGACGTAGTGCTACACGAAGCCAGAGTGTACAAAATGGACGGAGATTTTCAAAGCGTAGAGTGGAAAGAACAAGGTGTGTACCTGAGTGCTGTGGCTTTCCATCCTACCGAAGAAATGGCGTTAATCGCTACTTCGCACCCAAGCTTACAAAGCGATAGAATCGGCTTTGTGTACTTGTACGAAAGAGGTGAGGTGAAACCGCTTTTCAAGCTACAAGGCTACGGTTTTGTTTGCGCTTCTTGGAGAAAGGACGGAAAGAAAGCGCTTTTGCTCGCCTCAAAAAGTGTGAGAACTTTTGACGTTTAGGGTACCAAGCGTCAAAAACCTTTACACTTTAACAGGTTGTTAACTTTAAATCATTTAATCTCTTGATAATCTCCAGTATCTTAAGTTACGAAAACACAAGTGGTTGACGCGTGATAAAGTGTATGGGTAGACCCTTAGGCGGTCCACAGTCGACGCTTGTTGTAGGCACTCTGGTTAGTGATTTTTACGAACTGCACGCGTTACAAAAACTCAGTTTATTAAACGGAAGTGTCTGGGTGAAGCGGTTTTGCTTACAGACCGCTATTATGCGCCGTGACGCACGCCTCCGAAGGGTGCCCTTTGGGTTGCAAAGTTCCGTTGAGACTATAAGGCTAGTTTTTACGACAAACGCTCTTTGAATTTTCGTAGAATTCCCAGGCGCAACGTGTAAAGGCGGACGCGTGGGGCGCTAATCTGGTCAGAATCGGGAAATGTTTTGCTTTAGTTTGCTCAACCTACATCACTTTGCTCTAAGCTGTTTTTATTCCTATTTTTTTGACTACTGAACTGAGCTCTTTGTCCGCGGTTAGGAAAAGGTTTGCTTGTGCTTCGATGGAAGTTTCTATTTGTATGGCGTCGATGATATAGATATGGTGTTTGAGTACTGTGTTAATCGACCTCTTGATGAGTTCGCTTGTGACCGGATATATTTCTAAAGAGGAAGACCTTTCAAGCACCTTTAGCTCGCTGAGCATTGTTTGAAGCACCGCTTCCGCGTCTATGCGAGTTTTCCTTGAGTACTTGTCGAAGACCGTCGCCGCTTCACCGAGATTTATTTCTGAAAAGCAGATCACCGCTTTGCCACGATGTGCAAGGCGAAAGTAATTATCCGCTTTGTCGCTACCTTCTTCGTTTACGTATCTCTTGATGAGCATGCTTGTGTCAAAGTAAACGCGAGAGGCGTTCACGTCTTATCTCCCTTACCTCCACTTCTGAGGTAGTTTTGCCCCTAAGATCTGGTCTTTTTCTCTCGACTTCTTCGTAACTGACGTATTCACAGTTAAGATCAAGCTCCCTACAAATGTCATCGAGAATTTGTGCGGTTGAAAGTGAGCGTAGTGATTTCTCTATAAATTCGCTAAGCGTCTTACCTTTCTTTAACAAAGCGATCTTCGCGTTGTCCACAACACTCTTATCAACAGAAACTGTAATCTTTGTCTTGACCATAAAGCCGTATATACGGTAACCCGTATTAAGATTTTCGCTAGAAAGGGGACGAAGTTTTTGGAAATTCCAAACAGTGTATTGTAAAGCGAAAAACCATCCGTGAGCTCGTACGCTTCATAACCCTTCCGACCGTGAAAGCGCAAAGCTTTGTAGCTCACGAATTCTAAACGCTTGCATACACGAAACACAAAAAGGTTTTAAGTTACGCACTAAACCAAAAGCTAAGGCGGGTATACCATGTACCGAATTTTAGAAAAATCGTAAAAGACTAGGGGTCTATGGAAACAACTTAAGAACCTTTGTGGTTTGAAGTATTGAGTAGGCGCTTAACCATTTAGATGGTTAAGTTTCTTAAATCAATATGAAAAGTGCATTTAAGCTTGATACAATACATCAATTACGATGGACTATGTTAAATTTGGACTACGTAGGGATTTTCTTTATTTTACAATGCTCGTGTTATTCCTCGATTGGCTCCAGCAAGCCTACCAGATCCCAATAAGTTTTTAGGTAACGCTGTCCTCTCGGTGTCACTATGTATGTCACTTCACCAGCTTCTCCAGTGTTTTTTAGTATGAAACCATAACGCTCAAGCTCGTTAAGAAACATGCGTAGCCTGTCCACTGGCATGCCAACACCTAAGATATTTTCGTGATTCTTGCACCTTCGTCAAATCTGTCTACAACCTCTAGAATTGAAGCGTAAAGGTCAAGCCTTATTCGTTTCTTCTTTAAGCGCATTCGCTATCCCCATGGTGGCTCGGGAATTTTGCCAAGTCTTGTAGGCGGTTTTGCGTAGTGCACTCGTCCGTTTTCTTTAAGGGTTGTTGTGTAGTAAAGCTCTTCAATTCTACAGCCGTCTCCGAGTTGAACTTCGTTCGCGTAAACTCGTTGTGCGCTCATCATTTCTTCGAACACCACTTTGCTTGCGTACAATTCTTGCACGCTAGACCCTTTTTCCGCAAAAACCTCCTCTACTATTACAACTCCAATACACCTTCCCTTTTTTCCTAAGTCTTAGCGACCTTGCTTTTAATTCACGCTCCATGATATTGTCGAATCGAGAAGCTGAAATGTTCGTTCAAAAACAAAGCCTTGTGGAGTTTGCGGCGCTAACAAGCGGTGGAAAGGACTCGCTTTTTGCTAGCTACTTTATGGTAAGCCAAGGCTGGACGCTTAAGGCGATTTTAAAAGTGAAAGCTCTTAACACATCTTCATACATGTTTCATACGATAAACATAGATGTGGTTGACGAGCAAGCCAAAGCGATCGGCGTGCCACTATACGAAATCAAAGTTTCGGGAGAAAAAGAAAGAGAAGTTGAAGAGCTTACAAATGGCCTTAAAGATGCAAGCTCAGAGCTTGGTTTTCGCGCGATAGTATTAGGTGCCGTTTCAAGCGAATACCAGCGCGCAAGGTTTGATAGAGCGTGTGAAGAAGCTGAGATTAAAAACTTTTCTCCGCTTTGGCACAAGGAGCCTGTGACACTTTTTCGCTCTTATTTGTCAGAGGGATTCAAATTCATCTTTTCAGGCGTTTATGCGCTTGGGCTCGACCACACTTTTCTTGGACGAATAATCAACAAAAAAGACTTGGAAAGGCTTGTTGCATTAAACAAAAAGTATGGGGTGAACATCGTAGGCGAAGGAGGTGAGTATGAAAGTCTTGTGCTTTTCTGTCCGCTTTTTGAGCGTGCGCTTAAAGTGTACGGCTACAAAAAAATTGGCTTAAACAGGTCGGAGTTTGTGGTCACAAAAGTGCAACTTGTAGAACCAAGCGAGTCAGAGCTTGTTGTGTTAGAGCATTCTATGTAGAAGCGAAACAACAAGCTCTTCATCATAAGAGACAGGATTTGCTTTTCTTGGAAAAGTTTCCACACAATCCCTTGCAATCTCTTGAAAGTCGGTTTGCCTAATTCCGAGCTCCGAAAGCCTTGTGGGCAAACCAACGCTATTTAAAATGCTAAAAACACTTTTTACTATTTTGCTTTCAAGCTCACGCCTGTCTTGTGCCTTTACTCCGAAAGCGTTTGCGATTTCATGGACTTTTTCATCAGAAAGCGCTGGTAGGTCTAATTCAAGAATATACGGAAGGCACACGCCGACCGCCAAACCATGCGGTAGTGGCGTTTTGTGGGTTATCGCATACGCTAGTGAGTGTCCCAAAACAGTTTCCGCTCTAAGTGCAAGCCCTCCAAGAAGTGCGGCAATGCTCATATTTCTTCTTGAGTGTTCGTCGCTTTTGTGAAAAGCGTTTATCAGACTTTTTAAAACCAGTTCGACACCCTTTTTTGAAAAGCATTCTGTTATTGCGTTTGCCTTTTTTGATAACCAGCTTTCAACTAAATGAGAAAATGCGTCTAATCCGCTTAGCGCTGTTTGTTTAGGAGGCAAACTGTAAGTCAACGTTGGATCGACTACTGCGATAGTTGGAAATAGGTAGTCACCGCTTAAAAAAATCTTTCTTTTATTTTTGATTAAGACCGAAACCCAAGTGACTTCGCTGCCAGAGCCGGCAGTTGTGGGTGAAACAAAAGTTGGAACACCACGACTTTTAAAGGTGTTGTGGCTTCGACCACCACTCACATATTCTTCAAGCGATAAAGGATTGGTGGGTGCCATTCCACACAGTTTTGTTAGATCGATGACCGAACCGCCACCGATCCCAATCACGTAATCATATGAGTTTTCTCTTACATTCTTGTAAAGCTGTGATGCGATTTCAACGCTTGGTTCTCCTGAGTTGTAAATGTGAACTTGAATTTTGCCTACTCTTTGAAGAACGGGTGCCACTTTTTGCACCACTGCTGCATCGACAATTGCAAATCCCTTGCCAGAGTTTTGCCCAACAAAATCAACAAGGCTACTTTCAAACAAATTTTCGCCAATCATGATTTTTGTTGGTGGAAAACCAAAAGCTTCAGCCAAGGCTCTCATTTTACACGTTTAGTAAAGTTACTTAAATACATTGGCACATTAAATACATTGGCACATAAAGGATGGTGGCAATGTATCATTCAAACGAAGAAAGAGAAGAGTGGTACAAAAGGCTACTTTCAAAAGACAGATGGGAGTGGCAGAATCCTTACAAAATATTAAAAAACGCTGGACTTTCTTCTGGAATGACATTTTTTGATGTGGCGTGTGGACCTGGCTTTTTTACACTTGAAGGCGCAAAAATCGTGGGAAAACGAGGATGGGTTTACGGTTTGGATACAGATGAGCAAGCGCTAAACATTTGTGAAAGCAGGCTAAAAAGAGAGGGTTTTTCAAACTTTAAACTTTTTAACATGAAAATTGAAGAGTTTGAAAACGTTGTGAAAGATGTGGATTTTGCGCTTATCGCAAATGCCCTTCACGATTTCGAAGACCCAATACTAGCCCTAAGAAACGTTTGGCTAAGTCTAAAAAAAGAAGGGCTGTTACTTGTTGTAGACTGGGTTAAACGCGATACGCCGATTGGCCCTCCTTTAGACGTAAGAATGAACTTAAATGAAGAGAAAGCGTTACTTGAAAGCGCGCGTTTTTCGGTGAACAAAACAGGTGAAGCCGGACCATATCACTATTTTATTCTTGCAAAAAAAGTTTAGCGCGCATGGGCTTCAGCTGGACCTACAACAAAGATGCTAAATAGGAGAATAGAGAGCACTACTACTGTAAAAATCACGAATTTCCAGTCTTTTTCTAGCGCAAAAAGGAAAACAGATGCGGCAACTCTTACTACTGGTGTTGCAAGAAGAATAAGCAAACCCAATGTTATAATTCCGAGTGGATCAAAGTTGGTAACCTGAAACAAAAGCTCGTGAAAGTTTGTAGTCGGTCGTCCATAGTCTTCTGAAACCACTTGATTAATGCTTTCAGGAAAGCCACTAGGTGTGTCCTTAGCTAGTAAAAGCGCAGTGCCAAGCGCAATAAGAACCGAACTTATAACAACACCGTATCTCAAAATCTTCGCAATAATGGGATTAAGGTCTACTTTCTCTGTCACTCAAAGCGCCCCCAACGCATGGCTTAAAACGATACCGTTTCTTATCATCTCAATACCAAGCACAGCCAAAACTGCGACAAACAAAAGCCTGAGAGAAGAGGGTCTTGTTCTGACTAGCACTTTTGTCCCAAAAAACGAGCCTATCACAACTCCTATCGCAACAGGTGCGGCCAAAATTGGGTTGACATAACCACCTATAAAGAATATACCTGTGCTTGCCGCTGCTGTAACGCCAATCATAAAGTTACTCGTTGTCGTGGAAACCTTAAATGGTAGCTTCATCATTGTGTCCATTCCTAACACCTTTAGCGCACCGCTACCTATTCCAAGTAAGCCTGAAAGCATTCCAGCGCAAAACATAATTCCCATTCCTGCTGGGACTCTTGTTGCAGCGTACACAATTTCTTTTTTGAGAGCTGAGTCGTAGTACGAACCTTTGAGGTTAAGATAGTTTGAGAGCTTGTCGGGCGTTTGATTTACGACTGTGTCGGATTTGTTTCTTCTTTTTAGGATGTCGTATCCAGAGTAAATAAGCACAATTCCAAAAACTGTGTACACAATCCAAGAAAGGCCACTATGCACAAGAAAAAGTGTGAGCACAGCACCTATTATCGCACCGCTTGTAGTTGCAATTTCAAGAAACATTCCAACTCTTAGGTTTGTTATTCTGTCTCTAACATATGCTGATGCGGAGCCACTAGACGTGGCAATTACAGAAACTATACTTGCTCCTATTGCGTACTGAATAGGAACGCCAAATAAAAGCGTAAGAACTGGTACAACTAGGATTCCCCCTCCAATTCCTACGAGCGAGCCGATTAGACCAGCAAGCACAGATATTAGTAAAGTATAAAGAATGTAAGCGTCAACGGATACCAAGTGCTACCAAGCTAAAAACAGCAAGTCCCAAATAAAGGCTTTACACCTCAACGACATCAATACCTGCGATCGCTTTTGCCTTTTCAAAAATCGCATCTAGCATCTCTGGTTTTAAAAGACCAGTTTGGGTGTTTCTCCTACTTGGATGGTAAGATGCAATCAGGGTTTTTTTGGCTTTTAGAATCTTTCCATGTTCAAACCTCTCATTTGGGGCTTGTAACAGTTTCACACACGTATAAAAAGCAATCGCGCCGAGCGCAACAAGCACCTTAACATTTGGAAGAAGGTTGTACTCTTTTACGAGATAGGTAAAGCAGTTTTCCAGCTCCTCTTTCAATGGCTTATTTGCGGGTGGAGGACACCTTAAAGCCGCTGAAATGTAAACATGTCTAAGCACAAGTCCATCGTCTCTACTTATTGATTGCGGTTGATTTGCAAGACCACATCTAAACAGTGAGGAAATAAGAAAGTCACCAGAAGCGTCACCTGTGAACATCCTTCCTGTCCTGTTTCCTCCATGAGCCGCTGGTGCGAGTCCAACAACAAGAATTTCAGCTGAAAAGTCCCCAAAACCTGGAAGAGGTTTTCCCCAGTAATCCCAGTTTGCGTATCTTTTGACTTTTAGTTGAGCCACTCGTTTTCTGTATTCTACAAGTCTTGCACACTTTTCACAACGTATTATTTCTTCTCTGAGTCTTTCTAGCTCTTGCATGACCATCTTAACACTCAGGCTTATTTTTTGGTTTGCGTAGTACAAACTGATGTCCGTAAAAGATAGAAAAAGTTGCAATCACAAATTCAGGTACTATTCGGTTGTGGGTCTTGCAGTTCCAGGCCATGTAGTTGGTACGATTGACCTTTGGAGATGTCTTAATTGTGGCTCGATCGACGCAAACGCAAGAAGAATAGGCGATACGAAACCACCAAGCACAATTGGTTGGAACATTCTTGACGAAGATGAAAAATGGGCAATTCTTGCTTGTTATGACAAAAAAGCACCCAATAACTGGGAGCTAATTAGAATTAGACCGAACCTAAAGTTTGAGCACAACTGTAGTGGTCCAGAAAGGCAGTTTGAGATCACTAAAGAGTATAATTTGATTTTACAAAATGGTATGAAACCTGAAAGGCATGAGCTTTACTTAGCGGAAGACTATATGGAAAAAACGATTTTGCTCGTTAAGTAAATCCACTCACCTAAATCTATTAATTTGTCAGGGGGTTTAGAGAAAACATGGTAAACACGCTTGTGACGTACTTACCATTTAGCAGGTTTTTCGAAGTAGAAAAGCATTTTGTAAAGAACGTTGAGCTATTAAAACCTAAAAGAAGCTACGTGTACGTGGATGATGTTTTTACAAGCGAACAGGAAGAACTCCTCAAAAGATTTCTTTCTGGTTTGGAACTGCGATGCGGTTATTGGAGAAACAGGAGTTCGTGTTTTATGAAAATTTTAATGGACTTAAAAAAAGAAGATGAAGATGCGCTGATAGTGGATAGTGACGTTTTGCTTGATGAAAGATTTGGTTTGTTTGACTCGGCGATACTTGAACGTTATGATTTCTATTCGTTCATAGAGTATAATTCAAGCTTGCTCAACAAATTTCAAAAAAGAAGCGTTTTGTTGGAGAGCCTGTAGTTGGGAAACGTCAAAGTGAACGTGTACGGTTACTCGTTGTTTGGGCGTGGTGACGTACCCTTTAACGTTGGTCCTAAACTTGCGATGAGGTTTGGTAGCTTAAAGAAACTGAAAGACAACGTTTTGGCGGACATTTACGATGCGATGCACTCGATACCTCCACATCTTAGAAATGAGATAGGAGACGAGATTCCAATCGCGATTGCGCTTTACTATTCAGGGTACAGAGTGAATCCTTATGTCGAAGGTGTAAGGCACGCTTTTGACCAAAGAAGAGAACCCAAAAGAGTTTCAAGAATCGACCGAATGCTAAAAGTGAGCGCTCATGTAGAGTTTGCGAAAATTCTGTTAAGGAAGGGATACAGAGAGGTCTTTTGGTTGTACGGAAGATACAAACTAGCGCAAATCAAGCACGGTTTACCAATCTTATTTGGTGTTTAACTTTTTTGCGACAATTTCCTTTTTTCCACCCATATACGGAACAAGCGCGCTAGGTATTCTTACAGAACCGTCTTCTCTTTGGTGGTTTTCGAGTATTGCAACAAGCGCTCTGGGCGTGGCCACAGCGGTGCTGTTCAGCGTGTGAACATAGTCCTTTTCTGGTGATCCCCGTTTTAGCCTGTACTTGATCCTTAATGAAACAGCTTGGTAAGATGTGCAGTTACTGGTTGAAACCACCTCTCTATAGGTTTGCTGTGCGGGAAGCCACGCCTCTATGTCAAACTGCCTTGCGTTCTTTGGGCTAATATCACCAGAGCAAATCTCCACTACACGATAGGGTATTTCAAGCGCCTGAAAGATTTCTTCGGCGTTGTTTAGCAATTCAAAAAGATATTTTGAAGAATCCTCTGGTTTACAGAAGATCACCTGCTCAACTTTATTGAAATTGTGAACGCGAAAAATTCCCTTGGTGTCCTTTCCGTGTGCTCCCGCTTCTCGTCTAAAGTTCACACTTATTCCTGCATACTTCTTTGGTAGCTCGTCTGGTTCAAACGTTTCGTCCATATGCATCGCCACCAAAGGGTGTTCTGACGTGGCTATCAAAAAAAGGTCATCGTCTTGTATCTTGTACATAGTGTCCTCAAAATCTGCAAGCGGCGTGACGCCTTCATAAGGCTCTCTTCTCATCATTTCTGGAGGGAAAATGGGTGTGAACCCCTTTTCAACAAGTTTGTCGAGCGCGAATCTGAGAACTGCTAAATCCAAAAGCACAAGCTCGTTTTTCAAAAAGTAAAATCGTGAACCCGAAATCTTAGCCGCTCTTTCAAGGTCTGCCAAATCAAGCTCATTTATGAGCTCTATATGACTTTTTGGCTGGAAGCTGAATTTCGGTGGCTCTCCCACAACCTTTACAACACGGTTTTGTGTTTCATCCAAGCCATCAGGTACCGCATCGTCCAAAAGATTGGGAATAAGTTTGAGCAACCTTTCTCTTTCTTGAGAAAGCCTTTCAAGCTCTAGCTCAAGCTTTGAAACTTCGTTTGCGAGTAATGCCGCTTGCTTTTCTATTTCTTCAGTTGGTTGCGCGCTTTTTTTGAGCTCCGCTATCTTTCTTGTAAGTTTGTTGTGCTCTGCCCTCTTTGCATCAAGCTCCGACTGCTTTTTCCTTTGCTCCAAATCTACGGAGACAAGTTTGTCAAAGTTTTCAAGGTACACTACTTTGTGTCTTCTTTCTATGTTCTTTCTCACTTTTTCAGGGTCTTTTCTTATTAACCTTATGTCAAGCATTGTGCAATAATCTCTTGTAAGATAATTAAAGCGTTTTTGATACTGGAAAGGCTTATTCTCATCTACGCATTAACAATTTGGAAAGAATGTGAATGCGCCAGACGTTCAATCACAAAAGCCAGAAATTCCTATTGCTTTAAGCAAAGTGGGTTTGGTGAACGTCGTAAAAGAAGTTGTGTTCAACGGCTCTTCAAGACCGTATAATGTAGTGGCTTCGATAAACGTTTACACGGATTTGCCATCGTATCAAAGAGGAATGCACATGAGTAGAGGGGGAGAGGCGATAACTGACATCGTTGAAAGCGCGTCTACGATGCCAATACACACTTTTGAAAGCTTGTGCGCGGAAATTGCGCGTAGAACTTTAGAGCTTATCGAAAGCTCTTCATTTGTAGAAGTTAGCTTGAAGGGAACGATGGTGATGAAGTCACGATCCAAAATCAACGGTAGGGTTGTGTCAGAACCTATCAAAGTGTACGCAAAGGCGAGAATTGAAAGGATGTCTCAAAGAGTCGTTCACACAGTTGGCGCAGGGGTAAGCGGCATGACAGTTTGTCCTTGTGCAAAGGAAATGGTCGAACATTACAGCGCCGAGCTTCTAAAAAGCGAAAGTAAGGGTCTAAATCTTGACGAATCTGTCGTAAAAAAGATTCTTGAGCTTGTACCTGTTGCATCTCATGTTCAAAGAGGTTTTGGCAAAATATTGGTAACCGCAGTTCAACCTGGTATAGTAGACATTTACGACTTGGTTGAAATCATTGAAGATTCAATGAGCGGACCAACACAAGATGTGCTAAAGAGGGTTGACGAAGCAAGTCTAGTTCGGATGGCTTTTTCAAAACCTAGATTTGTAGAAGATGTCGTAAGAGGAATGGCTTACTCCTTTGCGACAAGATACGCTCAAAAGCTTGAAAAAAGCGCAAGCCTATTGTTTAGCCAAACAAATTATGAAAGTATTCACAAACACGATGTCAAAGCCGAATTAAAAACCACGATGGGGGAGCTAATCGAATCTTTATCACGTATCAATTAGCTTTACACCTTCAATAAACTCGTTTATTAGCGCTCTTTGTTCGTCTTCAAGAAGCTCAAACTGCGCAATGAAAATCTGCTTGACCCATGCCAAGTCAAATCTTGTTTCTCCAACATATCCTTTCAGCTTGTAAAAATCTCTTAAAGCCTCTACTATCTTTTGTTTTATTTGCTCCCTTTTTTGAGTGTAGCTTATGCGGCTTGCCAAAAAAGTTGCCCATTCTTCTGTAAAGCTCAGCTTATCCCCTTTTTGTTCTACAACACCTTTTTCTATTAGTCTTGCCAAAGCTTCTTCCAAAAATGCATTAGCTGCCAACATGTTTTATAGAAATGAGCACAAAGATAAGTGTGACTTTTAGTGTCAGGGTGAACTACCTCGCCCTTACGGACTGGGTCTTCCCCTAAAGAAAAGGTTGGATCGGCGTCTACCAATAGACAGCGGTGAGCGCCGTAGCTAACCCTCAAAACTGAACACATTCCTACTAGGGTATCCACATAGTGTTAATTGTTCTCATTTTACGTAAACACTTATTAATCCTCGAAGAAAAACTAAAGCAATGCAAAGACAAAAAAGGGTTTTTGAGAACGCAAGATATTCTGTGGACGCCATTCTGATATTCAACGGAACAAGGATTGACCCAAACTTCTTCTATCTTACTGGATATAGAGGTGGACTATTTGAACGCTCAGCTGTTTGCTTGAGTCAAGATGGAACACTTAAAGTGCTCACAACACCACTTGAAGAACCTATTGCGCGACAAAAAAGCTACGAAGTGATCGTTCAGCGCTCCTACTCTCCTACCGACACTGCAAACGCACTGAAGTCTCTTGTTGGACGTGCAAAAGTTGTGGGGGTAAATTACAAAGCGCTTAGCCACTCAGATTACAATTTATTGCGTAGAGCGCTACGCGGAATCAAACTCTTAGACATTTCTGATGCGCTCGAAAAAACTAGGTTAATTAAAGATCAAGACGAGCTAGAAGCACTTAGTGAGGCTGCAAAAATCGTATCAAAAGTGGCTGATAGTGTGCCTTCAATGCTTGTTGAAGGAATGACAGAAAAGGAACTAAAAGCCAAAATTGAGTACGAGATGGTGCGCCTTGGTGCGGATTCCCCTTCTTTTGAAAGCATTGTGGCTTTTGGTGAAAACTCAGCGGTTCCGCATTATGCACCAGGTCTAAGAAAGCTCAAAAAAGGAGACACCGTTCTTATTGATATTGGTTCAAAGTACGCGCTTTACTGCTCTGACCTTACAAGGACGATGTTTTACGCAAAAGTGGACAAAGTTCAAGAAGAAATGTACAATACGGTTCTTACAGCGCAGGAAAAAGCCCTTTCTCAAATTCGAGATGGTGTCAAAGCGAGCGAACCGCACTTTGCGGCGCAAAACTACATCGATTCCACAAAGTTCAAAGGAACATTTATTCACAGCCTTGGGCACTCAATCGGTATTGAAGTGCACGATGGGCTTGGAATGGGACCAAAAAGCGAACACCAACTCAAGGAAAACATGGCGCTCACAGTTGAACCAGGAGTTTACGTGCAAGGCGTAGGTGGTGTAAGAATTGAAGATGACATAGTGGTCACGGCGACAGGATATCAAAAGCTCACCACTGCAAAAAGAGAGCTACTTGTGGTTTAAACTTGACAAAGCACGTAAAGCTTTGCATATTCGTTGGCAAAGCTCAATCTTTGTTGCGCATCATCACCATGAAACAGTGAATAGCAGTACGCTGCACACCAAGCATCACCCGCGCCCGTTAGGCGTTTGGGAGTCACTTTTTTCACTTCCACTTTTGTTACACTCGAATTTCTCACTTCTGCTGAGTATTCATGAGTGTGTAGCGCTATCGTAAACCCTTGTCGTGCAAGATATAGTGCGGCATCTAGCGCATCCCCTCGCCCGTTCCAACCCCAAGCGCTTGCAACAAAGCGTACTTCGTTTTCATTTCCAAAGAGCAAATCAACAAGCTGTGCTATTTTATAAAGCTCGCTCATTTTTTCTTTTTTGATTTGTGGGTCCACCAAATCCAAAATCTTTGTTGCGTTGTAACTTTGATAAACAAAGCTTGCAAGCTCCGTTCCTAGTTCATTGCTCGTCCAGTTAAAAACACCAACAAGGTCAAATTTTTCGTTCAGCAAAGTTTTTGGAAAGTCTGCTAGCCCAAAATGTTCAAGAGAACCGAGATGGTTTAAGTTAAAGTTGGCTGGTTTTTCATTCACCTTTGTCTCAATCGCTATGGTAAGCGACGCTTCGCCATCCGTTGAAACGAAACTCGTGTCAAACTCAAGACCTTTTACGCTTTCCCTTATGAGCTCGTACAAAAATCTTGAGGTTTTAGCTACAAACGTGACACTTCCACCAAGTCTTGAGATATGATAGCCGAAATTAAACGCGTTCCCTCCTAGTTTTAGCTCTTGTTTTACGCGAACTCTTCCACTTAATTCATTTAAAAAGCGTTCAAAGCTATCGATATAAACAAAGTGGTCCAAAAACACATCAGGTAAAACAAGGCACCTTGGCTTTCCCATGCTAGTGTAAAGTTAAAAAACTCTTTTGAATTTTAATAAATCACTTAAAAATACGCTTATATAATCCCAAAAAGCTTGTTTGTAAAAATGCACTGGAAAACCAAGCTCATGATTTTTGCGGTTACCGTTTTGATTTTGGGTGTGGGCTATGCCTCTTATGTATACCTGAGCTCGTCAAGTAGCGCTCAGCAAACGCTTACGATTTACACCTATAGCTCACTTTTTGAAAACGCGCCTAATGTGAGTGCGGTTAATCAGAGCGTCTTTGGGCAGTTTGAAAGGGTTTATCACGTTAAAATAAACCTAGTAAGAATAAGTGGAACTGAAAACATGCTTCAAACACTTATAAGACAGAAGAACAACCCTCAAGCAGATCTCGTGATTGGTCTTTCAAATCTTGAAGCGCCACAAGCCATAGCAGCTGGAATCCTTCTGAACTATACTCCGCCAAACCTGAAGTACGTTCCATCTTTTCTTGTTAAAGACTTAGATCCTTCACACAGATTAATTCCATACGAATACTCTCCAATAACGATAGATTACTGTAACGTAAGTCAACAGCTAGCTTCAAACTTGAGCTTTCAAACGTTTGAGAATCCTGAAATTGCGAGAGAACTCGTTGTTGAAAACCCGTCGATCGATTCAACTGGCCTGAGCTTCCTTTTGTACGAGATAATGTTTTATGAATACGTTTTACATGAAGACTGGAGAAGTTGGTGGAAGAGCGTTGCACCCTACGTTGATGTCACAGCAACTTGGGACTCTGCGTTCACAATTTTTCCATCAGATTCACACAATTTTGTAGTAAGCTACGGCACTGATCCAGCGTATTTTGAATACTTTGGAGGTTATTCGACTTGCGGAACTGCAGCGATTCATTACAACGGAAAGGTTTACACGTGGCTTGAGATTGAAGGTATGGGCATCATTAATGGCACAAAACACCTCGCATTGGCAGAGGAGTTTGAAAACTGGTTTTTGAGCGAGGCGGTGCAATCCCAAATTCCAGAAGCTGAATGGATGTTTCCTGCAAATTCTCAGGTGGCATTACCCAGCGTTTTTTCAAGCGCACTTGGTGCTAGTGGAACTGTTGTTTTGAACGATTTTGTTAACAACACGCAAGTTGCGCAAAACCTGACGCAGTGGATTGAGGAGTGGCAGACGATTATGAGTTCGTATTAGGTGTTACATACGAAGGGAAGCGTCGTTTTATTACTAGGATTGCTTCCCCTTACATTTGAAGTGTTAGTGATTTACTATCCCTTCGTTTTTTCTTTCCTAAAGGATCTATCAGCTGAAGCGCTTTTTTTGGTGATCACAAATCCGCTTGTGCATCACGCTTTTGAGCAATCATTTGTTCAAGCGACTCTAGGTACACTTGCTTCTGTTACACTAGGATATCCGCTCGGGCTTGTTTTGGGACTTGTGAATTTTCGCGCATCTTCTATTTACAGAGCGCTCGTTTTCCTTCCATTTTTGCTTCCTTCAATAGTTGTGATAGTGGGTTTCCAAGAGGCGTATGGCTTTACTTGGCCGTTTACACTGCTTACTCATGGGTTAACTGGTATCACAGCGATTAACGCTTACTACAATGCACCTCTTGTTGCGCTACTCGTTGCGTCTTCACTTGAAAGATTAAATCCTGAGCTCGTTTACGCCGCAAGAACGCTTGGCGCAAGCAACTTCAAGCTGCTAACAAAGGTCGTGATGCCATTCACTTTGGGCTCGCTTATTGTTGGTGCACTTCTTGCATTCGTTTACTCATTTCTCTCTTTTCTTGTGCCACTTGTAATAGGAGGGGCGTCACACTATACGGTGGAAGTTGAAATTTACTTTTTTCTAAGGCTTGGAAAGTTTGATCAAGCGATTGCTCTCTCGGTTTTACAACTACTTTCTCTTGTGATTGTAGTGGTGGCTTTAATTCGTTTAAGGGGGTATGGCTTTTCTTTTGGTAGATTGTCTTCAATAAGGCACGTGTATCAAACGTTAAAGGCGCCGATTAAAGCATTGGTTTACAGCTTTCTTCTACTTTTTCTCTTTTTTGAAATATACCCACTTTTGAGCATTGCTGAACACACGCTAGGCTTTTTAGGTTTTCGTGAGCTATTAGAGGCTTCTGCTCAAGGCGCTCTACAGACATCCTTACAGGCACTAATCGCAAACTCTGTTATTTTTGCGGTTCTTTCGTCTAGTGTGTCGCTTGCTCTCTCAATTTGCGCAACACACTTTGTGCTTTCGGTGAGCAAACCTCTACGCTTTTACGAAGTTGTGATGCTTTTGCCAATACTGATTTCTCCCGTAAGTATAGGAGTTGCGCTTTACCTAACGTATTACAGTTTGAGCGCTCTAAATGAAGTCTGGCTTGTAATTGTTTTTGCGCAGTCTGCAGTTTCGCTTCCCGTTGCGATGCGCTTTCTACTTGAAGGTTTAAGAAGAACACCAAAAGAGCTCGTTTTTTCGTCAAAAGTGTTAGGCGCAGGAAGTGTTGAAACACTATTTAGGGTGGAAATGCCTTTAAATGCGCACACCATATCTTCTTCAACTGCAATAGCGCTTGCTGTAAGCTTGGGCGAATTTGCGGCTACAAACATTGTTTACATACCTAAGTTTGCAACAATACCTATTGCGATCTTTTCTTTGCTTGAAATAAGAAAGCTTGCTGCGGCATCAGCCTTATCGCTGATTCTTATTGCGCTTGCGCTTATAGCTTATTACCCAGTTTTCAGGTTGGGAGCAAGTGAAGCTTAGTGTAAAAGCGCTTACAAAAAGATACGGAAGAGTTTTGGCGCTTGATCAAGCTACTTTTGAAGCACCAGATTCGTGTATCACGGTTTTACTTGGTCCTTCTGGCAGCGGTAAAAGCACCGCTTTAAGGTTGATTGCTGGCTTAGAAAAGCCAGATTCAGGCGTTATACTTTTTGACGAAAAACCTATTGAACTACCTCCTGAAAAAAGAGGCGTGTCAATGGTGTTTCAGAGCTTTTCACTTTTCCCTCATATGAGTGTTAAGGAAAACATACTTTTTGGTGTACGCTCAAAAAGCCTTACACAGGCGCAAAGAGAAGAAATTGCCAAAGAAATGGCAGAGCTTGTGGGAGTTGCGGATAAACTCAACGCAAAACCTGACGAGCTTTCTGGCGGTCAGCAGCAAAGGGTTGCACTAGCTCGCGCACTCGCTTCTTCCCCGCGTTTGCTTTTGCTCGACGAGCCGTTCTCGAACTTGGATGCGCGCTTAAGGGAAGAGCTGCGCTGGGAGCTCAAAAAGATACAGTCTGAAAAGAGAATAACCATGCTTCATGTAACACACGATTATGCTGAGGCGCTTGCACTTGCAGATCACATCGTAATCCTTAATCAAGGAAAGGTTGTTCAGGAAGGACGAGCTGAATGGTTAATAGAAAATCCCAAAAACGAGTTCGTTGCGTGGTTTTTGGGTTATAATGTAGTAAAAACAGACAGAGAAGCTTTTTGGTTTCGTCCGCATAAGGCTCGAATATCTCAAGATGGCGAACTATGCGGAAGGGTTGAACTTGTGCAAAACACCTATTTTGGAAAGAAAGTAAGGGTTAGGGGAAATGGCTGGAGCGTAGAAGTGTTCGAACAGGAAAACGTGCCGAAAGTTGGATCGCTGGTTTACGTGAAGCTACTTGAAATGCACCATTTTGAGAACGAGAAGTTATAGGGAGCTTTGAGATTTTTTACATGGTGAGCTTTTTGGATTTCGGTTTTACGGAAGAACAACAACTTTTTAGGGCATCAGTAGTTGAATTTGCAAAGCGTGAGCTTACACCAGAAAAAGTTAAAAACTGGGATAGAAGCGCAAGTTTTTCACCAGAGCTTTTTGAAAAACTTGCACAAGCAGGTCTTGCGGGTATCGCCCTTCCACAAGAGTACGGCGGCCAGGGTGCAGACTCTGTGACTGTGGGGATTGCGATCGAAGAACTTGCAAAGTTCGACTTTAACGTAGCAAACCTTATCATAATTGACAATGTGCTTTCAGCTGGTATTCTTGCTAATTACGGTAGAGAAGAACTCAAACAAGCCGTGCTTCCTCAAATAACAAGCGGAAAAAAGCACATGGGAATCGCACTCACAGAACCACACACGGGCTCAGATGCTGCGAACATCAAAACGATAGCAAAAAAGGAAGACGGATTCTATGTGCTAAATGGCGAGAAGGCTTCGGTTAGCATGGTTGGGCTTGCTTCTTACTTTGTGCTTTTTGCAAAGACCGCACCTGAACTTGGCTCAAAAGGTATAAGCGCGTTTCTTTTGCCAATGGACGCTGAAGGCGTACAAACGTATACCTTTGATGACTTTGGCTATAGACCTCTTAAAAGAGGTGGTATTTCACTAAAGAACGTAAAGCTACCTTTTCAAAATCTCATTGGACAAGAAAACGAAGGCTTTAAAATTGTCATGAAACAGTTTGACTTTAGTAAAACACTTCTTTCTCTTGCGTGCATCGGAACTGCACTAGCCGCGCTGGATGATGCTTTGTCTTACGCAAAGCAAAGGGAAGCGTTTGGAAGACCGATTCTCAAATTTGAAGCGGTTCAGTTCAGGTTGGTCGAACACTACACACTTTTAGAGGCAGCAAGACTACTCTGCTACAAAACGCTTTGGCTAAGAGACAAGGGTTTGCCGTACACCAAAGAAGCGGCGATGTGCAAATGGTGGATTCCAAGACTGTGTGTAGAAGCGATACACGATGCGATAATCACGATCGGAAATCCAGCGTATTCAAAAGATTATCCACAGGAAAAAAGGTTGAGAGATGTAATGGGTATAGAAATAGGTGATGGCACAGCGGACATACAAAAAATCGTCGTTGCAAGAGAAGCGTTCGGACGAGAGTTCGTGCCCTACAAATAAAGCGCAAATCTTGCAAGCCTTTCTGCAGCGCCCTCATTCACCATTAGTGTATCACAGAAAACCATCCTTGGCTCATTTATTTCACTTAAGGCCACACTTTCTCTATCAAGCTCGTCAACCAAAAGCGTTCCTACGATATCTTTGTAGAAGTTTGCAAGTCCTTTGGGTGATGGTTCTAGACCAAGTTGTAGCATCATTCTGTCGGCTGGACCCTTTACTGCTTTTCCTTTAATGAGTGGTGAAACCGCAATAACTTTGTGTCTTCTTGCCTCAAGTTCTTCTCTAATACCAGGTACAGCGAGTATTGGAGCAATGCTTGCTAGCGGGTTGCTAGGACAGATCAAAACGCGATCCGCTTCTCTTATTGCTTGAATCACACCTTCCGCTGGCTCGCTTCTTTCCCACCCTTTGTACACAATTTCGTAGATTGTGGGTTCGCTGCGAAGTCTTACATAATACTCCTCGAAACTTACCCAGCCATTGTCCAAGCGTACCATTGTCGTGAGTTCTTGATCTGTTACTGGAATTATTTTGGATTGAACCCCAAATCTTTTTCTGATATTATCGGTGATTACGCTAAGCTTTTCGCCTTTGTTCAACAAAAGTGTTCTGTAAACACATGTTGCAAAATCTTGATCGCCCAAATTAAACCATTCAGCTTCTTTTACACCAAAAGCTTTGAGCGAGTCTCTAATCGAAAATCCCTCACCTTTAATCCCCCACCCCCTTGCTTCGTCCCATAAATCAGCCAAAGCGTATGTTACGATGTCCAAGTCTGGTGCAACGTACACACCAAAGATCCAAATGTTATCGCCCACATTTCCTATTATGGTTACGTCGTGAGCGTTAACGACACGTGTCAAACCTCTTAGAAATTTTGCTGCACCGACTCCACCCGCAAGAGCCACGATTTTCATTTTCCTATATTAAATACACGGGGTTAGAAAGGCTTTTAGTCAAACTCGAATTTTGCTTAAAAGATGACATTGAGTAAGCAAGTTGCACTTGTAAGCATGGGTTATTCTGGGTTTTCCACGGTGACGCCACAGCTTTCGTTTAAGGAAATGATGTTTGAAGCGGCAAACATGGCGTATGCGCAAGTGGGAATAGACCCAAGAGCTGAAGTGGACTCTTTCATTTGTTGCGAAGAAGACCTGTTGGAAGGAATTAGCATAACCGACGAATACATGCCCGATCAGCTTGGTGGTGCACAGAGGGCGCTTTGCACAATTTCACAAGACGGATTAAACGGTGTAGTTCAGGGTTATATGCAAATCACAAGTGGAATTGCAGATTTGGTGGTTGTCGAGTCGCACGTAAAGTTTTCAAACGTTTTGAGTAAGCGAGATGTGCATTCGCTCGCAATGGATCCATATCTTGAAAGACCATTTCTAGACGACGGAATCCCTCTTGCTGCGTTGGAAATGAGGAGGTACATGCACGAAAACGGTGTTAGTGAAGAAAGTGTGGCTGAGGTTGTAGTGAAAAACAAAAGAAACGGACTTAAAAACCCGCGTTCAAGTTATTCAGCTCGTTTGACTCTAGACGAAGTGATGCGCTCAGAAGAGCTTTGGTCTCCCTTAAGACGATCTTATGTCGCGCAACCCGCCGATGCCTGCGTCGTAGCAGTTTTGGCATCCTATGCTAAGGCAAGATCCATAACAGATTACCCAATCTGGATTGAAGGTGTCGGATGGTTCTCAGAGAGCTCTTGGATAGGCTTAAGAGATTTTTCGCGTGCGCTTTATGCTGAAGGTGCATCGAAAATGGCTTACAAAATGGCAAAAATAGACAATCCTTCAAAAGCTTTTGATTTTGTTGAAATTGACGATAGCATAGCTTTTAAAGAGCTTCAACATCTAGAAGCTTTGGGAATTTACCCACAAGGTAAGGCAGCCGAAGCCACGCTTAAAGGCGAAACGAAAGAAGACGGCTCTATGCCAGTTAATCCTAGTGGTGGAAGCCTTAGCCTTGGAAATCTTGCTGAAACAACAGGGCTTGCAAGACTTTTAGAGGCGTTTGAAACACTAAAGAAAAAAGATTATTCAAAGGCGCTTGTTCAAAGCTGGAGAGGCATTCCAACTTCCACAGCTACAGTGGTTGTTCTTGGGGTGTAAAACTTGAGAAAAGTTGCTGTTGTTGGCGCTGGTATGACGCTTTTTAGGCACAGAATGCTTGAAACTGGAAAAGAAATGGCGTTCGAAGCCGCAAGGATGGCTCTTGATTCCGCGGGGCTTGAAAGAAAGGATGTTGACGCAGTTGTGCTTGGTAGCGCGCCTGACGCGTTTGATGGTTTTCATATGAAAGGTGAGCAACTTTTGGACGGTGCTGGTGGCTTTAGAAAACCTTACACGCGGGTGTTTGTGGGTGGCGGAACTGGTGTGTTTGTGCCTATAGCCGCTTGGTGGCACGTGGCTTCTGGGCTTGCTGATATCGTTTTGGCAGTCGGCGAAGAAAAGATGTCTCCGTTACAACCGCACCCTCAGTACGCATTTTGGACGATTTTTGATCAGTTTCTTGAGAGACCTCTTGGTGTTACCCTGCTATGGATATTTGCGCTCGAAATGAGAAGGTACATGCACGTTTACAACGTAAGCGAAGAAGACATAGCGCTTGTTGCGGTAAAAAACAAAGCGAACGCTCTTGATCACCCAGCGGCTCAGCTACCAGCTAGGATAACTGTGGAAGACGTGCTCAAATCTGAACCAATATGCGCACCCGTAAAGAGACTCGACGTTTCGCCAACAAGTGACGGAGCGGCGGCGGTGGTTTTGGCTAGCGAAGAGCTTGCGAAAAAGCTCACCGACACCCCAGTCTGGATCACGGGCGTAGGCTGGAACGTGGACACGACGTACTGGACGAACCGAGACCTTTGCTACCCAGAGTACTTGGAAAAGGCCGCAAGAATGGCGTACAAAATGGCGCACATAACCAACCCAAGAAAGGAAATCGATTTTGCAGAAGTGTACGACCCGTTTGACTACAAAGAGCTTCATCACATGGAAGGGCTTCTTTTGGCGGGTAAAGGTGAAGCCCCAAAGCTCACGCGCGAAGGCGTGACGCAGAGAGACGGTGATTTGCCAATAAACCCAAGCGGAGGACTTCTAGGCGTGGGAAATCCAATAGCGGCAGCTGGTGTGATGAAGGTTGCGGAAGTTTTCTGGCAGTTAAGAGGTGAAGCGGGAAAGAGGCAGGTGAAAAAACCGGTAAACAGAGGGCTTGCGCAGGCATGGGGAGACTTGATGCAGGTTGGCACGGTTGTAATAATGGAGAGGTGAAAAGATTGAAGTTCGCGGGAACTCCAATATCACCTGAAGAGTGGCGAAACGAAAGCGTTTTCTTTAAGAAGGAAGAGTTTGACCTCAAATACGCTTGGGACACTGGTTACGCGATCGCCAAGTTTCTCGAAGGATTGAAAGCGGGTAAGATACTTGGTGTGAAGTGTAACAGGTGTGAGAGAATTCTTGTGCCTCCGCGAATGTTTTGCGAAAAGTGTTTTAGAAAGGTTGACGAATGGGTGACGCTCAGAGACACAGGTACAGTAAACACTTTTTCTGTTTCTTACGTAAACAACGATGCAAGTAGAAGAGAAAAGCCTTTAGTGGTAGCGGTGATCGAAATACACGGCGCATCACCAGGAATGGGGATACTTCACGTGCTGGGAGAAGTGGAGCCTTCTCGTGTAAGGGTTGGAATGCAAGTCAAAGCTGTGTGGAAGCCAGAAAATGAAAGAGTCGGCGCGATAACCGACATCGCGTATTTCAAACCAATAGAGGTGATGTGATTGACATCCGAATTTCGGTACACAAACTCTGAAGAAGTAAGAGTGTGGAAGGATCACATACCACTAAAATACAAGTACTCCATCGGCGTAGCCGCGCAAAAGTTTTCTAGCGCGCTCAAAGAAGGAAAACTCTTGGGTTTCAAGTGTTCTAGTTGCTCAAAAGTTTACGCGCTACCGCTACTGTTTTGCCCAGAGTGCTTCAAAGAGATACGCGAGTATGTAGAGATAAAGCCTGAAGGAGAGATCTACAGCTTCACAGAAAGGGGTGAGGAAGTGGTAATAGCGGTGAAATTCCCTGACACTTACGGCGTTTTGATTCACAAAATGAAGAAACCGCTCGCTGGAAGACCAAGGATTGGTCAAAAGGTTAGGGCGGTGTTTAAGAAAAAAGAGGAAAGAAGTGGTGACATCACCGACATTCTCTGGTTTGAACTCTTTTAGCGAATTCATGGAACTACTAAAAAAAAGAAGAACTCACAGAAGTTACAAAAACAAAAAAGTGAGCGTGAAAAAGCTTGTGCGCTTGATCAAGGCCGCGTCGCTTGCGCCTTCTGCGCACAACTCGCAGCCTTGGTTGTTCATAGCGCTACAAAACAGTAGAGAACGCGTGATACACGCGATGCTCGAAGCATGGCGTAAGGCGATGCTAGAAGATGAAAGGCCAATTGAGCTTATACAAAGCACGATTGCGAAATTCGAGCGTAGATTCGAGCGCGCACCCGTTGTTCTTTTGTGTTGCGTTGACCACAGCGCGCTGTATTACGACAGGTACAAAGACGAGCAAAGAAAAAAACTCGAAGGCGTTCTTGGTCACCACAGCGTCGCAGCGGCAATACAAAACATTTTGCTAGCCGCTGCATTCATGGGTTTGGGCGCGTGCTGGTACAGCGCACCCCTTTTTTGTCAGAAGGCGATAAGAGACGCGCTCGCGCTTGGCGACAAAATTGAGCCTGTGGCGCTACTTACGCTAGGCTACCCGTTAAAACAACCAAAGAGAAAGAAGCTTAAGCCTTTAAAAGCAATCTTTAAGATTTTGTGATCATCTTGGAGATATTGGACGGATAAGAATCACCTTACCGAATACCGCGATTATACCGCATATACACCTTTGTGATCTAAGCGGTTTCAAAAACATCTATATCAATCTAAGTCAACTAGTGCATTAAGCATATAAGGAAAAGCGTCGAAGGAGCCTCTTGTGTAACCTTTGTTCCCAAAAGTTGTATATACATTTACAGCCACTCATACACTCTATGTTGACCTTATTATTAACGGTCATAAACCTCCTCAGAGGGGCTAAGCTTTGTAAAGGAGCCACGACCATCGCTCAAGAACAGATGAGATTTGCTTATCTGATGCGTTACCTACATAATGACAGCCCTACGATGTAAAGCAGGATTACCCTTGTTTTTTCTTCGATGGGGTTTTTTATTGCGTTTGAATACAGCATAATTACGGATCGCTTCTATTTTTAATCTATTCGCATAGAGGCTAATGGGCTATTCGCGTCTTTATGATATTCTTATCTGTTCGATATTTACTTAATTTATCAAAAGATTTATATTTGTGTGTTAATTTTTTTTATAAAAGCGGTTGTTGTAATTGTTTTATTAATGGGTTCCGTAGTGATATCACTCACGTCGTCTATGTATGTTCAAAGCGGTGTGACTGTAATGATGATATTATGCATGTGATTTTTGTTGAACATCGAGGTAATCATGTGTCTTACAATATCAGCGACCTGCCTCAAGCACTCTTAGCTGAGCTGTGCCAGAGTAGTGCTACTGAATCGAAAGTCGTGGTTTCTTTTTCTTCGAACTCCTCTGTACTCGCCTCTTTTAGTGAACCCAACCTTAGCTTAGTTTTGAATGAATGAGCCAAACGTTGTGTGAGTAGCCGGATACACCAGTGTCAAGAGCGGTTTCCCACCGGGTTATCTAAGCTTCGCACACTAGAGCAGGGCTATGTATAAAATGGTTCAAGCACATGCGAGGGCTTTCGACGTGTTAAAGACCAATAAGAAGCTTGTGGGGATCACATACGCGAACTCCGACTTTCAGGGGTTAACTGCAGGGGACGCGGGTGCCGCGTCGAGAGCTGAGTTCGACAATAGGTGGAGGTTCTTTGAGGCCTTGGTTAACGGGGGCTGGAGGGTTACAGGGATGACCTCAAGGGTAAGCTGAAGTGGATAGGAGTCAACTACTATACTAGGTCTGTCGTGAGAAAGGCGGGGGAGGGATACGTGGTGGCGGGCTATGGTCATGGTGTGAAAGGAACTCGCTAAGCGCGGATGGAAGGCCTACAAGCGATTTTGGATGGGAGTTCTATCCAGAGGGGTTAGGGAACGTGCTCGTGAGATATTGGGAGAAATATGGGCTACCCCTCTACGTGACCGAGAACGGGATAGCGGATGAAGCAGATTATCAGAGACCCTACTACTTGGTGAGCCATGTCTACCAAGTCTATGAAGCGTTAAGACGGGGAGCCGACGTGAAAGGCTACCTGCACTGGTCCTTAGCCGACAACTACGAATGGGCATCAGGATTCACCCCACGCTTCGGATTATTAAAGGTGGACTACACAAACAAAAGGCTGTTCTGGAAACACCCTGTGGATTATCAAAGACCGATTTTGCTCAGGTAGAGACGAGCCTTTTTCTTTTTGTTTTTTCCAAGACCAGCTTCCCTCGTGTTACAAAGCCTCCAACCACATTGAGGGTACATCAAGGACAAAAACTTGTGCGGCTTCTTTTTCTTGGGCTTGTTCGCAAGTCCTTCGAAGAAGCGCTCCCTAGCTTGGTAGAATCTCTCCGCTACTTGTTGGGTAACTTGTGAGTGTAGCGCTTGAAACTCGGGGTTTTGCTTTCTCAAGTCCAAAGCGAGCTTTCGAAGCTCGTTTCTACTCATAGTGTGCTTGTTTCTTTCATACTCTTCTTTTTCGGCGTGTAAGCTTTACAACACTTACACGCAACCTCTAATTTTCAACTCGCGGTTGTTTTTGAAGTGCTCGGAAGCGGTAAGCCCTTACACGCACACGAGTATTTTCTCTGCGTGTATTTATACATTTGGAATCCCCACTAGACGATGTTTTGGAAAGTTTATACAAAGAACGGCAAACCTTGCCTTTGAGGAGCGAGGTATAGGTTAAACACAAAAAATTTTTGCGGCTGAGTAACCCACAAAAGGCGTAACCCTCAAGACCTTGGGGAGCCCTTAAGAAGCGGTAAGGAGGTCAGACCTGTAGTTCACGATTACGATCAGCGCTTGTATTTTCCGCTTTTATCCTTCAAGCAATCTGTGGTCTTGGTCTGAACCGCTTTGGTAGCTTCCCTCTTTTCTTTAGTTAAAGCCCCTCCAATCCTCGGGGGAACTACGAGGAGCACGCCATGAACACGTTGGGTCCGACAAGCACCCTCAGCCTGCTCAGTGCCTTTATTTGCATTCACAGATTCACCGCGTAGAGGGTTTCAGAGAAATGACGATTTTAGTCTGTATTAAACTACTCATCTAGTTAAACATTTATTGATGTTAAACATACTTATTATTATGAGCTGGGAGGTCAAGGTTCACGATAAGGGTCTGATTGTTTTACCGGCCGAGCTGAGGAGGGCGCTACGTATAAAGCGAGGCTCGATCCTTGAGGTGCGGCGTGAAGGCGACAGAATAGTTCTCAAACCCAAACCCACACTCCTAGAATCTTACGGCTCAGATGAAAAAGTAAGGGCGAGTAGGGTGATCACACGAATACACGAAGAGAGGCGTAGAGAGGTTGAAGCAGAGAGTGCTTCTTGACGCGGGGTTCTTCTCCGTACACTTTGGAGGTACAGATGAGAGAGCTAAGAAAATAGTTGAGAACGCCGCCACTGGCAAGCTTGAAGCGTACGTTTTACACCTAAACCTCACAGAGTTTTTGTACAACTATGCGGCGGAGTTCGGCTGGGAAGCCGCTAAAACCAAACACTCACTAATTTCCTCCTCATTATTTGTAAAGCAGGTTGCAACAACTGAAGAAATAGCGCTAAAAGCAGCACAGATAAAGCTCAGAAACACTTCGCTTTCGCTTGCCGATAGCTATCTACTCGCCGCCGCCGAAATCCTACACGCAAGGATCGCCACAACAGATTCCGCCCTAAAAGGGGTTAGAGCAGACACCATACTACTAAAGTTCTGAAAGCGTAGGGTAATCCCATCGAGCACAAGTCCAATCCCTCAACCACCAAATAATCCCAAACTGCGTACCTCCCCAATATTTTCTTCTGTTCAAGCCACACCCAATGCAATCCATGCCTAATGAAAAGTTTGTGCTTGTGCCAAAAAATTTACCATTTTCTCGTGGATTCACAAGGAACAACCGCTTTCAGCGAAACTGAAACAAAAGACGCACAAACTACTACTACGACAAGTGGTTTACCTCTACCTGTAGAGCCAGACGTGATTTATTCGTCTTCAGAGCTTCTTAAAAGGCTACTTAGTGTGTAGCGCTTTTACTCTTTGTGTGGTAAAGCATCATTCCCCTTAAATCCATAGAAACAAGCGCGTAAAGATACGTGTTTTTGATGAGCCCCTCATAACCGAAGTGTTTTACCACTTCGGTTATGAGCTGTTCGAACGCGATGTTTTTTTCGAGCGCCTCTTTTGTCACGTCAAACCAGAAAGTGTACGCTTGTTTTACCATTTCAAACGTTTCGTCCACTTTTTCTGTGTAACCGTAGTGTGGATAGCAAAGAAAGTCTATCTTTAGCTTTGCAAGCCTTTCAATCGTTTGCATAGCAAGGTTGTAGTCGAAAGAAGGGGGAGGAGTCGTGGGCCAAACGAACGCTTTTTCGTTCAAGTTTAAATAAATTCCAAGAGCGTCTCCGCAGAAAAGCGTCCTGAGCTCTTCGATATACCAAACTGAAGAGTGTGGCGCGTGACCTGGCGCTGCGATGAGTTTTAGTGTAATGTCGCCAAGCTCCAACACTTCTTCGTCTTTAAAGGGTTTTAATCGCTCTTTTGGGGTGGGTCTAATCTCGCCCCATACATCAAACAGCGCACCAAGCGCGTCTTTTGCGGAAGAAGAGAGTTTAGAAGGATCTATCAAATGCTTTTCTCCTTTTTCGTACACGCCCACGCTCACTTGTGGCAGTTTTTCAACGATTTTCCAAGCGCCGCCTGCGTGGTCCAAGTGCACATGAGACACAAGCACCCATTTCAACTTTTTGAGATCTTCGACCCTTGACACTTTTTCCAAATACTCGTCCACGGTTTTTGAGGGACCTGATTCGATTAGCGCAAACTCATCCTTTCCGCGTACGATATAACCCGCAAAAACGCTTGGAGAGCCTATTAATCCGAGATAACCGATTTTAGAAGGTAAAACCATTTTTACCCCACCTAAAAACGAAAGCTACGCTCCGCAAGAGGATGTCCGAAAATCGTGATTGAAAACTTTTTGTTCCAGCCAAAGGGTGCACTTTCCACGTGTACGCCACTAGCACTAACTCTTTCTTTAAGCGTTTTGATTATGCATAGCGCCACAGAAGGCTTTGCAGGTTTATCCGTAAGATGCACAAAAGGATAAAGGATGAGAGTGTTTTCGCCAACTTCTTTTAAGGCGAGTTTTATTTGCTCCACAAACCTTTCCGCAAGCTCTTGCTTGTTTTCGTCTTCCTCTTCTATCGCTGTGAAACACACAACACACCTTCCAAAACTCTTTGTCTCTGTTGTGGCCTCTTCTGCACTCTTAATCTCTTTTGCTATCGGCGTGTACGAAAAATTTTCTGCGTGCATCACAAGCGTCTTCAAGTTGATTAGTGATACACACAAACCCATTTTTAAGTGTGTTTCAGTCTTTCTTCTCCCCACTCTCTGTGTAGAGGATTTTGTATACCAAGCATTGTGAGCACTCTTCCCACTGTGTAGTCCACAAGCGTGTTCAAGTCGTTTACGCCAAAGTAAAGAGGGGGTAGCGGTGGCATGATCACCGCACCCGCTTCAGCCGCGGCGAGCATGTTTTTTATGTGAATCACGCTAAGCGGTGTTTCGCGTGTGAGAAGTATGAGCGGCCACCTTTCTTTGAGCGCAACTGAAGCCGCTCTGCCTACAAGATTTTCTTCGTATCCTGTTGCGATCGCAGAAAGCGTCTTCATAGAACACGGTGCTACAACAGTTCCGTTTAACCTGAAAGAGCCGCTAGCTATGGGCGCAAAAAAGTCGTGTTCGTCGTAGCTATAACTTGCGAGCTTTTCCACTTCTTTTTTTGTGATTTTGAGTTCCTGCTCTAGCACCGCCTCGGCCGACTTTGTGACCACTAGGTGTGTTTCCACTTCTTTAATCTGTGAAGTGGCTAGTAGAAGCCTGTAACCGTAAATAGAACCTGTTGAACCCGTGATACAAACAGCAATTCTTTTTGTCAAGGCCTTCATAAAAATGATAAAGGGGGATATAAAGCGCGTGCCAGATTTGCTATCGAAAAATTTGTACACCCAATAATCCCAACACGAATCAAATAAGACTTAAAGCTTTAAGACGTTTACAAATAGTGGAGCAAATGAGCGAACTATCCGAATTAAAAGGAGTTGTGACGATTCTCAAATGGGGTAGGAAGAATTCGCTTTGGCCACTCGCTTTCGGTATTGCGTGCTGCGCGATCGAAATGATGCAGACTGGCGCCTCAAAAACCGATGCGGAGCGCTTGGGGATGCTCATGCAAAGGGCTTCTCCGCGTCAAGCGGACGTGATGATCGTCGCTGGCACAGTCACGAAGAAGATGGCGCCTGTGGTGCGCAGGTTGTACGAGCAAATGCTTGAGCCAAAGTTCGTGGTTTCCATGGGCGCGTGCGCCACCTCAGGCGGCCCCTTTAGGGATTTGTACGACGTGGTGGATGGCGTTGACGACATAATACCCGTGGACGTTTACGTTCCGGGATGCCCTCCAAGGCCAGAGGCTTTGGTGTACGGTCTAATGCGCGTTCAGGAGTTAATAGACGCGTACTATGAAGAAAAAGAGAGCAAAAAGGAGGTTGTGGTGGATTGAGCGCTTCGTTAGTACAACAAGAGCCGTTATCGCTTGAAAAAAACGTTGTCACGCAACTTGAGCAAGCGTTTGCGGGAAAACTTAGCGCGAAGGTCGTAAGAAAAAGAAGAGTTTGGGCTCAGTGTTCGAACGATGTGACGATAGACGTGTTGAGGTTTGCCAAAGAAAAGTTGCAATTTGATCACTTAAACTTCATAACCGCGGTTGACTGGAAAAAGTATTTTGATTTGGTTTACAACCTGTGGTCGATTGCCAACAAAGTGGAGCTCATGTTAAAGACGCAGCTACCGCACACCGACAAAGACGAGCTTGTGCCCTTCCCCACGTCGACCACGGTTTACCAAGCGGCGGAATGGCCTGAGCGTGAGGTGTACGACCTTTTTGGAATAGAGTTCAAAGGCCATCCTGATTTGCGTAGAATTCTTCTTCGCGAAGACTGGACCACCCACCCTTTAAGAAAAGTGTACGATAGAAGAGGATACCCGATAAATCCATCGCTTGGGCTTAGCGGCCCGCCAGAGACTTGGCGCATAAACGAAGGAAAGATTGCACTACCCGCAAAGTGGCTTGCGGAAAATCCCGAAGTTGAAGAAGAAATACTCACGATAAACTTTGGCCCACATCATCCTTCGACGCACGGCCCGCTCATGATTCGTTTTAGATTAGACGGTGAAATAGTGGTGGACGATGACATCGTGATAGGTTATCTACACAGAAACCACGAAAAACTTGGGGAGAACAACACGTGGATACAAATGCTACCTTATCCGGATAGGACGAATTATATTTCACCCATAAACTGGGAATGGGCGTATGTTAGCGCGGTGGAAGAATTGGCGGGAATCGAGCCTCCTGAACGCGCCGAGTACATCCGAGTGATCATGGCCGAGCTTGACAGAATTCAAAGCCACCTTATGTTCCTTGCGACGGCGGGCGACGAAGTGGGACAACTCACGGGTTTTGTCTGGGGATTAAGGGATAGAGAGCTTGTGCTAGACATAAACGAAATGGTGTGTGGCGCAAGAATGCTTCCCAACTACTTTAGGTTTGGAGGGGTAAACAGAGACCTACCAAAAGGCGCGGTCGAAAAGATCCATGAGGCGCTTAACACAATCGAGAAACATCTTGAAGAGTTCTCGGCGATCTACGAAAAAAATCCTGTCTTCCTAAAAAGATTTCAGGGAACTGGTGTGCTACGCGCCCAAGACGCGATAGAGTGGGGCGCGGTTGGACCACCTTTAAGGGCTTCAAACGTTCCCTTCGACGTAAGAAAGGACGACCCATACTCCGTTTACGACAGGTTTGAGTTTGACGTAGTTGTCGGAAAGAACGGCGACAACCTTGACCGTTTCCTTGTAAGGGTCGAAGAAATAAAGCAAAGCATATCGATCGTAAGACAGGCTCTTAAGGAGCTTCCGAGCAGTCCCTACCAAGCCAAGGCGCCCGTGCTCAACCTTCCTGAAGGAGAGGCCTCAAGCAGAATAGAAACCCCAAGGGGTGAAGGTTCGTACTATATTGTAAGCGACGGCTCACCAAGAGCGGTGAGAATGAAGATAAAGAGCCCATCGCTCATGAATGTTTATGTGGCAAAACGTCTTATGGTTGGTCAAAAGCTACAGGACGCAATTGTCACTTTCGGTACTTTCGACCCAGTTTTGGGAGAAATAGATAGGTGACAAAAAAGCTTTGGTTTTTCGAAGGCTTAAAATGCGTGTTCACTCAGGGAATCCTAAGACATGTATGATAGTTGTTTAGACGTACGCAAGAATGCAAGTACCATGACGCTAGACGAGCAGAGCGGTGTGGGCTACCCCGACTAGCGAAGCTTCCTAGGTGATCACCCGCCTTGCCTTCTCGCTAACCCTTAAGAATAACTTGTGATATAGCGCCAGTCATTTCTCGAAACCTTCCAATTTCACACACGCGAGTGCGTTTACATAGCTTAGAGAGTTCTTTCAATCTTACAGCCACAAAGACTTTACCATACGCACGATCTCAAGCTGGTGCTTCCTTATATGAAGCCTTTCTCTTTTCACTCCTTTTTTTTGAAGGATGAGATGTGAATAGATGCAAGCCTTGAAGTGTCTATTCTCACCCACCCTGGTGAGTAGTCGTCGAGCAAAAGCAAAAACAAAGGTAGACCTCCCGCATTGAGCCCCGCAGTGTATTGGTAAGTGTATTTTCTCAAGTGTGATGGCTAACAAGTTCTTCTGACGAAACCACGGAAGGTGGTGGGTTTAAACGTTCGGCGCTTAATCAAAAAATGGTAAACCAAAAGAGAAAACTGAGGCTTTACGGCTCCTCATTTTCAACTGATATACTATTTTATAAAGCTTTGTGAAACTTTTTTTCTTATTCCCATCTTATAACAGCTCGCGCGAGTATTTGCAGAACCAAATTTAAAGACTAAATCTTTTGCCGCCCCTAGGTTTCACTTTGTAGCGTATTTGAACGCTTGTTTTAAAGCGCGCAACGTGCCACACTGTAGCTCTCTCCCCCTTCTTGGATTAGGCAAGGCGGGTTATCATCTAGGAAGCTTCACCATAGAGGTGATAGCTCACAATGTGTGCAATCCCGTATTCGGAGCATTGAGTAGAGTAGTCTAGAGACCTGAGAAGTGATGTAGCACCCCGTTTTTTAGGGCTGGGTCAGGGATTGCGTATCCCGCTTGGTGTCTCTCAATCAAGCCACTGTCAACTAGATTTCGAAGTATGTTAGCTAATGTGTTGTTTGGTATCCTTCCAAGTCTTGCCTCCACTCCCCTTTTTATTTCGCTCCATCTAGCTTGGTCGCTGGAGGCAATTGTCCTTAGAACTTCGACGTACCTTCTTTTCGCTATACCGTAAGTGTTCAGTATGCTCGACGCCTCTTTGGCGGCCAACTGTGAAGCTTTTCTAAACACGTCTTCAGGTTGTTCTTTTGAACGTGAGTGCGTGAACCCGAAATAGGTGAGCCAACCTATGACTCCGTCGAACAGACTCACCGCCTTATCTATGAGTGCGTCGTCCACATGTATCCTTTCTTGTGAAAAACCTTTAAGCAGGAATTGCCTAGACTTCTCTGGGGGAAGCCTACCCAGCCTTATCTCTATGTACGGTCGGCCGAATAGGGGTGCGTCTGGGTCACCGACTCTGAGGAACCTATAAAGGAGACCCACTTGGGAACCCGAAACCACGACTTTTGCGTCCACATGATCATAAATATAGGCAAGAAGCTGGTCGAACCTCACGCTCGACCTTCTCAGAAGTTGTGCCTCATCGATAACAATCACCTTACCGCTTAAAGCGTGCAGTGTATGTAGAAGAGTTTCACGGCTCCTATTCCTGAATCTCACACCGAATCCGCCCACCTCAACACCCTCGACGCTTTTAAGTACAGTTTTACCCCAAGACACCCTGTTTAGCGCATCCTCTAAAACTCCTAGAAAATCATTAATAGATATCATTGTAACCGCGGAGAGAAGCCTAGCATCCAAGAACAGGTACTGGACGTTCATCTTGTTCAGTGCCGTCAGGATTAGTGATGTCTTCCCATATCTTCTGAGTCCGCTCACAACTACTAGTTTTCCCTTGTTGAGCGCTGATTCAAAGTTTCGTAGTGGTTCTTCCATATCGAAGAAGTCCCTTATGTCTCTCTTAGGCTCAGCATCAAAATACATAGTTACCCCCCTAACTTAGTTAGTCCCCTAACTAGAATTACCCTCCACGATATATAAATTCGGCGTCGCTACTAATGGATGTAGGAAGCATCTACAGATTCTATAATGATGTGTTCAACAAAGTGGGCTACCCCGACTAGCGAAGCTTCCTAGGTGATCACCCGCCTTGCCTTCTCGCTAACCCTAAGGAGGGAAGAGTTGGTAGTGGGCGGAGTTTGTCAGGTACACTGCGTAACACACCGTTCTATTGTTTTTAAATAGATGATTACAGCTATTGAACGTGTACTATATGGTAGCACGAAAGATTATTTTGGGAGCTAAACGTTTCAACTAGTATGAAGTCTTCTGATCTTTCGAAATACGTGCTACAAAGCTATTCAAAGCTTCGTGAATTTGCTGGTGAACCTCAAAGCTTCGATAAAAAACAAGTCGATGCGTGTTTTGTTATCGGAATGGGTGGAAGCGGAGTTGTGGGAAGGTATCTACAGGCTGCTATCCAAGGAAGATGGGGTAAACCAATTTTTGTGGTAGACGGTTTTGACCAAGACCTTCCTTTATCAAGCAATTACGCGCTTATCGCAGTGAGCTACAGCGGTTCAACGCTTGAAACTTTAGAGCAGTTTAAGAAGCTTGCACAACGCGCGCGAGCAATTGCCGTGGTAAGTGGAAAAGGAGAGCTTTTGGAGCTTGCTCTCTCAAAAGGCGCACTTGTCGAACAGGTCGGTGGAGCGTTGGCCCCTCGCTTTGGTTTCCCACAGCTTCTCTTTTTCACCTTTAAAGTTTTTTCGAGTTTGATCGGAGAAAGCTGGCCTCTCAGAGAGCTTCAGGAGTGCTCCAAAAAGCTTTCTGAGTGGTGCACCACCTCCTTTCCAGTAAAGCTTACGGAAAAAGTGGCAAAAGATTTAGGAGACCGGTACGCTGTGGTTTACGCATCTGAGCATCTTAAACCTGTGGGCTACCGCTGGAAAACCCAAATAAATGAAAACGCAAAACTTCCTGCGTTCTTTTCCGTGCTACCAGAAGCGAACCACAACGAAGTGAACTCGTGGAAAAAAACTAAGGAGTTTTACGCCTTAGTCCTTAAGGGCTCTTTTTACACCACCCACACCAACGCTTCGATTTTTGCGTATATTCAGGCATCTGGTTTGCAGCACACGCAACTAGAGTTCAAAGGTGAAACACGAATTGAAGAAATGCTAAGGGCAACGGTGATAGGCGACCTTCTTTCAATAAAGCTAGCCGAAATGAACTCGGTTGACGTGGTCGCAACGCCACTTATTTCACAAGTCAAATCACTTCAACAAAGCTTTTTAAAGGGCGTGAAACCTTGTTAAAGAGAATCTTTATAGTGGAAGTGCGCTTTAACGGGGATGCGAAAATACCCAAAAATCTGAAAGAAAAAGGCTGTAAGGTAAGGGTTTACAAGAATCGTGTCAGGTTCGAATCGAAAGATTTGCAACCCGCTTTGGAGCTTGCAAGAAAGCTTTTCGACAAACTCAAAGAGAGAGGTCTAGAGCCAGTTCTCACAATCTCTTTAAAAATGCCAGATGAAACTTAAAAAAGGAGAGGGGATTTTTCCCCTACTCCTTTGCCTGTGAGGCGGGTCCAGCCGGTGTAAAGGCTGGTAGGTCTGGGAACTTCTCCCTCGCGCTTGTTTCCGCAAGCGCCGCTGCCTCTTTGAGCACTTGTTCCGCGTCTTCGCCGCTTGACATAATGGTCGGGAAGTTGTACGCACCGCTTTGCGCCTCCATGAGTATTCCATTGAGAACGTCGTTGATTTCGCCTATTTCTTTTCCTGCTTCGGGTATTATTCCGCTGATGCTCGCTTTTACGGTGTTGAGCACGGTTATCGCTGGCGCAAGCGCCACGACCACATCGCCGATGTCCTGCACAGTTCCAAGCCTCATCACTATCGCTTCAAGCGCAAGTTTTGACTGGGCGACGATGTGATTCATTTTACGGATTTCACTAACTTCGTTAGCGTAAACGGTTGCACGAGCTTGGTCGTGCTTCTGATACGCTTCAACAACCTTTCTAAACGTGGCTTTTTCTTTATCAGAAAGCCTGTGGCTCACCTGCTCTAGTCTTTGAATTTGTGTTTGAATCGACCTTGTCGCCGCCTCTAACCTGGGCTTTAGTGGTCCTGGTGGACTTATCGCCTGCCTCAGCGACTGGCCGAAGCTAGGCGTGTCTTTCCTTTCCCAGTTCTTTACCAAGCTACTTGCCATTCGGTTTTTTCACCAAGCGCTTTTTCCTGTTTTTAAGGATTAAGAGTGGCGTCACCGCTTATATTGTAACCAGAGTTACCGTATCGATGGTTACACATGCTTGATGGGGCACTTGAGCTGTTAAGCTTTTCCTATCGTGTCGAAAGTTTGCTCTATGGACCTCAACACTTCTCCTAAACCTTCGACCACTTTTTTTGCGGTTTCTGGTTCGTTCGCAAAGAGAGACCTGAGCTCTTGGTACTGCTCTTCGATAGTTTTGAGATAAGGCTCTACTATAGACGCGTGGTACAGAAATTGTGGAAGAAGTGAAAAATACGGTTTTCCTGGGGTTGCGGTAGAAGTAAAACGTGAGAGCTCTTCGACACATGCGATAAACGAAGAGCGTATCGTGAGTAAACAAGCCATTATTCTGATGTCCCTTTCTGAGTCTTTATTCGAGTAAATTTTGAGCAAATACCCTAAAAAAGCGTTGAAATCAGAGTATTCTTCAGCTAGTTTTTTCACTAGGTTGTAAAGAGCGTTTTCACTTTGTGCGTCTATCTTTGCCACCTCCTTGAAAAATGAGCACGTTGACAATAAAGTTTTCTGTGACACTTTTAGATTGCGTCAAAGATTAAACCTTAATTGCTTTGTGATTTTTATTTTTTGGTGTAAAAGTTGATTGTCGAAAACTGCGCTTTTTCAGATGACGTGCTGTACGACCTTGAAAACTTTGTTTGGGTAAAGAAGTCAGAAGACTCGTTTTTCGTGGGTGTTACGTCTATCACAGTTTGGAACACTGGCATCATCAAATCCGTAAGCTTAAAGCCCGTTGGAACGAGTGTGGATAAAGGAAAGCTCATCGGAAGCCTAGAAGGTCCCAAAAACTTTGTCGTCGTAAAAGCGCCGTTTTCAGGCTCTGTGAAAGAAGTGAATAGCAACGTGCTTCAAAAACCAAGGATGATAAACGACGACCCTTATGGCGCAGGCTGGCTTGTGAAAATGACGCCCAGTGATCCAAATCAAGTTGCGCTTTTAAAAAGCGCGCAAGAAGCAAAAGAGGCGTTTTCAAAAAAGATAAAGGAGCTCAGGATAAGGTGCTACGCCGCTTTTCCAGACATCGAGCTTTACGAAATCGGAATTGAGTGCTCGGCCGTTCTCGCAAAGCTCAACGACGCGCTCAGCCGTCTGAGTGTTGGAAGCGTGGTTCTTCTTGTTACCGACGACCCCACTTCGGAAATCGAAATGGTGAGATGGGCAAAGCAAACCGGGCAACAGCTTTTAGAAAAAAGAAGAAATGACAATTTGTACCATTTTATAGTAAAAAAAGTGGTGTAGTCACTTTTCTATTGGGTTTTTCACAGTGTTACCCCATTCAGTCCAAGATGCGTCGTAATTCTTCACATTGGGATAGCCCAGAAGATATTTGAGAACAAACCAGGTGTGAGACGACCTTTCGCCAATTCGGCAGTAGGTTATCACCTCTTTTTCGGGTGTCACACCCTTACTTCTGTAAAGCGCTTCAAGCTCCTCGCGCGATTTGAATCGCCCATCGGCGTCGTTCACAGCCAGTGCCCACGGTATGTTGATCGCGCCAGGTATGTGTCCTCCTCTCTGAGCGGCTTCGTTAGGATATTCTGGAGGAGCTGTGATTTCACCAGTATACTCCTTAGGACTTCTCACATCAACGAGCACCTTGTCCTTCATTCTTATTGCTCTTCTTACGTAGTCGATGTACGCTCTAATGGTTTCGTCTGGCTCACCCTTTATTTTGTAATTTCCTCTTGGGTAATTGGGAACTTCCTTTGTGAGCGGTCTTTCTTCAAGTAGCCAAGCCTTTCTTCCTCCGTTCATGAGTTTCACGTTCTTTACGCCGTAATACGTAAGGTCCCAAAAGGCGTAAGCCGCAAACCAGTTGTTAAAGTCGCCGTAAAGCACGATTGTCATACCCTCTGATATACCAGACCTTTCAAGAAGCTCTTCGAGTTGCTTTGCGCTCAGGATGTCTCTCACAACAGGGTCGTTCAAATCCTTTCTCCAGTCCCAAAGAACGGCACCAGGTATGTGGCCTTGGTTGTAGTTAGGAACAGGGTCGTAATCCACTTCTACAATCCTTACCGTTGGGTCGTTCAGGTGATCTTGAACCCACTGAGTTTCAACCAAAACTTCAGGATGCGCGTAGTTCGATGGCATTTTTCATCAAGAGTTTATGACTTATGGCATAATTTATCTTTTGCGTTGTGCGCAATCAAAAAGCCTCGGGCGGGATTTGAACCCGCGACCCCCTGCTCTTTCGGCTGGCGCTTACGAGGCAGGTGCTCTACCAGGCTGAGCTACCGAGGCGCGATTAAGATTAGTAGTGCAAGCGTTTTAAAGTTTACGAATTTACCCACTGCGAAAAGCGTTTTCGATATAAGAAATTATTCCGTGCAAAATTTTGTCCTTGACCATAGAGTAGTTGAGCCAGCTAAACAGAGATGGTTCCAGATAGCACGCTAGCGCGCACTTGTTACACTTCTCAAACTTTTCCCAAGGATAAGCTTGCCAAAGCTTTTGGATGTCCGTTTGCCAGACGATGTTGTCGCCCTTGTATTCGTTTAGCACATAACACGGAAGCACTATTCTTCCAAGAGGGTCTATGTTTATCAAAAGCCAAGGCTTGCACCTCCATTCAACACCATTAAACCAAGAGTTTATTATCGCTTGAAAGTAGTCTTCCGACTCAACGATGGGCGCGCCTCTACGCTTTAGTTGTAAGAGCAATTCAAGCGTGCGTCTGAGTCTTTCTTTTTGGGGTGAGAGCTTTTCCGCTGTAGAGTAGTTGTACGCGACTTGCACGCTCAAGCCGACACCAAGTTTTTGCGCTAGTTTGACCATTTCTTGTATGTGATCCAAGTTTTCGCTCATTATCGTATGGCTTATTGCCACGCCTAAATACTTCTTTGCTTCGATAATTCCTTCTACCGCTCTTTTAAATGAACCCGTAATTCCTCTAATTTTGTCGTGAACTTCTTCAGGTCCGTCCAAAGACACAAAAACAAAATCAAGGTAGTCCTTTATTTCGTGGATTTTTGTCTTTAAAAGCCAACCGTTTGTGACCATCGACGTGTGGAAGCGTTTGCTAGACTCCATAAGTATTTGCGCTATGTCTCTTCGTAAAAGCGGCTCACCGCCTTCAAAACCCATAAACACTACACCCGCTTTCTTCAAAGAATCCATCATCTTTACTTCTTCTTCCACTGTGAGTAGCTTTTCGTCTGGTCTCCTCCAGAATGGGCACATTCTACACCTTAAATTGCATGAGTAAAGAAGTTTGTGTCCAGCAATCAGTGGAAGTTTTTTGCCGTTTGCGGTTTTTAAAGAGTAGTGTACTCCACGAAAAACAACTGGCCTTAATACGGCCATATGCATATTGTGTTTTAAACCTATTAATGTTTTGTGAATCAAGAAAAACACACTTTTCGTGATTTAAGTTTTAAAAGGTGTGAGCGCGGTAATCGGTTACAGATAAAAACGCAGTTTGCACACTTTTTCTGCGTGAGATTTTTATCACAATTTGTCCTTATACACTTAATGCTGTTTGAAATATCCTCTGAGTACAAACCAGCGGGGGATCAACCTCAGGCCATAGAAAGGCTTGTTGAAGGTTTGAATCGAGGTTATAGGTTTCAGACGCTTTTGGGCGCCACAGGCACAGGTAAGACGCTCACGATCGCGCATGTCATTGCGCGAGTGCAAAGGCCAACTCTTGTGATTTCACACAACAAAACTCTTGCGGCGCAACTTGCCGCTGAGTTCAGGGCGCTTTTTCCGAAAAACGCGGTCGAGTACTTTGTGAGCTACTACGATTACTACCAACCTGAAGCGTATGTGCCACAAATTGATTTGTACATAGAAAAGGAAGCCGAAATCAACGAAGAAATAGACAGACTAAGGCATCGCGCAACCCAAGCGCTTCTCACCCGCCGAGATGTGATAATTGTTGCAAGTGTGAGTTGCATATACAACTTGGGTTCACCGCTCGATTACAAGGAGTTCACCTTCGAGCTAAACCTTGGTCAAAAAATTGTAAGAGAAGAGCTTTTCAAAGAGCTCATCGAGCTGAAATACGAAAGAAACCAGCTTGAGCTTGGAAAGGGTAAGTTCAGGGCGCGCGGAGGAACAATCGAAATAGGCACGGCGGACGACACCTATATAAGGGTTGAGCTAGATGAAGAAGACAGAATTTCCTCTATCTCAAGCTTTGATTTGAAGAGTAGAAGGTTTAAGGAAGAGCTATCTAGAGTACTCGTGTTTCCAGCAACACACTTTCTTACACCACGTGAAAAGATTGAGAAAGCGTTGCGCTCTATCGAAAAAGAGCTCGAAGAAAGGCTTAAAGAGCTCAGGGCGCAAGGCAAACTTCTTGAAGCGCAAAGGCTTGAAACTCGAACAAGATACGACATGGAAATGATTCGCGAAGTGGGCTACTGCACGGGGATAGAAAATTATTCAAGACACTTTACAGGGCGCGCACCAGGTGAACCCCCTTACACACTACTTGACTTCTTTCCGAAAGATTTTCTAACAGTGATCGACGAGTCGCACGTCACCGTGCCACAGCTTAGAGGCATGTACGAAGGTGACAGGTCAAGAAAGCAGGCGCTTGTGGAATACGGCTTTAGACTTCCTTCCGCGTTCGACAACAGACCACTCAAATTCGAAGAGTTTTTGGAAAGAGTGGGCCAAGTGATCTTCATGTCTGCTACGCCTGGCCCCTTCGAGCTTGAAGTGAGCTCTCAAGTTGTGGAGCAGATCATTCGACCTACTGGTTTGGTTGACCCAGAGGTGGTGATAAAACCCGCAAGAAACCAAGTAGACGACCTGCTAGAAGAGCTAAGACGCGTTGTGGAAAGAGGAGAAAGGGCGCTTGTGACCACGCTCACAAAGAGAAGCGCAGAAGACCTTGCGGATTATCTTCTTTCTAGAGGTTTCAAAGTGCACTATTTGCACAGCGAGCTTGAAAGCTTAGAGAGGGTCAAGGTTTTAAGAGACCTGAGAAAGGGAAAGTATGACGTCGTGGTCGGTGTCAACTTACTTAGAGAAGGGCTTGACTTACCCGAGGTAAGCCTTGTTGCGATACTCGACGCCGACAAGGAGGGCTTCTTAAGAAGCCAAACTTCACTCATTCAAACAATTGGTCGTGCGGCGAGAAACGTAAACGGTCGTGTCATCCTTTACGCGGACAACGTCACAGACTCCATAAAAGCGGCGGTTGACGAAACCAATAGAAGACGAAAAATACAGATTGAGTACAACAAAAAGCACGGCATCACACCAAAAAGTGTGAGAAAAGACATTAGGTCGATCGTACAAGAGGAAGAGGCCGAAGTTCAAACCCAAGAGAAAGACTTGAATACCCTAATCGCCGAGTTAGAAGAGCAAATGCTAGACGCCGCAAGAAAGCTTGAGTTTGAAAAAGCGGCGCAGCTCAGGGACAAAATTCGTGAATTAAAGAAGGTGGCTGGTAAAAGTTGAGCATCGTGATCAAAGGCGCAAGACAGCACAATCTAAAAAACATAGACCTTGTGCTTCCGAGAAACAAATACATTGTGATAACCGGAGTAAGTGGTAGCGGAAAATCTTCGCTTGCGTTTGACACGATCTACGCCGAAGGTCAAAGGAGGTACGTCGAATCGCTCTCGGCTTACGCAAGGCAGTTTCTTGAGCAGCTTGACAAGCCAGACGTGGAGTCGATAGAAGGGCTGTCGCCAGCGATAGCGATTGAACAGAGAAGCTCTTCGCACAATCCAAGAAGTATCGTGGCGACAGTCACCGAGATCCACGATTATTTAAGGCTTCTTTATGCAAGGGTTGGAGTGCCGCACTGCCCAAACTGTGGAAGGGAGATCACGCGTTGGAGCGTCGACGAAATCGTAGAAAGAGTTATGAAAATTGGTGAAGGAAAAAAGGTGAGCATCTTTGCACCTCTTTACAGGGGGGCAAAGGGAGAGTTCAGAGAACTACCGAAGACCCTTCTTGAAGAAGGGTTTTCAAAGGTTAGGATTGACGGTGAGTTGCTAGAACTCGCAAAGCTTGACCACAACTTTAAGCTTGAGAAAAACGTGAGGCACAACATAGAGGTGCTCGTCGACCGTCTCGTTCTAAAACAGGATGTTCAAGCAAGGCTTTCCGAAGCGATTCAGCTTAGCTTAGAAAAGTCAAAGGGACTTGTTCTTGTTGAACCAGAAAACGAAGAAGCGCTTCTAATAAGCGAGAAGTTCGCGTGCCCAACATGTGGAATATCGCTGGACGAACCCTCTCCACGCATGTTTTCGTTTAACAGCCCCTTTGGCGCGTGTAAAACGTGTAACGGATTAGGTGAAATCATGGAGGTTGTTCCTGAGCTCCTCGTAAAGGACTGGAACAAAAGCATTTACGAGGGTGCGTTCGAGTGGTTCGGTGACGTTTCGACCTCTATAAGCCTTGCCACACTCGAAGCCGTGATCGAACACTTTGGGGAAGACCCTTCGAAACCTCTGAACAAGCTTTCCAAAGAAGTTGTGGACGCGCTTCTTTACGGCAGTGATGAGCCTATAAGATTCAGCTATACCGGTCGAAGTGGAGATTGGAGCCTTAGTCAAGTGTCAAGTTGGGAGGGATTGGTGAACATAGTAAAAAGAAGACACGAAAACACATCCTCGGAGTGGATGCGCTCCTACTACGAGAGATTTATGAGGGTGCAAAAGTGCCCTAGCTGTAAAGGCGCAAGGCTTCGGCCCGAATCGCTCGCGTTCACGGTAGGAGGAAAGAACATAGCGGAAGTTCTTAAAATGACCATAGAGGACGCGTTACGCTTTTTTGAAAATCTCAATCTCACCGAAAGGCAAAAGCTGATCGCGTCAAAAGTTATAGAGGAGATAAAGGCGCGATTGGGTTTCATGTTGGACGTTGGACTTGGTTATATAACGCTAGACAGGACGATGGGTTCTCTATCCGGTGGAGAAGCGCAGCGCGTTCAGCTTGCCACCCAAATAGGAAGCAAGCTCGTTGGTGTGATCTATGTTCTTGACGAACCCACAATCGGTTTACACCAGCGAGATAACAGGATGCTCATTTCCACGCTCAAGAAACTCAGAGACCTTGGTAACACGGTGATCGTGGTCGAACACGATGAAGAAGCGATAAGAGAGGCGGACTACGTGGTCGACCTTGGACCCGGTGCGGGTGTAAAGGGTGGTTACGTGGTGGCGACCGGAACACCAGAAGAGATCGCGAAAAACCCGAACTCGATCACAGGAATGTATTTGAGCGGCAAAAAAAGAATAGAAGTTCCGAAAACAAGAAGAAAGGGGAATGGTAAAAAGCTTGTGATAAGAGGGGCAAGGCACAACAACCTGAAAAACATAGACGTGGAATTCCCTCTTGGCGCTTTTATCTGCGTCACTGGCGTTTCTGGTTCGGGTAAAAGCACGCTTGTCGTAGACATTCTTCAAAAAGCGCTTTTCAAGAAGCTTTACGGCTCAAAAGAAGAACCTGGTGAGCACCATTCGATCGAAGGCTCTGAAAACGTGGACAAAGTGGTGGTGGTCGACCAGTCTCCAATTGGGCGCACTCCGAGGAGCAATCCGGCTACATACACAGGTGTGTTTGACGACATAAGAAGGCTTTTTTCCGAAACCCCACTAGCAAGAGCGCGTGGCTACAAACCTGGTAGATTCAGCTTCAACGTGAGAGGGGGAAGGTGTGAAGCGTGCGAGGGGGACGGAATAATAAGGCTTGAAATGAGCTTTCTCCCAGACGTTTACGTAAAGTGTGATGTGTGCAAGGGAAAAAGGTACAACAAAGAAACGCTCGAAGTGACGTACAAGGGAAAAAACATTTATGACGTGCTAGAAATGACAGTTGACGAAGCGCTGGAGTTTTTCGGAAACGTTCCGCAAATTGTGAGAAAGCTCAGGACGCTAAGCGACGTTGGTTTGGGATACATCAAACTTGGGCAGCCAGCTACCACTCTATCCGGTGGAGAAGCGCAGCGCGTAAAACTTGCGTCGGAATTACAGAAAAAGGGCACTGGTAAAACTCTCTACATACTCAATGAACCCACTACAGGTTTGCACTTTGACGATATAAAGAAGCTTCTTGATGTGTTTCAAAGACTCGTTGACGCGGGTAACACCGTGATAGTGATAGAGCACAACCTTGACGTGATAAAGTGCGCCGACTATATCATTGATCTAGGTCCAGAAGGTGGCGAAAAGGGTGGTTACGTGGTGGCGACCGGAACACCAGAAGAGATCGCGAAAAACCCGAACTCGATCACAGGAAGATACCTTAAGCAAAAGCTGATCGAAGATGGAAAGCTCAAAAATTAAATCTCTTCCGCATTTGCCAGGCGTTTACGTGTTTAAGGATGAAAGTGGAACACCGATTTACGTAGGAAAAGCGGTGGATGTCAGAAAAAGAGTCGAGCAGCACTTTAGTGGCGCTCCCATCGACCCTCGCGAAGACGTTTTGAGAAAAAAAGCGGTTGACGTTGAAGTGTTTACCACACGTAACGAAGTCGAGGCGCTTATTCTTGAAAACAACCTCATTAAGCGGTTTAAACCCGCGCTCAACGTGATGCTAAAAGACGACAAGACCTATCCTTACATCAAGGTGACAAAAGAGGAATACCCGAGAGTTTTGCTCACGCGAAGGCTTCTTGATGACGGTGCGACCTATTTGGGACCGTACACAAGCCCTTCAGCGGCAAGACTTACGATAAAGCATTTAAGACAAGTGTTTCCGATACGAAGTTGCTCGCTTGAGCTTGGAAAAAAGAGTTACAGGCCGTGCCTCGACTACTACATAAAGCTTTGTAGCGCCCCTTGCGCGCACTTCATAAGCAAAGAGGACTACCTTAAGCTCGTCGAAGGCTTTGTGTCAGTGCTCAAAGGTTCGTACAAAAGAGTGCTCGCACAGCTTTATGAAGAAATGGAAGAAGCGTCTAGCCAACTCAGGTTTGAAGAAGCCGCGAGATTACGCGATAGAATATTTGCGCTCGAAAGAATAAGCACAAAACAGTTTGCCCAGCTTCCAGGCTGGGCTGACTATGATGTGTTCGCTGTGAGTGGCGATGTGGGCGCTGTTTTACACTTTAGAAAAGGCGCGCTTGTCGGTAGAGAAGTGATAAGAATAAAGGCGCCACAGGGAATTCCAAAGGAAAAGCTTGTCGCAGAGTTCATCGAGCTTTTCTATTCGAGCGGAAGAATTCCTTCTGCAACCGTGATCGCCGAAGTGAGTAAAGAGGATGCGCACGTTCTAAAAAGCTGGCTTATCACAAAGAACCCCGAGTGTGAAGTCAGACCACCGAAAAACTTGAAGGAAAAAGAACTTCTTGAAATGTGCTACGCCAATCTACCTCAAACAACAAAGGAAGACGCTTTAAAAGAGCTTGCAAGAATTTTGAAAATTCAAAGTGCGCGTGTGATACACGGTTTTGACGTCTCAAACTTGGGCGCGTCTTACCCTTATGTTTCCGCTGTGTGCTTTAAGGACGGCGAGCCAGACCGCAGAAATTACAGGGTGTACAAAATAAAGTGGGTAAAAGGACAGAACGATTTTGCGATGATAAGAGAAGCGGTGTTCAGGCACGCAAGGCACATAAAATCGGGTGAGCTACCAAAGCCTGATTTGATTCTCATTGACGGAGGTCCAATTCAACTTTCCTATGCGAAACAAGCGCTTTTAATGGCGCACATGGACACACCAGTGATATCACTTGCAAAAAAAGAAGAAGTGGTTTACGACACCGAAGGCAAAGAGCTCAGACTTCCTCGCTCAAATCCCGCTTTGCAGATTCTACAGCACGTAAGGGACGAAGCGCACAGATTTGCGCTAAAACATCACAGGAAAAAAAGGAGAAAGGAGTCTTTAAAGAGCGCTCTTGAAGAAGTAAAGGGGATAGGCAGGGTAAGGCTTTCACGAATTCTTGAAAGATACCCCACTTTGGAAAGTCTGAAAAAAGCGAACTTGGACTCTTTGTGCAAAATTCCTGGTATTTCTAAAATGCTCGCTCAAAGAATACTTTTTGTGATAAAGGAACGGCAAACTTCGCCTTAACACACGCTAAGATTTTCGATCTAGCGTCGTTAAAACGTAAAAGATTTTTCAGGTCAACTTCTTGGAGTTCTTCTGTAATACTGAGAGGACGAGGCAGAGTAGCACCCTGAGGCGTTGTCTTGAGATTCAAGCGAATCCTCACCAAAGGTGTGATGAAGGGTCATACTCTTAATAGTTAAATATGAGTTAAAAAATTAAAATGCGTATGCCAATTGAAAGAATTTCAAGCGGAATTGTTGAACTTGACCGGTGTTTGCAGAATGGTTTTCCCAGTGGTTATGTGATCAATGTAAGGGGCGAGCCTGGTGCTGGTAAAACGCTTTTTGTGACTCAGGTGGCCACAAAGAACGCCGAGCGCGGGCTTAAAACGGTTTACGTTTCTTTTTTGGAAGACCGCGAAAAATTTATAGCGGCCGCGTCCACGCTTCTTCCACAGGTAAGAAAGCACGTCGAATCTGACATAATTAGCTACGTTGAGCTATCCAGCGTGACCCAAGCTGGAGTATCACCTCTTATGGAGCTTGTTTTGGAAAGAGTGGACAGCGTTGAGCCTTCAATTCTTGTGTTTGACTCGTACAGCGCTGTGGTGCAGGCCTTGGGTTCAGAAGCCGAAGGAAGAGCGTTACTCAACAACCTTTTTTCAAGAATCTTTTCAAAAAGAAAGGTGACCACACTTATAATCACTGAAGGTGATCAGAACGATTTTGTGTCTTACGTGGCTGATGGAATAATAAGGATGAGTAGAAAGAGCGAACCCACGTCTTATAGAATTCTTGAAATTTTGAAAATGCGCTCTGTTCCACTCGATGAAAGCAAGTTTCTCTTCGTTTTTGAAAAAGGAAGGGGCTTGAGAGTTTTTAGACCGTTTAACGCCACTCTTTCAAAAAAGCTGAAACCAAGAAGTGCTATACAAGAAAAGAAGAAGGGTTATTACTCAACAGGAAGTAGAAGCCTAGACGCGGTGATCGGAGGCTATCAAAAGGGCTCTCTTGTTCTGTGGGAGATGGGTAGAGACGTGCCTCAACTCGCGTTTTACTCTGTGGTTTTGCTAGCCGCAGCAAACTTCTTGGTTCAAGAAAGAGGGGTTCTGATAATTCCAAGTTTGGAGTTTACTAGAGAAAGCCTTACACCTTTCGTTTACCCCAATAAAGAGTTGTTTGAGAGAAACACAAGACTTTTCATGGACAACGTGCCACAAGATAGTGAGCTTTTTGTTCAACTCACAGGGGATATGGAAAGAGATTTGGAAAAGTGGAACGAAGTTTACGAAGGCTTTAAAAAAAGAGGTGTTCCTGTGCTCAAGGTTGTTTCCTTGGACACGCTTGAACACATTTACGGTAAGGAAAAGTCGGTAAACCTAGTCAGGAGGGCGTATTTGAAAACAAGCCACTACAAAGACGTCACGCTACTTCTTGCAAAGCCTGGTTTGGAAATAACAGAAGAAGTTAGGTACATGGCGCACACAAGGCTTTCTCTTAGGTTCGTCGACGGCTACTTACTGTTTAAGGGGCTATCGCCATACACTTCAGACTACCTTTACGAGCCGAGATTTTCAAAGGGTTATCCAGAAGTTCGCCTGTTTGAGATTAACTAGTTCACCCAAACAGTCTTAATGTTTGTGAATTCGAGTAGTCCATAGCGCGAAAGCTCCCTGCCTATTCCGCTTTTCTTTATTCCGCCAAAAGGAAGCCTTGGGTCAGAGGCCACGATTTTGTTGATAAAGACCATTCCCGCTTCTATGTAGGGAACGAGCTTTTCCGCTTCTTCTGCGGCTCCCCAGATAGAAGCGCCCAAACCATAAGGTGTGTCGTTTGCGAGTCTTATTGCCTCTTCATTGGTGCTAAATTTTTTGAGTATCGCAACTGGTGCGAAAACTTCTTCGTCGTATTTTGCATCTGTCCTCACTATTGTTGGCGGAACGAAGTTGCCTTCTTCCAATTGTTGTAGCTTTTCCACAGAACCAAGTTTTTTAAGCTCTTCAAGCTGCTTATTCACAGTTTCTTTTTGTTCACCGCTTGAAAGCGGACCTAGAAACGTGTCTTCTTTGAGTGGGTCTCCCATTTTTACCTTTCGTAACTCTTCTTTGTACATTTCATAAAACTTGTCGTAAATCTCTTCGTGAACGATGAACCTCTTTGACGCGATACAGCTTTGTCCGTTGTTTTGTAATCTTGCAAAAACCGCGTTTTTCACCGTGTTTTCAAGCTCCGCGCTTTTTAACACTATGAAAGGATCGGAGCCACCAAGCTCTAAAACCATCTTTTTTATGTTTTTGCCAGCAGCTTGCGCGATTTTTGAGCCTACTGAAGTGGAACCGGTGAAGCTCACGCCGTCCACGTGTTCAATAAGAGAAAGCGCGGCGTCTCCTCTTAAAACGAGTGATTTGAAAACGTCCAAATCGAAAATTTCTTGAAGTTTAAGGCTTGTTCCTGTGACTATGGAAGCGTGTTTTAACACAATTCCGTTTCCCGCTAGCAAAGCGGGTATCGCCGCCCTCATCACTTGCCATGTCGGAAAGTTCCAAGGCATGATCAAAAGCACCACGCCAAGCGGGTCAAATCTCACATAGCTTTTTGTGGCTTCGGTTTTGATGTGCTCTGGTGATAGCATTCTTTCTGTGTTCTCGCACATGTAGTCAATTAGCCAAAGGCACTTTTTGATCTCTGAAACGCTTTGCGAGATGGGTTTGCCCATTTCTTTGGTCATGAGCTGAGCGAGTTCGTTAAGCCTAGCTTCAAACCTTTTTCTCACCTCTCTTATCGTTTGAATTCTATATTCCAAGCTGACCTTCCACTCTTGCTGGGCCTTTCGAACACCCAAAACCATTTGCTTTGCTTCTTCTAAAGTGTGCTCGCGATACTCGCCCAAAACTTCGCCTGAGTAAGGGTTAACCGTGCGGATGACCATGAATTTGTATTATTTGTTATGGTAAATATGTGTTTCGAAATATTCAAAAAATGGATTATAAGCTAGCGTTGTTGTCAACTACCAGAATTCTGTTTCGCTGCCCCGTCTCAAAAATTGAATAAAGTGTGTTCAATGCGTCGTAAGCCTTTTCGGTGAGCACGTACTTGTCATAGCCCGCTCTTTTGAGATATCCTTCGCTCACCATGTTTCTCAGAAAGTTTTCTCCACGTTTTGGCCTTTTGTGTAGCGAATAAAGCTTTCGCACATCTTGGTTTGTGACGTAACCCTTTCTGAGCGCTTTTGAAATCACCACAAGCCCGCGAAGTGTTAGGTTGAGATAATCAAACTTTTGTTGAGACACGCGTTGCAACTTGTATCAAGATAAAACATGCGTAAAAGAATTAAAGCAGCCGTTTCTAGAAATTCGTTCTATTCTCTTAAACCGCTTTTCAGCGTTCTAAAAACCTTTGGTAAAGTGAGCGTTCTTTAATGAGGAATTGAAAGTTAGTATTCTAAAACATTTTGAAAACTTCGTCAACAGAATTGAAAGTCGAAGCGAATTGGCTTTCGATTTTGATCGACTCTTGTATAATCGTTTCTGGGTCTTTCAATGCGTGACCAGTGAGCACACAAACCACTTTTGAATTGTGGTCTATTTTTCCTTCGTTCATTAGTTTTTTATAACCCGCAAAAGAAGCGGCGGATGCTGGCTCAACCCCAACCCCCTCGACACGCGCAAGCTCCACTTGCGCTTTAAGTATTTCTTCGTCGCTCACGCTTATCGCGCCACCGTGAGAATCTGTTATCGCCTTGATCGTTTTCTTCCAGTTCACTGGCTTTCCAATTCTGATTGCTGAAGCTATGGTTTGTGGACTTTCAATAAAGCGTAGTTCGCTCAAATTGTTTTCAATCGCGCGCACAATCGGAGAGGCGTCTTTTGCCTGCACGCCAAACATTCTTGGAATGCCACTCGATAAACCAGAGATCGCAAGCTCTTTAAAACCCTTCCAAATTGCGTAGATGTTACCGCCGTTTCCGACAGGCACAAACACGTAATCTGGTACGCCTATATCTTCAAAAACTTCGAAAGAAAGGGTTTTTTGACCTTCAAGCCTCCAAGGATTGTAAGAGTTAAGTGGGTAAAGCGTGCGTTTGTTTCTGTAAAGTTGAATCGCGTTTTCAAGTGCGCTGTCAAAGCCACCTGAGACTTCAATAAGTTTTGCTCCGTGTAGAAGAGCTTGGGCGATTTTGCCTTTGGCGACGTTGTTCGCTGGAAGAAGCAAGTACGCTTGCAAACCAGCACGCGCGGAGTAAGCCGCGGCTGATGCGGCGGTGTTTCCTGTAGAGGCCACGATCACCGATTTGTAACCAAGTTTTAGCGCGGAGCTAACGGCGACACACATTCCTCTGTCTTTGAAACTTCCAGTTGGGTTTGTCCCTTCAAACTTATAGTACAGATTGGGGTAAACACGGGAGCGTATTAAGGGTGTCGAGCCTTCTCCAAGGCTTACCTTAAATGGGTAATCGCCAGCCAAAAGTGGGGCGTACTTCCAAACGCCTCTACCCTTTAGTTGAGTGAGCGGAATGTTCTTAATAACAAACCCTAGTTCTAGCAAACCTCCGCATTCTGAACAAAGTAAAAGAGACTGGTCTAGCTCGAACTCTCTTTTACAATCAAGACAATGCATACTTGGGTGGTCGATTTGGTTCCCCTCACTTTTTTAAGAAAGGGGTGTAATAAGCGTTTTCGATTGCGCCCTTTTTTCACTTTTAATCTCACAAGCTAGAGAATCGCTTAATACACGAAACAAATAAATTAGTTCACCAACCATTTTTCCAAAGGCGGGGGTGGCCGAGCTTGGAAAAGGCGCGGGACTTAAGACCTCATAAGTCTCAGGCTGGGAAATCCCGTGCGTAGAGCTACGCGGGTTCAAATCCCGCCCCCCGCACCTTCAAAAAGGTTTTAAACGCGTATTATGGCAATGAAGGCGGTAAACCACAAACCTTTGATCCGCCTAAGGCAACCCTAGCCCTTGAGGAGCGGGGAGGAGATCAGTGTGTAATTGATGAAGCCATAACAACCGCGCTTGCGAGGACACAAAGTCATACCTTGCCGTCAACACCGGCTCATACATAATACAGCACCCAACAATCTGCAAACGATACACCGGGCCAGAAGAGTTTTCGGCTGTTTGGGAAACATTTCTTAAATTGAAGGACAAGCCCATGAGCTTCACGGATTGTGTGTCACTGGTACACATGCGAAGACATTGCATAAACAGAATAATGAGCTTTGGTGCAGTGTTCGACGCCTTAGTGAGGCGCATGTCATGAAAAACCTCATTAACCATTCTGGAGGTTAAAGTAGATGCATCCTGCGCGGCCTTTGGATGTTACGGGTATTCAGGTATAAGCCTTACATATCCTACTTAGCATTTTATTAATTTTAACGCGATATACCTTTCACGTTGGATTCATCGGGTATGGCTTTCACTCATTTGCGTCTTGGTGAACTTCATCAAAATCTTATGTTTAGAAAGATGTCATTATATAGTTGGGTGATATGCGTAAGCACAGAAAAGCGTGTACCCTTTAGAGGGAGTGAATCCTTGTTCAACATAAATTCGTATTACGAACATTATGCGTCAAAGTGGACTGTGTCACAAAAAAGTGGTTCAGTTAGTCATTTACGATAGTGCAGTTTATTTTACAAAACTTTTGAATATACGAAATAATTTATCATACTAGTAGGCTTTATATTAATATTTGTACTGTCTTACACGTGAATAAGGTTTTAACCTTTAAAGCTTCTTGTTTGATATTTGTTGCGATTTTAGCACTTCTCTTGTTCGTGCACAGCGCTATATCCTCTGACGGCACACCCTTTCTCTCCTTTAAGGTAAGGGATCAAAACGGTAATCCACTAGCTAACGTTTCAATACAAGGTTTTATGATCTCACCTGTAGCTAATCAGGGCTTTCTACCCTTGTTTAACGGTTCAACTAACAGTTTAGGCGTAGCAACCTTTAGCGGTTCTAGGCTCAGTCGTCTTATGAACGTGCTATCGGAGTGGGTGAGTAAACGTGGCTTGGCCAACTTGAGCGCAAGCTCGCCAACAATTTTGGTTTTCGCAACCTATACAAATCAAAATGGTGTATACTTTAGGCAAACATCCGTAAACCTCGTCATACCTGATTTGTTAGAAAATCCAGCTTACTATCAGACGATAACATTCAACCTGAGCGCACCACCCGTAGTAAGCTCAAAGGAAGCGCTGACAACCGCCCAAGCACCCCTTAACCCCCAAAGCCAAACCACCCTGCCAAACCCCGGTGCACCTTGCGGCATATCACCCTCGTGTTGGGTGGGCGTCGGTTCACCCAATCTGTGGCCTTCATCGAGCACAGGAAAAATCCCAATCGCGTGGATAGACAACTTAGGCGGAGGAGCGTATAGCGAAGTGAGCGTGGCGTTGGGTATTGCGAGTAATGTTGAGTGGGATGTTGGCTTGGGTATCGGGAGCGGTGAAAGCATTCCAAGTCCAGAATTCGAAGCGGGTGGCACCGCTTGGACCACAACTACATCAGTGGTCTTTGGACAGGCGGTAGACCAGTTCTCCCCTGGCGCGAGTTACGTATACATCATGGGCCAAGTTGTGGGCGAACTCTTTCAGCTTTATAAGTGCAATTTGTACAATATCCACTTGGGTTACTGCACTGGTGGGTATTCGCCGACCAACACCTACCAGTACGATACTGGTATCGTAAACGTTGCCACGTCTGATGGGTATATTGTAGGAGGGTGGGGTTCAGGCTTTCCGTTTTACTACAACGAACTTGGCAGTGACTACACAATAAACTATTTCGAAAGTGTTACAGGCACGGGTGACTCCACACCCAATTACAAAGTTTACAGCAACCAGTTCGTTCAGGCTTGGGCTTCAAGCGACTACGGCTGGATAAGCGTGGGTATCCCTCTTGGCGCCCTGCTTGTTGCCGCTGGTGTGGACATTCCAGTTGCGGTAGCAACAGCCATATCTATCGATGGTGCTTATACCGCAGGCTCAGCGAGCTTTTCACTTGCTTGGGCGCAGTTTGATGGGTCGCAGGGCTTCACGGTTTATCTGTATGACTATGTTGGGGTTGTAAGCTATTATCTAACCAATGGCAACACGGGTTACGTACCCCTAATGGGTGTATACATAAGCGGTTAATGTTCAGCTCAATAACCTTTTTGGAAAATCAATATTTAATGTCAAAAATCGCTTTTCGATGTGATGGCTATTAACCGATTGAGCCTATTGATAACGGTTATTAATCACCTTTTTCCAAAGAAGGTCAAGAAGCCTATGAAAGCGCGTTTAGCGTTGTTACTCATAGTGATTCTATTCGCCGTTGCTTTCTTGTCGTACAACGCTTTGAATAACCAAGAAATGTGTCTTACGAAGAGCGAAATTTCAAAAGACACAAGTTTTTCACTAAACTTAACAAGCGTTGCTTTTTACTATCTGGCTTTGCAAACTCCAAGCGGTTTAGAAAAAGAATATCCCAATTCCCACGTGATTTACTTGGCAGATGACCAAGCGCTCGACTATTTTGCTCTAATCAAACTTTACAATCTCACCCGTTTTGGGCTTGCGCTCTCAATCACTCAGAAAATTTTGAACGCTTCAAAAGCTTATGGAGGCCTTTTCAAATACTGGAATCCCGTGTTTGAAGTTTTGGGAGTCTATCCTACTACCACCATTCCGATGAGCGGTGTCGATCACAGAATTGGATCGTTAGATGGTTACACTCTAATGGCCACGATTTTTCGGCCAAACCCCTCCTTTGACTATTATTCATATGCCGACCAACTGGCTTATAGAACACTTTTAGAAGTGCATCTTGGCAACTACTCACAAGCCGAAGTGTTGTTCGAAAATCTATCAAAGATGTGGAATGGTAAGGGTTTTGTTGACAAAGCGTTTAATGGCGTTTACCAATCATACAAGCTTGCTGACTATGTGATCGTTTGGAGAGTCTTGGCGTCAAACGCTCACACATGTCAATTCGCAAAAAAGTATCTTACAATCGTTCATCGAATCACCTCAATAATGTCGGTTTTACAGAGCTATTCAGGCGGGGTGTGGACTGGTTATAAATGGGTGAATCAAACAATGGTGTACGGGACAAACATATCTTTGACTAATGGGGAAACGACTTCTCTCTTTGTTATATCTTTTTAAAGAATCGCGAACGCTCTAGCGGGTGCACCGTCTCCGTCTTTTATCAAAATCGGATAGCAGTGGAACTCGAACACTTTGTTCACAAGATTTCGGAGTTCATCTGAAATGTTTTCGATGATGAGCGCACCTGAGTTGAAAATTTCTTTGTGAATCGCGGAATTTCCGACGCTTGGTGAGTCTATCCCCACAGCCTTAAACCCGAGCGAACAAATCGCGCGGCACACTTCTAGTGATAGCGTCACGATGTCACTAGGACTCCAGTTTGAACCCCATCTTCTGTTTGCGCCGGTGTAAACAAGAAGAATCTCGGCTTTTTTGCTAAGCCCCTCTAAGCTCTTTACAACACCGTTTTCCACTTTCGCTTTTAGCGTTACGGCCTTTCCTGATGTGGCTAGCACGTCAAGTTTGTCTATGGTGTTTGCACCATCTATAAAATGCGCAGGCGCGTCGATATGCGTCCCTGAGTGAGTTCCGATGTGCAAAACTTTTATGTTCACACCGTCGCGCGCGATCCACTTGTACTGCGTCACTTCGGGTTTAGGGTCTCCTGGATAAAATGGCATGCCGTTTTCAATCGGAAGAGTAAGGTCAACTATTTTTGCCACAAAAGAGGATCTGTACACACGCGCTTAAGCGCTTCGACGAAAGCTTAATACTAGTGTGTAGCAAGATTGTTTGAAACAGGATTAAAGAATGTCAAAGTATTATGTGGTTCATTATGCGGAAATCGCGCTAAAAGGAAGAAACAAGCCCTTTTATATCGACACTCTCCGAAAAAACCTTGAGTTTGCGTTAAGTGACGTTGAAGGAGTTTCCGTAAAAAAACTCGAAGGAAGGCTCTTGGTTGAAGTTAAAGGTGACACAAACATAGAATCGAGAATCCAAAAGGTGTTCGGTGTTGCTTGGTTCACTGAAGTAGTTCCGGTAGAGCTAGAGTTACAGAGAATGAGCGAAGTTGCGACAAAACTCGTGTTAGACTCAGATTGTAAAGAACGCAAAACTTTTGGTGTGTCCGCAAGGCGTGCGCAAAAGAGCTTCCCTTACAACTCTATGCAAATCGCGTCGATCATTGGAGAGCACATCGTGAAAAACACAGGTTACAGAGTTGACTTGACAAACCCGTGTGTTCGTGTTTATGTGGACATCGTAAACGGCATGGCGCTACTCTACACGCAAAAAAAGAAAGGACCCGGTGGCCTTCCTGTCGGCGTAAGCGGACGCGTGGTTCACCTGTTTTCTGGTGGAATAGACTCACCCGTTGCCGCGTGGTTACTCATGAAAAGAGGGTGTGAGCCCATTTACCTTCACTTCTACGCTTTGCCAAGCGCAGAACTTGTTTTGCAATCCAAAGTCGGCAAAATAATAAAGGTGCTTTCTTCGTATTCTCCGTCTACAGTAAAACTCGTTCTTGTGCCCTTTGCTGATTACGAGCTTTTAACGAGTAAGCAAAGAACGCACGAGCCTGTTATGTTCAGACTTTTTATGCGGGTTGTTGCCGAAGAGGTAGCAAAGAAGTTTTACGCGCTCGGTATATCCACTGGAGACAACTTGGGGCAAGTGGCTTCTCAGACTTTGCCAAACATCGCCGCAATGGACGAAGGCTCTTCCCTTCCAGTTCTTCGCCCACTTCTTACTTATGACAAACAGGAAATAATTGACCTTGCAAAGGAAATTGGCACGTACGAATTCTCCATAGAAAAGTACAAGGATTGTTGTTCCATAATAGCCACACGTCCGGAAATCAGGGTTGAAGTGGGAGAAGTGAATCAAGAATTCGAAAGGCTTGGTTTAAAACAGCTTGCGGCGAAGGTGCTTGAGAGGGCGAGCGTTGCGACTTACGACGCTTCGCGTGGAGCTTTCGAGCTTGCCAAATTTGGTGAATACACAGAAAGAAAAGTCGAGGGACTAAAAGCGTTCTAGTGCAAGCGCTTTGGCTTGAACGTAAAAGTCGTAGCCGTCTAGAAGCGCTTGAATAGAAGCGTCGACTATGTTTGCGGAAACGCCCACGGTTCTCCAAGAGCTTTTCCCATCGCTGAACTCGGCATTCACTCTGACCACGCTTTCTGTGCTTTTTCTCTCGCCTGGCAGGTTCACTTTGTAGTCTGTGAGAAAAACCATGCTCAAAAACGGAAATTCGTTGAGTAGCGCCTTCCTTAAAGCCTTGTCTATCGCGGCCACTGGGCCCACGTCTTCTGCGGCTTCTAGAAAACTGTTCGCTTTTACCACCGCAACCGAGCGCTCAGAATTCGTGACAACATTCCAGTGTTCCAGTTTTATCAAGTTTTTGTAGAGCCCTAGCTCTTTAAGAAGAATCAAAATCGCGGAAACGGTGGCGTTGTCGTAGCTATACCCCTCTTTCTCCTTTTGTTTGATTTTTGAAAGTGCGTTCATCACTCGTTCATCACGCTTGTGAATCTTTGCGCCAAGTAGCCTTTCGACATAATCGATCAGGTTTGAGCCGCCGCTCAACTCAGAAATCACTATTTTTCTGGTATTACCAACTAGCGAAGGTTCGATGTGTTCATAAGCGCTTGGACACTTTAACACCGCATCTGCGTGAACTCCAGCCTTGTGTGAAAAAGCGTCTTCACCGACATACGGTTGCTTCGGATTGGGTGTTTCACCAAGAATTTGGTAAACAGCCTTGGAAACGAACTTAAGCGTTTTTAGGCTTTCTTCCCCTTTTAGCGCGGTGAGCCTTAGTTTTAGTAAAAGTGATGGAAGGATTTGAACAAGGTCAGCGTTTCCCGTTCTTTCTCCTAAGCCGTTGATCGTTCCTTGGATGTGAGTTGCACCTGCCACAACCCCTATAAGCGTGTTTGCCACGGCGCACCCTGAATCGTTGTGCATGTGTAGACCTATACGCGCGTTCAAACTTTGCACCACTTTTTTTGTTATTTCGTAAACTTGGTGTGGAAGCATAGCCCCATTTGTGTCTGCAAGAACGATTGTGTGCGCGCTTGCGTCGTACGCCGCTTTAAGAGCGCTAAGCGCGTACTCGGGGTCGTGTAAGTGTCCTTGGTAAAAGTGTTCCGCGTCAAAGATCACCTTTAAGCCGTGTGCTCTTAAATACTCCACGCTATCTCGAATCATTTCCAAGTTTTCTTCTTTTGAAACGTTGAGCACGCGTTCAACGTGTAGCGTCCAGCACTTTCCGAAAATCACCCCTACTTCTACATCGCTTTCGATGATCGCTTGAAGGTTTTGGTCTTCGTGTGGCTTTACACCTTTCTTGCGAGTGCTTCCAAAAGCGGCAAGCTTGCTATGAGATAGCGAAAGCTCTTTTGCCTTTTTAAAGAACTCTTTGTCTTTTGGGTTTGAGCTGGGCCATCCACCTTCTATATAGTCCACACCAAGAATATCCAGAAGCTCGGCAATTCTTAGTTTGTCGTTGAGTGTAAACGAAACGCCAACACCCTGCGCTCCGTCTCTTAAAGTTGTGTCAAGCACTTCGACTGATTTGTAAACCACCTAACATACCTGCGAATACTTGTATCGGTAAATAAGCTTTTCCAGTACTCCTCAACTTTTGTAGCCATTTTCAATTTTTGGCGTAAAGTTTATACAATTTCCAAGCGTTTGCGCTTTAAGTGTCAACAAACTGCTACCCTTAAGTAGCCCTTCTGAAATACACAACTGTGAGCACTCAACCCAAAGCGGAACGGAGCTCGCACCCTTTTTTGACTTATGAGATGATCATGAGGATACCTGATGCTCTTGGTTTTACGCTAGATGCGCTCGAAAGTGTGGCTATACCACAAAGAAAAAGAATGGTGTTCACTGGCTGTGGAACCGCTTACCACGCTGCGGCCTTGGGGGCTTGGCTTACGTGCTTTGCGTCGAAATCTTTTCCCGCGTCTTCCGTTCAGGCCTTAGAGCTTGTTGGAGCTCCTTGGATTGTGGATTCGTCTTGCGTCACGCTTGGCATCTCGCACAGTGGCATAACAAAGACAACGGTTGATGCGTTGCGCATCGCGCGAGCAAATGGCTCTGCCACAATTGGAGTGACGCATTTTAAAGAAAGACCAATTCACACTGTTTGTGACAACACGTTTGTAGTTGGTGGACAACCTGATCTTTCGAGGTGCCACACGAAAGCGTATGTGGCAAGCGCACTAGCCGCCTACCTATTAGGTTTGCACTTCGTTAATGCTCATGTAACTAAACTCGAAGAACTAAGGAATTTGCCAAAGCTTGCGTCATCTGTGATCCTTCCAAAAAAGTGTGAAGAGATTGCGCTCAACTTTCGCGAGTTCACAAGAATGGTGGTTGTGGGTGGAGGAGCAAACGAATTCACGGCACACGAAACAGCGTTAAAGCTCATGGAATCAAGCTTTATAGCTGCACAAGGTTTTGAGCTTGAGCAAGCGATTCACGGTCCTTTTGTGTCTTTTGACAAAAACACACTTTTAATCGTGATATCACCAAAAGACAGATTTCACAGCCGTGCTTGTGATTTGCTACGCGCCGCAAAACGCGTGGGCGCTAGCACCTTTTCGATAATCACTAAGGGAGACGACGTTCTTTCTGATTACTATATCGAAATTCCAGAAGTGCCTGAAGATATCACACCTTTCATCGCGATCATCCCTCTTTACCTTTTTTCGTACTACTCAAGTGTGGTTCGTGGTCACAACCCCGATCTGATTAGGTACGACGAACAAAACTACTGGTCGGCGCGTGAAATAGTTTTTCCGCCAGGAACGCATTAATCTAATATTACCAAAAAACATGTGTGAGGCATGGTTTCAGAATTTTCAATATCGGAAACGCTTGTCGAAAGCCTGTACTTTGTGAATCCGGCGGACACAAATCCCTTGGGAATTTTACACGGTGGAAATCTTATGAATTGGATGGTGTCCACCGCAACGCTCGCTGCGACAAGAGTTACACGCGGAAATGTTCTTCTCGGCTCGCTTGATAGCGTGTTCTTTATTCATCCGATTCACGTGGGCGATATGGTGTCCATAAAAGCTTGGGTTGAATACATAGGACGAAGTTCGCTCGAAGTTGGCGTGCGCGCAAAATCGGAAAACACGATGACGCATCAAACTTCTGTGACCACGCTGTCGCACATGGCTTTTGTTGCGGTTGACGAATACGGAGAGCCTAGGCCTGTTAACGCGCAAATTTCACCCAAAGAAGAAGAAAAGAGCGTTTACCTTTCTGCGCAAAAAAGATGGGAAGAAAGAAGAAAGAGGCTGAGCGATAGAAGAGAAAGAAGCAAAGACCTTAGCGCTTATCCCACCGACACACCTTTTAAAATGAGCTTTTCAAGAATAGTCATGTCAGACGACACGATTTACGGGAACATGATGTTTGGTGGAAAGCTTCTTAAGCTTCTTGATGAATTCACAGGAGCGCTTGCCACAAAGTATTGTAGCGGAACGGTTGTCACAGGCGCAGTGGACGATATGAGCTTTTACCACCCAATCAGAGTTGGAAACGTGATAGACATAACAGTCGCACTGAACTACGTTGGCCGAAGTTCGCTTGAACTTGGGGCAAAGGTGTTCTGCGAAGACCCTTTTAGCGGTAACAGACACCACGCGGCCACTTGTTACTACACCTTTGTTCACATAGACCAAAACGGCAAACCAGCTCCCGTTCCGCCTTACCAACCAACAAGGCCTTTGGAAAAACAAAGATGGAAGGAGGCTGAGTTGAGGGTGGAAAAACGCAAACAGCTCGTACAGGCATTAAAGAGCATGCTAGAACAGGGAAGCCTGCTCTTTGAATAAAAAGGTTTATTCAAAAGAGTGCAGTAATCACAAACATGAAAATTTCGGAGTATGAAATATTTCAGCTTGGGCAAGGCGTAGCAAGCGGTCAAACCTGGGCGTCATCTGCGATCATTTTGAAAGTCACAACTTCAGACGGTTTGGTCGGATATGGCGAAGCGGTACCAACTTTACGTGTAAGACCAGTGATCGAAGCGCTACGCGAAGTGGGAAGGGTGTACAAGGGAAAAGACCCACTTGATTTTGAAAAGAACAGATGGGAGTGGTACAAGCACGATTTTTACCTTTGTGAATCGTTCGAATCGACCACGGCGCTTAGCGCTTTTGACATCGCCTGTTGGGATTTGGCTGGCAAACACTTCGGAGCAGCTTTACACCAGCTTTTAGGAGGAGTGTTCAGGGACAAAATCAAGCTTTACGCGAATGGCTGGTACAGCGCTTGTGTTGAGGAGGAGCAATGGGCGGAAAAGGCGAAAGTGGTTGTCGCAAAGGGGTATCGAGCCTTAAAGTTTGACCCTTTCGGCGCGTATTTCGACTGGATTGACCGTAGTGGTATCAAAACCGCTTTAAAAAGAATAGAGGCTGTGAGAAATGCTGTAGGAGAGGACGTTGAGCTTTTGATAGAGCATCACGGTAGGTTCAACCCAAATTCGGCGATTGCGCTCGCAAAAGAGCTTGAGCGATTTGAGCCGCTTTTTGTCGAAGAACCAGTTCATCCAGAAAACACTAAAGGATTGGAAAAGTACAGAAAAAGCACAAAGGTTCGAGTGGCGCTCGGCGAAAGGGTTATAACGAAACAGCAGTTGGTGACGCTTGCCGAAAAGCACCTTGTGGACTTTTTCCAAGCGGACGTGACAAACATAGGAGGCGTTACCGAAGCAAAGAAAGTTTGTGCAATAACTGAAGCGTACGGAATTGAAATAGCCTTCCACAACGCTTTTGGTCCGATTCAAAACGCTGTGACGTTACAACTTGACGCTTCGATTCCAAACTTTTTGATTCAAGAAAGCTTCTACGATTACTTTCCATCTTGGAAGCGAGAGCTGATCTACGATTCGACGCCTGTGGTAAACGGCCACTCCCAAGTGAGCAAAAAACCAGGAATTGGTGTCGATGTGAACGAAAAGATGCTTGAGGAACTGAGAGTTGAAGGTCAAGAAGCTTTTGACCCAGAAGAACCGGTTTGGGTTGTCAAAGAAACGTGGAAAAGCGGCTACTAAATGATGCGCTCACAAACTGGGTTTCTAAAAGCTTTTTAAATGTGGATTGATTAAAATGGTTAGTGCTCATCATGTTACGAGCGCTTGTAAGAAAGGAGACAGTTGTTTTTCTTGGTGCGCTTTTTATAGTTTTGAGCGTATTAGTCAAAATATTTGGTGAGAACTTTTACTTAAACAGAACGCTTTTTCTTTATGTTTTCAACCATCACGCAAGCTTTGTTAATCCGTTGATGGTTGTGCTTTCGCTTTATGGTCGAGAGTACGTTTGGATACCCCTTACTTTTCTTCTTTGGGTGTTAGGAGAAAGAAAGCACAAACGTGCGGCTTTTCTTTTAGCCTCGGCGTTCATCGTCGCGATAATCGCTGGCGAATTGTCAAAATTTTTGATGGGCGAACCAAGACCCTTTCAAGTGCTTTCTTTAATGCCACTTACTCCAACCGAAAAAGGTCACAGCTATCCTTCTGGCCATGCGCTTATCGTCGGAACTGGTGCGGTGATGGTCGCGCTGACTCTTTCTAGAAAGTTTTGGGTGCCTTTGACGCTTGAAGCGCTTGCTGTTAGTTTTTCAAGAATTTATGTAGGAGCGCACTGGCCTGTTGATGTCGTCGCTGGCTGGTTACTTGGTAGCTTTTGCGCGCTTTTTGTTTTTAGCATTGAAGAAAGGCTTTCGCCAATCATGGACGCATTGATGGGAATATGGGAGCGAATACTTCTCGCTTTAAAAACACGCCCACTAGGCGAAACAGAAGAGGAGGAGGAAGAGTGAGCACACCGCACTAAAAACTTTTAATGTGGTACGCTTTGGTTGTGTGATGATTACACCTTGCTTTTTCAACATGGTTATCAACTGGCCTGGAATTTTTCATTTTTACAAACCTTATGAGGATCACAGCCGAAAAGTCGGTTTTGCTCAATGTGGAATTTTGACAGATGGAACGATCCAAACAGCGCGCCTCTTATCGCGCTTTTGAGAAAAAGTGTCGAACCTACGCCTCTACTCTATTTTCTTAAGTATCAGTTCTCAGAATTTTAATTTTTACATGATTTTGCTCATTTTCTAGTGGAAGTTTTAGAAATCAAAGGGGTTGAAGAGAACTTGACATTAATTGTGATAATGTTTATATATGTTCAAACTTTTGTTGAGTCAGAAAAATTCAAATGTAAAACAAAGAAGCTTATAGTTTCCAGAGCACCAGCCAATTTTTTTAAAAAAAGAGTGAGGGACAAAAGGAGAAAAACAGCGGGAAAACACGCAAAGTTTTTCTAGCCCGTTAGAAAGGAGAAACGCGCACATAAAAAATCGTTATTTTTGCTGGTAGCTGTTTAGGTAGCATGTATATGAAAACAGCTAAATCCAGCAAGCGAGAAGTAAATCTGCTGCGCCTTCCTACTGACTGAATCAAGCAGGCGACGAGTCGAAAGTACCTCAAAGGCTTCCCGTGACCAGTGTGTTACGTAACGCACTTAAAAGCTGTGTGCTGAAATCGGAATCCTGTCCAGATAAGCACTTCATGCGCGTCGCCTCTTATGTACCAGTTAATAGAAAGCTTCAAAAAGTCGAGAAGTGGTGTGAACAGCGGTTTCTTCAGATGTTATACAACACTTTTGTCCGATCCTTGAAAGATACCGGAGACTCGACAAAATTTCTTAATTCGAACGTTTGGTATGTGTGGTTTTTGATGCTCTTTTCACTCTCGGTACCAAGCTCCTCGGTGTGTGAGAATCACCGAAGCACTTTTCAGTCTACGCAGGATAGCGCGTTTTGTGTTGTACTTGTGAGCGAAACACCAAACTGCCTTGTGTAAGCGTCAACTGCAACCCAAACACAAAGCGGTCGACCGACACACTTCACAACACGTCCACCGCTATTATTGAATATTTACGAGGGGTCGAAGTCCAGCTTCACCTCAACTGAGTCCACTCCTCCACACTCGACTTCGAAACTCTGAAAGAAGCTTAAGGTTTTTCAAGCTTAAGCCAAAAGCGTTGAGACTGACAAAACCTTGAGCTCGAACTTGTTCCTTAAAGTCTAAATTTTTGAAGAACATAAAAATATCAGTGGTGGGCGCTACGGTTTGCTCACCAAATTCCGTGGAACCCACCGCTTAAGTCTTATCTGAACAGGATCTGTTTGAGATCGTGAGCTTTTTAATTTAGGGTGCGGTGACTAGTTTGTGCTGGACAGGCTTTACAACGTTGAGTCGCAGGATGAGTGGGAGGAGCTCGTGGTTGAAGCCCTTCGGTCGAAGGATGCGGGGGCGCTAGCCGTCCTGCTCGACTATCTAAGATGGGTCAAGCCCCCCACACCCGAGCGGGCGCAACCGCTGCTCAGGGAGCTGTTCTCCCATATTAAATGGGTTCTCTCAGAGTGTCCTAAGTTTGTAAGAAGCTGGGTGAACCGCCCAAGCTGTGAGGAAGCGCAGAACCTCCTACCCCTCCCCGACTACGAGGCCAGAAAGAGCGAGCTAGTGTCCTCTGTTATACCCGATGAAAGGCTTGTGAGATACGTGGTGAAAGGACTCGGCCTCCCGTGGCTGTGGGATGAAAGATGAGGTTTGACCCGACAGTTTGGATACCTGTTCTCAAAAGAGTATACCCCGAAATCCAGAAAGAGACTCCCGTGGCGCTTTATGACTCGCAGATAATTTACGCGGTAGTCGGAGTGGCCTTTGAGAGCAAGGATATTGACCTCCTCATACCGCAACCCGTTTCACCAACAATTTTTATTGAAGCGTATAGGCGCGCCTTTGGTGAGAGCGAAGCAAGGCTCGAAGTGATCTCACGGAAGATAGACCACGCGGTATACCACATCTTCACATCGAGGGGGGGTAGCAGTCGAGGTCTTCGCTCTGCCAAGTGAGTGCTCTCCATTCATAATGTTCCCCGACGAGTTGCTCTATGTGGAAAGAGACGGGGTTAAATACTGGAGTTTTACACTTGAGGCGTACGCCGTAATGGAGGCTTCGAGAAGCGATGCACCAAGAGAAGAAGGCGTGAGAAGGTTTGCCGAAATAAGCCAACTTGTTAACTGGGAGAAGGTGGAAAAGCTCGCAGGCCGTGCTAACGTAGAAGGGGCGAAAATACGGAAGTTCATAGAGCTAGTGAATGAAGCCAAGAATAGAGGAGCTTACACCACAACTTAGAAGGGTTTCACTCTACAAGTTATGTGTCGACATGCCCGTCGTACACGTAGAGCTTGGGGTTTCATGACTTCATGCACTCATGAGTTCATTGGTCCCCTTCAGCTCCGCCCCTGTCAGGACGCACCTGCCCATAAGGGAGTAGCACCACGCGGTTCCATCATTCTTGGGGAGCACCCCATCCCCAGTTGGATACACTTTTTTCCACCGACCCATCTCATGCTGTACTCGAAGCGCATACGCATGTAAAGATAGCGAAGATCACGCACCACAAACGGCTCGACTAAGTGCGCAGGTGCACATAGAAAAAGCCGCGGACGAATTAAACCGCGAGATTGACTGAAGACACCCCAAAGCTTGTTTCGGCGAGCATCGTGAGACTTTCCGTGCTCCACAGTTTAAATTTTTAATGCTTAGTCTGAGGGCTGATGTTCGGGTTTCTACGCCGAAAGCGGGACAAGAGCCTTCACCTTGAAATCGAGCTAGTCCCTGAACCGCTTTGAGGCAGAAGCCTGTTTAGTTTATCGGAAGAAGACGTCTGAGTAAAGAAAATCTGGTGAAAACCGGCCTCCTCACGCTCTGAGTGGCGATGGTTCCCAGAGGTCTTACAGGTTACACCCCTTTTACGGGTGCTACTCGGCTGTGATCTACAATGAAGGACAGCGGTTTTTCACTTGAAAACTTATTTTATCCATTGTTTTTATGTTTAGTGTAACATTGAGGTCGGAATATCAGGAAAGTAGGAAAGGGTAAAAACAAAGAGAAGCCTCATCTTTACCTGAGTAAAATAGGCTTTTTCACTCTGATTCTTCACACGAAGCTTCCTTTGTAGCGCGTGCCCCAAGTGTGCGTGAAGCTTTACCCATCTGGAAAAAATCTTTATGGTGTTACTAACGAATCAAGGGAGGAGCAACCCGGGCAACCAACACAACAGAAGCCCGAAAGAGCGATAAGCGTGGATGTGCGGCTTTCGATTCTCGTCACCCTTCCCGATGGACGCTTGATAACCCGAAACCTCTTGGGCACTCGAAAAGCTCAGAGCACTGCAGAGGAGCCTCTCTAGGAAGAAGAAACCTTCCAAAAACTGGTTTAAGGTAAAGCTTGCTAAGGAGTACGAGCACTTCGGAAACTTCAGGGTGACCTCTTCTACAAACTCGGTGCTCTATTAGCGTAAGAGTACGACCTCTTAGACGTCGAGGGTTTGATCCAAAGTGGAACAAAAAAAGACAAGGATGAGGCTCTACGACTCCTCGTTTTCAGAGCTAAGAAAAATCTTGGAGTGGCAGTTTCAAAAGCTCAGTAAGGCCGTCCTCACTGTCCCTTCCTACAACTCCTCCCTACAGGAGGGCGTAGCTCACCTTCTCCTTGAAGAAAAACTGAACGACGATCAGCCTCTTGATCAGCGCACCGTCCTGTGGTAAAGCCTTGCTTCACGTAAAGTAAGCTGGTTCAGCGCTTTGATCGTTCGGTACCCGCTGTTTGCGAACCGTCCTCTTGCAGTTACAGACTTCACGCTACTCTTTATAGCCTCGACCACTTCTTCTCGCCTGAGCGCACCCATTGGTTTGATCACCAAGACGAGGAAGGTGCTCTGCGACGCCAGGTTTCCAAATCGAGGGACGGTGTCTATCATCGACCCGCCGATCAGCCCCAGCCAGTGCAATCACTTTCCCTTCTGCTTATAAACTTTTTAAAACCTCACCTTTTGAGATGTGGCGGATCACAGTGTCTATGGTCCTACTCACCTCACATCAATGCACAGATGTATCGGCTATGGGGGCGAGGGGATTTGAACCCCCGACCGTCGGGTCTCGCCCAGTAGGCGCTCCAAAACTATATCATTCCCATAAAAGGGTCACAATAATTGTAAAGTTCTGGAGCCCGCCGCTCTACCGTGCTGAGCTACGCCCCCCGTTTGTTTATTTTCGAAAAAGTTTTTAAACGTTTCTGTTACAACTCTTTAATTTTTCATTGAAAGAAAACCGGGCTCTTGGCGCTTACGGAAGATCAAAAACTCGATAGCCGTTGTGCTTTACACACGCTGTTTTTATTAACGAGAGTTCACGAATTTTTAGGTTGTTTAGAATTTCCTTGTAATATTCAGAGCGTGAGATTTTTAGATACGCGTCAGTGGCACAATCGTAGTTTTTTAGGCCTCGTCGGCTTACGTGCCCTGCAAGGCCTTGCGGCCTTACGGAGCACGTAACGGAGACGGGCTTAACTTCCGGGTTCGGAATGAGTCCGGGTGTTTCCCTGTCTCCTATGGCCGACGAGACAATTTTTTAAGTGTCAAAAAAGGTATAAGCGTTTCGAAAAATTAAGGCACGCCAGAGGTGTTTCCTATACCAGCGACGATCACTATATCTCCAGGTGAGGTTTGTTCCAAAATTTTTCTTTTTACGCGTTCCACAACAGAAGGGACAGAATCTGCGATCTCTTTTTTCATCGCTGTTATCGCATCCTCCTCGCTTTGCTTGATTATAATCGCATCAAGTGGAATCTTGTATTTGGTGGCGACTTCTTCTATCGCGTACTTTTCAGGTCCTGGGTCGCCTATCGCAGCCCCCACACCCTCTGCAACAGACCCAACTTTTTCTCCTTCAAGTTTTAGCGCGGCGTCTATCGTGATAATAAGGCTCACTTTGCCTGAGTTCATTTCCACTAGTTTCGCTATTGCTTTTCCAGGTTTTCCAACCGTTGCGCCAGGTCCTTTTGCCTTTACTACGATCACCTTTCTACCATCTAGCTGAGTTTCACCGTATTCCGTTTCTTCCTCTATTTCTTGCATTGAAGCGCCGTTCAAAAGATTGAGCGCGACCAGCGGTCCTATTGAATCGCCAATTGGCACACCTAGAAGAAAGTGTTTTGTTGCGCGTTTGTAAATCTTCGCAATTTCGAGTATCATGGGCACCTGCATGCTAAGCTGCAAAAACAGGTAAAAGTTGTTGGTTTTTCGAGCCACCAAGTAAAAGTGTTTGACAACCTTTGCAATAAAGTGAGTTGCCCAAGCCGCCTCTAGGCTCACTTCAAAGTTGCTGAGCTGAGCGCCGTTATAGTTTGGAGCGATTCTTTTCGCAAGTCCTTTACTTCTTATATTTCGAATGTTGAGAATATGGTCCAAGCGCGAAAGCACACCGACTGGATCGCGTTCAACTGGTTCAATCGTAAACGTTTCGAGCGCATCCTGTATCAGCTTGTCCACTTCTTGTTGTGAAGCTCCACCTTGAATCGCGGCACTCTTTACCATGTCCACCGCTTCTTTTTCAATAGAATCAAGAGTGCTCACCGCTCTTTCTATCTGCGAGCGATACATGAATGTCTGAATCTGAGGCTGGAAGAAAAGAAGTATTATAAAGAACACCAAATATCCCAAATTAAAAAGCAAGCTGTACTGACTGCCCTGCTGTGGTTGTGACACTCTTAAAGTCGCACTCGCTGTGTTTCCCAATTGGTCTGTCGCACTAATCGTGTACTCGCTTGTCGCAAGATAGCTAGGTATGGAAATCGAAGCCACGAAATCGCCGTTCGAATTTGTGGTCACGCTCCAGTAAGGTTGGCTAATTCTTGTGCCATTTTGGTAAAGATAAATGGTCACAACAGAGTTTGGAGCAAAACCATAGCCGTAAACCGTAAGCGTGGTTTGGCCAGCGATAGCGCTTTGTCTAGACAAAACTAGAGTAGGGGTCGATGCGGACGCGACGCCTGAAAACGCAAGAAAAAGAAGCGTAAGAAACAAGAGCACAAGTAATGTTTTAGAATTCAAAAAGTTTGACCCCCAGCCTTGGCTTTGTCACACAAAATACACTCGCATCGGAATGATTTAAGCGCTATGGAAATGTGAGCCTCCACACAAAGCGCAGTCTTGGCTCAAAAGCTCGCCTATTACTCTGAATTTTAATAAAATGTGTCGCCAGCTACAAAACGCAAATCATTCCCTTAGTGTGGTCACGATCGGGCCGTCGTGCGACATAAAAATCGTGTGTTCAAACTGTGCGACAAGACCCTTTGACCTTTCAAGTAGCACCTTGTATTCGTAGAGCGCGCCGAATCTCACAAGTCTTCTTATTGACGAGGCCACTTCTTGCGCTTGGCCGATGTTTGAAAGCCACCTGTCGCTAAACGGCAGTCCCTTTCTTTCGCGTAGCGCGTAATCCATTACCCTCTCATCGAATCGAATGGGCGACCTTACTCTTTTAATTCCTCTGAAAATTTTTCCTGTTGTGTCTTCCGCTATTTCACCTGAACCGGTTGTGGTGAATGGTTCGATCGCAAAAACCACACCGGGAGACAACTTAAAACCGAGCCTGTTTGAAACATTAGGGATGCTCACGCCTGCGTGTAGGTTGTATCTTTCGATGGTGTGACCCGTCAAATCATAAATAGGGTTTACCGAATAACTTCTTATTGTGCTTTCGATGTGCGCACTAAGCTGTGATACCGTCATGTTCACTTTTAGGTTGGATATCGCGTTTTCAAGAGCTTTGCGCGAAGCCTCTACTATTTTTTCGGCCTCGCGATTGAAGCTTACGGTTATTGCGGTATCAGAAATGTACCCGTTGTGGTGCGCGCCCGCGTCGATCTTGACCACCGCGAATTTGGGAATTGTTTGTGGTGGGTCGAGCAAAGACACAGTGTCGTGAGCCGCTATATGGTTTATCGAAACGTTCAGCGGAAAAGAAGGCTCACACCCACAGGCTTTTATTTCGGCTTCAACCTTTTCGACCAACTCAAGTAGCGGCATTCCTTCGTGCACTATTTCTTGAGCTTTTATGAGCGCTTTAGAAGCCGCTCTTCCTGCAGTGAGTAGCTCTTTTTCTATCTGTGACAAATCTACCTCGTCCATTTTACATCCTCTCTAACGCTTCAACTCCTAAAACGCCAAACGCAAACCCAAGACAGGTTCGCACCATTGTCACAAGTGCGAGCCTTGCGTTTTTTGTGTCTTCGTCATGCGCGCCCAAAACGGGCGTGCTTGCGTAGTAGGAGTTAAAAAGGTCACAAAGTCGTAGAGTGTACTCCGTGAGTATTTCGGGTTTGATGTTTTTTGCGGTAGCCCTGATTACCTCAGGAAGCCTGGAGCACGCAAAAACGATTTTGTGCTCTGTTTGTGATTCAAGTTTTGAAAACTCTGGTTCGAGCAAAAAGGGATTCACCGCTGCTTTTCTTATAATGTTATTAGCTCTCGCATAAGTGTAAAGCGCGTATGGGCCGCTGTTTTTTTCGAAGTCTAGCACTCTATCCCATGAGAAGATTATCTTTTTTGTGGCGCCTACAGATGTCAGCGCAAACCTGACTGCTGCGACCGCTATCTTTTCTGCTATTTCCGCTCGCTCTTCTGGTTTAAGCTCAGGATTCCTTTTTGACACTTCCTCTTCCGCTCTTAACTTCGCTTCGTCCAAAATTGAGTCGAAGGTGACGTAACGACCACGCCTGCCGGACATTCTGTAACCTGGAAGCTCAACCAATTCGTACGCCAAGTGGTGCTGGTTGAGAATTTTCTTGTATCCAAGTGCGAACAGCGCGATTTTAAGCTGTAGCTGGGCGAGAGACTGTTCAACTCCTATCACGTTGTAAACGGTGTCAGCGTCACTGAGTTTTTTTAACGAATACGCCATATCTCGTGTGACGTAAAGCGTTGTGCCATCCGACCTTGTAAGCGGAAGTTCTGGTATTTTGTGATTCTCAGGAATGCCCAAGATCTTTTTTAAACCCAGCTCTGAGGCCGCCCTGTCTATATCGAAAACCAGCGCGTTTCCTTCGTACTTTGCGTAACGTGACGCCCTTACTTCATCAAGAATTCTTTCGACGCTACCATTCCAAACAAGCTCACTTTCGTAATCAAACACGTCGTGAAATATGTTGGCTCTTCTTAAGGTTTGCACAAAACCTTGCAGGCAAAGCTCGACCATTCTTCTTACAAGCTTTACCGTAGCAGCGTCGCCTTCTTCATAAAGTCTTATTATTTTTGCAACTTCGCTTGAGGGATCTTCGATTTCAGAAAACTTTTTTGTGAGTAGATCGTAAAGCTCTGGAGACTTTTGTGATTGTTCGTAAATCACGCCCAACCAATCGTCAAGTTCGCCCCTCAAACGCGCTACTTCTTCTTCATCTTTTGTGGCGTTGAGCTCCTTTTTTAGCTCGTGTATTCGCACAAGCGCGTTAGAGTAAACGTACAGTTGTCCAACGTATTCGTCTGGTTTTGCTTTTAAAAGGCTTTCGCCCGCAAGCTTAAACCCAAGGGCGGCAATTGCGGTCTGCCTTCCCGTGTCATCCACATAGAATCTTGTTTGAACACTCTTACCGCACGCTTGAAGAACTCTTGCCACAGTGTCACCGTAAACCGCGTTTCTTGCAGCGCCTATGTGAAGCGGGTGAATGGGGTTTGCGCTTGTGTGTTCTACGATGACGCGCTCAAATGGCAATTCGGTTTTTCCGTAACTAGATGGAGAAGATTTTATGGTGTGCCAAGTAAGGCGAGCGAGAGAGCGCGTGTCAAGAAAGAAATTCAGGTATCCACCGACGCTTTCAACTTTTTGTGTGTATTCGCCCCAATCGCTCACAGCTTTTAACACGCTTTGAGACAACTCCTCTGGCTTTTTTCCTAGCCTTTTTGCAACAGAGTGAAGCGGTAAGGATATGTCGCCAAAGTTGTCGCTTGGCGGAATTTCGAAATCGTCGATGGTGAGTGCTAGCTCCTTGGGTAACTTTTCAAGAATCTCTTTTTTAACAAGCGTTATCGGGTCGCTCAACTTCAAGCAACTTAATACCTGCGTGGTTTATTAAGTTTCCAATTCTACAAGCCATGTCGCGTAACTTCTCCAGCGTAACGTAGCTATGCACACGTTAGTACACTCTAGCTTGTAAAATAACGCTTTCGCTACGAATTTTCCAAGGACTTGTCGTGGAATCTCACCAAACTTATGTGCACAATTGGAGAGTGAATTTGCAAACTATTTAAAAAAGTTAAAACGTAGCTTTTGTAAAAAGTGGATGATAATAGAAAAGGCACAGGTTTTTGATTGATTACTCTACGACTGAACGAATTGAAAGCGCAGAAATGATGCAAGATTTTCTGCTCCCAACTTAGTGTCTTAAAGCGCATAGTGTTTTTCACGAATCGATGAGGAGGGATACGGGCGATTCACAGTTGCCACGCTTCTTCGTCCACGGTGATAAGCCAAGGATAAAGAGATTCTAGGCTCAGTTTTTTCACCCTGTTTTCGCCGTAATCTATTTCCGCATCGTATATTTCCGCGTATTCTTTTTGTTTTCTTGCGTATATTCTGATCGTTGCGCTTTGATAGTGTTCTTTTACGTCTTCAAGCACCGAGTTAAAGTGTATCACGATTTGATTTTCCGATTCCACAATCGTGTAAGCACCACGGCTTACACTAGCGTACTCGTTCAGCTTGGAAAGTCTTATTTTCATCTTTAAACGCCAGAGACTCCGTCCGTAAGGGCGGGGTAGTTTACTTCCGACCACATCAGTAAAACTGAGCCATGACGCTTTTTATTTGTTGCTCGCTCAGCCTTTTTACCGCCTGCACTGGAGGCTCCCTACCTATTTCTTGAGAAACTAGCTCTTCGAATGAAGGTCTTTCCTCTGTTCTGTAAAAGATGCCTAAAGGAATCTTTTCGATTTCGTTTGCCCTTTTGATCGCCGAAAGAAGGTCCGATGGGTCATGACCTGAGTCTTCGAGCTTGTACATTCTTTGTCTTACTTCGTCGTAAATGTCGTGCCACGTGACACACGGGCTTATCGCGTCAACGAGCGCAAACCCTCTGTGCTTTATCGCCTCTTGTATAAGAAAAGAGAGGTGTTTCGGATCACCGCTAAAACCACGCGCTACAAAAGTGGCACCAGCACCCAAAAGTGTAGAAAGCGGATTAAGAGGGTAAATAAAGCTACCGTCTGGTGTGCTCTTCGTCTTTTGTCCAACTTTTGAGGTTGGAGAAGCCTGTCCAGTTGTAAGCCCGTAAACCTCGTTGTTCATCACGATGAGCTTGACATCGTGGTTTCGCCTTGCCGCGTGAACCACGTGGTTAAAGCCTATTCCGTATTCGTCTCCGTCACCTGCGGTGACAATTACAACAAGTTCGGGATTGGCGAGTTTTATTCCTATTGCCACAGGTAGCGGTCGGCCGTGTAGACCATGGTGGCCATAAGCTCTGATATACCCAGGAAGGTTTGAGGAACAACCTATACCAGAACTAATCACCACTTTCTCTGGAGGAATTTCAAGGGTTGCAAGAGCGCTCTTTAGCGCGGCGAGCACACCAAAGTCGCCGCAACCAGGGCACCAATCGGGTCTTGTGTCGCTTTCATAAAGTTTAGGATTTAGCGTACTGCTTCACCTCTTTTTCGTTAAAAACAGCTTCCACGCTCTTTACAACTTCAATCGGGTATATTGGTTCACCGTTGTACTTTAGATAGCGCTTTTGGATGAGCACACCCGTTTCGCGTCTTATGAGTTTCGCAAACTGCGCTGTGTAATTCGCTTCTACGTCCATCAAATCATTTGCTTCTTTTAGCATGCTTTCAACCTCTTTTCTTAGTGGAAACAAGTCTTGGAACTCAAGGCTGTTCACCTTGTACCCCTTTTCCCATAGTTTTGGTAGCGCCTCTCTTACTGGTAGTGCGGAACTACCCCAAGTGACTATTGTAAGGTCAGCTCTTTCTGGTCCGTACAGCTCAGGAAGGCGCATTTCTTTTGCGACCGACTCAAGCTTTTTCATTCTCTTTTCGTGCTGTAACTCTCGCATTCTCACAGCTTCTTTTAAACCCGCAAGCACGTCGCTCAAATCGTGACCCCATTCATCGTGTTCGTCGGTCTTTGCTACAAACGTAAGGTTTGGCGTCCCAGGAAGCGTGCGCGGAGACACACCGTCTTCTGTGAGTTTGTACCTTCTGAACCAAACGCCGTTGTGCATATCCGAACCCGCTTCAAAAACGATCTTTCCGCGTTCTATGGGAACGTTAAAGTCAAGGTTTTCAACTGTTGCGTAACCACCATCACCAATCGCGAAGTCTAGCAAAATTATCACAGGTAGCTGATACTTTTCCGCTAAGTTGAACGCCCTAGGCGCGGTGTAGAAAGCGTCCTGAGGACTTCTTGGCGCTATTATCACCCTAGGAAAGTCGTCGTGTGATATTCCAAGCACCATGTTAAGGTCTCCTTGAGCGGTTTTTGTCGGAAGACCAGTGCTAGGTCCTGCGCGCATCACATCAACCACCACAAGTGGCGTTTCTGTCATTGCCGCCTGTCCTATTGCTTCTTGCATCAACGAAAAACCGCCGCCACTCGTTCCGCACATAGCTCTTGCGCCCGCAAAAGAAGCTCCAATCGTCGCGTTGACCACAGAAATCTCGTCTTCTCCGAGGAAAACTCTTATGCCAAGTTTCTTAGAATTTGCGGCCATCCAGTGTAGAATTGGACTTGCAGGGCTCATTGGGTAGGCTGCGTAAAACCTACAACCAGCTGCCACCGCGCCAAGCGCGAGCGCGTAGTCGGCGTGCATAAACGGCCTTTTTACCGAGTAGTCGTAGTGCAAGCTTTTTAGCACACCAAACTTCTTTGAGAATTCGTATCCGTCACGCGCGGCTTCCACGTTGAGTTTTTGAACATCTGGTTTCCTTGCGAATTGCTCTCCTATCACGTCGCCCACCACCTTAAAGTCTAATCCCATCAAACCCGCAATGACGCCAATTGCCACCGTGTTTTTCATGATTGGTCTTTTGTCGTACTTTAGTGCGGTTTTTACTAGCGGTGCGTCTACAAGATTCACTCCCACTGGCGCGTCATGCGCTTTTACCGTGGACGAATCGTATACTATCGCGCCACCCTCATTCACATTTTGGTAGTGTTCGTCATAAGCTTGTTGAGTTAGAGCGACAAGAAAATCTATCCCATAACCCAGTGAATAAACGCGGGACTCGCCTGCATGGATATGGAACCACACGTGGCCACCTCTTATCACCGATTGGTTACCGTTATAGGTTGAAACGTACAGACCACTTCTTGAAAAAACTTTTGTGACGATTTCCCCTGCGCTCTGGATACCATCACCTGCGGCAGCCCCAAGTCTCACAGTTAGGTCTGAATTGTTTAGATCTTTTGACATACAATTAAATTTGTGCTGTGAGGTATTTTAACACTACCAATGACGCATTACAAAATCGCTAATCAAGTTGGCTTACTACCTTGTGTACACTTAGTAACAAAGAGCTACGCGCTTTTGTTTCGTTTTCTCCTTTGCAAGGCGCGTCGATCAGCAAAAGAACAGTGTTTTGCGTTATCGCCTCTACGTTTACTTCGATTTTTTCTCGGTTTGCGACCCACTGGTTGTTTTGAACTGCCTCTTTCACCTTATTAAGAAGAAACTCCAAGTCCTTGGTCATTTTGGCTTCGTATCTCACTCTTACTATCGTTTCCGTGTGTGGGTGAGAGACAACGGCAGCTTGTATCATTATGTTGTTAGGAATCTTTACCACAGCGCCTTCGTCCAGCCTAATGACAGAATAGTTAAAAGTTATGTCTTCAATGGTTCCTGTAAAACCCAAAACGAACTTTTCTACGGAGTAAAACTTTGGTGAATACGCTGGTACGCTAAAGGAGTACTGCGTGGTGGCAAGCGTCACCCTTTCGCCTATTTCAAACGGCCGCGCAACAAGTAGAAGAATGCCCGCAAAGAGGTTTGACAAAACTGTTTGTCCGGCAAGACCCACGACCAAACCCGCAAATGTACCACCAGCAAGCAAAGCGGTGCCGCTAACGCCAAGAATGCTAAGCACCACAACAGCGAGAACTATGTAACCCACGTAGCGAAACGTAACAGAGGCTGTGTTTCCCTTTCTTGGGCCTGAAATTCTTGTGACAAAATCTGCAATTGTTTTTGCGATAATGGTTATCGCGATATACCCTACAAGTATGGTTATGCCGGCTTCGATAAGCGAGGTGTAGCTCACAGGTGCTATCTTGAGCACACTGAGCGAGTAGTAAGCGAGCACTTCGGCGACGATTATGAACAGTAAAACGCCAATCACGTCTCTTAGAACGATACGTCTGGATGACATTAAAACACCAAATCCAAAAAAGTATTTTCTTGTTTATTAAGTGTAAAAGGCTTATAACTCCATTTAAGAAAAAAAGATGTGTCCGTGGTTTTTGACCGCCTACCAGAAGAAAAGAAAAAGCTTGTGTCGCAAATTCGCGCCGCAATTATGGAGCTTGACAAAGACATTTTGGAGCAGGTACGACTTCACAGAATCGTTTACTCAAAGGGTTTTGCGATGAGAGATTTTGCGGAGCTTGTCTTAGAAAGAGGCAAAGTGGTTTTAAGGACTCTTTCAAGAAACTACACAAAAACGATTGAAATACGCTCTGCTGAAGACATTGAAAAGGCGCTACAAGAAGCAAAGTTGGCGCTTCTTTTCGTGTAAACCATATAAGAAGTAACTCTTTAATATGACAATAGTCATATTGCGTGCATGATGGAAAGCTTGTCGCTTCTTGCGCTCGGATTACTCGCGGGTTTTACAATATTTTTGGGTGTTCCGATTATAAAACTCGCTGGCACGTCCAACACAAGAAGAGGTTTTTTGTCTTCGCTTGCTAGTGGCATACTTTTGTTTCTTTTGATTGAGGTTGTTTCGGATGCGGCTTCTAACGTTGAGGAGGCGCACGGGATTTACATGTTGGTTTATTCGCTTGCGCTCGTTTTTGGCTTTGTGTTGGGCTCTTTTGGTTTGGTGCAGTACGAAAGCTCCTTTTTAAAGAGGCGTTCGCACGAAAGCTTGAACACACCACTTCTTACTGCGATAGGCATAGGCCTTCACAACTTTGGTGAGGGTCTGGCGATTGGCGCGTCATACGCCGCTGGTGCGTTTGGTCTTGCTACATTTCTTGTAATAGGCTTTGGAAGCCATAATGCGACAGAAGGTTTTGCGATTTTTGGTCCGCTAAAAAAAGAAGAAGTGAACGCTGTGAAAGTGGTTACGCTAGGACTGATAGGCGGCGCGCCAACGCTTGTGGGCACGCTCATCGGTGGCTCTTTTTACTCGTCGCTACTTTCAACTGTTCTGCTTTCGCTTGCTGGTGGCTCAATCCTTTACGTTGTGCTTTCGGTTTACTCACACACAAGTCACAGCTTGGATAACAGGTTGCTATTTGGCGGGCTTCTTTGTGGTTTCGTGATCGCGTTTGCAACGGATATGGCGATTGTGGCCGCTTCGGGTGGGGCGCTTTAAAAAAGAATATCAGTGGGATTGTTTTATACGCTTTTATGAGTTTGCACGACGAAATCGTGGAACTTGTGAAAAAACACGAGTTGTATCGCGAAAACTGCATAAATTTGGTCGCAAGCGAAAACGTGATCAGCGAAAACGTAAAAAGAGCGCTCGGAAGCGATTTGGCAAGTAGGTACGTAGCAAGACCAAAGTACTACGGTGGAACCCAATTCATGGAAGAAATCTGGGAAGAGGCGGAAAAACGCGCGCGCAGGTTGTTCGAAGCGAAATTCGCAAATGTAAACGCGATAGGAGGACACATCGCTCTTATGAGCGCGCTTTGTGCGCTAAGAGACCAAGACACGCTCATTTCAAGTGTGTCACCAGAAAACGGTGGTTATCCAGGGCTGGCCAAAGAGCGCTCACTTGTGAGTCTTTTAGGGCTCAGAGTTGAGCATTTGCCCTTCAACACAAGCGAGTTCAACATCGATATCGAAAAGTCGCTCGAGTTTTTGGAAAAGCGAAAACCGAGCGTCGTCGTTTTGGGCGCTAGTGTGCTTCTTTTCCCTCAACCAGTGTCACAAATTTCAAAGGCTGTTCACGAATACGGCGGTAAAGTGGTTTACGATGGCTCGCACGTAATGGGGCTTATCGCGGGCGGTGAATTTCAAAACCCTTTGCGCGAAGGCGCTGATATTCTACTCGGTTCGACGCACAAAAGCTTTTTTGGCCCACAAGGTGGCATTCTTCTCACAAACGACGAAGAGCTTTTTCAAAGGGTTTCTTCGCAGTTTTTCCATGTGACAATGGACAACCCTCATCCAAATAGAATCGCCGCCTTGGCTATCGCGCTAGCAGAAATGGAAAAATTTGGACGTGAATACGCATCAAACGTGGTCAAAAACTCTAAGACGCTAGCGCGCGAGCTTGCGCAAAAGAGCTTTCCAGTTTTACACAATTCAAAAGGCGAGTTCACTTCTAGCCACCAAATAGTGTTACAGTTTGGCGCCTTTAAATCGGGTGTCGAGTTTAGGGACAAGCTAGAAGAAGCGAACATAATTGTTGACTCTGGTGTAAGAATTGGCACAAGCGAAGTCACAAGAAGAGGGTATGTAGAAGGTGACATGAAAGAAGTTGCGCGCGCGATTGGCCTCGCTTGGCAAGGAAAAACTGAAGAAGCAAAAGGCGTCGTTCATCATCTTGTGAATGAGCACAAAACTTTGAAATTTTGCTAAGAAAAACCTAATTAAGGGTCTTTATATCTCTTTTTCGGTAGAGCTCAAATGCCTTATACCACAGAATTGATAGCACTAATAGGCTCGGTGATTGGACTGCTTTACGCGGTCGCCTTAATAAGAAACGTGCTTTCGCATAGTCCTGGAACTCAAGAAATGAAACAGCTTGCGGATTACATAAAAGAAGGCGCAAACGCGTTTCTCAAAAGGGAGTATCTCACGATCACGCCTATCGCGGTTGTGATCGCGTTGGTGATCGGTCTAACCGTGCATCCTCTTGGAATCGTGGCGTTGGGCTTCGTGATAGGCGGCGCGCTTTCAGCAGTTGCGGGTTATGTGAGTATAAGCACAACCGTGAGGTCAAGCTCGCGCACAGCAGAAGCCGCAAAAAAGGGTTTGGGCGAAGCTCTTACAGTGGCCTTTAGAGGTGGCTCCGTTCTTGGAATGCTAGTTCCTAGCCTTGCGCTTCTTGGGCTTGCGCTGTTTTACATGGCCTTTCCTAGCACTGCGGCGATCGTGGGCTTCGGATTTGGCGCAAGCCTTGTTGCTATGTTTATCAGGGTTGGTGGCGGAATTTACACAAAGGCCGCAGATTTGGGCGCGGACATCGTGGGCAAAATAGAAGAAGGAATACCAGAGGATGACCCAAGAAATCCTGGCGTTATAGCGGACAACGTGGGCGACAATGTGGGCGACTGTGCGGGTATGGGAGCTGACGTTTACGAATCTTACATAGTAACCGCTTTGGCTGCGATGCTTCTCGGCGCTCTTGTTTTTTCAAGTAATAGCCCTCTTGTCGCTTATCCACTCGCGATAGGCGGCTTGGGCGTTATCGCTTCGATCATAGGCGGTCTTTGGATAAGAAAGAGTGTTAAAGGAGAGCCCATGAGTGCGCTCAACACGGCGCTGTACATCGCGGCGGTTGTGGCGATAATTTTGGATGCGATATTCACCCTTAAACTGTTTAGTGGTGTTCTCTCTTATGCGCTAATCGGTTCGATAATTTTGGGAGTGCTTGTTGTGGTTTTGATCGAAAGGGTGACCGATTACTTCACTTCTTACACTTACAACCCCGTGAAAAGAATAGCCGAATCCTCACAAACGGGACCTGCGACAAACTTTCTCACAGGCTTTGCCACAGGGCTGAGTAGCACAGCACCAGTTGCGCTAATCCTTGTTGCCGCGATAATCGTGTCTTATTTGGGTGGTTATTACGCATCTGGTGGAAAACCGCTCTTTGGGGTGTACTCAACCGCGATAACCACGATGAGCATGCTTTCTCTCACAGGAATTATTCTTTCGATTGACGCTTTTGGCCCGATAACCGACAACGCAAACGGTATCGTGGAAATGGCTCATGTAGAAGGTGTGAGAGAGGTCACAGACAAGCTAGACGCCATGGGCAACACCACAAAGGCCACAACGAAGGGGTTTGCGATAGGCTCTGCGGCGCTAGCCGCGCTTTCGCTGTTCATAGCGTTTCAAAGAGAGGTTTCTGCGATTTATCTTGCGCACGGCGACCCGCAACCGCCGCTTTTCGCGCTCTACGACCCATACGTTCTTGTTGGGCTCCTTATCGGTGGTTTGCTACCCTTCTACTACTCGTCTTTCTTAATCGGCGCTGTTGGACGCGCGGGCTTCAGAATGGTGAACGAAATTAGAAGGCAGTTTAGAGAAATACCGGGTTTACGCGAAGGTAAAGCGAAACCAGACTACCAAAAGTGCGTTGACATTAGCACTCAAGCCGCGCTAAAGGAGCTAATCGCGCCCGGTTTACTTGCGATACTCACGCCAATTGTGGTCGGCGTTTTGCTAGGTCCAGTGGCACTCGGGGGACTGCTTATAGGTAGTGTCGTGTCTGGTGTGTTTCTTGCGCTGCTTATGGCAAACGCCGGAGCCGCATGGGACAACGCAAAGAAGTACATCGAGGCCGGAAACTTTGGCGGTAAGGGAACGCCCACACACGCAGCGGCGGTAAGCGGTGACACCGTGGGAGATCCGTTCAAGGACACAGCAGGGCCAAGCATAAACTCTCTTATCAAGGTGCTCAACACGATATCCATAGTGTTTGTCGCTTTGTTCGTTCTGCTCCACCTTTAGGCGAGATATTTGAAAAACTACAGACTTTTTCTCTGGATTCTTTGCGCGCTTGGTTTGGTGGTTTCCGCTTACTTGCTTTACCAATCTTTCAATCCGTCTATTTCCCTTATTTGTCCTACAAGGGGTGTGGTGAACTGCGAAAAAGTCACCGAAAGCGCGTACAGCCACATCTTCGGAATTCCCGTTGCCGCGCTAGGCGTTGCTTGGTTTGTCCTACTCTTCGTTTTCTCCTTTAAGCCAGAGTTTCTCTTTCCGCTTTGGGTAATGGGTGCGGTGTTTGTGGGCTACCTTGTTTTTTCAGAGTTTTTGGTGGGCGCAATCTGCGTGTACTGCACGTTCGTCCATGTAGTGGCCATCGTATCAGGCGTTCCGGCTTGGAAGCTCAGTTTCAGTGGGGAGTAGCTTCCTCGTAGCGCGTTTTCAAGCTGTGTTATATTCGGGTTTGAACACACAGATGAAGGTTTGTTTCCGTCTATTTTGCAAATTGTGGCGGTGATCGCGTTTGCCGCTTGGTATACCCTTAGCGCAAGACGCGAGTTCGTTTCGAGCTTTTGCACAACCTGTGTCCAGTTCAAACCTTGTAAAAGTCCAGGGTCGTACAAAGAGCTTGCTATCACGTATCTACCACCCAAGTCTATAAATGGTATCCCGCCACCAGTCAAAGAGTTCCACAAAGCGCTGTAGTTTGGAGGCACGCTTTGAAGTGGTTGGTAGCCGCCTGCCGCAGGAGTTCTGCTAAACGCTTCAAACGGTTGAAACACGATGTACTCACTCGTGTAACTCGAATTCACAAAGGTGAAGGTGGGCGTGTTCGGGTAATAGTCAGTTGAAGAGGAAAGCATGTACTCAAGCCCTGAGAAGTTTCCAAACCTAAGAAGCGCGAGCACAAGCGGCCACCTTACCGCTGCGCAATACGGGCAGTACTCACCGCCGATATAAACGATGATGGGTTTTCCGTTGTCTAACCATGTGGAGTTACCGTAAGGCGTTATCTCCTTTTGAACAAGCGTTGTGTTCACATACCCATAGCCTTGTGTGGACAGCGATACGAGGCTACTATACAAAGGAGGTGAAATCTTTTCACCGATATACGAGGTTAGTGGCGGACTTGGAGGGTGGCTCAAAGCGTTCACGTATCCGTAATAAGCAAGAAGCGCGATCACAACGATTACCGCACCGCCGACCGAAAGGTACATCGTCCTTCTTTGTCTGGCCTTACGCGTCTGTTTTTCCATTTTCTTTTTGAGCTTTTTTCCTGGCATCGTTTTAGTTAATTTTGGGTGAACTAAAAGGTTAGCTCAAAAGTTTTAGGAAAGTGTGTGTTTAGATCTTAACATGTCGCTATTTCACGAAAGTTTTGAAATAAAGGGTGAAAATTTGTTCTTCGATGGCTTTAACCTTTACGAACTTGCGCAAAAACACGGAACACCACTTCTTGTCACTTCCGAAAAAAGATTAAGGAATAACTATCGAACGCTTTTCAATGCGTTTACACGACACTACAGAAACATTCAAATAAACTACGCACTAAAGGCGAATGCAAATCCCGCGATCGTTTGCGCTCTGGCGCAAGAGGGTTGTGGCGCCGACGTGTCTTCTCCCTTTGAACTTGCACTTGCGCGCTTTTGTGGCGTTCCAGTACAAAAAACGATCTTTTCGCCAAATTACGCAAGTTTAGAAGAGCTCATGTTTGGCGTTGAAAGCGGTGCGATTTTGAACTTTGATGATATAGAACAGTTTCGGCTTATACCAAAGTCGCCAGAAGTAGTGAGTTTCAGGGTAAACCCCGGTTTTGGAAAGGGAGAGTTTCAGGGCGTGGTCACAGCCGGTCCTGAAGCGAAATTCGGCGTTCCAGCCGATCGTGTGATAGCAGGTTATGAGCTTGCCTTAAAAAGGAACGTAAAGAGGTTTGGAATACATGCGATGGTTGGCTCAAATGTGCTAGATCCATCTCACTTCGAGCGTGTTACTCGAGCAGTGGTTGAATGCGCTTTGGAGGTCAAAAGAAAGTTAAGCGTAAATTTTGAGTTTGTGGATATAGGAGGTGGTTTCGGTGTTCCTTATAAACCCACTGAAGAACGCTTGAACGTAGAAGAGGTTGCTCGTAGGGTGACCAAAATCGTGCGTGAATCTGGTTTAGGAAATTCTACGCTTATACTCGAGCCTGGAAGGTACCTAGTTGCCGACACAACGATCCTCCTTACAAAAGTGAATCATGTAAAAAACTATACCAAAACTTTTGTTGGTGTAGATTGTGGAATGAACGTTTTGATAAGACCAGCGCTTTACGGCGCGTACCACCATATCGTGGTGGTTAACAAAATGGATCAACCAGTAAGAGTCAAAGCGAACGTCGTCGGACAGATTTGCGAAAACACTGATGTGTTAGGAACAGATGTTCAGCTACCAGAAGTAAACCGAGGCGACGTTCTTGCAATTTTGAATGCTGGCGCGTACGTTTACGCGATGAGTAGCCAGTACAACCTGCGACCACGACCTAAAGAGCTTCTTATTGATAGGGAAGGAAGGGTTCACGTAATAAGGCAGGCTGAGGAGTGGTGCGACATGGTGCGTCACACAAACGTTCCCCCACACCTTTTACCTTAAAAGAGGCATTTCGATGAACGAATCGGTTTTGGGTCTTCTTTACTTGGGTGTTCTTTTGCTTGTTGTAAAGCTCTTTGAAGACGTTTTTGAAAGAATAAGAATGCCCCCTCTTGTTGGTGCAATAATAGGAGGAATCATTTTGGGCAAATCCGTGCTAAATTTCGTCCAAGCGAACACAGTGGCTCTTTTCGTTGAGCTGGGTGTTATCATGATGCTCTTTCTTGCTGGCGCTGAAGAGTTTGATATTGAAGCGATTGCAGATCTAAGGAGAAACAAGCGCTTACTTTTGGCAACTTTTTTGAACTGGGGATTTGGAACGCTTTTGATGCTTTTTGTGTTTTCATTTTTCATTCCGATCAGTCTTCCGAGTCTTCTGCTTTTTTGCTCAATTCTTTCAATGAGCAGCGTTGCACCACTCGCAAGAGTGCTCAAGGATCTTGGCATCACCAAAAGCTACTTTGTAATTAATATATTTGCGTACGCGCTTTTGGTTGAGGTTGCGGGTTTGATTGGCTCTGCGGTTTTTCTTCAGCTTGCGATCGGCGGCTCTTTCGGCGCGTTAAAAGTTATAAACGCGGTTTTTCCGATAACGCTTTTTCTTATTGCGCTGTACTCGGTTCGCAAGGAATTGCCTAAGGTGATTATCGCTGTAGAAAAGTTCATAAAAAGTAGAGAAGTAGTGCTTGCGATAATTGTCTCCTTTATTCTTATACTTGGTTACTTGGGTGACAGCGTGGGTTTTAATGCGGGCGTTGTTGCACTCTTTTTGGGATACTTTTTCTCCCGTTATCTAGAAAGAAGACCCCACATCCTCGAACGGCTTAGAGGTCTTACTTATGGATTTTTTGAGCCAATGTTCTTTGGAGGTTTGGGTCTTTCGGTGAATCTGGTTTCTGTGAGAAGCGCTCCGCTTTTAGCGGTTGTGATCGTTTTGACCGTCATCGTCGTGAAAATTTCTTTGGGATATATCGGCGGGGCTGTGTTACGCTCCGAAAAACCGTTTTACCAAGCTGTAGGCTCCTCTCTTAAAGGTGGCGTTGACGGTGCGCTACTTTTGAGCGCGCTTTTACTTGGAGTAATTTCAAGTAAACTTTACACGATGGCGCTTATCACTATTCTAATTCTCACTACCACTTTCGCGCCTACACTTAAAGGTCTTAAAAAAATCACAAAAGAAAAAAGGGAATCGATCAAAGACGTTCATGTTTTACGCTCCTACATAGCTTGGTACACCCAAGACACACCAGCTGGTGAAGTTGCAAAGATGTTACCACACATAATAGTGAACGAAAAAGAAAAGCTCAAACCAGTCGTTGAAAAAATGGCTCAGCTTGGGATACTTGGCGCTATCGTCACAAACGATGTCGGAGAAGCAGTAGGAACGCTTGTTTTAAAGGACGTGCTTAGCTTGAGTGACCGTGAAGAGCTACAGGTTGGTCAAGCGATGAGAAAACAGGTGGTTAGCGTAGACTTTGGCACGCCCGCTTCCGAACTTATCGACTTGTTTCACAAAACGCAAATACCGATAATAGCCGTGCTTGACGAAAAAGGAAGGGTGGTGTCAACTGTTTCTGAAAGAGAGCTCCTGATTTACCTAACCAAAGGTTCTCTTAATGTAGAGACGTAAGGGTTGTTCGCAACGAAAAACCTCCACTCTCTATCCTTTGCGTCTTTAATTCCTATTCTTGTTGAAGTGGCGATCTTTTCACTAGGGCGTAACTTGCCTTTTGCTATAAACAAATCAGCTCGCTTGGTCAAATCTATGCCATTAAACCTCAAATCTATGGCAAAAGCCTTCGTCAGTTTTCCTGGGCCGTTTGTCAGATTTAAGGGATCGCTCAATCCACGATTTTTTATCATCGTGCTCAAACCCTGTAACGGCTCAAGAGCTCTTATTAGCACCGCTCCCGCTTCTTCGTAAAAAGAGCGCGCGACGACGTTAAGGCAGTAGTGATTTCCATAGGTGAAGTAAACGTAGGCTCGTCCGACCTCGCCGAACATTACGCTCGCTCTTCCCTTGTTACCTCGGTAGGCGTGGCTTGCTGGGTCATCCCTTCCACCGTACGCCTCTGTTTCTACAATTCTGCCAACCAACACTTCGTTGTTTACTTTTCTCACGAGTAGCGCGCCAAGCAGGTCTCTTGCAACTTCGGTTGGATGCCTTTCATAAAACGCTTTGTGAATTGGTGTGTACAATTTTCACACCTCAGAGTGCGCACTCATACACAGTGAACTCGGTATCCAACTTCGTGAGTGGTAAAATCATATTGCTTGGAACAACGAATCGGACTTTTGCGAACAACCTCATGTGTAAATAAGACAAAACGTCATCAGGAAAAGTGCTTGAAGGTTCCAAATAACCAATCACAGCTTCTGTTTTTTGATTTGTGGCAACCAAAACTGTGGTGCCACTGACCTTAACAAGCGAACCTGTTTGAATAAACCTGTTTGCTTTTTCTTTGGTGATGTCAGACCACCTGAAATCCCAAAAATACATTCCGCGATACGCGCCTTTTTTGCATTTTTCAACAAACTCATCGACTTCGATCCTTTGCACGTCAAACTCTCGATAATACCCCGTTTGAGCTTCGTACTGAGAAAAACTCAGTTTTTCATAAAACCCGCATTTTTTAACATGCTTGATTGAGGGCGTGTTGTCCACTGCGATCACAAGCCTTAAGCGTTTAATCCCAATCGATGAAGCGTATTCCTTAATCCTTTCAAGCACACGCGTTGCCACACCCATACCTCGGTACTCTTTTGCAACTCTTGCGCCTTCAACCCAACCCAAACCTTCTTCAAGCTCAACAAAATGGGACATAGCGATTATTCTTCCTGAAAGCTCGGCAACAAAGACCTTTCCGTGTTTTAGCCAATCGTCTAGCACTGTTGGTATATAGTCACCCCAGTCCCACGTGTTTTTCACGATATTCAAGATTTGCTCTTTGTCTTCTTGTGTTGCGAATCTGATGGAAAGCCCCTCTAACATCGAGAAAGAATGCTTAACCGATTTTATAAACTTTCCAATCCTCTTTCAGTCGCATTTGCTATTAGTGATTAATGAAAAGTTCGTGTTACTGCTTATGTAAGTTGTGGTAATAGTACAAGTTTAAAAATGAAAACTTTTTAACTATATAAGATTTTTAAAAGAATAAATCCAAGTGGATTATGTGAAACCGAAGGTTGTATCGCATCGAACTGGTGTTACAAACAAGTTTACACACAACTTCAGATTTCAACTTTAAGTGGCTTTTGAAACTTCAGTAAGTTTTTACGCGCAAATTTTGTACGTGTATTTGTAATTCAATTAACAAAGTTTGGTGGTTCATAAAGAACGTTTATACAGTATGTGATTCTTGTAGATAACTAAAATTGCAATTTGAGTAATATATATAAATCTTAAAAGCAAAATTTTTATGCTAAAAATTATGTTAATCTTTTTGCTTATGTTGTCGGCTTTCATCTCTTTCGCACATGCTTCCCAGCAACCTGTTAAAGTACTTGAAAAGGGACATTTGCTTATTCACGGAAAAGTTTTAAATGTCTTAGCGGTCATGGCACCACCATCTATCCCGCAAGACGCGGCAAATGTTTCTTATGTTTATCCTACTGTCGCTTCAGATTGGCAATATGGTCCACAATGGGGTACAGCTTCAGATCTGGGCGGCCAAATCAATATTACTTATTTTCAGGGCGGGAGTGGCGATGGCGGCTTTAGTTATTGGATTGGGTTGACAGACAATGTAGGTAACTTTTATCAGGCGGGAATATCATTTTGGCCTTCATCATCGTGCTCTGTAAGTTACACTGGATGGGCTGTTGACAACGTTGGTCACACTTCTAGCAACCCAAATTATAACTTAACAATCTATTGTCCAGGTAATGGTCACTACGATCAATTCAATTACCATAACATCTTGTACACGCTACAATGGACTTCTGTGATTATTTATCTCTATCAAGGGCAGTGGTATGTTTGGTGGAATTTTGGAAACGGCACTAGCATAATTGACGCCTTTCCGAGCACACCAGACGGTGCGACTGGAATACAAGCTGGCTCATTAGGCGCAATATTTGAAGGCGGTGATTCGTTTTCTTACACTTCAGTAAATTCGGGAGCTTATGCTACAGATTTGATGTATGTATGGAAAGTTGCACCGTCTGGGAACACTCTTTACATCTACTTGTGGTTCCCAAGCTCCTTCACCATGTTTGTGACAGGTGGAACAGACGCTCCACCTATAAACGCAAATTTTGGCTGGATCATCAATCCACCGTGCCCTGGTTTGTATTTGTCATATTTTAGTTCAGGCACTGGTAGTATACCAGCTAGCGGTTCGTCAATACCCATGTATACCATAGGCGAAAGCAAATGCAAAAGATCCGATATTTTGTAGTTGTTTTATTTATAGTGATCTTTGTTACGAGTGCTACGCTTTCCTATAAGCACTCAAGCTGTAGTGTTCGCTACCACTCTACTATACTTCCACAGTCAGTATGGCTAAAGAACACAACTTTTGAAATTGGTGGCTACAACATCACAATAGTGTACATCGAAGGCGGTAACCCCAGCATTTTTTCAAAAAACGGTTCATCTGTAATGAACCTCAACCCACTTGATGATGTGATAATCACTGTGACTCATGGTAATAACGCACAAAGCGTGAGCTATGGTAATTACGCTAGCGAAGCACCACTCTTTAGTAATTCGTTCTTTCATAATGATGTAATTCTGAGTACCAATCAAAACAGCGTTAACGCAATTGCTTCGCACAACGTATTCCTTAACATCACGGTTGCCCAGACGTGTAAATGAGTCACCTTTAAAGGCAAGCTTCGCAAAAGCGGGAAAAGCCCACTTAGTAATTTGGAAGCCATAAACCCACGTTACAAAACGAAACGCTTTTCTATACTTGTACGAACTTCTTGTGATTAATGTTGATAAAAAAAGCGGTTATCACTGCAGCTGGCGAAGGTTCAAGAATGTTACCTCTTACGCGCGGAATCAGAAAGGAGATGTTGCCACTTTGCGCAAGAAGCTTTGAAAACGGCTTTACGCTAAAACCCGTTGTGCAGCTCATTCTGGAAGACCTTTACTATATAGGAATTAGAAACTTTTGTTTTGTTGTTCGCGCAGGAGAGCACATGATAAAGGACTATTTCACCTTGAAACCTTCTTACATGTCCTATCTCAAAAAGAAGGGAAGATTGTCTCAAGACGTGGAAAGGCTTTACGAAATTCTTTCGGATGTAAACATTCAGTACGTTTACCAAAAAACGCCAAGGGGTTTTGGCGACGCTGTTTTTAAAGCTAGAAGCTTTGTTCGTGACGACGATTTTATAGTGCACGCGGGTGACGGTTACGTTCTCAACGGTCAAGCGCTTTTTAAAAAGCTAATCGATTTACACGAAAGGCTTTCGGCTTCTGCGACGCTCATCGTAAGAAGAGTCGCAGACCCAAAAAGATACGGTGTGATTGCAGGAAAAAGCGAAATGTATGAAAGTGAGCGTTTGATAAGGGTGGAGCGATTGATCGAAAAACCGCCAAACCCTCCGTCCAATCTCGCGATCGTTGCGGTTTACGCTTTTAAGCCTGAGCTCATGGAACACCTTTCTCGACTAAAGCCTGGTGCAACAGGTGAAATTGAACTAACAGATGGGCTTATGAAACTAATAGAAGCGGGTGGAAAAGTTTACGCGCTTGAGTTGGACGACATAAACAGCTCTTGGTTGAGCGTCGGCACACCGCAAAGCTATCTCAAAGCTCTTGAGACAACAAGGCTTAACGCACTGGGTTCCGCGCTCTACGCCAGTCAGTCCTTGGAAAGATGACGTCCTTTTTCGCTTCAAGCCTGTTTTTGTATCTTGAAAGGTCGCGTAGCATGTTGCGAAGTTCTTCTTCAAGCTCTCTTGTTCTTTTGAATCCCAAAGCCTTGAGCTTTTCGTGCTCTGGGTTATAGTAGTGGCTTTCTGCCTCAACACGCGGGTTTGGCACGTGAGCGATCGCTGGCTCAAACCCCATCTCCTTTCCAACTTTGTAAACCTTTTGCGCTAGCTCTAGCACCGAGTACGGTTCGTCAAACTGATTGAAAACTCTGTATTCTCCTTTGTCTGGCGGATTTTCTATAATTAGTCTTAAACACTGAACGCTGTCTGTGAGGCTAATAAATCCTCTGGTTTGACCGCCTTTTCCGTAAACCGTCATAGGAAGTCCTAACACTGTTTGCACGCAGAACCTGTTTAAAGCCGTGCCCCAAACTTCATCGAAATCAAATCTTGTGTGAAGTCTTTCGTCCACGATTTCGTTTGTTCGTGTTCCGTACACCACACCCTGCATCACGTCGGATATTTTAAGTCCCCAAATTTTGTTCGCAAACATCATGTTGCCGCTATCGTGAACTTTGCTCCAGTGGTACCAGCTACTCGCCATTCTTGGAAAAGGTAGATAATCCTTTCTCCCATGGTATTCCACTTCAAAGAATCCTTCTGGAATGTCTATATTTGGTGTTCCGTACTCGCCCATCGTTCCCATTTTTACTAAGTGAGTGTGCGGAGAAACTTCTTTCATCGCGTAAACGATGTTCAAAGAGCTTACGATGTTTTGTGTCTGCGTTTCCACCGCGTGGTAAACGTCGATCATCGAATACGGAGCGGATCTTTGCTCAGCCAAGTGAACAAACGCATCGGGTTTGTACTTTTCAAAAAAACTTCTCACTACCGAGTAGTTCACCAAATCGCCTTCGACAAACTGTATGTCAACGCCCAAAACTTCTTTTGCAGCTTTTATTCTTTCCTGCATCGTGAGAATCGGCGTTGCCGACCATGAACCCACTTCTTCAACTCTTTTTCTTGTTATAAAGTTGTCTATTCCTACCACTTTGTGGCCCCTTACCGCAAGATGTAGCGCAAGCGCCCAACCAATGTATCCGTCAATTCCGCCTATTGCGACGATCATTATTCAAAGCGATAGATGAACACATTAATAACCTTAATGGTGATCCGTGGATGGTTTCAGTTTAAAACACTTTCACGCTTGTTACACTAACCAACTCCAGACACAAACATGCGCTTTTAAGTCACAAAATCTTCTGTTAACTACATCTTCGAGTGAAGTGAAAAATTGAACTTGTGTGTTTCACACTTAAATATTTGTCAAGAGACAAAGTGTTATGCAATTAGGTGTAAAGATAAACAGAAACGTAGAGTTGCTGAGTTACCCCTTTAAAGAGGTATTTCAGGGTTTTGAGAACGTTGACGCTGTTAGAAAAATTTTCGGGAATAAGACTGATGAAGTGTTATCCAAATTAAGAGTGGTGCTTTACCCGCGTAGAGGCTACCTCGCTGTGGATGACCAAACGGGTTACATTCTAGTGAGCCATCCTTACCTTAAAGAAGCGGATGAAAGATACTTGTACCTTGACGTGATTCACGAGCTAGTTCATGTAAAGCAGTTTTTCGAAGGAAAAGAGCTTTTTGATGAGCGTTATAGCTATGTTGACAGACCCACAGAGATAGAAGCTTACAAAGTCGCGGTCGAAGAAGGAAGGCGAATAGGAATGAGCGACGAAGAGCTTGCGGATTACTTAAGGGTCGAGTGGATCACAGACGAAGAGTTTGAAAGGCTTTTAAAAGCGGTTGGGGTAAAGCAAACAAAGTACAAAACAAAAAGGAAGAAAGGTGTTGGGTACCGCATGCTACAGCGCTAATTCAAAATACTCATAAGCCTCTTTGAATAGTATGAGCTATGCAAAAGAGTTTTGAGCTACACATAAAAAAGGTTGAAAGCTTGCTTCGAGGCGACAAAAAAAGCGCGCTAAACTCTTTGGTGGAGTATCTAAGAAGCAACTTTCGCGCTTACTCGTGGGTTGGCGTTTACCTTCTTGAGGGAGATACGCTTGTGTTAAACGCTTGGTCTGGAAAAAAGGCCACGGAGCACACAAAAATCCCGATAGGCATGGGACTTTGCGGGTTGGCCGCAAGAACCAAACAAACTGTGGTGGTTGGCGACGTGAGCAAGGATCCGCGCTACCTTTCGTGCTTTCCTGAAACCAAATCTGAAATCGTAGTTCCGATAATCGACTCAAACGGAAAAGTGTTAGGCGAAATAGACATAGACAGCGAAGAGCTCAACGCCTTTGATCAAAGTGACAAGCGCTTTCTAGAAAAGGTCGCAGAAAAGCTTGCGTCTTTTTTGAGTAGTTAGGTCGGTGCGTTTGCCTATTCTAAAGGCTTCGAAAGGTTTTAGAAGTTTTTTAGAAGAGCTATCCGAAAAGAAAGCGCTAAAAGTTGTGAAAAGAGAAGTTTCCGTTGAGTACGAAGCGGCTTCTATTTTGGGACGTGAGCCAAACAAGCCGATGCTTTTTGAAAAGCTAAAGAGTTTTTCTGCAAAAGTCGCTGGAAATGTTTACTCAACGCGTGAGCTCGTCGCTTCTTACTTCGGAATTGAGCAAAGCGCGCTATTGTGGGTGATGAGACAAGCGATAAACAATCCTGAGAAGACACAAGAACCATCGTCTCGAAAGAACGCGCCGTGCTACGAAGTTATCGAGCAAAATGTTGATTTGCCGAGCCAGCTACCAGCGCTCAGGCACACAAGAGGCGACGGCGGAAGATATGTAACCGCCTCGGTTTTCTGCGTTGAAGACCCGGAGTTTGGAGTAAACCTGAGTTTTCACAGAATGATGCTTCTACCAGATAAGAGAAACAAGGTGGCAATCAGAGTGGTTCCACGAGACCTTTTTACATACTTAAAAAGAGCAAAGGGAGAGCTAGAAGCTGCGGTTACGATAGGAAATGGGCTGGGTTACCTACTTGCTGCGGCGACTACTGTCGAGCGCGGTTATGATGAACTAGGAATCGCAAACGCGCTTGAACCACAAAATCTCGTTTATTCTCACAACGGTTTACCAATTCCCGCGGATAGCGAATACGTGCTAGAAGGAAGAATTTACGAAACACCCGCCGAAAAGGAAGGCCCGTTTTTCGACCTTACTTTAACGCTGGATGCTGTGAGAGAGCAACCGGTGTTTGAGGTGAAAATTGTTTCGCACAGGCTTAATCCGTGCTACCATGCTCTTTTACCAGGTTACGGTGAGCATCGCGTGCTAATGGGTTTGCCTCGCGAGCCCACGATCTTTAACGAAGTGTCAAAGGTTGTGGAATGCCTCGATGTATATCTTACGCCTGGAGGTGGCTCATGGTTACACGGGGTAGTAAAAATAAGAAAAAAACAAGCTGACGATGGGATTAAGGCGATACACGCAGCTTTTAGAGGCCACCCCTCTTTAAAACATGTGGTCATAGTGGACGAGGACATTGACATCAGAAACTTGGAAGAAGTTGAATGGGCGATTGCAACGCGCTTTCAAGCCGACAAAAACTTGGTTATACTCAAAGACGCAATAGGCTCAAGCCTTGACCCGTCTGCGGATAGAATCAATCGAAAAACCGCAAAAATGGGCATTGACGCGACGATACCCTTTGACCGAAAGAAAGAGGAGTTCAAACGCTGGGGTTTTGAGCCAGTTAAGGAGGAAGAGTGTTGACCTTTACAGTGCTATTTGACATGGACGGAACGCTTGTCACAAGCGTTTACCCCTTTGAAGACGCGATGGCTGAGACGCTTAGTTTTTTAAAAAGCGAAGGTGTGGAAGTTCCTATAGAAAACACAGGCTCAATCGCGTTTGTGCTTGAACACTTAAGAAAGGAATGCGCAGAACGCTACACAAAACTAAGAAGTGTGATTCATTCAATTCTTGAAAAATACGATGAACAAGCCAACGCCTCTTCGGAAATTAGAGATGGAGCTTTGGAAGCGCTTAGCGTGCTAAAGAGCTTTGGGTGCAAGCTAGGGGTTGTGTCAAACTCCTGCCGTCGGGTGGTGCTCAAAACGCTTTCAAAGCACTCTTTGTTAGGTTTCTTTGACGTAGTAGTGACAAGAGAAGAGTGCGAAAGACTAAAACCATTTCCCGACCCAGTTCTCAGCGCGTGTCAAAGGCTCAACGTGAAACCATCGCGCGCGATTTTCGTGGGCGATAGTTGGGTGGATGTAGTAGCAGGAAACAGCGCGCGTGTAAAAACAGTTTATCTAGAGGTAAGACCACTAAAAAGCGGAAAACCTTGGGCAAAAATCAGCAGTTTGAGCGAGCTTCCGCTTGTTCTTAACCTGGTGTCGTAAGCTCTGGCTCTGTCCCCAAGTACTCTTTAACGATTTTTAGCACAAGCTCTTCGTCGCTCAAAACGTATTTTAGTATGATCTCTTTAAGTGTATCTTTGTCAATACCAAATTTTTGTGATAGCTCTTCTAATCTATTATCAGAATTATTTCTCGGCTTAAGTAAAACGGCACTCATTTTGACCATGTTATATAACACACGCTTTCACTTAAGTTCTTTGTAACTTTGGTTTTTGGTAAGACGTGGACGTATAAGAAACGCAGTTTTTATGGTTGTGTGCTTTAAACAAAGCGGTTAATTTTGTGCATCGACCGCTATGCGACTTACCGTACACGTCAAAATTTTGGAATGCCTAATCTCCAGTTGCTTTTACACCCACAACTCGATATCTACACAAGTCTTCAAATTGTAAACATGCTTCGTTTGCTGAAAAATTCGTAAATAGTTCAAACATATTTATATGAGTAAAGTAGGAACTTCCACAAAGGTATTAGTGAAACCTTTTTGCCGTTTCTTAATTCTTCAACTCCCTCCCTGTCCCAAGTTATTATTTTAAGTCCAAACTCCTTAAATCTTTCAGAAAATTTCTCCAAAGCCTTTATCTCCCTTTCTCTCAACTCTTGGTCATAAGTAACTTGGATAGCTTCGTTCACAGCGCCACTCAATACGAAGTCTACTTCATAGTCTTTCTCTTTGTAATAGTAAATGTCGAACGGACGAAAATAATAGTGTTTTACCCTCAAAAGTTCTATCAGGGTGGCGTTTTCCATCATTCTTCCTAGCTCTTCTCTTCCTGTCAAATTGACGTAAATCGCAGGGTCTATAAGGTATACCTTTCTAGGCAACGAATATTTTTCCAGAGTTTTGCCAGTAAACTTCTTTAGTATTAAAAACAAAAATGAGTTGCCAAGACAATCCAAGTAGTTGTTTACGGTCTGATGGGAGAGAGAAGTGTTACCTAACCTCCTCGTGGAAATTTCTCTTCCAATGTTTTCAGCCAAAAAGTTGGCCAGTTCCCACATATTCTTTTTTGTTCTACACCTCAACACAACGTCTTTGGTTATAAATCTGTCAAATAGAAATTGACAGAAAAGCACAAAAGTGTCAAATGAAAATTGACAAAAATAATTTTCGTAAAAGAGCTAGGAATACAAATATCTGATAACGGCTACTGAGTGGTAGTCACACCTTACCCTTTCAAACAAGCGTTCAACTCACGGTTTAAGATGAATTCACAGAACGGGTAACAAAAACCGGTTAGTGTTAAACTCTTCCACAAAGCATTTAAGCGGGCTGTTGACAAGGAAGGGCGAGAACAGTTTTACTTAGATAACGCTTAGCGTCTTAGCTCAGAAAATGAAGAGTTGTAGAATCTGATTCTTCTTTTCCGAATTTTCCTTCTAAGACCTCTACTACGAAATATTTTTCAGAGCCAGTTTTATAGTCGAGCGAAGCTGATGAAAAAAGTCGAAAAGAGGCTGATTTTTCAAAGCCACGTGAGTGTTATCGCGGTTGACGTTGTAAGGTGAGGTGGCACTCCCAACTACGTTTGGGTTTCACTATACGTTTGCATGAGACAATCCATTTGGTTTGAGGTTTCACACAAATCACAAAAACTCAGATTCTTACGCATAAAGACGCATTGATCACCCCTGATCCCCACAGGCCGTGATTCTTCGCAAGCGGATGTTCGAACGGAATTCAAAAACCATGTTCACAAATCTTTGGGTTAAGAAGCTCAGTTGATTCTTCGGTTACCTCAAAAAAGTTCTAGTTGGAACTGCTCGTGTACTGCCACGTCTAAAGGGTGATTCGTATGAAGTTATCGGATACCATTTCTAAAAAATGTGCAACGCTCCGCTCTAAAGAGCGAATCCTCCTAAACTTTATAAAGTTCTTTACGATGCTTTAATGAATGCTTTGAGTATCGGGAAAATTTGTTACTTGTAATTACGAGCTACGTACTCTTGATAGCCTTCCCACTTTCTCCAAATGGCTCTGTAGGGCTCAAATCGTAAATTCGCTACTTAGTGCGCCAGTATATCTTTTGTATCCACTTTTAGTTTTTGTTTACTTTCTTGAAAGGCAGAAAAACAGCACAAGTGCTTTAAAGCTTTTAAAGTGGTTGTTTATACCGTAATTGCAATTATTACTTATCCTACACTTTTTGTAAAGCTAATCAAGATGCTAGCACCCACTATTCTCGCTTATGGTTATTCATCTTCTGCGTTACTAAGCTTAGCTCCAATTATAACTCTTACAGTTTTAACCGAATTGATAAGGAAAGTTTACAAATGATCAGAGGCTTCACGCTTCTTTCACGAACCTTACAGAGTTACACGTCCGCACGCGCACACGCGCTTTGCGAGTGTTTGTGTTTTTGGTATTCGCTTGAAGCTTTTGGAATTTCCACCTTCAAAGTTTCGGAATCCCAATAATTACTCATAGAGATGGCTTAAGTATCACCCCTGATACTAAGTATCAGGGGTGCTAAATGCTATTCTCTACAGAACCAAAGGATTCCATCAAAGATCTATTTGATAGGGAATCTGAGATAGAAAGATTGAAAAATAGTTTGAATGAAAGGATGATATTAATTCTAGGACTAAGAAGAACAGGCAAATCTAGCCTAGTGCTCTCCTTTCTCAACTCATTGAATATAGATTTTGTATTTATAAGTTTTCCAAAACCTCGCCCTTTTAGGGCGGGGATTCTAAAAGTATAATTACGAGTCTAAAAAATGCTTGGTGATGCGTGTAAGAGCTTACCGATTCCGAGCGTACTCATCAAAGACGACGGCGGGGGTGTTGAAAACCCAGCTCGAAGTAGCGTGTAAGCTTTACAACACGCTCCTACACGCAGAACAGGAAGAGTACGAAAGAAACAAGCGCACGATGAGTGAAAACGAGCTTCGACAGCTCGCTTTAGACCTCCGAAAGAAGAACCCAGAGTTTCAAGCGCTGCACTCCCAGGTGGCGCAGCAGGTTGCTGAGAGGTTCTACCAAGCACGGGAGAGGTTCCTCGAAGGTTTGGCTAACAAGCCCAAGAATAAGAAGCCGCACAAATTTCTCTCCCTAGTGTACCCTCAATCTGGTTGGAAGCTTTCTAACACGAGGGATGTCGGACAAGGCAAAAGCAAAAAGAGAAAAGCTCGTCTCTACCTTAGCAAAATCGGCTTCTTTACTTTAATCCTTCACAGGGAGTTCCCAGAAAGCCAAGTGTCTCAGGTGTGCGTGAAGCTTGAGCCCTCTGGCAGAATCCATGTAATCTTCTTGGTAGAAGAACCCGAAACCCAAGTGCAGGCTTCGAAGGAGCCCGTGAAGGCTGTGGGCGTCGACCTGGGGATAGCGAGGCTTGCAACACTCTCAGACGGCCGCTTTCTCGATAACCCTAGGCCGCTTGAGCGCGCTTTGGATAGGATTAGAGTGCTTCAGAGAGCTCTCTCAAGAAAAAAAGTTTCTCTCAAAAAACTGGCTTAAGGCAAAGAGGAAACTTGCGAAGGAACACGAACATGTTAAGGATTTCAGGCGCGATTTGTTCTTTAAGCTCGGGGCTCTCCTCGCACAGGAGTACGACGTTTTGGTGCTGGAGGACTTAAACGTCCAAGACTTGATCCAGAAGGGTGAAAATAAAAAGAGGAGACTTCGTCTTTACGACTCCTCGTTCTCAGAGCTAAGAGCTGTGCTTGAGTGGCAGTTTGTGAAAAGAGGAAAACTGGTTTTACCTGTCCCCTCTTACAACACTTCACGTGAGTGTTTCCTGTGCGGGGAAATCAACAAGGGTTTAACACTGAAAGACCGAGTGTTTCACTGCCCCCGCTGTGGTTTCGCCTTGGACCGCGATTTGAACGCTTGCCTGGTTCTTTTGAGAAGAGCAGAGTGGGTGCCACCCGGTGTGCCTGCAAAGCTCCGCCCACTACCTCCCCTACCCTCCCTGGGGTTGGTGAGGAGGGGGAGGCAAGGGTGGCTGTGATTCAGGAAGCTCCCGCCTTCAGGCGGGGGTAGCTCACCTGGATAAAGGAAGCGACGCGTTAGAGGAGGTCAAATCTCTTGGAGCTAGGATGGTTAAGAAGGAGTTGGATGAAGCCTTCTCTAGAAGTGCTTATTATATTCACATCATGAAGGCCGTAGCTACCTTGGGAAGGGCTAGATGGAAGAACGTTGTCAATTACGTAATAACTCAAGTCGGAAAGAAGCTCACGAACGCTACTATATCAAGGGATTTAAAGAATCTGGTTAAGATGGGTTTTATTGAAAAAGAAGGGAACGAATACAAGATCGCCGACCCCCTAGTGAGATACGCCATACTAAAGAGTATTAGTAATAGAGACTCGAATAAAATCGGAAAAACGCGGTGATGAGTTTAAAGAGTAGGCAGAAGATGAAAGCTCCTAAAACTTCAACTTCAGGACATTGTAGCAATTTACTATGGTTCTATACGATTGGGTAAAGTCCTTGTTTGATAAAAGCGTTCAACCCGTCCCAAAACCTATGAAAAAATCCAGTGGACATCAAACCATTAAACAATTTAGCTATATAAAAAAGCCAAAGGATTGACTAAAATTTCTCCTGATCTCGAAGCCTCTACAGAATTTTCACAACCACAGAGCGCGGACACACCTGTGAACACCCCTAACCCCTTCGGAGTGGCTCACATCGTGAATTTGAAAGCTATACAACTACAAATAATAGCGGAGTAGTAAAGTGAACGTGTGCCAAAGTTTCATCGTTACGTGAGTAATTCCGACAGCTTGTGTAATGCTCAGCTACACGTAAACGGGCAAACGCAATGCTATTTGAGTAGCCTATTTATTTCAGAGTAAAAATACCAAATTGTGTCTTACAACGCGGAGCTTTTGTGGGAGCCTAGTGCTGAGCTTGTGGAATCTTCGA
>Ga0081474_122035_pt1 | contig 112514 bp, 109 predicted proteins | sample OneHunmetagenome_2_FD_70978 | JGI IMG/M metagenome (GOLD analysis project Ga0081474, IMG submission 70978) | Ferrous microbial mat communities from One Hundred Spring Plain, Yellowstone National Park, USA v2 (version 2) | ecosystem: Environmental > Aquatic > Non-marine Saline and Alkaline >... | reverse complement strand
ACATGCGTAATAGGGATAGCCAATACTCCCTGGTATTTCTGCTAAAGACTTCTTGCAATATAGATATTAATTGGTCTCTGTTTTTGACTCTATTCTCATTAGATTTAAATCTTGGGTCATTAATTAATGAATCAAGTCCTGTCACTTTGCACAACGTCTCCCATTGCTTATCATTACCTATCGCGACAGCGAACCATTTGCCTTGAGAGTCCTTAAATGCCTGATAAGGCGCGATGTTAGTATGAGCTGAACCAAGCCTTTTCGGTTTCTCCTTGGCTATTAAATACATCAGATGTAAAATCGACATTGAAAACAGCGCACTATCATATAAATATACTTCCGTGTAAAAAGGTCTTATATTTGAGTATAAGCCTGATACAGCGTATAACGCAGCGAAGAGACCCGTTATGATATCAAAAACTGGGAAAGGAACTTTTATTGGAGGATCACTTTCGATACCGGTTGTAAGCATAAGGCCGCTCATAGCCTGTACTATTAAATCATAAGCGGGTTTGTCTCTATATTGGCTGTTTGGTCTGAAGCCCTTTATGCTTACATATATTAAATTTTTATTTATTTTAAACAAGGTGTCTGGGTCTACACCTAGTTTCTCTCTAACCCCCGGCCTATAATTCTCTATAACAACATTGCTTTCCTTGACTAAATTATAAAGGATTTCTCTGTCCTCATTGTTTTTTAAATCTAAAATTACACTCTTTTTTCCTCTATTAAGCGAAGCAAAGTACGTACTAAGTCCATTTGCTATCGGAGCGAACTTTCTAGCTTCATCACCTTCCGGAGGTTCGACTTTTATCACTTCGGCACCCAAATCGGCCATAATCAGTGTTGAGAAAGGGCCAGCTGCGGTATGAGTTAAATCAAGCACTCTTACGCCCCTTAAAGGTAAATAATCGTTATCCATGAATACGATCGCCCATAACAAATAGCTAAGAGATCCTTAAATTTTTTATTATTTTTTTGTGATTCTAAAATTAAGTTCTTAAAGGTATAAGCCCTTTTCAACTTTCCTTAAATTAAGGCTCCTTAAATTAAGGCAAAGAGTTAAAATTTGTCATGCGCTAGCTCTGAGAGGGCTCAGTTGCTTGCGCGTCGCCGCTGTTGACGTGGGCGGCACGTTCACTGACGTAGTCTACCTCGAAGAGTCTGGGAGGCTGAGGCTCTCAAAGGTCCCAACGACACCCAGGGAGCCGGAGAGGGGGGTCATAGATGGCCTTAAGGCGGTCTCGCCTGAGGCCCCCTTCGAGGTACTCCACGCCACCACCATAGCCACCAACTCGCTCCTGGGCCAGGTTGGCCTCGAGCTGCCCAGGACGGCCCTGGTCACCACGAGGGGCTTCAGGGACGTAATTGAGATAGGGAGGCAGAACAGGCCGCAGCTCTACAACCTCTTCTTCAGCAGGCCAAGGCAGCTGGTGCCCAGGGAGCTCAGGTACGAGGTAAGCGAGAGGACCCTGGCCGACGGCACTGTTGAGAGGCCCGTGGACGAGGGTGAGCTGGAGAGGATCGCTGAAGACATGGTGGGGAGGGGCGTCGTCTCGGCAGCCATCTCTTTCCTGAACTCATACCGCAACCCCTCAAACGAGCTGAAGGCCAAGGAGTTCCTCTCGCGGAGGCTCAGGTACGTGACGGCCTCCTCTGAGGTCGCCCCTGAGCCGAGGGAGTACGAGAGGACCTCAACGGCCGTGGTCAACGCTGTCCTCAGGCCAATAGTCTCAAGGTACCTCGAGGGCCTCTGGGGATCCCTTTCGGGCCTGGGGGCTTCGTCGCTGAGCGTCATGTCCAGCGCCGGGGGCCTCGTTGACGTTGAGGAGGCCTCCCTCAGGCCGGTTCAGCTCATAGACTCAGGCCCCGCCGCGGGGGCCATAGCGGCCGCCGCCCTGTCAAGGGAGCTCGGGGTCAGCATGGCCATAGGCTTCGACATGGGAGGCACGACGGCTAAGGCCAGCTCAATAGTCAACGGCGATGTCGAGGTGACGACGGAGTACGAGGTAGGGGGAGAGGTGCACCACGGCAGGGTCGTGAGGGGCTCAGGCTACCCGGTGAAGTTTCCGTTCGTCGACCTGGCGGAGGTCTCGGCGGGGGGCGGCACGATAATATGGAGGGACGAGGCAGGGGCCCTGAGGGTAGGGCCCCTCAGCGCTGGCGCCGACCCTGGGCCGGCCTCATATGGCATGGGGGGTGACAGGGCGACGCTCACTGACGCGAACCTGGCCCTGGGCAGGCTGCCGACGGAACTGGCAGGGGGCCTCATAAGGCTCAGGCCCGAGCTGGCGCTTAAGGCCCTCTCAAGGCTGGGCGACCCAGAGGCCATGGCCTCCCAGGCCGTTGAGCTCGCAAACCTCGAGATGGCCAGGGCCATAAGGCTTGTAACCGTCGAGAGGGGCCTCGACCCCTCGGAGTTCTCGATAATCGCCTTCGGAGGCGCAGGCCCTCAGTACGCCGCTGAGCTCGCTGAGGAGGTTGGCTCAAGGAGGGTCATAGTTCCCCCTGAGCCAGGGCTCTTCAGCGCCCTTGGCCTGCTGATGGCCGACCTGAAGTACGAGGCCAGGAGGCCGTTCCCAGGAGACCTTGAGGGGGCGTTCGCCGAGCTTGAGGGCAACCTAATGAAAAGGCTAGGCCGCGTGGACTACTTCCTCAGGCTCCTCGACGTGAGGTACCAGGGGCAGGGCTGGGAGCTCACAATAAGGGCGCCCCAGGACCTCAGCCCTGGGTCTGTCAGGGAGGCCTTCGAGAGGGCCCACAGGGAGGCCTACGGCTTCACCCTTGACAGGCCCGTGGAGGTCGTGGCCGCAAGGGTGTTTGCCGTGATAAGGAGGGCCAGGGTCAGCCTCGGGGAAGCTAAGGAGGGGGGCGAGGCGAGGCCGATAGCGTACAGGAGGGCCTACATATCGGGCTCCTGGGACGAGGTGCCCGTCTACAGGAGGGAGGAGCTGCCCAAGGGCTTCAGGGTCGAGGGGCCGGCCATCGTGGAGGAGTACAGCTCGACCATAGTTGTGCCCAGGGGGTGGAGGGGCGAGGTGGGCCCCATGAGGACCTTCGTGATGACGAGGTGAGCCCCATGGCCTCATGGGAGGTAGTCCACAGGGCCACGGCCTTCATAGCCGAGGAGATGGGGGTAGCCCTCAGGAGGTCAGCCCTCTCCCCCAACATAAGGGAGAGGGCCGACCACAGCTGCGCCGTGGTAGACCCAGAGGGCAACATAGTGGCCCAGGCGGAGCACATACCTGTCCACCTCGGCTCCCTGAGGGTTGGCGTCAAGAACCTCCTAAAGGTCATGGAGGAGGAGGGAATTGAGCTCGAGGAGGGGGACATGCTGTTCTCGAACGACCCCTACATAACTGGGACCCACCTCAACGACGTAACCGTGATAGCGCCAGTTTACCTTAACGGCAGGCTAGTGGCGTATGTGGTCAACAAGGCGCACCACGTAGACGTCGGCGGCCCCGCCTTCGGCAGCATAAACCCCCAGGCCTCAACAATATACGAGGAAGGCCTCATCATACCCCCAACCAAGCTCGTCGAGGGAGGCACCATAAGGAAGGACGTCGTGAGGCTCTACCTAGCTAACGTGAAGGCCCCTGAGGCGGCGGAGGGCGACCTGAGCGCCCAGGTGGCGGCTAACCTAACTGGAGTCGCCAGGGTGAGGGAGCTCATAGGGAGGTACGGCCTTGACCAGGTTACCTCAGGCTGGAGGAGGTCCATTGAGTACGCCAGGGAGCTCGTCAGGAGAGAGCTTGAGGGCTGGCCCGGGGGGACCTTTGAGGCCTCTGACGTCCTTGAGGTGGGCCCCTCAGAGGGCGATGACGTAACGATACGCGCTAGGGTCACGATAGGCGAGGGGGTCAGGGTTGAGCTCAGCGCCCCGCCGCAGGTCCAGAGGCCCCTGAACGCCGTCTTCGGCGTGACCTACGCCGCCTCCTCCTTCGCCATTAGGTCGCTCATGAGGTCTGAGGTCCCGGTCAACGAGGGCCTCTACTCAATGATTAACGTCCTCGCCCCAGAGGGCTCGATGCTTAACGCCAGGCCGCCTGCCCCCGTCGCGGGAGGCAACCTCGAGACGAGCCAGAGGGTGGTCGATGTGGTCATGAGGGCGCTCTCAAGCGCTATGCCCGACAGGGTCCCAGCAGCCTCCTCTGGCACCATGATGAACGTGATGATAGGAGGGGTGGACCCAAGGACAGGCAGGACCTGGGCCTACTACGAGACAATCGGCGGAGGCTCGGGGGCAAGGCCTAACGGGGACGGCGTCTCGGCCGTCCACACGAACATGACGAACACCATGAACACGCCCATTGAGGTGGCGGAGGCCTCATACCCCATAGTGTTCACGTCGTACAGGATGAGGGAGGGAAGCGGGGGCAGGGGGAAGTACAGGGGAGGTGACGGCATAGTTAGGTCGTTCGGGGTGACGGCGCCTGCCAGGCTCTCGATAATGGCCAGCAGGTTCAGGCACAGGCCCTGGGGGATCGCCGGTGGCTCGCCTGGGGAGCCCGCCAGGGTGAAAGTTGTTAGGGCTGACGGCAGGGTCGAGGACGTGCCGCCCCTCGTAACCGTTGAGCTGAAGCCAGGGGATGAGGTCATTATCGAGACCCCAGGAGGGGGAGGCTATGGGCCTGAGGCCCAACGGCCTACTGGCTGAGCTCAGGCTGGTCCGCGGATAACCTCTCGTAAAGCTCGACGTCAGGAGGGTATACCATGATCTAGCCCTAGGCGGCTGGTCGCCTGGCGCTCGCAACGCTAATGCATAACACAAGCGAGATACTAATTAGAATGTTAAACTATTCTATAAAAAGAGAAATGAAGTGAAGGGCTCCTGGAGGCGCTACTTAAGCAGCGACATTATCCTGCTGCTGTAGGGGCTCTCCTGTATAGCCTTCGTCAGGACGCGCTGGTCCCTCTCCCTCAGGTCTGGCGGAAGCCTTGACTGCGCCTCAAGCCTCATCTGAATGACCTGCTTAGCTGTCGCGTCAGGCAGCCTGGCTATTATGCCGACGTTGGTCTTGCAGACCTCCTTGTACTGGTCGTCGTTCGCGGCGGCTGAGAGCTGCTTCAGGAACTCAACGAGCGTCGACACCACCTGCTCCCTGCTCATGGTCAGGAGCTGGCTGAAGACCTGGCTCATAAGCCTCTCCCGCTCCTCAGGGCTCATCCTCACGAGCTGCTTTACGTCTAGGGACATCTTGCGTCACAGTGAGGCAAGGGTGACACTTAAATAAAAGTATAAGTATAAGTAAGTATTTACTTAATGAACTTCAGGGGTCCAAAATCAAGGGCAGCCCCTTATGAAGGGCCATATATAACTTTGACGAGAGGCTTGACGCCAGGTCGCCCATAGACCTCAGCTCAGTGGCGGCCATGGCCGCTTCTCCAGGGCTGAGAAGGGCCAGGCAAAGCTCACCATACAGCTGACGCCAAGCATGAAGGCGTCAAGCTGTGTCAGCGACCTAGTCAGGGGTGGGCCCTGCGGGAGCTTCACTCACACCCTCCAAGTCAGGCGCAAAGGCTGACCACGCAAGCCTTGGGAGTCCTCTCAGACGTTTTTAAACGTTCTATAAACAACAGACGTAGCCGCTTTCTTCATGCTATATTAGAGAAACTCTGAACATGTTAACAAAAGTAAAAAGAGGACGCCTTAGCAAGGGAACGCCCGATTAGGTACTTCTTCGGCAGTCCCCTTATCTTCCTATTAGCCGGGGAGCCAGGCATTAAGCTTAAAAGGCCTTTCCTAATATCGTCGGATGGCCCGAGAGGTGTGAGGGCGGTGGGGTCGTTTAAGGTGGTGTGGCTTCGCCTGGAGGCCCTCGAGGGCCTCCATTGGTAGGTCCCTCCTCGCGGCCCTTGTGGTGGTTGTGGTAGCAGCCTCCCTTGCCGCTGGCGCGCTCCTGTACCACAGGTCGTTGACGCAGCACACGTCCACGACGCTTGCTCAGCTCTCCATGAGCCCGCCGGCGCCCAGTACGTACACGGCGATAGCCGGGCAGCCCCTGGAGCTGTCCGTGGGCTCATTTACAGCTTCCCCGGGCAGCTACGTGCTCTTTTACGTTGGCAACGGCTCTGTGGTTAACTCCACGAGCGGCTACGCGACAGTGGTCTACAGGTATCCTGGCAGGTACCTCGTCTACTACGCCATCTACTACAAGGGCAGGCTTGTCGGCAGCTCCGAGGAGAACCTTATACAGATAACTGTGGCGCCGCCCCAGCTCAACGAGAGCTTCGCCCAGCTCATAACCGTGCCTGTCGTGGCGCCCTCTACCTTCGTGGCTAACGTGGACCAGCCTGTCAGCCTCAGCGCGGGCTTCCTCCAGCCGCCGTCAGGGGCCAACATGACCATAGAGGAGTACGTGTGGGACCTCGGCAACGGCACAACGCTGACCATACCCTCGGTCAACGGCACAGGCTACGCCGAGCAGGTGGCCCTGACGGGCTCAGGCAACGTGAGCTACCTGGAGCCCAAGGTCAACCCCGTGACCGTCATGTACGCTAGGCCTGGCCTTTACACGATCTGCCTCACCATAGTCACTGAGAACATCAGCAGCGGCGCGACCTACAACTACACGTCCTGTTACACCATAGCCGTGAGCTCCCGGGCTGAGCCGTTCTCGCTGTTCAGCCCCCAGGCGTCGGTGCCTAACCCAGGCACAATAGTAGTGGCCGAGAACGTGCCTGGAGGGCCGTTCAGCTTCGACCCAGCGATAGCCTACGACACCACGAGCTTTGAGATCATAGATAACATCTTCGCCTCCCTCCTGCTCTACGATGGCCCCTACACGGACAAGTTCATACCCATGGCGGCCGAGTACCTGCCCACTGTGGGCAACTGGACCAACGTAACTGCAAGGTATGAGTACGGCGCAATATCGCCTAACTACACGATATACGTGTTCAAGATAAGGCCCGGCCTCAGGGCGGCAAACGGCGACCCGATAACGGCCTACGACGTGTGGTACAGCCTGGTGAGGGACCTGCTGCTCGCAGGGGGCGTGCCGTCGACGAGGGGCTGGATACTGGCCCAGTACCTCATACCAAACTACACGCCGTTCACGTTCATAGTTACGTCGCCCAACGACACCCAGGGGGCCGAGGAGATAGTGAACGCCATAACGTACAGCAACGCGACAAACACCGTGACGTTCCACCTAGTTAGGCCGGTGGCCCCTCAGGTGTTCTTCACGGCCCTCGCCGAGGCCTGGGGGCCGGGCATACTTGACGCAAAGTGGCTTGAGGAGGTCGGGGACGGCATAAACCTCACGGGCCTGTACGACCACAACTACACCCAGCTGGCCGAGGCCTTCTACCAGTACGAGCAGACGGCCAACGAGTGGGACTACAACGAGCAGGTCAGGTGGGACCCCATGGCGACGGGGCCCTACTACATAGCGGCCTACACTCCAGGCCAGAGCATAGTCCTCAAGCCGAACCCGTACTGGCCGACCAACATAACCTACGTGCCGAGGCCCAACGACACCATAGTCATATACTGGGTCAAGGACCCCGAGACGGCATATGAGATGTTCGCATCAGGGCAGGTCGACATGGTGGTTAACCTGCCTGACAGCTTCATACCTAAGGTGCTGCAGCTTGAAAGTGAGGGGGAGGCCGAGATTTATGAGTTCCCGAGCCTGCTGGAGGAGTTCTTTGGCTTCGACCTCCAGGTCAACGAGAACCTGCTGCACTCAATCAACCCGGCCTACAGCATACCAAGCTGGTACTTCGCCAACCCGCTCGTGAGGGAGGCCTTCGCCTACGCCTTCAACTACACGCAGTACATAAACGACATAGTTGGCAACGCCAAGTACCACTTCAACTTCGGCAGCCCGTACTGCGGGGCCATAATAAAGGGCCTGGACATATACATACCCCCGTCGGAGCTGACAGGCTGCCCGACCTTCAACCTGACGTACGCCAAGGAGCTCATGGAGGAGAGCGGCTTCTACAACATAAGCGTGTACTTCCCGATAGTGATCACGGCCGGCGACACCACTGACTTCACGGCTGCCGAGATGTGGGCCCAGGCGCTCCACGACATAGACCCAAACATAAACGCGGCGCCGCTCTACCTCCCGTGGACCCTCATGCTCTCATACTGGGTCCCCGACCTGAACCCCATGGCTATCTGGAACAGCGGCTACGTGGCCGACTACCCGCTGGCGTCAGACATGATGAACGCCCAGTACACTGGCATGGTCTGGGCTGACCCGGACGGCTGGAACGTCACCTACCTGGAGAACCTCAGCGCCTACTTCAACGCCTCAAAGATAAGCTGGCCAGGGCTAAACGCGAGCGTGGAACCCCAGATCGGCAAGATGCTGTGGCAGGAGGCCATGGAGTACCAGGAGCTGCAGGACCTGATAGCCGAGGCCGACAGCGTCGAGCTCACCAACGCCACGGCCTCTATACCCCTGTTCAGGCAGGCCGAGGACCTCGCGGTGCAGCTGTACTTCTACGTCTACACGATTCAGCCCAACAGCTACTGGGTGGTCAAGCCCTACATGGCTGGCTACATGGGGACAGTGGCGTGGGAGGAGAACCCAATGATAGCGGGAGGCAACGACAACATATTCTGGTGGTGGGTCAAGGCGTAGCCCTATCTAACCTTAAGGGCTATGGTGGCTGGGCCCGTGGCGCAGCTAGGGTCAGCGCGCCAGCCTCCGGAGCTGGTGGTCCCCGGTTCAAATCCCGGCCGCCGCACCTCCCGCGCATGGAGCTGCCAGGGTCAGCGATCTAAGGGCCTGCGCACGCAATCGCCTGGGGTCACTATGCTATCCCAGCCCGAAGGGGCTCCATGTCCTTCTACGCCATGATAGCAGCCGTGGTGGCGGGGCCCTACCCATAATTGGCCCTATAGAGGTGAGCGCCTTCATAAGCTACGTAGGGCCAGCGGCCATATGGCCTGTAATAATTGGCTACGCGCTCTTTGTGCTGATCCCGCTCCCCATGAACGGTAGCTGTAGTAGCTAGGAGCCCCTACAACTCGGCGCACTTACTCAACCTGGCAGGCAACAGCGGCGGGCTCAGGGGGCTCATGCTGGCAACCCCCGCGGCCCTCACATCAAGGGCAGCCCCTTATGAAGGGTCACATATAGCTTTGCCCTTGCATATGTTAAGCGAGTGACAAACGTTGAGGAAGGCGGAGCTGGAGCTGAGCTCGGAGCTCGTCAAGGGACTCGTAAGGCAGGGCGACGTGCCTACCTTCCCCTACTTCGCCGCGGGCGAGTGGAGCCTCGACGGCGAGAGGCTTAATGTCGTGTCCCCCATAGACCTCGGCGTAGTGGCGGCCACGGCCGCGCCCTCGGCTGAGAAGGGCCTAGAGGTCCTTGGAAGGGTCTACGCCGTCGGGAGGAGGAAGATAAGGGACATGCCAGGGGAGGAGAGGGTTGAGATCTTCGAGAGGGCGGCCGACGCCCTCGAGGAGGCCAGGGAGGACCTGGTCAACATACTCATAGTTAACGCCGGCAAGACAAGGAGGGCAGCCGAGAGTGAGGTCAACGCCAGCATCGAGAGGCTGAGGCTGGCGAAGCTCGACGTCAGGAGGGTATACGGTGACTTCGTCCCAGGCGACTGGTCGCCCGACACCCTCGAGACTGAGGCCATAGTCAAGAGGGAGCCGCTGGGCGTCGTTGCCGCCGTGCTGCCCTTCAACTACCCCCTCTTCGACGCGGTCAACAAGGTGGTCTACTCCGCGGTGGCGGGGAACGCCGTCATAGTCAAGCCCGCCAGCGCTGACCCCCTTCCCGCCCTCGCTCTAGCCAAGGCGCTAGTGGACTCCGGCTTCCCCCCTGAGGCCCTGGCAGTGCTCCCCATGAGGGGCAGGGACTTCGGCAAGGTGATAGCTGACAGGAGGGTCGCGGCGGTCTCCCTCACTGGGAGCACCGAGACGGGCCTTGAGGTAATGAGGGAGGCCGGCGTCAAGCAGTACGTTATGGAGCTAGGGGGCGGCGACCCAGCGATAGTACTGGGCGACGCTGACGTCAAGGAGACGGCGTCAAAGATTGTCGCAGGGATCACAAGCTACTCGGGCCAGAGGTGCGACTCCATAAAGTACGTGCTTGTAGAGCCCGAGGTCTACGAGGAGCTGAAGGAGGAGATTGTTGAGGGCCTGTCAAGGGTCAGGGTGGGCGACCCGAGGGAAGAGGGGACTGACATGGGGCCCCTCATAGACGTCAAGACCGCTGACGAGGTGATATACGCAGCCAAGGACGCGGTCTCCAAGGGCGGCAGGGTGCTCTACGGCGGGGAGAAGGTTGAGGAGCTAGGCCCTAACTACATAAGGCCGACGCTGATAGAGGTCGAGGCCTCGAGGCTCCCGGAGCTCTACATGTACAACAAGGAGGTGTTCGCCTCGATAGCCGCCATAGTTAAGGTCAGGGACCTCGACGAGGCCATAGCCCTCGCCAACGGGAGGAGGTACGGCCTCGACGCGGCGATATTCGGGAGGGACGTCGTCAAGGTGAGGAAGGCCGTGAGGCAGCTTGAGGTGGGGGCCGTCTACATTAACGACTACCCGAAGCACGGCATAGGCTATTACCCCTTTGGCGGCATGAAGGACTCAGGCATAGGGAGGGAGGGCATAGGGTACACCATAGACTTCGTCACGGCCTACAAGTCAATAATATACAACTACAAGGGCAAGGGCGTGTGGGACTACCTCTAAAAGGTTAGTTGACGGGCCGCGCGGCCTTAGCTAGCCCACAATTATGCTGGGCTGGAGGCCTTAGAGGGCCAGGTGAAAATGGCCCTGAGCGTTAGTGCCCGCTAAGCCCATGACGCAGCTAGGCGCTACAAAGGGACGAAAGGGGGCTGAAAAAAGGAAAAAGCCTGAGGGAGGCTAAGGAGCCCGTTAGAGCCATCCCCTGGCCTTCATGGCCCTGTAGACCCTCTCGAGGGCCAGTATGAAGGCCGCGTCCCTCATGGTGGCCGAGGGGTTGGTCGACTTGAGGGACTCGTACCTGTCTATGAGCCTCTTAACGTTCGAGGTCATTATTGCGTCAAGCCTCTTCAGGGTCTCCTCCTCGTCCCACCAGTACCACTGCAGGTTCTCGACCCACTCAAGGTACGACATAACGACGCCGCCGGCGTTGGCCGAGATGTCCGGCACCACTATGGAGCCCCTCCTGTAGAGCTCGGCCTCAGCCTCAGGCGTCGTCGGCCCGTTGGCGCCCTCCACTATGAGCTTAGCCCTGACCTTTGACACGTTGTCCTTAGTTATCACGTTCTCTATGGCTGACGGTATCAGGACCTCGGCGTCAACGAAGAGGGAGGCCATGGGGTCGTACATCTTCTCCCCCTTTGGGTAGTTTATCACCTTCCCCGTCTGGGCCTTGACCTTCATGGCCAGCTCCACGTCGATGCCGTTGGGGTCGTACACGGTGCCTGAGGTGTCGCTCACCGCGACTACCTTGGCTCCCTGCCTCTGGGCGAACAGGGCTGAGTACTGGCCCACGTTGCCGAAGCCGTGAACTGACACCCTGAGGCCCTGCAGGCCCCCCATGTACCTCTCGGCCGCCACCCTGGCGGCAACGACGACGCCGTAGCCTGTCGAGTACTCCCTCACCGGGTTGCCCCAGAGCTCCGGCGGCTTGGCCGTGAAGACCCCGGGCACGTTGTAGCCCCTGATCCTTGAGTACTCGTCGACCATCCAGGCCATTATCTCTGGCGTGGTGCCGACGTCCGGGGCAGGTATGTCAACCTGGTCCCCTATTAGGGGAGCTATGGCCCTGGCGTAGCCCCTGCTCAGCCTCTCCAGCTCCCCCTTGGAGAGCCTCTTGGGGTCCACCTTAACGGCCCCCTTGCCGCCGCCGTACGGCAGGTTGTTGAGGGCGTTCTTCAGCACCATGCCCAGGGCGAGGGCCTTGTCGGTATCCAGGTCGACCTCTGGGTGGAACCTTATGCCCCCCTTGTAGGGGCCCAGGGCGCTGCTGTACTGGACCCTGTAGCCCTCGAAGACCTCTAGCCTCCCGTCGTCCATCCTGACGGGTATGCTGACGGTCAGCACCCTCTCAGGCCTGCTCAGCACCTTGTAGAGCTCGTAGGGCAGGTTGTCCATCTTTATGGCCCTCTCGAGAACCTGTAACATCCACTCGAAGTAGCTGACTCTCTGGGCCAAAGGGGTCCCCTCAGTATACAGATATGTATTTCTGCTAATTAAAGTGTAACGTTTTATTAGGACCTTTAATGAGATTTGTTAAAGATTGAATAAAACATCAAAAGTGTGCTTAGGGAGGGCCTTAAATTATCATACTCGGTTAACCTGTGAAGCCAAAGGGCTTACTCAACGGGCAGGCCCCTCTCCTTCATGATCTTCAGGTCCTTGGTCTCATAGGCAGTGGCTGCCCCGAGGAGCCCAGGCTGCTGCCGAGGGGCTCCACAGGGGAGATAGTGGTCTCGGGCCCGCAGGTCATGATGGGCTACGTGGGAGGGGAGGAGAACCCGTTCTTTGAGGCCTGCGGCCTCAGGTGGCTGAGGACAGGCGACATCGGCTACGCTGATGAGGAGTGGTTCTTCTACATAGTTGACAGGAAGAAGGACGTGATAAAGTACAAGGGGCACAGCGTCTACCCGAGGATGATCGAGGAGGTCCTATACAGGCACCCCTGCGTCGCCGAGGCCGCCGTCATAGGGGTACCTGACGAGGTGGTAGGCTAGAACATCAAGGCTTTCATAGCCCTGAGGCCTGAGTGCAAGGGGAAGGTGAGGGAGGAGGACATTATTGAGTGGGCTAAGAAGGAGCTTGGGGGCCACGAGTACCCGAGGCTCGTCGAGTTCAGGGACGAGCTTCCAAAGAACCTAGCCGGGAAGATACTAAGGAGGGCGCTGAGGGAGGAGGAGCTCAGGAGGCTCAGGGAGCAGGTGAAAGGTCAGATGAAGAAAGAGGGCTAACCTGTAGTCGAGAGGCTGACCTCAAGGACGTCGCCCGGCCTGAGCGTTATCGCCTCGCTCAGCTTGACCCTGTCCCCCTCTACTGTCACATTGACCTCAGCTCCGTTGACCTTAACCCTGGCCAGGCAGCCCCTGGCGTCAACCCTTATCGAGGTCAGGGTGAGCGGGAGGCCGTCAACGTGCCTCACTGTTATGACTCCAGGGCAGGGGCCCGCGGACTCTACGGAGAGCAGCGAGCCGGAGACCAGCGCTGGCCCCCTGAAGGGGCTTCCGAGCCTTGGGGAAATCGTCAGCTCCTTAGCTACGCCGTCATACGTTACGCCCGCTATGGCGTTCGGTATGGTCAGCGCCGCGAGGGGCCTAGAGTAGTGGCCGTCGCACTCGAGGTGATTGAAGTAGAGGCCCCAGGAGGCGTACCTGCCATGGATCGACCTGAGCAGCTCAAGCCCCTCCTTCACGAGCCCCTCATATATCATCTGGGAGGCCACGCCGAACTCCACGCCAGTCCACGGCGTGTCGGCCTGCGAGCCCACCCTGTTGAGTATCCCCGTTCCGTTAGGCTCCTCTACGTCCCCTACCATGGAGGGCCTCGGGCTGCTGGGGTAGGTGCCGTTAAGCAGGCCCTCCCACCTCCTGAAGTTCCTGTTATAGACCTCCCTGAGGGCTGACCTGACCTTGTCCTGGTCGAGCCCGGGGCCGAGGCCAAGGAGCCTCAGGTACCACTCCCCGGTCAGCTGGGCCGAGAGCACGGCCCTGTCCCTCAGGCCGCTCACTGGGTCATACCAGTCGTCGAAGTAGCTGCCGTTCCACAGGATCTTAACCAGGCTATCGTAGGCCCTCTCCGAGTAGCCCCTGAGGGCCTCGGCCCCCTCAAGCCCCTCCCTCCTGGCTGCCTCCGCCATTGCCTTGAGCGACGCTGCCCAGAGGTCGCCGGTGAACGAGGCCACCCCGAGCAGGCTGAACGTGTCAAAGGTGTTGACGGAGTTCATGACGTACATGGGGCCTGAGAACAGGACCCTGGCCACGTTCCCGCCGTAGAGGCCGGGCAGGAGCCCCTTAGCTGAGGCCTCAGCGGCAACCCTTGACATGCCCTCGTAGTCGGACGGCATGTAGTGCTCTATCAGCCCTGTCCCAAGGCTGTCGTGCTGCCTCCTGGTGCCCTCAACCACCGTCATCAGGTCGCCCCATATTGACCTCAGGAACTCCCCGTCGCCCGTGGCGTAGTAGGCCAGCAGCGCCAGAAGGAGGAGCTCTGGCATTAGGTCGTTCCTGTCGTATGTGTCTATGAGGTCAAAGGATGCCCTGAAGGAGTGCGGCACCCTCCCTGTCGGGTCCTTCCCCGTCCTCTTAACGACCTCAGCTATGGCAGCTGAAAGCTTCTCCGGGTAGTTCTGTATTGACGGGTCCCTCCCCAGCATCTCCCTATAGAGGCTCATGTTCTCCGGGTAGGCCAGGGCGAACAGCTCATACCAGTAGTGCTTGTCGGGCCTGAGTATGTGCCTTGTCACGTCCTTGACCGCCGCCTTAACCAGCTCAGGGTACATGTTGACTACGCCTGTGAAGGCCCAGAGCATCACGTCAACAGTGTTGAGGCCGCAGCAGCCGGGCCCTCCCTCCCAGACCCCGAAGTGGCCTTCTCTGGTAAGCCAGGTCAGCTTCGGCAGGCTGGTGAGCTGAGCAGTCACGAGGTCAGCCACGTAGGAGGGATACGAGACATTGTACATCACGCTTGAGAACTTCTTGACCCTCTCCCTCAGCTCATCCCTGTTTGAGAGCGCGTAGTCGATGACCTGCTCAACCCCTGAGAAGAAGTTCTCATAGTAGTGGCCTACCCTCTGCCCCGCCGCGTCCACGTGGTTGGGGAAGTACCAGGCTATGACCCAGTCCACGTCTGTCGAGGACCCCGGCTTAAGCTCAAAGGGCCTCGAGGCGAGGGAGGCGAAGACGTCCTCAGAGGAAGAGGACGCTGAGGTAGCCCCTGAGACCGCGCCGTCGCCCCTGAAGTCCACGAGCAGGTTCCTCAGGGCCCTCACGAGCTGGGGCCTGTCAGAGGCGTTGACCTTTATCACAGCGCCTGTGGCCTCCCCTGCGAGGGCAACTGCAAGCGCGCCGTCCCTCATGGGGTGCCCCTCGCCAACCCCCTCGGCCCTCATAACCATGCCTGACCACCCCCTGGCCCTCACCACGTCGGTCCTCGCTGTGGCGCCTGCTGACCTCGCGGGGTTCCTTGCCACGGCCATAATTGAGGCCCTCACAGTCGAGCTCCCCCTGTTGACCATGTGGAACCTCATCAGGACGGCCGGGGTTGAGGAGGTCCTCAGGTCGCCCGGTAGCAGCGGCGAGATCAGCTCAGCCTCCACCTCAAGCCCTACCTCCTCAAGCAGGGCGTCCCTGTACCTCAGAGCGACAACGGGGTACCTGACCTCCATCTCTATGGCCTCAACGGGCTTGGCCCAAGGTATGTGGTAAGGCTCCATGACCACCCACGGGCCGCAGCCCCTGTAGGTGTAGTCCTCACATGTCGAGTACCAGAGGCCCGTGAAGAGCCCCCTCAGCTGAGGCTCCTCTCCCTCCACCTCAACTCTGAGGAAGAAGACTAGGTCGTCAGGTCCCATGAACCACTCGGGCTGCCCGTAGTTGGCCCAGGGCCTGTTGTTGAAGATGAGCCACTCCCTGAACCTGCCGTCAGGGCCCACCTCGAAGGAGCCCGTGCCCACGCCCCCCATGGGGACCCCTGACCTGGGGGTGTCATGATATACGACGCGCAAGCGGACGCGCCCACGGCTTGTTCGCGCTCGTCACAAAAAGGCCTTTTTGCCAGCGTCGGCCAGGTAGTCAACCTTGCCTCAGGGCTGATCTACTCCGGCTGTCCTCTGGAGCAGATATGACCGTTAGGCGTGAGACTAAAAAATCAATTTAAAACAAAAATAAAAGTTCAGAACAGGGGCTTAGGTATCTTCGGGTACTTCTGCCAGTTTGTCGGGTCGTGGGTTATGAACATGTGGACCCTCCTTGAAGACGTCCAGAACTTCATCTTCCTAGTGAAGGACTCGAACTGCTCCCCGTTGAAGAGCAGCCACCCCTTGCTCTCAGCCTGGAACTCCTCAGGCATGTGGAAGAAGTCGCCCATGAAGTACCACACGTCCCCGTTGGGGGCCTCGACCCTCACCACCATGTGGCCGGGCGTGTGACCCCCTGTGTGTATCACCTCTACGCCAGGCAGCACCTCAAGCCTCTCCTCGTCAACAAGGACCCACTTAGCGCCCTTGAGGGGCTCAAAGTCAGCGGGCACGTAGGCGCCGTACTTGCCCTCCCACATCTGGACAAGGGCGTGCTCAAGCTCCCTCCTGTGGGCTATTAGGAACGAGCTGTCCCTGAAGAGGTAGGCCTGGCCCACGTGGTCAAGGTGCAGGTGGGTGAATATTATCGCCCTTATGTCCTCAGGCTTGAGGCCCAGGAGCTTGAGCTGGTTGACCGACACGTTCTCCTCGCTGAACTTGACCACGGGGAAGGCCTCGAAGGACTCCCTTGGCCACACCTTCGCGGCCTCGGGGCTGGGGCCGCTATCTATCATTATCCAGCCGTCCTCGTGCTCTATCAGGGCGCCCGTCATGGGGAACTCAACCCACTTCCTGGGCTTGTCCTTCTGGCTGTAGGTGGCGGCGTCAGGCAGGAACCAGCCCCACTCGGCCTGCATGAGCCCGTAGTCGAGGAGGTACGCGTGCCTCACGCCGGTCCCGGACACGGCTACCGCCTCCCTGGGGCAGGCTGACCGAGAATTAAAAACGCCCTGTAGTGGGCTTACTATAAATCCTTCTATCAATACGCGTGTCGATAGCTGGCTTATATCCTGCCTAGCGCCTGGGCCTCAGGGTGAGCGCGTGGCCTACCTGGCCTATTCTGAGGTCACCGACTCCGTCTTCGTCCTCAACATCCCCTACATAAAGTTCGGCATGGGGGCCTCTAAGGAGGTCGGCTACGAGGCCAAGAGGCTCGGCATAACGAGCGCTCTCCTGGTTGTCGGCAAGAGGCTGGCCGAGACCAAGCTAGCTGAGCAGGTCAGGTCAAGCCTTGAGTCACAGGGGATAAGGGTTGAGGTCTTCACAGACGTCCATATAGAGCCGGAGGACGAGGCCATAGTCGAGGGCTACAGGAAGATCAAGGACCTGAGGGTTGACGGCTTCGTGGCCCTGGGAGGGGGGTCAACCATTGACACGGCTAAGCTCCTCAACCTCCTCTACACCTACCCGGCTGACCTAATGGAGTACGTCAACAGGCCCATAGGCAAGGGCGCCTCGCCGCCGGGTCCTCTGAAGCCAATGATAGCCATCCCTACCACCGCTGGGACAGGAGCTGAGAACACCAACGTGGCGGTCCTTGACATAAAGAGGCTTCACGTTAAGACGGGCGTGAGCAACCAGTACCTGAGGCCCTCAGTGGCCATAGTTGACCCCCTCACCACCGTCACCATGCCCCCAATGGTCACAGCCTCGACAGGGCTTGACGTACTGAACCACGCCATAGAGTCCATAACGGCCCACCCCTACACGGCCAGGCCGGCCGTCCCTAACCCTGCCGAGAGGCCCGTCTACGCGGGCTCAACGCCCATAGGGGACCTCTTCGCCCCAGTGGTAGGCTGGGTCGCCAAGTACATCAGGAGGGCCTATGCCGACCCCTACGACCTGGAGGCCAGGTACTACCTACACCTCGGCGCGAGCCTCGCGGGCCTTGGCTTTGGCCACGCGGGGGTTCACGTACCTCACGCCATGGCCTACCCGATAGCTGGCCTCGTCAGGGAGTGGCACCCGCCCGACTACGACTTCGGCTACCCAATAGTGCCTCACGGCATAAGCACGGCGATACCGGCGGCCTACGCCTTCAGGTACCTGGCGCCCTATAACGATGAGAAGTTCAGGCTGGTGGCCAGGCAGCTCGGCCTTGACGACAGCGGGACCCCGAGGCAGGTGGGGGAGAGGATATTTGACTTCTACATGAAGTTGCTCGAGGACCTTCATGTCCCGACGAACCTGAGGGAGATAGGGTTCACAAGAGGCGACCTAGACGCGCTGGTTGAGGGGGCCTGGGCGCAGCAGAGGCTCCTAGTGCTTTCACCCAAGACCATTTCCAAGGAGGACCTAAGGGCCTTATTCGCAGAGATGCTCTGAGGCGCAGGGCGGCCTTGTTCGGCAGGCTGATAAGGGTCGACCTGAGCTCAGGGAGGTCAACGATCGAGCAAGTGCCTGAGGCTGAGGTCAAGGCCTTCCTGGGAGGCAGGGGCCTCGGGCTCAGGCTCGGGTGGATGACGGGCTTCAGGAGGGGGCAGGACCCCTTTTCCCCTGAGGCCCCATTCATACTCGCCTCTGGCCCCCTGGCTGGCACCGGCGTACCGATGTCCTCAAGGGCCGTCGCGGTGTTCGTGTCGCCGCTGACCATGAGGTGGAGCTACTCAACGGTCGGCGGCTCCATAGCTGTTGACATGAGGTACGCGGGGGCTGACGTCCTGCTCGTGACAGGCAAGGCGCCCAGGCCCTCCTACATACTGGTTGAGGACGGGAGGGCCGAGGTCAGGGACGCCTCGGACCTCTGGGGCCTCGGGACCTTTGAGGCGGAGAGGAGGCTGAAGGATATCCACGGAAGGGAGTCATCAGTCGCCGTCATAGGGCCCGCCGGGGAGAACCTGGTCAGGTTCGCCTCGATAAACCACGAGACCTGGAGGCAGTTCGGGAGGACGGGCGGAGGCGCCGTCATGGGCTCGAAGAACCTTAAGGCAGTGGTCTTCGTGCCAGGGTCCTTCAGCGTCGAGGCCTACGACCCTGAGGCCACGTGGCAGCTCGTCAACGAGATGACCGAGAGGCTGAGGGAGGGGGCTAAGTCATACAGGGACAACGGGACGCTTGGGACAATTGACGCCGCCAACGGCACGGGCTTCTTCCCCTCCCTCTACTGGAGGGAGGTCAGGCTCCCGGGCTGGGAGAGAATATCGTGGTTCAGGGCCCTGAGGAGCCTCTACTATGTGCCCTGGAGGGCCACCTGCAAGCACTGCCCAGTGGCCTGCCACAGGCTCCTTTACTCGAGGAGGTACGGGCACGTCTACGAGCTGGAGTACGAGACGACTATGGCCTTGGCGGGCCTCACGGGCGTAGCTGACCCTGACGAGCTCCTGAGGCTGGCCTCAGCAGTTGACGACCTGGGAATGGACACGATATCGGCCGGCAACGCGCTCGCGCTGGCGGCCCACCTGAGGGAGAAGGGCGTTCTGGACCAGGGCCCCAGGTTCGGGGACGCCGAGGGCATGCTGAGGCTGGCTGAGGACATAGCCTACAGGAGGGGCCTGGGCAAGGCGCTGGCCGAGGGCGTGAGGGAGGCGGCGAGGGCCCTCGGGGTCCCTGAGGAGGCCGTTGAGGTGAAGGGCCTTGACCCAGCTGGCTATGACCCCAGGTCGCTGAAGGGCATGGCGCTTAACTACGCCGTCTCCGAGAGGGGCGCCGACCACCTGTGGGCCAGCGCCTACGCCGTCGACATACCTGGCCTGGCGGGCGGCAGGCAGGCGGCGGGGGAGGAGAAGGTAAGGGCAGTTATGGACCTAGAGGAGAGGAACGCAGTATACGACAGCGCTCCCCTCTGCAAGTTCGGCAGGAACTCCTACAGGTGGCCTGAGCTAGTCAAGGTGATCAACGCCGTCACAGGCTTCGGCTACACCGAGGACGGCCTGAGGGAGGTCGCGAGGAGGATAATAGTTTTCCACAGGCTCATAAACGGCACCACGAGGGATGAGGACAGGCTGCCGCCCAGGTGGCTGAGGGAGCCCGTTGAGTTCGAGGGGTCACGCCTAGTTGTGACAGAGGCCGAGTGGGAGGGCATGTTAGGCCTCTACTACAGGCTCAGGGGCTATGACGAGAATGGAAGGCCTAAGGAGGAGACCCTGAGGGCCCTCGGGATACCCTAGCGGACTATTATCACCGTGACGGGGGCGTTGGCGGCGACGGCCATAGCCGTAGAGCCTATGTTGATGTCGCTCACCGTGAGCCCCCTCGCCCCCATTATCACGGCGTCGTACTTGCCAGTCCCGAGCTCCTTGAGGACCTCGTTGGCGGGGCTCGTGAACCCGTCAAGCCTCACGGCCTTGAACTCGTAGGCGGCCCTGCCAGCGACCCTGGCCTCCACGGCCTTCCTCACCTGCTCAGCGCCGTCATAGGTGGCCGCGAGGACAGTTATCCTGGAGCCGTAGCGCCTGGCGAAGTCAACGGCCAGCTCGAGGGCCTTCAGGCTGCTCTCCGACCCGTCCACCGGGACCAGGACCTCCCTGAACCAGAAGCTAACGTAATACGTGGGCTCGCTCACGCCAGCCTCCCCCTCATTATACCCAGGGTCGAGTCTGTAAGCCTTACTGTCTCCTCCCTGCTGGCGGCCGACATGACAGCCCTTATGGCATCAACGTTCTCGGGCACGACCACGGACTCCTGGTGAACAGCGTACATAAGCGACACCTCGCCCCCGCTGGCGTTTATTGACTCCTCGAAGACCATGACCTCAGGCATGTCGCCCCTCTTCCTCCCTAGGTCCCTCCCTACCTCAAAGAGGTGAGCAGTTCCCTCGACGCCCAGCTCGGGCGGAACGAGGACGATCCTGGGGGACCCTGAGAGGGCCCTCACCACGTCCTCCCTCGTGACAGGCTCCCTGAGGTAGGCGTAGATGAAGTGCATGTGCATCAGCGTGGTCGGGGCCACGACGGCCATTGTGAATATGTCGAGGTCCCTGAGGACAGTCTTGACGTCCCTCGCGTGGTGGCTGGGCGACCTGGCTGGGTTCGGGAGGAGGGAGTTTATCGGGCCCCTCTTGACCTCCTTGGTCTCAGCGGCCCTCCTGACGATTACGGCCCTGACCCTCTCAACCCTTGAAAGCGATGAGAGGGAGCATATGACGCGGAGGAGCGACGTGGTGTTGCAAGAGACCACCCTCACGAACCTCCTCCCCAGGGCCTCCTCGTAGTTGCAGAGGGTTGAGAAGGAGACCTCCGCGACCTCAGGCTCCTCACCGCCCTGGAATATCGCCCTCACGCCCGCCGACTCGTACATGGGCCTGTTCTTCTCCCCCACGCCGTCCGGCGTCGCGTCGACTATCACGTCAGCCCTTGACAGCATCTCCTTAACGGTGCCGGCGACCCTTATGCCGGCCCTCTCGAAGGCCTCCTCCGAGCCCTCAGGCACGTAAATGGGGATCCCTGACCTCACGGCCCCCAGCGCCTCGAAGTTAGGCCTCGTCTTGGCCACGCCGACCAGGGCCATGTCTGGCTGGAGCCTCACGGCATCGGCTACCCTCTTGCCGATCGTGCCGTAGCCGTTGACGGCGACCCTTATCACTTAGCCCTCACCCCCTTGGCAAGGGCCTCGACGGCTGGCAGCGGCTCCCCTGACAGGAAGACCAGCATGGCCCCTCCGCCCGTTGAGACGTGGACCTTGTTGCCCGGCAGCTCCCCGGCCAGGCCTGCCATGCTGGCCATGTGGCCCCCTCCTATTATCACGAACCCGCTCCCCTCCACCGCTGACCTCAGCACGGAGACGCTCCCCTCCCTGAACCTCGGGTCCTCTATGACCCCCATGGGCCCCCTGAGGACAACTACCTTGGCCTCCCTTATCAGGGAGGAGTAGAACTCCCTCGTGGCTGGCCCTATGTCCTTTATGACGCCGCTGACCCTGCTCGACGGCTCCTCCTTCACGTTCCCGTCCTCCTCCGTCACGTAGTCTATGGGGACCTCGACGGGGACGCCGCTCATGACGAGCCTCCTGGCCCTGGGCACCAGCGACATGAGGCCGAGCCTCTCAAGGACCTCCAGGTTCCTCCTGCCTATGTCGATTCCTTTGGCCACGGCGAACACCTCGGCCACCAGGCCGCCCGTCAGTATCCTCTCCGCGATCCTCCTCTGGGCCAGGTTGGCGATTATCCTGAGCGTGTCGTTCACCTTGCCCCCGCCGAGGACGAACACCTTGGGGGAGTCGTCAGGGTTGAAGAGCCTTGAGAGGGCCGTGAGCTCCCTCTCCATTACCCTCCCGGCCGCCGAGGGGAGGGCCAGGGGGAAGCCCACGAGGCTTGGCTGGCTCCTGTGGGCAGCGGCGAAGGCGTCATTCACGTAGGCGTTGAAGAGGGGGGCGAGCCTCCTGACCAGGTGGGTGTTGGCCTGGGCCTCGGGCGGCCCCTCGGTGACCTCCTCAGCGTAAAGCCTCACGTTGTCAAGCATCAGGGCCTCGCCAGGCCTGAGGGACCTTATGGCCTCCCTGGCGCAGGGGCCCGCCACGTCGTCAATGAACCTGACCTCCTGCCCCACGTACTTCGACATGAGGGAGGCGTGCTGGTCAAGGCTTATGAAGTCCCTGTCCCCAGGCCTGCCCTGGTGGGAGATCACCACGACGGCGTTGCCCATATCGAGGAGCTCCCTGACCGTGGGGGCGTGGGCCCTTATCCTTGAGTCGTCGAGCAGTCTCCCCTCGCTGTCAACCGGGGAGTTAACGTCGATCCTCAGAAGGACCTTCATCCCCTTCGGGCTGAGGTCGTCAAGGGTGGGAACCCTAAGCCCGCCAACCTCTATCAGGGCCCTCGCACCGGGCTCCTCCCTACCGACCCATATTAAAAATTTGAAACTTCGATCGCCCAGGCGTAGGGAGTGCTGAGCGCGGCCTCAGCTGAGGAAGAGAAGTTTAACAGGCCTATCAGGCCTAGGACTTGGCGTACTCGGCCAGCAGGTTCCTCATGTAGAGGAGGCTCGAGCTCACGCGGGGGTCAGCGTACCTGTTCCTGGAGTAGGTCACGCTGACCTGGGTCACCTCAAAGTAGAGGTCCCTCAGCTTCTCGGCCCTCCCGGAGGCTATGGCCTCCACGACCGAGGCGGCGAGCTCCTCGATCTGCCTCAGCTCCTTCACTGCGTCCTCGCGCCCCCACCTGTGGTAGGTCCTGGCAGCGCTCCTGCTACTGTAGACAAGGTCCTCGGCGGCCTTCAGCAGCTCCATATACTTAGTGGTAGGCGTCATGGCTACAATATTATATGGCATCTGAAAATTATAAGCTTTCTATTACATGTACCGTGACCTAAGCGGGTCGGGCCCTAAGTCCTCCTCATCGAGTTCTCAGAGCCGTCGCCAGCCCTCATCCCCTTCCTGAAGGAGCCAGGGCAGTAAAATCGCTAACGTCGTACAGGTCTCCCTTAGACACCTATCACTTTTACCCTTGAACCTGCTGAAACCCTATGACATAAGCTTTGCCCAGGGACCTAAGGTCATGTATTACCATGTAATGGCAGCCTACAACAATAGCCCTGACTCACATTAGTTGCTAAGCTTAACAACATTGCCCAGCAACCTTACTAGCAGGATTAATCAGCAGGGTCGCTTGCATGGCTGAGGCTTTGGACGGAAGCAGGCTATGGAGCAAAGGCTGTACCAAGGTGCCAGCCCTAGTTAGGAAGCCCTTAGGTATAGACGAGGGCAGCGAAATAGAGTGGACGTTGAATGACAACGATGAGGTATTCGCAGGGAAGGTGTAGGCCATGTTCATTGACGAGCTCCAGTACAAGGTCCAGGAGCTAGTCGACAGGAAGAAGACCTCATCCTATTACACCACCCCTGACGGGCTGGCCGTGATAAGGCACTTCGTAAAGGAGGTGGACAGGAGGGAGGGCATAGTCCTGATGGACCCCTTCATGGGCTCAGGCGTCACGCTGTCATCGGTCAGCGACCTGGTTAGGCCGAGCAAGGTGATAGGCATAGAGGTGAACAGGACGCCCTGCGAGCTTGGTCGCAGGGTCCTTTCGTCGCTTTACAGCGACGTAGAGGTCATCTGCGACGACGCCTTCAAGGTGGGCTGGAGGTACAGGGCTGACCTGGTCATAACCAACCCGCCCTTCGTCAGGTGGCACCTGATAGAGGACAGGGACGAGGTGCTTGAGGCTGTGGTCTCCCACGGCTATAAGGACTACATCACGAGGAGGGACCCAGGGCTTCACATACTCTCCTTCTTCCTCATGGACTACATACTCAGGGCTGGAGGCTACGCAATAGCTGTGCTCCCAGCCTCCACGTTTTACACGGCCCAGGGCAGCGGGCTGAAGAGGCTCCTGAGGCGCAACTATGACGTGCTGGCCATCGTTGAGAACCTCAGGGAGCCGTCCTTCAGCGACGGGAGCGGCTTCAAGGAGCTCATAGTCTTCCTTAGGAAGAGGTCCCTTCCACTTGGCGAGGCCCTGACCTCCGTCTACCAGTACGACGGGGGCCTGAGGAAGCTTTACTCCGTCAGCCTGGCGAGGCTGCCGAGGCTCATGGACAGGAACTGGCTGAGCCTGTTCGACTACGAGAGGGCGGAGAGGCTCGTGAAGGTGATAGAGAGGGGGCTTGAGGAGGGGCTCATGAGGTACCTGAGGAGGGACGAGATAGTGAGGGGAATTGAGATGTACGGCCCCGAGTTCTTCTTCATACCGAACAGGACCTGGAGCATCGTGGGCGAGGACGAGGACTACGTCGTGATAAGGGGCCCTGGGACCCTCAGGATCCCGAGGAGGTACCTGGTCAAGTGCCTGAGGAGGCCTGAGCACTACAGCGAGGGGGTGGTGATCAGGGACCCCGGCTTCTACGTCCTGGCCATAGGCGATGAGCCCCAGGGCGACCTGAGGAAGTACGTGGAGTGGGGCGAGAGGGAGGGGGTGCCAGCGCTAAGGCTCGGCGACAGGTGGTACCAGCACATATGGAGGCAGCTGCAGACCAAGAGGCCTTACGGTCACGTGTTCATACATGACAAGGTGGACCTCACGAGGAACAGGGTCCTGGCGAACTACAGCGAGGCGCCCCTGTGCGCCTCCAAGAACTTCTATATCATAAGGACTGACAACCCGCTGATAGCGGCCTGGCTCAACTCGTCAATAATGAGGGAAGTGCTTGAGGTATTCAGCAAGAGGATATCCTCGAGCTGGACCAGGCTCCTTGAGGACGACTACCTAGCTATACCTATGCCTTCGAGGCGCCTCAGCGTGAACCTGGACGACCTGGAGGCCGCGGAGAGGGCGGTAAGGGGGTACCTAGGCATCTCGTAAGCTGATTACAATCAAGGCTTAGAGAGATAGATTATATTGGCCTCGATGCCATGGTTACCTGTCCCCAACCTTTGCCATGTTAGCCCTGAGCTCTGTCAGTGCGGCGTGGGGGTCAGGGACCTCTACGTATATCCTCGCGTAGGGCCCTCCCCTGAGCCTGATGAGGAGGGCCTTCGAGGGGTCCCTGACGGCGAACAGGGCCCTGGTCCTGTCCCTCAGCATGAAGACCCCCTCTATGACCTTGCCAGGCACGTAGAAGCCGAGCAGCCTGAGGAGGACCTGGGACCTTATGTCGTCCCACGTGAGCCCGGCCTCGACAGAGGTTACGTCAGCTAAGGGGACCTTGACCTTCCTCTTGAGCAGCTCAAGCAGCTCGGGGCCCCTGAACTCGACCACCAGGGAGCCCTCCTCAACGTAGACCCTGTGGGGCAAGCCTTACCCCAGCTGCTGTTAGATGGAGAGAGTTGTAATAAGTTAAGCTGAGGGCGCGCGGACCATGACGCCTAGGCGCTCCCTGGTGGCGGGCCCGCCGGGACTTGAACCCGGGTCCTCCGGCTCCGGAGGCCGGCGCCCTGATCCTGGCTGGGCTACGGGCCCCATGCGCTAGCGCGTGCCAAAGGATATTTACACGCGTTGAGGCCAAAAGGGCCCCTGCCTTAGGCCTAGGCGCCCTCCCCTCCGCCCTCCTCCTCGGCCACGCCCTCAAGGGGCTTGGCCGAGACCCTCGACCTCAGGTCGTTTATCAGCTTAAGGGCTGCCTCCTCCTCCACCTGCCTCCCCATAGTTGTGGCCTTCGAGACGTACTCAGCCACCGCCTCCTCGGCGGGCCTGCCTCCCAGCGGCAGCCTGGACCTGCCTATGGTCATGGGGAAGGGCTCAAGCACCGCGCCGGTCTTGACGAGCAGCTCGTCGTCCAGGGGGGTCACTATGACTGCCCCCACCTCCCTGCCGGCGGTTTTGACGGAGTACACTACGTCGCCGTCCTCAGTCTCGCCCAGCTTCTCCAGCTCATACCTAACCCCCGTGGCGAGCAGCTCGGAGACCCTTGAGGCCACCTCCTTGGCTGCCTCGGCCACCTGCTCATTCGCCAGCCTCCTGAAGACCTCGACCGTCAGGGTGTCCCACCTCCAGACCACCTCCTTCTTCTCCTCGTCTACGTCGTAGTCTATGCGGACCCTCACCACGTCCCCCTTGTCCAGCTTAAGCCTGTTGACGAAGACCTCGAAGAGGACCCTGTTCAGCTGGGCCGCGGCGAAGGCGACCTTCTGGGCCCACTCCTTGTCAGCCCTGGTCCTGTCCCTGAGCTGGGCGAAGAGGGTCCTCCTGACCTTGATCGCGTAGGCCCCTACTATAACTAGGCCTGAGCTGAGCCTGGGCACGGCCGTCACCCAATATATTATTATGATGCTCAAATATATAAATTATACGGAGAGCTCCTGGGCCCAGGCCATAACCCTAGCACTGGGTGACCTCTTCGGCTGATCGCCTAAGGTATTACTAAATAGGACGAGGAGCGCCTCAAGCCCGACGGCTGTTGCCCCTCGCCAGCGCCTTCAGGTCAAGGTAGGACTTTATCATGCTGCCGACGCCTATGCCTCCCACGACTATCAGCACCAGTACGAGGCCTAGGTCAAAGGCGTCCAGGTTTGGTATCGGTATGCCCGTCGATATAGCGAAGCTGTCTATGGAAGGCAACGCGATCACCAGGGCCCCTATCAGGACGAAGGCCAGGCCGCCGTAGTAGAGGGTCCTGCCTGCCGTGGCCGCCCCCAGCTTCCTCACTGCGTCCTCCCCGAGCCCGTAGAGCCTGACGAGGGCCGCGAAGGCGGCCCCAAATATTATCTGCATGGCCATTGTGCCCAGGCCGAACATCAGGCCGGGCAGGGGGGCGTAGATGAGGGAGCCCACCTGGGGGGCCAGCACGAACGTTATGACCGTGGCGTAGGCCCCGAAGCCGAAGCCCGCTATCAGGCCGTGGACCACTGTCATCCAAAGCGGGACGTCGCCGAGCCTCTCGTATATGTTCGTCCTCTCCGCCTCCCTGGCGTGGGTCCTGCTCCTGAGGAGCCTGTCCACCTCGAGGTGTATGTACTTCCCCCTGAGTATGTAGGCGCCAGCTATGGCCATGACCACGCCCACGATTACGTAGACGGGCCCGTCAAGGTTGTACTTCATGTAGAAGTAGACGAGGCCCAGGTAGCCAAGAGTCGTGAGCAGAGCCCTCTGGACTGTGAAGCCTAATGAGAACAGGAAGCCGGCCTTCATGCCCCTCCTCGTGCTGTAGGCGCCCACGGCGTAGCTGAAGGTTATCGGCCACGTGTGCTCGTCGGGCGTCGCGCCGTGAAGCAGGCCGAGTATGAACGACATCAGCAGTATGAGCCCTAGCGATAGACCGTGCGGCGGATTGAGCAGCCAGTAGACCCAGCCCCAGGCGCTCACTTGTGCACACTCTCCGTATTTCTTTAAGGAAACTATGCACAAGAGCTAATAAGCCTTTGCTTAGCGGCGCGCTTCAACAAGGGTTAAAAGGAAGGCCTGAAAGGACGTGATGGGCCTTGGGCCCCGCGCCGCCGTAGCTCAGCCGGTAGAGCGCCGCCCTGGTAAGGCGGAGGTCCCGGGTTCAAGTCCCGGCGGCGGCTCCTCAGGCTGTCGGGTTAACGGGGCTTAGCCTGGCCAGGCTCTCGGCCGCCGCCCTCCTCAGCCTGCCCCTGGCCACGAGGAGCAGGGCGCCCGCCACCACGTAAAGGATTAGCTGGAAGGGGTCAGCAATTGATATCAGGCCGAGGACTATCAGCAGCACCCCTATTGACGTACAGTAGGAGGAGGCCTGCATGTAGTTCCCCTCCCTCACAGCCCTTGAGGTCAGCACCAGGGCTACCGCGGCCGCGGCCACGCCGGCTAGGCCCGTGGCGAGGAGGAGGCCCCCGAGGACCCTCGCAGCAGTGTAGAGCCAGGGCGTGAGCCTCGTGACGTTGGCCGCCAGGAAGGGGTAGTAGGTCTCCACTGCCCTGGTTATGGTCTCGTTGAAGGCCGTTGGCCCCAGCGACGCCAGGTACAGCATTGACGCGCCTATGGCTATCCCGACCAGGCCCCCAATTATGGCGAGGACAGAGGACGCCAGTATCAGGCCCCTGCCCTCCTCGGTCGGCAAGCCTTAGTCCCAAAGCTGCGCGCCCCCGCGCCCCTATTATTTTAACACGTCCAGGAAGCCCTTGACCGCTGCCTGACGTTGTGCTTGCCCAGTCCTTAAAATCAGGTAGTCCAACTATAACTGGGCGACGAGGCCTTTGCGCACCGAGGCCAGGGGGTCGCTGGTCCTGACGGACGGCTCCTTCAGGTTCCTGCTGGGCGTAAACTACTGGCCCAGGAAGCTCAACATAAGGATGTGGAGGGACTGGGACGAGGAGGCCCTGAAAGAGGACGTAGAGGCCTTGAGGTCCCTCGGCGTCAGGGCTGTCAGGCTCTTCCTGCTTGACCAGGACTGGGTTACTCCGTCAGGTGACCTCAACGGGGTCCAGCTGCAGAGGCTGAGGTGGCTCCTCGACAGGCTCGGCGACTCCGGCATAGCCGCCTTCGTGACCCTCCTCGTGGGCCACATGAGCGGCAGGAACTGGGCAGTCCCATGGGCGCCTGACAACGACATATACTCCGCTAAGGGCGTCGAGGGGACCGCCGGGTTCGCCTCGGCCGTGGCCTCGGCCGTGAAGGGCTCAAGGGGCCTAGGGGGCTGGATACTGAGCAACGAGATGAGCCTGCTCAGGCAGCCTCCCTCCCCCGAGGCCCAGCTAGCCCTCCTGAGGGCCGTGGCCCAGTCGCTCAGGTCAGCTGACGGGGAGCACGTTTTCAGCTCGGGCGACGTGCCGAGCGGCTACGCCCAGAGGCCAAACCTGGTAAGGGGGGTCGTTGACTACGTGGGCCCTCACCTATACCTCTACGACGATGACCCCGTCAGGCACGGCTTCAGCTACTCCAGCATGTTGGAGCTGTTCTCAGACGACGGCCAGGTCCCCGTGGTCCTTGAGGAGTTCGGCTTCAGCAGCCTCCAGTTCTCTGAGGCTGACAGGGCCGCCTTCGTATATGAGGTGCTTTACTCGGCCTTCGCGCACGGCGCCTCAGGCGCTTTCATCTGGTGCTTCTCCGACTTCCCGGCCGAGGGGGAGCCCCCCTATGAGTGGAGGGCCCTGGAGCTCGGCTTCGGCCTCGTCGACAGGGACGGGAGGCCTAAGCCCTCAGCTGAGTCCTTCAGGAGGTTCTCGGAGGAGCTGGGGAGGCTTGAGGCCCTCGGCGCTCACGTAAGGCTTAGGAGGGTCAGCAGGGCTCTCGTCCTGTCTCCATACTACGTGCTGGGCGATTACGAGTTCGCGGGCTACAGGCAGTGGCTGGGAGGCTTTGAAGCGGCCGTCAAGCCCGTGCTCATGGCCCACCAGCTGCTGACCATGGCTGGGGCCCAGGCCTCGATAAGGCATGAGCCCGAGTTCGAGGGCAACGAGGGCAGGAGGCTGGTCGTGGTCCCCTCGGCCGTCTCAGGCCTGGCCACAACGTGGAGGAAGCTCCTCAACTACGTCGAGGACGGCGGCACCCTTTACGTCTCACTCCTGAGGGGCGTAGGGGGCGCCAGGTTCCCACACGAGTCGGGCACTCAGCTCTGGCAGGAGCTCTTCGGCGTCGAGCAGGCGCTGAAGGTAGGCTCCTTCGGGGTCAGGCTGAGCGGAAGGAGGACACTCACCCTCGAGAGGGACCTGGGGGGTCTCAGAAGGGGCTGGTCGGTAAGCGTTGACCTTCAGGTGCCTCTCTACGCCTACTCCGTGAGGCCAGTTGACGCCGAGGTCCTCGCCTCCCTTGACGGGGAGCCAGTAATCTTCATTGCAAGGAGGGGGAAGGGGAGGGCATTGCTGTCCACGGTCCCGCTCGAGGCCGCCCTGGCCTACGCTGACTCCGTGGGCGACTGGAGGCCCTACGCTGACCTCTACCACGCCATTGCCTCGGAGGCGGGCGTTGACACTTTGAGGCCGAGTGACCCGAGGGTTGAGGTTCAGGAGCTGAGGGGCGAGGGGCAGTCCCTCATAATAGCCGTCAGCCACTGGCCAGGCGAGCTCAGCGTCGAGCTCCCGATCAGGGAGGCCTCGCTGGTGGCCGGCAACGCCGCACTGAGGGAGGCCAGGCCGGTAAGGCTTAACGTGCCTCCAAGGGGGGCGGCAGCCCTCCTGGTTAAGGCCTAGCGAAGCTAAGCGGGAGCCAGGCCAAGGCGGCCTCGGTCACACATATTCTCTACATAGGAAAGCTTAAAGCCAAGTTCTTTATAGAGAGAATATCGGGAAAAGGAATGGCGGGCAAGGTCTCGATATTCTTGATCTCGCCGACCTACGAGAAGCTCCTCTCAACAGCCGTCATAACCCAGGGCGCCGTGGCCCAGGGCATGGAGGTCTTCATATTCGCCAGCTTCGCCCAGGTCGCCTTCAGGAAGGGCGAGGTGGAGAAGTTCTCAAAGCTCGGCAAGGACTACGAGGAGTACAAGGACGTCGCCATGAAGTACCTGGCTTCGAAGAACGTCACCTGGTACTCCATGCTGAGGGAGGCCAAGAAGATGGGCAAGGTCAGGATAGTGGCGTGCAGCCTTGTCGCCGACATGGTCGGCCTCAAGAAGGACGACTTCGACCCAACGCTAGTTGATGACGTGGCTGGGGGCGCGACGTTCCTGGCCGAGGCCGCGACCTCCGACGTAGTGCTCTACATCTGAGCACCTAAGCCATCTTCCTCTTTTTTCCTCCCCTCCTGACACAGCCTGGCCAGCGTGTAGGGCGTGTCAGGCCTGGGCGGACCCCTTGAGCTGACGCTAGGGCTTGTCGTGGTGCTAGTTGGGTCCATTGCCTACGCTCACTCCTTTGAGTCCCTTGCATCCCGCCTCGGCCTCAGCCAGGGCCTGGCAGGGGCGGTCGTGAGCCCCCTCTTCACGTCCCTCCCTGAGCTCGTGGTGTTCGTCACTGCTGTGGTCAGCGTTGGCGGAAGGGCTGGGGCGGAGGTCGGCTTGGGGACCGTCATAGGGGAGCCCCTCATGTTGTCAACGCTCATGACGCCCCTTGTGGTAGCTGCCTCAAGGGGGCTGAAGGTGGACAGGTCGCTGGCCAGGCCCTACCTGGTCTTCGCGGCGGTCTTCCCCTCGGTCCTCCTTCCTCCGCTCCTGGCTAACCACCCCCTGGCCAGGGTTGGGGCCGCCCTGGCCCTCCTGGCCTCATACGTGGCCTTCGCGGCGACGGCAAGGTCAGGGGAGACCGTGGAGCCCGGCGAGCTGGGGCTGGGGGCCGCCGTAGTTGTGCTCACGGCCTCTGTGGCCGCCTTCTACCTCGGCTCCCACTACCTCGTCAAGGGCGTCATATGGGCCTCAGGGGCCCTGGGCCTGACGCCGCTGGCCGTCTCGACCCTTGCCGTCCCGGCCGTCACAACGCTGCCCGAGGTGGGGGCCGCCCTGGTGTGGGCCAGGAGGGGCCTGGGCACGCTCGCGGCCTCGTCCCTTGTAGGGGAGCAGGTGGTCTACGCCACAATATACCCAGCAGTAGCTGTCCTCGCGGTCCCATGGGCCCTCACGGCTGACGCAATGGTTGCCGTGCTGGTAACTGAGGTCGCTGCGGCCGGCCTGGCCCTGGGCGCCTTAAGGGGGAGCCTAGATAAGGCGCAGGTCGCGGCCGGCCTGGTGTGCTTTGTCTCTTACCTGGCCCTCCTCCCGCTGCTAAGATGACGCTTTACAGCTCCGAAAGGGGACTACAAAAGCTCGTCGAGCTTGCCGCGCACCTCAACGCTTTTACTCTGGACGTCAGGCTGAGGGGGGTGAGGGCCCGCGGGCAGGCTGCTTGATGAGCTAAGGGCGTACGTAGCTGACGTAACCAGGGAGGCCGAGTCCGCGCTGAGCGGCCTGGGGCCCAGCCTCGACGCCCTGAGGGCCTTCACGCTCAACGAGCTCTACATAGCGCCTTACGACCTTAAGGCCTTCGCCCTCTTCTTACAGAAGGCCTCCGAGGACGACGAGCTAGAGTTCGTTATGGGGCTCCTTCAGGGAGGGCCGAGGTGGCTCAGGGGGCTCAGGGGGCTGGCGTCAGAGCTTGGCGTCAGCTACAGCCCTGACCTAGTCAGCCCTGAGGCAGTAGGCTACACCCACTTCCTGAGCTGGCTCGCCTTAAACGGCGGCGTCGGCGAGCTGGCCGTCCTGGTCGGCGTGAACTTCCGCACCTTCTGCGTCAACTCGACAAGGCTGGCTGAGTGGGCCGAGGGCCTTGGCGTCAGGTCAGCTGGCTTCCTCAGATGCGTAGGCCTTGACGAGGAGAGGGAGAAGTTAGCGGAGGCCATAGCTGAGAGGCACGTTAACATGCCCATGTACAGGCACGTCGCCCTTGTGGCCCAGCACTACGAGCTGGCCTTCTGGAGGTCTATAGCAAGGGCCGCCAAATGAGGGGCGGGCTGAGGCTCGAGGAGGTCGGCAGGCATGATTCTCTTAATATAGAAAGGCCTTTATGCCTGCGCGCTATTCTGTAAGCAGGGTACCTTACGTTAGAGGGGTTCCTGAAAAGGCTTGTTGAGGGCGTCGACTTCAGCGTACAGGTAGTTGAGGGCCTTGACTCCTCCCCGAAGGCCGAGGGCCCCATGGCCCTCTACATTCACGTTCCCTTCTGCACTATGATGTGCCCCTTCTGCATATTCTTCAGCGTCCCCTACTCAAGGGACAAGGCGAGGCCCTACTTCAAGGCCTTAATGGGGGAGCTGGAGGGGGTCCTGAGCAGGCTTGAGGGCGCCTCCTTTAGGGAGGTCTACGTAGGAGGGGGGACGCCGACCCTTGCGACGGAGGAGGTCTGCGAGGCCCTTGACATCGTGAGGTCGATGGGGCACCGCTTTGAGGCCTCGGTCGAGGCCTCCCCCTATGACATAGATGACCACAAGGTTTCGCAGCTGGTCTCTGCCGGAGTGACAAGGATATCGCTTGGGGTCCAGTCGTTCAGGCCTGACGTTCTGCCCAGAATAGGCAGGCCTAGGATAAGCGAGGAGGGCCTGAGGGCCGCCATAGAGGCCTGCAGCAGGGCGAGGACGGTCAACGTTGACGTGCTCCTTGGCCTGCCGGGCCAGGGAAGGCGGGACCTTGAGCTTGAGCTCGAGGCCTTCTACGAGAGCAAGGCCAACCAGCTCACCCTGTACCCGCTGATGCCCTCAATAAGGGAGGGGGCAACCCTGCCGCCTGTCAGCGAGCGCAGGGAGAGGGAGCTCTACTACTTCGCTGTCGATAAGGCGAAGACCATGGGCCTCTCCCAGGGCACCGTCTGGGGCTTCTCAAAGGGCCCCTCAGGCCTAAGCGATGAGTACATAGTGGACTTTAACCTCTTCATAGGGGTAGGCGCTGGCGCCATGAGCCACGTCGAGGGGCTGTTCTACGCGAACACGTTCAACCTGAGGAAGTACGAGGACGCGGCGGCCAAGGGCAGGAGCCCCGTTGCCCTGGCGAGGAGGCTCAGCCCAGGCGAGGAGCAGAGGCTCTACGCCCTCTACAAGCTCTACGGCCTGAGGCTCCCCAAGAGGGGCTTCAGGAGGAGGTTCGGGAAGCCGGTTTACCTGGCGATGCCGCGCGAGGTCATGGCTGGGCTGGTGCTTGGGCTCCTCAGGGACAGGGGGGAGGAGCTAGTCGTGACCAGGAGAGGCCTTTACGCCATCAGCTACCTGATGAAGGCCTTCTACATAAAGATATCTCAAATAAGGGCCATGGCCATCAGGAAGGGCATCTAGGCCCTCACTTGAAGAACGCTATGGCGGCCCCTATTATAAAGCCTATCACTATGACGACGCTAGTGAATATCGGCTCTATCACGGCGAAGAAGGGCGCCAGGGCCCTCAGCCCCTGCTCTATGGCAGTCACGTTGCCGCTTGTGACGCTGCTGGCCAGGGACTTCATGTTCAGCGCGCCTATGCTCCATATGTTAAGGAGCTCGCCCACTATGAGCAGGAGGAAGAAGGCCAGGACGTACTTGAGGCCCTTGGCTAGTACATAGCCCACGCCGAGGCCCAGCAGGAACTCTATTACTGTAACAATTATGGTCGCCGGCGACGAAAGGCTCACGCCTAGGGCGCTGAGCAGCGAGGCCAAGGCTTCACCTCTCTCCCGTGTGCAGGGAAGACTATTAAGGCTTGGGGTTCATGGCCTCCGACCTTAAAATCCTGAGGCCAATACCTGGACAGGGTATCCAGTTGAGGAATTTCAAAAAGTCCAGCGTGCCCGGCTACCTGGTCTTCGCCCAGTCGCTCAGCTCGATAGCGCCCCTCAGCTCGACAGCCGCCCTGCTCACGGTGGCAATGGAGCAGGCGCTGGCCTCGACCCCCATAGCTGTGGCGCTAGGGGTGGCCCTCTATGGCCTCTGGGTGGCCATAGGCTACGGGTACTCAAGCGTAATAGCCTCCTACGGGGGCACCTACGACTTCGCCAGAGCGTCCGCAGGCGAGGGCGTTGCCAGGGCCATAGGGTGGACCTACTGGCTCGGCTACTCGTCATACATCTCAGCCATATCCCTTTACCTGGGCGGCGTCCTCCTGCCCTCGCTCGTCAGGGCGCCCGCATGGGCCTACTACCTGGCCTCCTTCGCCCTCCCGGCGACAGCTGCGGGGCTGACAATAACGGGGGCGGAGGCGCCGCTGGCCGTCACCCTGGCGACCTCGCTTGGCGAGGTCGCCGTCATAGCGGCCCTGGGGCTCGTCACCCTAGCCAAGACGGGGCTGAGGCCCCTAACCCTCAGCGTCCCCCTGCCTGAGCTGGCCGCCGGGGCCCTGACGTCAGCCTTCACTGTGGCCGGCGGAGGGGCATCGTTCTTCATGGGCTACGAGGCCAGGAGGGGGGCTAAGGACGTCAGCACGTCGTTCCTGGCGGCCTTCCTGGTGGGCTCGGCCGCGATCTTTTTCGCGTCCTACTACGAGGTGGCCGCCGCTGGCTTCACGAACGCTGGCGTTGAAAGCGTGCTACGTGCTACTCAGTACCCAGGCCTCTGGGTCGCCGAGAGGTTCGCGGGGCCCGCCCTGACTTACATCTATATCGCGCTCACGCTCAGCAGCGTCGCGGGGACGATCATAGCGGCCTTCATGGCCGTTCAGAGGCTGACTTACGCGCTCAACGGAGGCAGCCTGGACAGGTCCTCGCTCACGGTCCTGGCCTTCGTTACAGCTCTTAACGCCGCTGGGGTCCTAATAGGCCCCTCTTCAGCTTACGTCTACGTTGTCCTGGTCTCCCTAACCGCCCTCTTCACCTCACACGCTGCCCTCTCGGCCCTTTACGCCTCCTTCTCAAGGAGGGTTCTGAGAAGCGTTGGCCTGACCAGGCCGCTCCTGGCCGCCGGAGGGGTCGTCCTGATGGCGCTGGGCCTCTACTACGAGGTCATCTCGGTCGACCTTCAGGCTGCCGCCATGGGCCTCGCCCTCACGGCCGCCGCTGTCCTGCTAGGCCTGTTCCAGGGCTACGCTAGGGCTAGCTGACGGCTCCCCGCCCTAAAGGGCGGGGGGTTCTGCGCCCACTGGGGCCTCCCCATCACCTCTCAGGCGCCCCCACGGGCGCTACATCACGGCTTCAGGCCCCGCCGTCAGCCCCGGGGAGGCGCGGGCTCATGGCCTGCTAAGCTCGCCCGCGCCCAACTCCACGGCAAGGTTTGGGCAAAGAGCCTATAAACGCTCATATCCTCTCCGCCCTGAAGGACGAAGCCTCCAACAAGGTGATGACCTTCAGCCCCTAAACGCCGTTACGCCTTTGCCAGTACGCCACGCTTAGCTGCAAGGGCTCCGCCCTGAAGTCCGCCACAGGACCTCACTACAAAGGGGCTGGAGGCTGAGGCCCCTTTACCTCCTCCCTCAAGATATAGCCTGGGAGGTTGCGTGGAGAGGTTCGTCAGGCTTGAGTCCATGGAGGGCTTCTACAGGACCCTGCACCCGTCCCTGACAGTGGTGCTCATAACCAAGTGCCCTAACGGCAGGCTTAACGCCATGCCAGCGTCGTGGAACATGCCCGTCGCAGAGGAGCCGCCCTCTGTGGCGGTCTCCGTCTACAGGGGGACATATACTTTCCAGTGCCTTGAACATCACCCTGAGGCAACCATCAACGTGCCCCACTCGAGCCTCGCCGACGTGGTCTACTGGCTCGGCTCGGTCTCAGGCAAGGACGTCGACAAGGTCTCAAGGTTCGGGCTGAGGCTGGAGCCCTCTGAGAGGGTCTCAGTGCCCAGGTGGTCTGACGCGGTGGCCTCCCTTGAGGCCAGGGTCTCAAGCAAAATGGACGTAGGGGAATCCAGGGTTTACGCCTTTGAGGTCCTCGCTGTCTACGTTAAGGAGGGCCTCTACACTAGGTGGGGCTACGACTTCTCTAAGGTGAACATCCTGCTGCACGGGTCAGGAAGGACCTTCTACCTGGTGGGCAGGAGCCTCAGGGCCAGGCCTCTAGGCGAGCTGACCTCCTCCCCGCCCTGAAGGGCGAGGGCTCCCTCAGGGCGGCTCACAGGTTCGCGGCTTACCGCCTTCACCTTCACAGCCTCATGGCTGGCGGGCGCATATGCGCCCACCCCGCTCCGCTCGTCCAGCAGTAGACCGCGGGTCGGGCCTTCGGCCCCAAGCCATTCTCTGCTTTAAATTGCAGGGCCTTTGCATGTTCCGATAAGTACTCCCCTTTTTAAACAGACCCTCTTAACTAAGCGTGAGGGAATAGACGTGGCCTGCGGCAGCACCAAGACCGAGACCAAGAAGAAGAAGCAGGGCCAGAGCTGAAGGCCCGTCGTTAGGCCTCAACAGGCGTAGACTAGGGCCTTTGTTTTCCATTCATGCAGTTCTAGGCGGGCCGAACATCGACTGCTCATGGCTTAACGTACGCGAACCCCTGGCCCTCGAGCTCCACTATTTTCTTTATCCCAGAGTCGACGACCTCAACCCCGTCTATTAGGTCCTCCCTCCTGATCCCGAGGCTCCTCATGGCTATGGAGCACACGTAGAACCTGACGCCCATGCTCATGAGCTCATTTACCCTCTCCCTGGCGTAGTCGTCCAGGCTCCCCCTCATTAGGGCCATGGGCCCCCTCACGTTGAAGACGAGGACCACCTCAGCGTTCCCCTCCCCCACCACGTCAAGCAGGTTGTAGGCCATGCTGAGGGCCATATCGAGCTTCTCCCTGGAGTCCTCGTCTACGTGTATGAGGAGCTTGTACCTGGCCTGCAAGGGAGCTCCCGCTGAGCGTTAAATCCAGGCCTGACTTAAAGGGCTTCGGTGCGAGATGGCCGCTGGCAGGTGCTCGGACTGCGCCATGTGGAGGCCTCACGTGGTGTACCCCTTCATAGGCCTCTGCACGCTCTGGGGCAGGCTGACGGCCGACGACGACAGCTGCGACAGGTTCAGGCCCATAGCGATAGAGGACGGCTCCTTCTACTGGTCCCCTGAGCTCAGGACCAGGGTCACGGGGGAGGAGGCAAGGCTCCTGGTTAGGAGGGGCGTGAAGGTCTACCTCGGCGCCTACGTTGACCCTGACGTCAGGGAGGAGATATATGGCGCCTTCTGATGCTTTTGCGTTACCTTAAGTACTGTCAGCCCTAAGTGTTCTGCTTTAATAGTCTGGGCCTACAGCCTGCTAGGCGCAGGTGCCTTAGGCTTGAGCGAGAACGTCGACCTCGACGTCATGATAGGCGGGCCCCAGGGAGGCGGCATAGAGTCCTCAGGACAGATGACGCTCAGGGTCTTCATGATAAAGGGCTACGACGTGTTCGGGATAAGGGAGTACCACAGCGACATAATGGGGGCCCACAGCTACTACAACATAAGGGTAAGGGCGAGGAAGCCGAGGAGCGTCAGGCTCCCCGTTGACGCGCTCCTGGCCCTTGACGCTGAGGCTATATTCACCCACTACAACGAGCTGGCCCCTGGAAGCTACCTCATATATGACAACGACAGCCTCTCGACAAGGATGGACAGGATAGCCCCCATGGAGCCCGAGACGAAGGAGAGGGTCAGGGAGGACCTGAAGGAGAAGGGGGTTGAGCCCGTGGCCTCAGAGCTCGTCAAGTACCTCTCGAAGCAGGGAGTTAAGACCGTGGGCCTGCCGCTCAAGGACCTCCTAAAGGTCACGGCCGACAGGCTCAAGACCTCAGTAGTGAGCGTCGCCAAGACCGTGAACACCATGACGATAACGGCCCTCTCCGCCATGCTAGGCATAGACCTGGCGGCCGTCGAGAGGTCCATAGAGCTTTACTTCGCGGGGAGGAAGTCGATAATAGACTCGAACGTTGAGGCGGCCAGGGTCACGTACGAGTACGTCAAGGAGAACTACGGCGTCGCTAAGCCGCTGCCAGATGGGCCCCACAGGAACAAGGTGAGGATGGTCGCGACAGGTAACGACATTGTTGCCATGGCTAAGATGGTCGGGGGCGTGACCCTTGAGACCTACTACCCGATAACCCCGAGCCAGGACGAGGCCTTCTACATGGAGTCCCACAGGGTCTTCGACCTCGACGAGGACGCCGCCAGGTCCCTTGGAACGCAGAAGATGCCGGCGCTCACGCTCCAGGCCGAGGACGAGCTGGCGGCCCTCAACATGGCCATAGGGGCGGCCCTGGCTGGGGCCAGGGTCGCAACCACGACAAGCGGGCCTGGCCTCTCGCTCATGAACGAGGCCATAAGCTTCGCGGTCATGGCAGAGGTCCCTGTCGTAATAAGCGTCTGGATGAGGACAGGCCCCTCGACGGGCATAGCCACGAGGCAGGGCCAGGGCGACCTGCTCCACTCCATGTTCGCTGGCCACGGTGAGGCCCTGCCAAAGATAGTCCTGGCCAGCGGCGATCACATAGAGGCCTACTACGACACCATAAAGGCGTTGAACTGGGCCGAGAGGTTCCAGGTGCCCGTCATACACCTGCTCGACAAGTACATGGCGGCTTCGATGATGAGCTTTGACATGGAGGACGTAGACCCCTACAAGGTGCCGCTCGACAGGGGCAAGTTCATTGCCCAGCCTGACCCTAAGACTTACAAGAGGTATGAGCTGACGGACGACGGAATAAGCCCACGGGCCCCGCTGGGCGCCGTCAGGTACACCGTCTCGAGCCTTGAGCACAATGAGGAGGGGGTCGTGACCGAGGACCCCGTGATGAGGGAGAGGATGGTCATGAAGAGGATCAGGAAGATGGAGACGATAGAGCGCGAGATACCCGACTCAGAGAAGGCTGTCCTGCATGGGGACCCCGACGCCAGGGTGACAGTTATCTCCTGGGGCACCACTAAGGGCCCCATACTCGACGCCATGGAGAGGCTCTCAGCGGAGGGGCTCAAGCTGAGGTTCCTCCAGATCAAGACTTTCCTGCCCTTCCCCACGAACATGGTCAAGGGCATTATTGAGACATCTGATGAAGTGATAGCTGTCGAGAACAACGCCTTCGGGCAGATGGTGTGGGCCATAAGGATGTTCACAGGGTTTGACATTAAGAAGAGGATAGCTAAGCTCAACTCTAGGAGCCTCATGGAGCAGGAGGTATATAATGGGATTAGGAAGGCCCTCAGCATGAAGGAAGGCCTGGTGGTGGTGAGCGATGGCGCGTAACTGGATGGACTACAAGACTGACGCCTGGGTTCAGTGGTGCCCGGCCTGCGGCAACTTCGGCATACTTACGGCCATGCAGAGGGCCTTCGCCGAGCTCGACCTGCCTAACGAAAAGGTCACGATCGTCTCAGGCATAGGGTGCTCAAGCAGGATACCCTATTACATAAAGACCGCCAACATACACACGCTGCACGGCAGGCCCATACCTGTGGCCCAGGGGGTCAAGCTAGCTAACCCTGACCAGGTAGTCATAGTGGCCTCAGGCGACGGCGACCTCCTTGGCATAGGGGCTGGCCACTTCGTGGCGGTCGGCAGGAGGAACATAGACATAAAGGTTATACTTCACGACAACGCCGTCTACGGCCTGACCAAGGGCCAGGCGGCCCCGACCCTCCCGCTCTGGTTCAAGACGAAGGCCCTGGGCCAGCCTAACATACAGAGCGCCGTCAACCCGCTCCTGCTGGCCTTCGCCAGCGGGTTCACCTTCATAGCGAGGGCGTATGCCTACCACATTGATCAGCTGAAGGAGATGATAAAGGCGGCCATAATGCACAAGGGCACGTCCCTAATTGACGTGCTCCAGCCCTGCCCGACCTATAATGACATAATGACGAAGGAGTGGTACGAGAAGCGTATCTACTACCTTGACAAGGAGGACCCGTCCTGGGATCCCAACGTGGAGAAGCCGGAGGACCTCAAGAAGCTGCCCAAGATTGTCGAGAAGATGCTTGAGTGGGAGCCGAGGATACCCCTCGGCATATTCTACAGGAACACGATGGTCGAGCCCTTCGACGCCAGGATAGAGAAGATAATGCCCGGCTACCTCGCCATGCCGCCAGCTAGGAGGCCTGTGAGCGTCAACGGCAGGGCGCTTACGAACCCGTTCCAGGCGTTCAGGGACAGGGTAGTGCAGACCTGACGGCGAGGGTTTTTGGCAGGGCTGGCCTACAAGGTCATGAGGACCGAACACGGCGTTATGGTAGCTGTCGCTGACGCCGAGCTGCTGAACAGGAGGCTTAGGACAAGTGATGGGGTGGTTGTTGAGGTAAGCGAGGACTTCTTTGGCGAGAGGGTGGGCGAGGAAGAGGAGGTCGTTAGGGCCATTGACGAGGCCGACATGATTATACTTATCGGGCACCGGGCGGTCTCCCTGGCGAGGTCCCTTGGCCTCGTGGCCCCTGGCTCTGAGATCTACATTCAGGGCGTGCCATACGTGCAGGTCTTCAAGTCGCTGATTACCTGAGTGTGAGGCCCGAGCGCCAGGACCTCGTCAGGCGGCCAGCAGATATAAGGTAGTCCTGTAGAGCGGAAAGGTCCCGTTCAAATAGCTCCTTATTATCCGCTCTGACCTTAGGGCCCCAGGTGAACTAGTTGGGGGACCTAGTAGTCTTGCTCAAGCCCGCGCTCAACCCTGAGACCATAAGGGGCACGCCCGAGGGGCTCGTGGACTTTGACTACATGTCCCTGAAGCTTTCTGACATAGACAGGAACGCCGTTGAGGAGGCCGTGAGGCTGAGGGACGCCTACTTCAAGGGGTCTAAGATCTACTCGATAACGGTGGCCGCCTGGGGACCTGTGGACAAGAGGGACAAGGACGTAAAGATGGCGGTCCAGGAGGGGCTCGCCAAGGGCGTCGATGAGGCCTTCATAGTCGAGGACGACTCCCTCACGCCGGGGGACCCCGTTACGACGGCCTCCGCCATAGTGGCGGTCATAAGGAAGTTCAACCTTAAGCCCGACTTAGTCCTGGCCGGCGAGGCCACAATTGACGGCTTCACCGGGCAGGTGGCCGGCAGGGTAGCGGCTAAGCTGGGCCTCCCCTACGTGAGCTTCGCGAGGAAGCTCGACGTGAAGGACGGGAGGATAGTTGCGGAGAGGGACGTTGAGGACTACGTAGAGGTGGTTGAGGCCCCTATCCCCGCGGTGGTGAGCGTGACCAGGGAGATAAACGTCCCGAGGCCGCCGACGCTGATCCAGATAAGGATGGCCTCAAGGAAGCCCCAGCACGTCATCAAGGCCTCAGACCTCGAGGGCGTCGTGAAGCCCAAGAAGAAGCTCGTTGAGGCAAGGGTACTGGCCGTTAAGAGGAAGCAGACGATAATAGAGGGCAAGACCCTTGAGGAGACCGCCGACAAGCTGATAGACGCCCTGGTCGCTGAGGGCGTGATCAGGGTGAGGTGATGGCCATGACCTCGCTGGTCGTTGCGCAGAGGGAAGACGACGTGGCTGAGGCGCTCACCATAGCCAGGCAGGTCGGGGAGCCCCACATACTTGTCTTCGGCCAGGTCGACCCAAGCCCCCTGCTTGACTACGGCCACCCCGTTCACCACCTGAGGTCTGACGACACTGAGAGCCTCTTCCTGGCCCTGAGGTCCCTCTACGAGAGCCTTAAGCCGTCAATAATCCTGGCGCCCACCACGAAGAACCTCAAGGACGTACTCTCCAGGGTCGCCGGCCTCTACGACCTGCCGCTGGCGACGGAGGTCTATGACGTCAAGGTCTCGGGGAGCTCGGCAAGCTACAGGAGGGGCTTCCTGAGCGGGAGGGCCATAGCCCTCGAGGAGGCGCCGCTGCCCGCCGTTCTCCTGCTGGCCCCTAGGAAGACGCCGAGGGCTCCCAAGGGAGGCGCTAAGGGGACCCTTGAGACGGTGCAGCCCCCCTCGCCGACCGTGAAGGTCCTTGAGAGGAGGCCAAAGGAGAGGGGAGGCGTCAACATAGAGGCCGCTGAGCTCATAGTGAGCGTGGGGAGGGGCTTCAGGTCGAAGGAGGACCTGAAGATGGCCTTCGAGCTGGCTGAGGTCCTGGGGGCCCAGGTAGGGTGCTCAAGGCCAATAGCGGCTGACCTCAAGTGGCTCAGTGAGGACCACTGGGTAGGCCTCAGCGGCCACAAGGTGGCGCCCAAGCTCTACATTGCCATAGGGATAAGCGGGGCGCCTCAGCACCTTGCGGGGATAACTGACGCCAAGCTTGTCGTGGCCATAAATAACGACAAGAGCGCGCCCATATTCAAGAACTGTGACTACGGCGTCGTGGCGGACCTGTACCAGTTCGTGCCAGTCCTCACCAAGAGGCTCAAGGAGAGGCTTGCTAAGTAACTTTTAAATATCTTTTTTAATTATTACTAAAAAGTTATATTTATATAGTGCTGCCTAGGGGACCTCGCTAAGTGAGCCATGGATAAGCACTGCAAGGGCTGAGCTGTGAGACCTTCCTCTCCTCTTTCTCCTTTCCTTTATCTATTAAGAGAACCTCAGGGGGAGCCCTGACCCTTTTAATCACCTCCAGAAACTTTGCTGGCTAAAACTTATTATACCACCCACAGTTTTACTAAAGCTCAGTAAGGGGTCCCATTATGGCAGGCGAGAGGCCTATAGCGGTTGAGAAGGCGGAGGCCACAGACAAGCAGCTGAGGAGAGCCCTGAACTTCTGGGACATAGCCTACCTGGTCATAGGCGCCATGATAGGCTCAGGCTGGCTCTTCGGCTCCCTCTACGCGGCCGCCATGGTGGGCCCGGGCGCCATACTCTCATGGCTCGTAGCCGGCGTGCTCATGCTCTTCATAGCCCTCGCCTTCGCCGAGCTTGCAGGAATGATACCTAAGTCAGGGGCCATAGTGAGGTACCCCCAGTACTCACACGGCAGCCTGACCTCGTTCATGCTGGCCTGGGCCTACCTGCTTAGCGCAATAACTGTTGCCCCCGCGGAGGCCGAGGCCGTCGTGACCTACATGGGCTCGTACGTCCCTGGCCTCCTGACGCCGACAGGCGTCTTAACGGCATTTGGCCTGTTCGTCGCGTTCCTGTTCACCGTGTTCTTCTTCCTGCTCAACTACTTCGGCGTCCACGTTATGGGCAAGACCAACACAGGCGTCGGCTGGTGGAAGCTCCTGGTGCCCCTCATAACTATAGTCCTTCTCCTCGCCCTTTACCTGCACCCCTCCAACTTCACGACGCCCTCCTTGTTACCTTATGGCGCGGCCCCCCTGTTCTTTGCCCTGCCGACTACAGGCATAGTTTTCGCCTACCTGGGCTTCAGGCAGGGCCTCGAGTACGGCGGTGAGGCTAAGAACCCTCAGAGGGACGTACCGCTTGGCACAGTCATCGGCTTCCTCATAGTGGTGGCGATATATGTGTTGCTTCAGACGGCCTTCGTAGGCGGCGTGGACTGGTCAAAGCTAGTGCTTAACGTGTCAACGGGCAGCTCCTGGAAGCTCGTGCCAGTCAAGCCCGGCCAGTGGGGCAACCTGACCAGCGCCCTTGTCAACATCGCTGGTTACCCGTCTCTCAGCCATGGGCCCTTCTACGAGATCCTGAGGATGTCAGCAATACCGATACTTGTCGGCTGGGGCATCTTCCTGTTGATTGACGCTATAGTCTCGCCCAGCGGTACGGGCTGGATCTACGAGGGCACAGCCACCAGGACATTCTACGGAATGGCCGCTGACGGGCATTTGCCAGACTGGTTCCTGTGGCTCAACAAGTACAAGGTGCCGTGGGTCTCGCTCTTAGCCTCGCTGGTAGTAGGGGCGCTGTTCCTGATACCATACCCCGCCTGGGTCTTTATAGCCTCCTTCATATCGTCAACGACCGTGTACACTTACATGATAGGAGGCCCCGCAGTACTTGTCCTCAGGAGGACGGCCCCGCAGGCGCCGAGGCCCTTCAGGCTGCCGGCCGCCTGGGTCATAGGGGCCCTGGCCTTCATAGCCGCGTTCCTCATAGTTTACTGGAGCACGTTCGCTGTGCTCTGGGGCGTCGTGGCGCTGATACTCGCCGGCCTACCGCTGTTCTTCATGTACACGTTGCCCAACAGGTACGGCTTCAACAGGTCCCTAGGAGCAGCGATAGGGATAGTATACTGGTTCGTCCTCGGGCTCACGACATATTTCTTCCTCTACCAGGACGTGGTCCAGGCCGCGTCTACTATGATCAGTAACGGAGTCCCAATCCACAAGGTGTTGATGGCCACCGTGCCCTACTTCATATACTGGCTGGTCATAAACATGGCCGTCACCATAGCCGCGATCTACGTGACCTCAACGAAGCTCCCTGAGGAGGGCAAACAGCACATAAGGGCTGGCTGGTGGATCGTGATAACTACGTTCGTCGGCCTCATCCTGTCGTTCCTCGGCCCCTTCGGCCCCTACGCCTCAGCCAACTACGCGATAATCCCGTTCCCGTGGGACACGGTGACGGCAGCGGTTGTAGCCCTTGTACTGTTCTTCTGGGCAGCGTACTCAGGGATATACACCAAGGACCTCGAGATAGTCCTGAGGGACATGGGCATAATCAAGTGAGCGGTATTCGTAAACTTCCCTTGTTTAATATTTCTTTGTTTCTTTTCCTTTTTACTTAACAGTTTAGGCCCTGCAGACCTATTCCAAGCAGGGCGTCCAGAAGACCCTTTAAAAGGCGACCCATGTAACAGGCCTTGAGGGGAAAGCTATGGCCTTCAGGCTGTACTTCCATCAGAGCTGCGCCACGAGCCGAGAGGTCATATTGGGACTGAGCAGGCGAGGCCTCCTTGAGAGGGTTGAGCTAATGCCCCTCGACGGCGGCATTGAATCGCTTAGGGCTGGCGTGTGGAGCGTCCCATGGCTAGTCATTGACGGAAGGCCTGTTGCCACTGACCCCGTCACAGCTGACGAGGTGGTCGAGATCATTAATGGGGGAAAGGTTGACGTAGGGGACCCCCTTGACGCCTTCATGAACGCTGTCCTCCACAGCTCGCTCGCGACCGCGTTAACGCTGCTTCACGGCAGCGTCGCAGCCGTAGCAGATCCCTCGCTGGCCTCGGCGGCCGCCAGGTCCCCCCTCACGGGCGTCGACCCTGAGGCCCTTGCCGCCCGCGTGAGGGCGGAGGGGGACAGGCTCTTCCTCGAGTGGAGGGACAAGCTGAGGAGGGCCGCCGCAGTGAGCTACGTCAGGGAGCTGTACTGGGCCTCCGGAGGGGCCATCACCGCTGAAGAGCTGGCAGCCCACGCGACCCAGGCCTCCGTGGGGGCCTGGCTGATAGCCAAGGGGAGCCTCGGCAGGGCCGCGCTTCCGCCGAGGCCCAAGGGGGTCGCCCGCGAGGACGCCGAGTGGATAGCCTCCTTCGTCAGGAGGGCCGCGAGGGGGCTCCTCGAGAAGGTGAGGGAGGAACAGGAGTCCATTTACTCGGACAGCGAGTACCTGGGGCTGCTGAGGGCCCGCGGCATCAATATACCTCCCTGAACTCGAGGCCCTCCCTCCTCAGGGCCTCTATGGCCTCAGGCACGGCGTCGGGGTCGGGGGCCTCCACCAGCACCTCCACCATGGCCCAGCCCGGCATGATAGAGGGGGCGAACCTGTCGTGCCTTATGTCAACCACGTTGAACCTGGCCTCCGCAAGCCTCCTCAGGACCCTGTCGAGCCACCCAGGCTGGTCCGGGACGGCCCCAACGAGCTTGACTAGCCTCCTCGCGCTGTAGAGCTCGTAGTTTATGATGTTAGCTATCCTGGTCAGGTCAACGTTGCCCCCGCTTATTATGGCCACGGCCTTCAGGCCCTTCACGTTAACCTTGCCCTCAAGCATGGCCGCCAGCGAGGCCGCCCCTGCGCCCTCGGCAAGGGTCTTGGCCCTCTCGAGCAGCAGGAACATGGCCTTGGCCACCTCCCTGTCGTCAACTGTGACCAGGTCGTCCACCAGCTCCTCTATGACCTGCCTTGTAAGGGTCCCCACGCCCTTGACCAGCAGGCCGTCCATGAGGCCTGAGGAGTATGACTCAGGCCCCAGCTCCCTGCCCTCCTTTATCAGGGCCCTGTACTTGGGCATATAGGACGGCTCGACCCCTATGACCTTGACCCTCTGGCCGTACCTCTTCTTCAGCACTGCCGAGATGCCTGATATCAGCCCCCCTCCCCCAACTGGGACCACTACCACGTCAGGTGGGCCGCCCAGCTGCCCTATGAGCTCCAGGGCTATGGTCCCCTGGCCGGCCATCACGTCAACGTCGTCAAACGGGTGTATGAAGGTCGCGCCCGTCTCCCGCTCTATCTCATGAGCCCTCCTTATGGACTCGTCCACGAGGGACCCGTAGAGGATCACCTCAGCCCCGTATGACTTGGTGGCCAGGATCTTGGAGAGGGGCGCGATGGTCGGCATAACTATCGTCGCCTTCACGCCCAGCAGCTTCGCCGCGTACGCCACCCCCTGCGCGTGGTTGCCTGCGCTCGCGGCCACGACACCTCTCTTGGCGGCCTCGCCGAGCCTCCATATTTTGTAGTAGGCGCCCCTTACCTTGAACGACCCCGTCTTCTGCAGGTTCTCAAGCTTCAGGTAGACCTCCCCTCCTGTCATTGTCGAGAAGGTGTAGCTGAGGTCCAGCGGGGTCTCCTTCGCCACGCCCCTCAGGACCTCCATGGCCCTGAGGGCGCCCTCGTATACCTCGTCCACAAGCCTTGACATTTATAATTCCTAAGGAGACCAAAGGAGGTCATGCATTAAAAGCGTTAGGCCAGGCTGAGGGAGACGAAGACGAGGGAGCGGAACTCCCTGAGGAGCTTAACGAACTCGTCCACAGAGAGCTCCGTTACGCCCTCAGAGGAGTAGTCGCCCCTCACCATCAGCTCGGCCAGCCTCCTCTGCCACCTGTCGCCCATCACCAAGTACCTGGCCGCCCCGTCCTCCTCCTTTACGTAGCTGAGGAGGAGGGGGACCCTCATGAAGGGCCTGAAGTAGGGCGGGACAATCCTGAGGAGCCTCTCGACCTCCTCGGGGTCCATCTCGTGAACGGTGCCGTCGGCCAGGCTTACTGACCTCCTGACCTTAAGCTCCTCCAGGGTCACCTGCTCTGCGGGCCAGTGGGCCTGAAGCCTCCTTACCTCCTCCCTCCACCTGCTCCTGACCCTCTCGGCAAGGTTGCTGGCCTCGCCGCTCATCAAGAGCGCCTCCTGTACCTGGCGTAGATCATGGCGTGGTCCCTGTCGAAGGGGTCGAGGTGCACCACGTCAATTACCTCGAAGCCTCCCTGGGCGAGCCTCTTCATCTCCCTGAGGTAGATGTCGCTTGGCTCCCTAGTCACGTCGATGCTCCTGGCCTTGATGGCAAGGAGCAGGTAGCCGCCGTCCTCTAGGAACAGCCTGGCGTTCCTATTAACTATGTCGGCCTGCTCAGGCTGGGCCACGTCGGCGTAAAGGCCGTTCACCATCCCTACCATGAGCCTGTACCTCTCAGGCGTCCTGGCGTCGGCGAGTATGGGCAGTATGTTCCTCCTGTCCGCCACGACCTGCATGAGGTCCCTTATGACCCTCGGCGAGAACTCCACGCCGTATATCAGGCCCTTGGAGCCTATTATGTCACTTATGTGGCTGGCGGTCGTGCCGCTCGCTATGCCCAGGTACAGCACCCTGTCGCCCTCCTTGACCGGCAGCTCCTCGAGGCCCTTCAGCAGGGCGGCCGCCAGCTTGCTCCTGTAGGCGTTCCACTCCCTGTACTCGACCCCCTCGTAGTTGAAGAGCCTCTCCCCGTAGACCCTCTGGCCGGGGACCAGGTTCTTGGTCGCCAGCCTCAGGCTGCCGTCGTCCAGCTCAGCTACGTAGACTCCCTTCCACCTCTCGTGCTCGTAGACCCTCACCTTACATCACCCCCTGCCTCCCTCACCCCTGCCACCCTCCCTCTGGCCGCCCCTGCCCTCCCTTCTCTTGGGCGGCCTCCCGGGCCTTGCAGGCCTAGCGGGCGGCCTGGCCTTCTCCTCCTTCCTCTTGGGCGGGGCAGCGTAGACCTTCTTTATCTCAGCTATCCTCTGCTGCAGCTCCTCCCTCAGCCTGTCAGCTATGAACCTCCCGCTGAACGCGTCAACCTTGGCAGCTATAGCGAGCTTGGATGCGAGGGCCCTCGCTATCTTGCCCCTCTGCCACCTCGGGGCCCTGAATATGTCAGGGTACTGGAATATCACTCCGTGCTTGGGCGGCCTGCCGCCTGTCCTCAGGGCCCTGAAGAGGGCCTTCTCGGCCCCAAGTACCTGTATTGTGCTGGCGGGCATCGTGGCCAGCTCCTCAAGGCTGCCGGCCAGGCTTATGAGCCTCGCGGCCAGCAGGGGCCCTACGAGCTCTGTCACGTTAGGCGCCACCTCCTTGGCGACCCTGCCTATGTAGCCCTCCAGCTGGGACCTGAGGTCGTAGAGCTGAAGGGATATGCTGGCGAAGGTCCTCACGGCCTCAGCGTCGTGCTCTGATACGTCCGCCCCGACGCTCTTGCTGGCCGCGTCAACTATCCTCTTGGCGAGCCCCTCGGGGACCCCGATGGACTTAAGCCTCTCAAGGTCCATCTCGTCCCTTGTGCCCACCTGCGACACTATGGTGACGAAGAGCCTGTGATCATCCACCAGGTCGTTCAGCTCGGGGAAGTGGACGCTGTACCACTCGCGTAGCCTGTTGACGAACAGGTTCAGGGTCTTATCAATGTCGTCGACGGTCCTAATGGAGTGGGCCAGGAGAAGGTCGCGCTTCTTGGCGGCCCCCATGAGGCCCCTCCTCGTGAACTCGTAGGCGACCTCAAACTCAAGGGAGGGGGCCTCGCTGGCGTCCTTAGCTAGCTCAGCCCTCACGAGCTCCTGGGCAAGCCTTGACCTGAGGGAGACGGCGACAGCGTTCCCCTCCTCAACGACGGCCTTCAGCCCCATCTGGCCCAGGTACTTGGCCTCGACGTCGTCCTCCACGACCACGAGCTCCGGGTTCATGACCTTCAACTTCTCCGCGAGCCTAGCGAAGGACTGGAGGAGCTCACCCCTGTAGGCCTTCATCGCCTCCTCCACCATCTCGTTCTTGGACTTAGGCATGGGCTCAAAGGCCAGCTCCTTCCCGCTCTCATCCACCGCGTAGGAGCCCGCCAGGGTGTCAACCACGTATACCTTCAAGGGCCCTCTTCCCAGGCCCTTTAGGTGCCTAGGTAGGAATAAAGCTTTGCCAGTCGGCCGCGCAGAGGCCAGCAGGGTTTTTAAGGGAGCCCAGCAGCAGAGGACCTGATGAGCCATGCCCACGCACGGATCAATGACAAAGGCCGGGAAGGTGAGGAAGGCCACGCCCAGGATAGAGCCCAAGCACAAGAAGAACCTGGCCCCTAGGCTCAGGAACAAGGTTGAGTTCGTGAGGAGGGTCCTCAAGGCGGCGCAGCAGGCCAAGGCCGCTGCCTGATAACATCTCCTTTTTACCCCAGGGCCTCAGTAGCTAGGAGGGGCTTAGTTGGAGGAGTACTTCGGCTACACAGACCTCGTAGCGAGGAGGCTGGCCGAGGCCGGGGTGAGGCCGGGCGACCTTATAGAGGTCGCCAGGGAGGACGGGGCTACCTTCAGAGGTATGTTGATGCCCAAGGACGAGTTCTCGGCCCCAGGAATTGTCGTTATAAAGCTTGACAATGGCTACAACGTCGGCGTGCGCCTGGGCCCAAAGGCCACCGTAAGGCTCCTGTCAAGGGGAGAGCTCACATCTCATCCGGGTGAGCCCGTGAGCCTCTCTGAGACTGAGGTCAGGCCGCCCCAGAGGAAGGTCATGATACTCGGCACAGGGGGCACTATAGCCAGCAGGGTTGACTACGAGACCGGCGCCGTGCACCCCTACATGGACGCCAAGGAGCTGGCAGCGTCCGTGCCCGAGATGTTCAGGTACGCCTCCGTTGACGTCCAGCAGGTCATGGCGATCTTCAGCGAGGACATGACGCCCAAGATATGGGAGAGCGTAGCTGACGAGGTGGCTAAGAGGCTTAAGGCCGGCTACGAAGGGGTTGTCGTGGCCCACGGCACCGACACCATGGCGTACACGGCGGCGGCCCTCTCGTTCGTCTTCCACAGGGGCCTCCCTGGGCCGGTTGCCCTCGTGGGGGCCCAGAGGAGCAGCGACAGGCCCAGCAGCGACGCGGCCTTCAACCTTACGGCCGCCGTGCTCGTGGCCTCGGAGGCCCCCTTCGGCGAGGTCACGGTGGTGATGCACGGCGAGACGGGCGACACGTACGCCCTGGCCCACAGGGGCACCAAGGTGAGGAAGATGCACAGCAGCAGGAGGGACGCGTTCCAGAGCGTTAACGACGTTCCCTTAGCTAAGGTATGGCCCTACGAGGGGAAGGTCGAGATGCTGAGGGACGACTTCAAGGGGAGGTCGAAGGACCTGGAGCCCGAGAACGGCTTCGACGAGAGGGTGGCGCTGATTAAGTTCTACCCAGGCATGACGTCAGAGGTCATAGACTTCCTCGTCGACAGGGGCTACCACGGGATCGTCATAGAGGGCACAGGCTTCGGGCACGTGGCGAACAGGCTTATACCGTCCCTTCAGAGGGCCGTGGAGTCAGGTGTGCCAGTCGTGATAACTACCCAGACCCTCTTCGGCCACGTCAACCTTAACGTCTACAGCACCGGCAGGAGGATGCTCCAGGCCGGCGTCATACCAGCTGAGGACATGTTGCCCGAGACGGCCTTTGTCAAGCTCTCATGGGTCCTCGCCAGGACTAGGGACATGGACGAGGTGAGGAGGCTGATGCTCACGAACCTGGCCGGCGAGATAAACCCCAGGCACGAGCTCAAGCTCTTCCCGAGGTGGTATCATGACAGGCTCTGAGGGGAAGTTTGACTACCAGGCCCTGGGCCTCAAGGTAGGCCTCGAGATACACCAGCAGCTTGACACGAGCCACAAGCTCTTCTGCAGCTGCCCGACTGACCTCACCGAGGCCGAGAAGGGGGACGAGTTCCCCAGGTGGCTCAGGCCCACAAGGAGCGAGACGGGCGAGGTTGACGTGGCTGCCCTCTTCGAGTACAGGAAGGGGAGGAAGTACAGCTACCAGGCCCCCTCAGGCCACTACTGCCTCGTCGAGGCCGACGAGGAGCCCCCGCACCCGATCAACAGGGAGGCCATAGTGATAGCCCTCGCGGTCGCCAAGGCCCTGGGGTCGACGATAGTTGACGAGGTTCACGTGATGAGGAAGATAGTGATAGACGGCAGCAACACGAGCGGCTTCCAGAGGACAGCCATAGTGGCGCTGGGGGGAAGGATAACGGTCAACGGCAAGGACTACGGCATCCAGACTATAGTGGTCGAGGAGGACGCGGCCAGGAAGGTCGGGGAGAGGGGGCAGGTAGTTGACTACAGGCTCGACAGGCTCGGGGGGCCGCTCATAGAGATAGCCACGGCGCCGGATATGCACACCCCCCAGGAGGCCAGGGACGTGGCCCTGGCCATAGGCATGCTGCTCAGGATGACGGGGGCCGTCAAGAGGGGGCTCGGCACCATAAGGCAGGACCTGAACGTGAGCATAGTCGGCGGGGCCAAGACCGAGATAAAGGGGGTGCAGGAGCTTGACCTCATAGACAGGATAGTTGAGTACGAGGTCATGAGGCAGGTCAACCTGCTCAGGGTAAGGGACGAGATGAGGGCCCGCGGCATAACCGAGCGGGACCTTGACCAGGAGCCTGTTGACGTGACCGAACTGTTCAAGGGCACCAAGAGCAAGGTGATAGCCAGGGCTCTTGAGGCAGGGGGCAAGGTCCTCGCGGTCAGGCTGCCCCGCATGAAGGGGCTCCTCGGCACCTACGTGCAGCCGGGCAGGAGGTTCGGGACCGAGATAGCTGACTACGTGAGGTTCTGGAGCGACGTGCAGGGCCTCTTCCACAGCGATGAGCTGCCGGCCTACGGCATAACGGCCGAGGAGGTTCAGGCCGTCTATAGGGCCCTCGGGGCAGACCCAGCCCAGGACGCCTTCGCCATGGTGGCCGAGAGGCCCGAGAGGGCCCTGAAGGCCATCTCAGCTATACTTGAGAGGGTCAGGCAGGCGCTTCAAGGAGTCCCTGAGGAGACGAGGGCCGCCAACGAGGACGGGACGACCCGCTACATGAGGCCTAGGCCCGGCAGGGAGAGGATGTACCCTGAGACCGACATACCCCACCTCCTCGTGACCCCTGACATGCTTGCAGAGGCCGAGAAGCTGGTGCCGGAGCCGGCCGAGGTCAAGGTCAGGAGGTTCGTGGAGAGGTACGGCATGAGCAGGGAGCTCGCGGAGAAGGCCGTGGCTGACCCGAGGCTCCCGCTCATAGAGGAGCTCATAGGGAGGTACGGGGCCTCGCTGTCCCCCACGCTTATAGCGTCGCTTATCGTGGTCACGATGAAGGGGCTGAGGAGCAAGGGCGTCAACGTGGACTCCATTAGCGAGGACAGGATAGAGGGCCTGGTGAGGCTCCTTGCCGAGGGCAGGGTGGCCAAGGAGGCCGCCGAGGCGATACTGGCCAAGATGGCCGAGGACCCGAGGCTTGGCCCCGAGGAGGCGGCCAAGGCGCTGGGCCTGACGAGGCTGGGCGAGGAGGAGGTGAGGAGGGTCATAGACGAGGTTGTTAAGGAGAACCTTGGGCTGGTGAGGCAGAAGGGGGAGGCCTCCTTCGGTCCCCTCATGGGCAGGGCCATGGAGAGGCTCAGGGGCAAGGCTGACGGGAAGCTGGTAGCTGAGCTGCTGAGGTCCAGGATCAGGGAGGTCCTCTCTGGCAGCTAGTGTAGAGCGTGAGCAAGTACGTCAGCAGTTCATGCGCCCTCCCGCTCAGGGCCCCCAGGAGGTAGCCGTCAGGGGCCAGGGACAGCGCGTTGACCTTGTTTCCGCCTTCGCCGATCACGACCAGCAGGGGGCGCCCCTCCGTCGAAGTTGTAAACTCCCCGGTTAACACTGACGAGTTCAGCGCGAGGGCGACAGGGTCAGAGACGTCGACGGCTACCGCGACCCCCTCGAGGCTCACGGAGGGGCCTCCGAGGGACCTGAACGAGGGCTCTCTGGCCCCAGCCCTGCACGCGTCGACCCACTCCGGCGCGGCTATAACGTAGTGCCTGAACGGGGGCCTCTCGTCAAGGATGAGGGACCCCACCCCGATGGCCAGCCGCAGGGCGCCCTGGCTCGTCCTGACTGTAACTATAGACGGGGACGTCACGAAGAGCCCGCCGGAGCCCAGCGCGAGCGAGGCGAGCTCCCTCAGCTCCCTGTCCCCGAGCCTGAGAACGTCAGCCACCTCGACCAGGTACTGACCTGGGTCGACCCTCGGCAACTTCTCACCTCAGGGCGTTGTGAGGCTAACGCCCTAATCTACGACGTGGGTTAATCTTAATAATTCTGGGCCCCTAAGGCCGAGGCGGGCTGGTAGTCACGCGGATTAGGCTGATAGCCTTCGTTGGCGCCCTGGTGCTAGGGGCCCTGGCCTTCTCATCAATTTACATCGTCACGAGCCTCGTCAGGTGGCCCGCGTGGGTCTCAGCGGCGGCAGGCGTCGCCGTGGCGGCCCTGTCGTACCTAGTGCTCCTGAGGGCCGTGGACAGGGTCCAGGACTGGCTGATTCAGCTTATATCTGAGCTAGAGGGGGGAGGGGAGGGCTACCTGCCGATGGAGGAAGACGAGGACGATGAGGACCTGAGCGCGGCCGACTACGACGCTGGCTACAGCACTGAGTCGCTGTTCCTCGTGCACTCGCTGGTTGAGAGCCTGGCGAAGGAGATGTTCAGGGGGTTCTCCTCAGTTGTGGTGGAGGCGTACCTGCCGGACGCCCTCCTCGTATACCCAGAGCCCTCAGACGAGGAGGTGCCGCAGGGGTTCTCGGAGCCCGACGGCGCTGAGGCGGTGGCTGAGGAGAAGAGGCTGAGGGTCATGCTTGACGAGCGGCACTACGCGAGCCTGACGAGGGTCGTGAGCAGGGGGGAGGGCGAGAAGGGCGTCATCGAGAGCGAGGGCGAGCTGAGGGCGCTTTATGACGTTGCTAAGGCCATAGCGCTCTCAAACATAGACGACGAGGCCCTGGCAGCCTACGCCGCCTACAAAGCCATCGTCAAGATGATCAGGGCGCACAGGCTCGCGGTGCCGGAGAGGCTCAGGGACCTGCTGCCCTTCGAGGACAGGGACCTCAGGAGGAGGGTAAGGGAGCAGGTGGCCGAGGAGGGCCTGACCTACTGAGGCCCTCACTCGCGAGGGGGTTCAGCTCTCATACAGGTTCATGTAGCCTTACGGTCATCGCCTCATCCCTATTCCCCCGCACCCCGCTCGGGCCTTCATCGGGCTTGGGGGCGTTCAGGGCCACCCCGGGGGCCCCACATCTTGAGCGAACAGACACGTACATCCTGTATGTGCTGATCGCGGTGACAACTTATAAACTATATGAAAGTTGAAACAGCTACGTAGGGCTTGACGTCTCCACCATTATGGGCCTCTCAAGCGGGACCTCCCCGTTCAACAGCTTCCGCAGGAACCTCCTGGTGGACTCGGCCACCTCAGGGCTCGCAGCGTAGACCCTGGCGTCAAGGAAGGCCGCCTCGAGGGCGTCGCTTGAGGGCCTCAGCGTGCCCCTGCAGTCCCCCATTAGCACGGTGATCAATATATAGTGGTACTTGACGGCCCCGGCCTCGTCCCTTGATATTATTTGATCAACGTTAACGACGCCCAGGGGCCTGCAGAGGAGGCCCGTCTCCTCCTCGAGCTCCCTCTCAGCCGCCTCAAGGACCCCCTCGCCGAGCTCCACCTTGCCCCCTGGAAGGGCCCACCTGCCTGCCTCAGGCGGCGCGGCCCTCCTGACCATGAGTACCTCCTGTCCCCTCAGGACCAGGGAGCCGACGCCCACCAAAGGCTGTGAAGGGTATAGGCCCCTCAAGGCTGCCCATGAGCGTGAGCGGCTGGGCCGGTAAAACGCTATGAGGTTCTAGGTATACAAACGAAAACGTGGAATAGCTGCAGAACCTTTAGTATTCACAGTTAAGTTTAGAATATTATTAGCATTCAGAGATAAGTTTTTTAACCAAAGCCCTTATTTAAAGAAAACGGCGACCCTATATGGCGGGGACTCGTCCCTCGTATACGCCTTTACCCAGTCGCTCCCGTCAATAATAGAGTTCATAATAATCGTCATAATTGGCGTCATAGTGGCCTACGGAGTCGCCGCCGTCCTCAGGAGGGCCCTCTCGCTGAAGTACTTTGAGCAGTACCCTGAAGTGAAGGGCCTCCTAGGCCTAAGCGTAGGCGCCGTCAAGGCCTTCATCATACTGGTCACGCTGGCCATAGCGTTCTCGGTCCTGAAGCTGGGACCGGCGACGGTCTACATGCAGGAGATAGCCAACTACCTGCCGTCCCTGGCCGGCGCCATAATCCTGCTGACCCTCGGCGTGGCCCTCATTAACATACTGGTGGACTACATCCAGAGGCAGGTGGGAGAGGCCAGCAGCCCGTTCATGGCCTCCGTCTTCAACATACTTAAGTTCGGCCTCTACGCTGTGATAATAACGATAGCGGTCCAGCTCGCGATATTCTACTGGATACACTTCATCAACCCCTACCTGTTCTATGACATCATAATAGCCTCGGTGATACTGGTTGTAACCCTGACCATCACCGACACGGTAGTTGACCAGCTGCTCAAGTGTTTACCCGTGGCGTAACTTTTCCTTACTTCTAGTTCCGCCACGGGCACCCCTCTTAAGGGATCATACACGGTCACCCTTAACTCATTGGGGCTGGTCGAGGGAAACACCACTACCCTCCCATCCACACCTTTTATCGCTCCCACCCTCGTGAGCAGTGCCCGTCATCAGGCAGGGGCTTCACCAATGAAGGCTTTCTCGGTAGTACCATATAAACCTAACCCATATCGAAACGATATCTAGAAGCGATTAAAGATAACTAGTAGTTACGCAGAAGCGTTGCCGTCTCACCCTGAGCTCAAGGACGTCGCCGGCTACGGCAGGTTCCTCCTCTACCTGATATTCCTGCTCATAGCCATAGCCATAATAGTCCAGCCCTTCACCAACGTAACCAACATAATCTACGCGTTCAGCTGGGGCCTCGCGATCGCCTTCGCCCTCGCGGTCATACCGCTGGCCTACCTGCTGGTCAAGAGGATAGCGAAGGAGATTTAATAAAAAACTTTAGGTTTTTTTAATTTACTTTTTTGCAGTGACCTTTATGACGGCCACTATCTTGTCCTTCTCCTCCTTGAGCTCCAGGAGCTGGTTCCCAGTCCTCTTGATCCATGCCTCTACGTCCGGCTTGAAGCCGGGGTCCGTCGCCCAGACCTCCAGCACGTCACCGCTCTTGGCGTTCCTGTAGGCCTTGACTATCTCGGTTATGGGTCCAGGGCACGCGAGGCCCCTGGCGTCTATGAGTACCCTCCTCTCCTGGCTCATGATCCCACTCTCTATGTAGAGATAGGCCACAGGAGTACTTAAGCGTTCAACTTGGGCTGTTAGTTCTCAAAAAGAGAACTGGCGGCGCGAGGCAAGCGTTCCTATCGGAAAGCCCCTGAAAGATTTTATGAAGGACTTATATGTTAGCTGGAGACTCCTCTGTATACGAGTGAGAGCTTGGCTGTAAGGCCGGACCCGTACGAGGAGGCCAAGAGGCAGCTCAGGCTGACGGTCAGCGTCCTGGGCCTCGGCGAGGATGTCTACGAGTCCCTTGTGACGCCTGAGAGGGTCGTACAGGTCAAGATACCGGTCATAATGAGGGATGGAAGGGTCAAGACGTTCATAGGCTGGAGGGTCCAGCACAACAGCGCCCTGGGCCCCTACAAGGGAGGGGTCAGGTACAGCCCTGAGACCGACCTGAGTGAGGTCATGGCCCTGGCCATGTGGATGACCTGGAAGAACGCGCTCGCAGGCCTCCCCTACGGGGGCGCTAAGGGAGGGGTGAGGGTAGACCCGTTCCAGCTGAACCAGTTTGAGCTGATGCAGCTCTCCAAGAACTACTTCACTGTCATAAGCGAGTTCGTCGGCGTCGACCTAGACATACCTGCCCCTGACGTCAACACCAACCCACAGACAATGGCCTGGTTCCTTGACGCTTACCAAGTTAAGACGGGCCTGAGGGAGCTCGGAGTGGTGACCGGGAAGCCCCTGGAGCTCGGGGGGCTCCAGACAAGGGTCTACTCAACGGGCCTCGGCGTCGCTACCGTGGCCAGGGAGGCCGCCAGGAGGCTCCTGGGAGGCATAGAGGGCAAGTCCGTGGCCATTCAGGGCTTCGGTAACGTGGGCTACTACACAGCTAAGTTCCTCCACGAGATGGGGGCCAAGGTCGTGGCGATATCAGACATAAAGGGCGGCATCTACAGCAGCAAGGGCTTCAACCCTGATGAGGTCAAGGACTACATAACGACCAAGGGGACGGGGTTCGTAATTGACTACCCATACTATGAAAAGAGGATAAGCAACGAGGAGCTATTGACGAGCGACGTTGACGTGCTGGTGCCGGCCGCCGTTGAGAACGTTATAACCGAGGGGAACGCGCCCAAGGTGAAGGCTAAGCTCATAGTCGAGGGCGCCAACGGCCCGACCACAGCTGAGGCCGAGAAGGTCCTTGTCGAGAAGGGCGTCGTGATAGTTCCTGACATACTGGCCAACTCCGGAGGCGTCGTCATGTCGCACATAGAGTGGGTCAACAACAGGATGGGAGGCTGGATAACAGAGGACGAGGCCAGGAACAAGCTCATGCAGAAGATGACAGAGAGCTTCAACGCCGTGTGGGACTTCTGGGAGAAGAAGCTCGGAGGGCTCGGCGGCGCCTTCAGCATGAGGGTGGCAGCCCAGGCCATCGCCGTCGACAGGGTAGTCAGGGCCATGAAGCTGAGGGGCCTGCTCTGAGCGCCTCCCTGAGGACCTCCAGGGCCGAGTCCCTTGAGGTAGCTGTCATGAGGTAGACCTTCGCCACGCCCGTGAGGTCCTTCATTTTTCTGGCAACCTCCTCGGCCCTCCCCCTTCCAACTACGTCGACCTTGTTCACAGCTATGAGCAGCGGCCTGTCGCCCATGACGCCAAGGACCCTCTTAGCCAGGCCTGCCTGGGCCTCAAGGCCCATGTAAGCTTCGTCGATGGGGTCGACCAGGAATACCACTGGGCCTGGGAGGTGCCGAAGGGCGGCCACGGCCCTCCTCTCCACCTCGTTCATCTCCTCAAGGGGCCTGTCGAGGAGCCCGGGCGTGTCAACAACCTGGACCCTCCTCCCCTCCACCTCAGCGTGCCCAACTATGACGCTCTTGGTGGTGAAGGGGTAGGGGGCCACCTCGGGCTTGGCTGAGGAGACCGTTGACACAAACGTCGACTTGCCCGCGTTAGGGGGCCCTGACACTATCACTATGGGCTCCTCCAGGTCTATGCCGGGCAGGCCAGCTATGAACTTGGCCACCTCCTTCAGCCTCTGCAGCGACCTGGAGCACTTCCTCAACTGTGACATCATTCTCCCCCTCCCCTCCCTGCCAATCCTCCTGGCCTCCGCCTCGCCCTCAGCGGCCATCAGCCTGTACCTGTAGGTCTCCCACATCCTCTCGGCGAGCCTCCGGGCCTTAGCCACGCACCTGACGTCGCTCTCCAGCTGGCCCAGGTCAAAGCTTATGCTGACGAGCTCCCTGTAGAAGGGGTGGAGGTCCCTGAGGAGCCTGCCAAGCGTCATAACGGGCTCCGTCCTGTCAATTATGACGTTCCTAACCAGCTCAAGCGACCTCCTCTCCCTCTCGCGGGTGGGCACGTTATGGGGGTACCTGGACTTTATCCTCGCCAGGACCTCCTCATAGGTGGGCACGTGTATCCTCTTAGCTGTGGACGCTGGGTCCAAGGCCTGCCTTCAGCTTCTCAGCCAGCATGGGAGGACTTAACCTCTTCTGCCTCAGGGCCTCAGCAACGGCCACCTCATACATGTCCAGCGACCTCTGGTGCCTCTCGCGGACCTTCAGTATGCTCCTTGGCGAGGCGCCCGTGGCCCTTGAGGCTAACTCCGTCGCCCTTGACCTGCTGAGCCCCATGGCCCTCAGGGCGGCGTAGAGCGCCAGGGCCTTCCTCACCCTCTCTGTCCTGGACTTCAGGTCAGGGAACCCTGACATCATCTCAAGCAGGCCCTCAAGGCCCTCAACCTTTTCCTTCATGGGCGGCCTCAGCCTGACGGCCCTCCCGACTATCTCAATCACCCTGCCCCTCCTGACGGCCTTTGCAGCCGCCTCCTCTACGTCCTCCTCAAGGGGCCTTGAGGCCGGAGGGACTACAGGCTCGGGCCTCCTCCTGATGGGCCTCCAGGGAGGCCTTGGAAGGGCTGGCCGCTCCTCCTCAATCAGCTGCGAGATGACAGCGCCGCAGTCCTGGCACACAAGGTAGCCCGTTGACCCGTCCCAGGCGAGCCTCGCGGAGCCGCAGACAGGGCACCTCAAGACTCAGCCCCTGGTCAAGGGACCTGCAGGACCGCTGATAAGCAACGCCGTAACGCCCTTACCATGTCTCCCCCACACGCCCCGCCGAAACTGACCCCTCCCCGCCCTGAAGTGCGAGGCCTTCAGTCGTAACACCGAGTCCGCCTACCTTTACACAGGGCAGGACAAGCGCTGGGAGGTGGTGGGGCTGCCGATAAGGCTCAGGCCGCCACAGGACGTCAGCAAGCTCACCCTCTCCGAGGCGGCCGAGGCCTTCCTAAGGGCCCTGGCAGAGTCAGGGGCCTCCCCCCTCACCGTTAAGTCATATAGGGCCGCCGTCAGCTCCTTCGCTTCATTCGTGGGGCCCTCAACGCCAGCATCTAGGCTCACGCCCGACGACTACTACAGGTGGCTCTCAGCCGCGAGGGACCGGGGGCCGAGGGGGCCGAGGGGCGGCAGGTGGGAGTCAACGCTTCACTACTACTCCATCTTCGTGAGGAGGTTCCTGGGCTGGCTCGGCCTCAGGGGGCCCCTGCAGGCTGAGCCCAACAGGAGGAGGGGGTTCTCAGGGGCCCTGTCATGGGATGAGGTGGAGGCCCTCCTCTCAGCCGCCAGGGACGTCTATGACGCCCTGATAGTCTCCCTCATGGCCGAGTCGGGCCTGAGGGCCAGGGAGCTCGTTAGCCTGACCTGGGCCGACGTTGACCTTGCCAGGAACCAGGTCAGGGTCACCGGCAAGTACGGCAAGGAGAGGGTCGTCTTCCTGGGCCCCAACGCCAGGGCGCTGCTCCTCTCCCTCTCCGCAGGCAGGAGGCCTGAGGAGAGGGTCGTGCCCCTGAGCTACCAGGCCGTCTACAACAGGCTCAAGGCCATGGCCAGGAGGGCTGGCGTTGACCCGTCCAGGGTGAGGCCCCACGTGCTGAGGCACACCTTCGCCACCGAGGCCCTCAGGAGGGGGGTCAGCCTGGCGGCCCTCCAGAGGCTGCTGGGCCACAGCGACATAAAGGTGACGCAGTTCTACCTGCACCTGCTAGACGATGACGTCAGGAGGGAGTACGAGAGGGCCTTCCTCCAGGCCTACCCTGGCCCTACGCCGTACCAGCCGTGGCCCTCGCAACAGGCCTTCCCCGCAAGAAGTATGGCCAGGTGGCCCTAGGCCGTTGATGAGAGCCTCCTCTCCACGGCCTCTAGCCTCTCCCTCAGCGACCTTATCTCTGCCAGCCTCTGCCTAAGTGCTGTCGGCTCGCTCTCCGCCAGCCTCTCGACGTAATCCACGGCCTCCCTCAGGGCGGCCAGGGGGTCAGGCGGGGGCGGGAGGACTGACTGGGCCAGGGCCCTGCCGGCCTCGCTCAGCTCGTACCTGCCGTCGGGCCTCCTGACCACAAGGCCCTCCTCAAGCATCTCCGCCAGCATGGGGTAGACGCTGCCCGGCGACGGCCTCCAGAGGCCGCCTGTCAGCCTCTGTATCTCGTCCATTATCTCAACTCCGTTAAGGGGCCCCTTGTTAAGGAGGAGGCTGAGTATGAGGGGCCTCAGCCAGCCCCTCCTGCCCCTCATCGCGTGGACCCACGGAGGGTGGCCGCGCTCATGCCAGCCGTGCAACGCAATCCCCCTTGGACGCTTGGAGGTCTGAGAAGTTAATAATGCGGCCTGTCACCCTCCCTGAGCTGCCTGTCGAGCCTCGGCCCATTGGCTGTTACCTCTCTGAAGCTAGCAGGACTTGAACTTCACAGCTTTAAACTACGTTGTTATGAAAGGAGAGCTATATGCGTGCCTTCCACCTCTCAGGCAGGTGCTAGACCTGCAGCTGGAGCAGGGCGCTGTCGTAAAGAAGTACAGGAAGGGCATGACGAGGGTGGCGCTGCTCTACCCCTCAACCTACGAGGTGGCCCTCTCCTCGCTGGTCTACCACAGGCTCTACTTCACACTTAACGACATGGAGAACGTCTACGTCGAGCGGTTCTTCCTCAGGTCGCCGGGCGGCCCCCCTGAGCCCCTGAGGGGGTACGAGGGCGGGGGTCCCCTCAGGTCCTTTGACTTCATAGTGGCCCCCATACATTACGAGCTTGACTACGCTAACCTGGCCAGGGCCCTCCTGGGCTCAGGGGTCCCCGTGCTCTCGCGGGAGAGGGCCTCACCTAAGGTCATAGTTGGGGGCCCGGCCCCCACAGCGAACCCTGAGCCCATAGCTGACATGGTTGACGCCGTGGTCATGGGGGACCTTGAGGCCTCCCAGGGGTGGCTTGAGGGAGTCCTGAGCGAGGGGACGCCTATAGAGCCCGCTGAGGCCGTCTACGTGCCGGCTGAGGGCAAGCATGAGGTGCGGATAGGCTACAGCGCCTCCGTGCCCCGCGGGGACCTGAGGAGGATAAGGGCTCCCGAGGCCTCCTTCTCGATAGCCGTTGAAGTAGCTAGGGGGTGCCCCTTCCCCTGCGCCTTCTGCCTGGAGGGGCACATAACTAAGCCCTTCAGGACAAGGCCCGCCAGCGAGGTCATTGAGGAGGCCGAGGGCCTCTACAGGCTCTACGGCCTGAGGGTGGCCCTCGTCTCCCTGACGGCCAACGCCTCGCCGTGGTTTAAGGACGTAGTTAGGGGGCTCGTGGCGAGGGGCATTCCCTTCTCCGTGCCCTCGCTCAGGGCCGAGCTCCTTGACGAGGAGTCCATAGACCTCCTGGCCAGGGCAGGCCAGCTCACGCTCACCCTGGCCCCTGAGGCCTCTGAGAGGCTGAGGGAGGCCCTCGGGAAGCTGGCCAGGGACGAGGACTTCGTCAGGGCGGCGAGGCTGGCTGCGAGCAAGGGGATGAAGGTCAAGCTCTACGCCCTAGTCGGCGTCCCCGGCGAGACCACGGATGACCTCAGGGCTTTCGCGGAGCTGACGAGGCGCATGGCGGCGAGCGGGGTAAGGCTCGAGCTCAGTGTCAACCCCCTGGTCATAAAGCCGCAGACGCCCCTGCAGTGGCTCCCCATGTTGCCCGAGGACGAGCTGAACTCGAGGATAAGGGCGGCCAGGGATCTCTACGCCTATGAGAGGTTCTCTTACTATGACCCCTTTGAGGCCCTTGTCCAGGGCTCCCTGTCGCTCGGGGACAGGGACGCTCTCAAGTACATAGTGGAGGTAGCAAGGGACGGGGTGGGCAGAGGGTCGTGGAGGAGGGCCACCTCAAGGGGGCTCCTCTCGATAGCCCTGAGGCCAAGGAGGTCGCCCCTCCCCTGGAGCCACGTTAAGGGGCCCTTTGACGAGAAGGTGCTGGCGGAGAGGCTCAGGGCCTACCTTGAGCGCGTCCCCGAGGCCAGGGCCCTCCTGGCAGAGGCCTCGCCTGGGCAGGACGCTTAAAAGCCCGCACAAAGAGCGCAGTCAGCGGTGCGGCGGTCGTCTAGCCTGGTCTAGGACGCCGGCCCCCCAAGCCGGAGGTCCCGGGTTCAAATCCCGGCCGCCGCACCACCCCCTAAAGAACCTCTGTCCACGCGTGCGTCCTTACCAACGCTTTTAACCTGACGTGCTCTCCGCCCTGGCGGTGAAACCTTGAGCCAATGGAGTCCCAGGGGGTCCACGTAGTTGTGGACCCCTCCAAGTGCGTGGGCTGCAACATCTGTGAGCTCTCGTGCTCCTATGAACATGAGGGCGTCTTCTCAAGGTCCCTCTCGAGGATCAACGTGATAACGTATGAGCGCCTAGGCCTTGACTACCCCGTGGTCTGCCAGCAGTGCGAGCCCGCGCCGTGCGTTGAGCTGTGCCCCACTGGGGCCCTGAGCAAGGGCAAGATGGGCGAGGTAAACCTTGACAAGGGCAAGTGCATAGGCTGCAGGGTGTGCAGCGAGGTCTGTCCCTACGGCGCTGCTAGGATGGACCCCGAGGGCAGGTACCCGCTGATCTGCGACCTATGCGGCGGCGAGCCGGCCTGCGTTATAAAGTGCCCGACTAACGCCCTCTCGCTCTCGTCCAGCGTCTCGGTCAGGCTGGAGGCCAACAACGCCACCGAGAGGTTCGCCATAAGCGAGCTGAAGAGGCTCGCTGCGGGGTGGGGTGTGAAAGTTGACGAGGCTTAAGGGCTACGGCGGCAGGGTCCTGAGGGTTGACCTGACCCACAGGACGTACAGGGCTGAGGAGCTCGACGAGTCGCTGGCCAGGGCTTTCCTGGGCGGCAGGGGCCTCAACGTCTACAGGCTCTACTGGGAGGTGCCGCCAGGCGTCAACCCCCTAGGCCCTGAGAACAAGCTCATGATAGCCACGGGCCCCATGGTGGGCTTCCCCCACGGCCTGGGCTCAAGGGTGAACGTGACCGCCCGCTCCCCCCTGACAGGCCTGCTAGGCGACTCGAACGCTGGGACCCACTTCTCCGAGGAGATGAAGTTCGCCGGCTACGACCAGATCGTGGTAGAGGGGAGGAGCGACAGGCCCGTCTACCTCTACGTCACGGAGTCGGGCGTTGAGTTCATGGACGCGGAGGGTCTGTGGGGCCTAAGGGTCTCGGAGGCCCACGAGGCCATAAGGAGGGAGCTCAAGGACCCCAGGGTCCAGGTAGCCGTGGTTGGCCCGGCCGCCGAGAACCTCGTGAAGTTCGCCGGCGTCCTCTTCAACGTCTACAGGGCCGCGGGCAGGACCGGCATGGGCGCCGTGCTGGCCTCAAAGGGCGTCAAGGCGATAGCCGTTAGGGGCGACGGCCATGTTGAGGCCGCGAAGCCTGACAAGCTCCTTGAGGTTATGGATGAGATACTGCGCAGGATATACGAGAACCCCCAGTACTGGCCCAGGAGGATAATGGGCACCTCAAGGGTTCTCATGGCCGGCCAGAGGCTAGGCTTCCTGCCCGGGAGGCACTTCCAGGACCCCGTTGTTGACTACGCCTATGACGTGAGCGGCGAGAGGCTCGCGAGGGAGTACAACGTCAAGGTGAGGGCTTGCTCCGCCGGCTGCGCCCTCCCGTGCGCCAGGTTCTTCGTCGTCAAGAAGGGCCCCCTGGCCGGCCTCATGGGGGAGGGGCCTGAGTACGAGCCCCTCGGCGGCTTCACGGTAAGGGTCGGCAACAGGGACCTCGACAGGGCCCTCAAGATAATACTCAAGGTGAGCGACTACGGCATGGACGCCATAACCACGAGCGAGGTCATAGCGTGGCTCATGGAGCTCAGGCAGCGCGGCGAGGTGAGCGATGAGGAGGTCGGCCTGAGGCTTGAGTGGGGTGACCCAGAGGTCATAGAGCGGCTTGTCGACATGATAGCGTACAGGAAGGGCATAGGAAACGTGCTGGCCGAGGGGGTCAAGAGGGCCTCGGAGATCCTGGGGAAGGGGCAGGACATAGCCTTCCACGTAAAGGGACTTGAGATGATCCAGGCGGACCCAAGGGCCCTGAAGGGCTACGGCCTCGGCTTCGCGGTGGCCAGCAGGGGGGCTGACCACCTGAGGTCTGAGCCGTTCGTAGAGGTCGAGGACGACCCCGAGCTGGGCAGGAGGATGTTCGGTGAGCCCGAGGCGGCCATGAGGCTGGGGGTCAGGGGCAAGGGGAAGCTTGTGGCGTTCTTCGAGGACCTCAACGCGGTAGTTGACTCCATGGAGGTCTGTAAGAACACCGCTGAGAACATGTTGGTCCTTGACTTTGACATGGCCGCCAGGGCCTACTCAGCCATAACTGGCTTCGATGTGACCCCCTCGGAGATGAGGCTGACGGGCGAGAGGATAGTGAACATTGAAAGGGCTTATCTGGTCAGGGAGGGGGTCAGGAGGGAGCATGACAGGCTGCCCAGGAGGTTCCTTGAGGAGCCGCTCAGGGACGGTCCAGCTAAGGGCCACGTGCACGAGCTCGAGACCATGCTTGACGAATACTACTCCGTGAGGGGGTGGAGCCGTGACGGCGTGCCCACTAAGTCAAAGCTGGCCTCCCTGGGACTTCATGAGGTCGTCCAGGACCTAGAGCTCAGAGGGCTCAGGCTGCCTGATTGAGCTTAATAAACGGGTAGACCCTTAGGGCCCGGTGCCAAGGGTGCCCGCCTTCGAGGTGGCGACCTACCCCTCAAGCGTAGTGGTCCTGAGGCTCAGGCCTGGCGAGGAGCTCCTGGAGTCCGTGTCACAGGCTGCCTCTAAGCTAGGCATTAGGTCAGGGCTCGTTATAGCCATAGGGGGCCTGAGGAGGGCTGAGGTCGGGGTCTTTAAGGGCAGAGACTATGACGTTGCTGTCTACGAGGCGAAGGAGGGGGAGACCATAGAGCTGACCTCAGCCCTGGGAAGCATAGCAGTGGACGAGAGCGGTAAGCCCTCAGTGCATATACACGTTACGATATCCCTGCCTGACCACAGGCCAGCCTCAGGGCACCTGCTGAGGGGCATTGTCGGCCCCCTCGCAGAGGTCTTCATAGTGTCCCTCGATGTTGCCTTGAGAAGGGTCCTTGACCCCTCAATAGGTCTCCCGGCCCTCTCGGCGTGACCGGGCTTGCTGGCCCCCCTGGGCGTCCTGCTGGCCATGGCCGTCCTCGTAGGGGTAGCCTTTGGGATCCATGACGCCGTGGCTAAGCTCAGCATGGAGGACATAAACCCCTCAGCCCTCTCCCTCGCCACGCTCCTGGCAGGCCTCCCCTTGTTAGCTGTCTTCCTGCCAGCGGCAGGGGGGCTCAGGCTCACCCCTCTCTCGGCGGCCCTCTTCGTGGCGGCCGGCGTGGTCAACTTCGCGCTGGGGAGGACCACCATGTACGCCGCTACGTCTGCGCTCACGGCCAGCGGGGCGAGCGTGATGACGGCCTCTAGCGCCGTCTTCTCGGTGGCCATAGGGGCGGCCATGGGGGAGGCAGTTACATGGAACGTGGCCCTCGGCGTCACGGCGATCGTGGTGGCCGTCTACCTGGCCTCGGGCTGGTCAGCCAGGTCCGGCCTCACCGCCCGCGGCCTAGGGCTGGGCCTAGCGACGGGCCTCGCCATAGCGACCTCAGTAGCTATAATAAGGCTCGGCGATCTGGAGGGCGGGAGCCCAGGCCTCGGCGTCATCATAGCCTACCTCTCAGGCGTCATGGCCCTCTCTCCAAGGCTCAGGGAGGCCGTCAGGGTCCTGAAGTCGAGAAGCAGGCCAGTCATAACCATGGGGGTGTCGGCCGCCGCGGGCCAGTTAATGAGGTACCTGGCGCTCACCGCACTGGGCGTAGAGGTTGTAACCCCGCTTCAGAACATCAGGCCAATAGCGGCGACCTTCCTGCTCTTCTGGCTGGGGAGCGGGTCAAAGAGGCCAGCCGCGAGGCACTGGGCCGCCGCGGCTGCGGCCTTTGTCGGAGTGGCGCTGGTATCAGGCCTAATACGCTGACCTAGGACTTGGCGGCCTCACATCACTGGCTTTGGGCCTGCCTTCTGTTATTTCTCGAGACCTCTATTATATAGTCCCTGAACATGGACCTCATGGCCTGCAGGTCTATGACGGGCGTCCCGTCCTCCCTGGCTATGACGTTCTTGGCGGGCGGCATTGACTCATAGAACGTGTTCACCTTGCTCACGTTGTCGGCGAAGCTCTCAACGTATGGGTTAACGTAGAATATGCCTATTGGTATCCTCTCGCCCCACTCCTGGGCCCTCTCAAAGGCCCTTGACAGCTTCTCGGCCGCCTCCTTAGGGTCAGGGCTCTTGACGAAGGGGTCCCAGCCCTTATCGCTGTCGAGCCTGTAAAGCTTCTGCTTGTAGAAGTCGGGGGTGTATATGTTGTTCCAGGTAGGGCACGGCTGGAGCACGTCTATGACGGCCGCCCCCCTGTGCCTTATAGCCATCTTCAGTATCTCCTTGAGGTCGTCGACCCAGAGCGCGTAGGCCCTGGCAACGAAGGTGTAGCCGCTCGCCAGGGCAACGGTGATCGGGTTGACCCAGTCCTGCATGTTTGGCAGAGGCATCGACTTGACCTTCTGGCCCACCCTCAGCGTCGGTGAGGCCTGGCCCTTGGTCAGGCCGTAGACCTGGTTGTCATGTATTATCACCTTTATATCGAGGTTCCTCCTGCCCAGGGCCACGAAGTGGGCCATGCCTATGCCCAGCAGGTCCCCGTCGCCGCCGTTCACTATGACCGTCAGGTCCGGGTTGGCCAGCTTTATGCCCTCGGCGTAAGGTATTGACCTGCCGTGAAGGTTGTGGACCCCGTTAACGTTTAGGAAGTGCGACGTCTTGCCGCTGCAGCCTATGCCAGATATGTCCACAACCTTTTCAGGCGGTATCTTCAGCTCCGCCAGGGCCTTCTGCATGGCCGCCAGTATGCCGAAGTTGCCGCAGGCCGGGCACCAGTCAACCCATACGTTTGTCCTGTAGGCCGCCTCACTCGCCATAGGTCAACACCTCCCTCGTGCTCTTCCCCTCAAGGATCCTCTTCACAGCATCCACCAGCTCCATGCGGTATATGGGCCTCCCGGTGTACTTCAGGACGAACCTAGATATCTCGTAGCCCGTGTACATTCTCACCGCCATGGCGGCCTGTCCAAGGTAGTTGTGCTCAACGTCTATGACCCTGCTCGGGCTGAACTTCGAGAGTATGGCTGAGACGTACCTTGACGGGAACGGGCTGAAGACCTTGAGGTGGAGGTAGGCCCCGTGATAGCCCTGAGCCCTGAGCTCCTCCAGCGCGTCCAGGGCAACGCCCTTCACGAAGCCCCACCCGACCAGGAGGAAGTCGACGTCCCCATTGCCGTAGTAGACGGCCCTCTCCTCCGGCGGTATCTCCTGGTCCATTATCTCGAGCTTCCTCATCCTCTTGTCATACATCCTCACCCTGTTTATGGGGTCCTCACTTATGTGGCCCCACTCGTCATGCTCATCACCGGTATACCACGTTATGGCGCCTGACCCTATCGCGGGCCTCGGGCTTATGGCCTCGCTTAGGTCGAACCTCTTAGCGGGCCCTGACGCCTTCAGGACCAGCTTCCCCCTCTCTACCTTGACCGCCGAGGGGTCAGGGACCCTCATGGAGGCTATCACGTTAGCCATGTACTTGTCGAGCAGGTGTATGACGGGCACCTGGAACCTCTCGGCCCAGTTCAAAGCCTTTATGGTGTCGTAGAAGACCTCCTCTATGTCCCCGCTCGTTATGACTATCCTTGGGAACTCCCCGTGGCTTGCGAAGAGCGAGAACAGCAGGTCACCCTGCTCTCCCCTGGTGGGCTGGCCCGTGCTAGGGCCTCCCCTCTGGTAGAGGGTTATGAGCAGGGGGACCTCGTTGTGGCCGGCCCAGCCGAGGCCCTCAACCATAAGGCTGAAGCCCGGCCCGCTGGTAGCTGTTGCGGCCCTCACGCCCGTAAGGGCAGCCCCTATAGCTGAGTTTACGGCGGCTATCTCGTCCTCCGTCTGGAAGACCACGATGGAGCCCACGGGCTTACCGTCAACGCTTATGGACTGGTGGGCCTCTATGAAGACTGACTCGTCGGAGGCCGGCGTTATCGGGTAGTAGGCCTGGTACCTGACGCCGCCAACTATCTTAGCCATGCCCACTACGTCGTTGCCGCTGGCGCTCAGCATCTCCTCCACGTCAAGGCTTGAGGGCTCCAGCCTTGCCGCTCCCCTGGCGGCCCCTGGGACGGAGTCCATTGCGAGCTCCACGACGACCATGTTGGCCTCGATTACCTTCTTGTTGCCCCTGAACCTCACGGCCAGGCCCTCCCTTAACGCGTCCGGGTCTAGGCCTAGCACGGCGGCCGCCGCGCCCAGCAGTATGCTGTTCCTGTACCTCTGAACCTCAACGCTCGTGACGCCCAGCTTCTGCCTAGCCTCCTCAAGTACGCCCTTGTAGTCAAGGCCAACCGGCAGGGCCTTCAGGCCCTCCTTCGCCGCCCTCACGGCGCCGGCCACCGTTGGCTCGACTCCATAGGCCTTGAGCCTGGCCTCCACGCGGGCCCTGACCTCAGGCTCCATGCTGACCACCTGCATGAGCCTGGAGGCCTCAAGGCCTGTGTCGTAAACCAGGACGCCGCCCTCCGCCACCTCGTGAAAGTGCGTGAAGACGCTCTCGGCGTCCATGGCCCCCATCAGCTCAACAGGGTAGGTCAGGCTGCGGGGGAACGAGGTCGCTGATACCGTGAAGTGGACGTACGAGTGCCTCCCAACTATGTTGGAGTAGTACTCCCTGTCGGACATCACTCCGTAGCCCAGCTCAGCTAATGAGGCCGTTAGGACGGACGCCGTAGTCTCAACGCCTGCGCCCTGAGGGCCTCCTAAGATCAGATGAACCTCCTTGAGCGCCACTCAGCTCGCCGATTTAGGTGTCCCTAAAAGCTTTTTATAGATAGGTAAGTATAATTTTTGATTATTATAGTTATTTAATTGAATTGAAACGTAAATGATCAGACGCAGGGTCCCTGCGAAGGACGGCCTTAGTTTATCAGCTTCGCCGCAGCCCGCCTGAGAGCCAGTAGTTGTAGACATGGGAAAGGCTGGACGCCAGCTTGACCTCGTCAAGGGACAGTATGGAGAGGACCTCAATGACTCCCGGCATTGAGGCCAGCGCCTCAACCACGCCTGAGACCTCCTTCTGAGAGGGGGCCAGGACCTTCACCAGGAAGTTGTAGGGGCCCGTGACCTCGTGTGCCTCAACAACGTATGGGGTCTCCGCGAGCCTTCCCCTCACCTCCTGGGTCGCGTCTGCCCTCACCTTGAGGAGGAAGAAGGCCGTTACCTTGAGCCCCAGCTTAGCGGGCTCCACCCTCACAGTGAAGCCCCTTATCACGCCCTCCTCGGTGAGCCTCTTGACCCTGAGGTAGACCGTGGCCTCGCTGACGCCCATCTCTAACGCTATCTGCCTCCACGGCTTCCTCCCATCGTCCTCAAGGGACCTTATCAGCTGAAGGTCCCTCTCGTCGACGCTTGGCTCAGCGCTCCTCCTCAACCTCCTCCACCCATGTACTTAATGAGCTTCAGGGCTAAATCGGGCCTGCTTGCCAGGGCCCTCAGTATCCTGCCTGTCCTGAGGCTACCGAGCGCCACCTCCTCATGGACCTCGGCAGGCATGGCCATTAGGAACTCCCTCCTCCTCTCCTGGCTCATCCTCTTAACTGCCTCAAGAATTGACCTCTGGACCCTCACAGCCCTGGCCACTGGAAGGGAGGAGAGGGCTGAGATGGGGTCATCGCCCTTGGCCAGGGCAGCCCCAGCGTAATAGCCTGATATGACGGAGGGCCTTATCCCCTCGCCCGTGAGGGGGAGCACGAAGCCCGCCGCCTCGCCCACCTTGACTAGGCCTTTCAGGGTCCCAAGGTCAAGCCCTCCGACAGCTATGGGGGCCCCCGAGAGGTCCGTCAGCCTGGCCCCCCTCGTGAGCTCGTTCCCCTCCACGAACCTCTCAAGCAACCTTCTCAGGGCTTCAAAGTCCGCGTAGCCCCCCACGCCCACCTCTGCGATGTCCCCATAGGGGAAGACCCAGTAGTAGCCGAGGAGGCCCGTGTCAAAGTATATGTAGAGGCCGTCAAGGCCCTTAAGCCCCTCTGACCTGGCTAACGCCTGTACGGCCAATATCTTCTCGCCCCCGTAGAACGCCACGCCGCCAGCCAGCAGGCCGCCCTTCACCTCTCTGGTCTCGCCCCCTGCCCTGACCACGCCGGTGAAGGGGTTGAACCTCGAGGACTTGTGGACCTCTGCCCCCGCGAGCGCTAGCCACTCCTCCAGCAGCTCCTCCTTGTCGACAATGTAGCCTGCGCCGCTCAGCTCAACGTCGACGGTCTTAACGCCGTCAACGTAGAGCACGGCCCTCCTGACAGGCTCAATTATGACGTCCCTTGGTATGGGCAGGGGAAGGTCTGAAGTTGCTGGCACGGCGCGGCCGCACGGCTTAACGGCCAGCCTGTCCATGGCCTCATAGACTGCGGCCCTGAGGCCGGCCTTCGACAGCGCGACGGCGGCGGCTGCCCCAGCGGGGCCCCCTCCTATGATCGCTATCTCCTCCGGCATCTCCGCTTCTCCTTAAAGGCTGGCGTTCGCCCCTAAAACCCTAGGGGTCGTTGATGGAGGGCTGCCCCAGCTTCGAGTTCCTCGACCACACGGCTGACGTCCTGATAGAGGCGAGGGGGAGGACCCTTGAGGAGGCCCTTGAGGAGGCAGGCCTCGCCGTATATGAGGTCATGACTGACACCTCAAGGGTCAGGCCCCTCACAAGGCGCGAGGTGGAGGTTGAAGGCCTAGACCTCTACAACACTGTCTACAGGTGGATCGAGAGCCTCCTCGTCATGACTGACTCGGAGGGCCTGGTCTTCAGCGTCTTCAGGGTATGCGAGGTCTCCCAGGACGGCACCAGGCTTAAAGGCGTCGTGTGGGGTGAGCCCTTTGACCCCAACAGGCATGAGCACAGGACCATAGTCAAGGCTATGACCTACTCTCAGATGGACCTAGGCCAAGATGAAAGGGGCTGCTGGAGGCTCAGGTTCGTTGTTGATATCTAGCCGTACTTAGCCCTGAGGAAAAGCGTACAGTTTGTGCAGAACCTGGCCTCCTTCCTGTCCACGTCGGCTATTGAGTTACTGAACGACATAACGCAGGCCGGGTTGTCACAGTGGCCCAGCCCTAACAGGTGACCCAGCTCATGCATGGCCTCCTTAAGGAGCCTGGCCCTGTAAAGGGTCTCGTCAGGGGTCTCCAGCCTCTTGGTGTAAACCGTGGCCACATTGAGCTCAGGGGAGGCGAGGCCGAACACGAAGTTTAGACCCTCGACGTAACCGTCTGCGCTCACTATCCCCAGGGCCAGCCTCCCGCCCTCCAAGGCCTGGGACAGCCTGTCCCTAAGCCACCTGTTCATCGCGTCAGCCCTGTACTGCATCCTGGACCAGTCGTAGGCGCTGATAGGGGGCTGAAGGGGCCACATGCTGGGGTAGACAGTGACGCTTACCGGGAACCTCCTGGGGATCTCCTCCGCTAGGTAGGACAGGTCCCTCGGGCCTGCGGACCCGACCGGGACCAGCAGGACCTCAACTACTATTGTAGCTCCCCAGGGTCATCTGCCCAGAGTCTTCGTTAAAACCCTACCTCTCAGGCCTACACAGCGGAAGCCTTGAAGGGCAGGATAAGCGTTGATGGCCCTACGGCCTTCAGGCTCATAAAGGATGCCGTCGAGGTGAGGCCCTCTGAGTTCACGGCCCTCCATGCACTCAGGGACGGTCCCTACGCCCTGCTCGTAGCGATAGTCCTCAGCCAGAACTCCAACGACAAGAACTCAATAGCGGCCTACGATGACCTCAGGAGGGCGACGGGCCTCAGGCCGAGCGAGGTGCTGAGGCTTGGCGACAGGCTGGGCGAGGTCATAAGGAAGGCTGGGATGGTAAGGCAGAAGTCGGAGGCCATAATGGCCCTAACCAGGCTCGTCCTGGAGAGGGGCGAGGAGTACCTCAACAGGGCGCCCCCTGATGAGCTGAAGGCTGAGCTCATGAAGATAAGGGGGGTAGGACCAAAGACTATCGACGTCTTCCTTGCCGTCTATAGGAGGGTGCCCGTGTTCGCCGTGGACACCCATGCGAGGAGGATAGCGGCCAGGTGGGGGTTGGCGAGGCAGGGGGCCAGCTATGAGGAAATCTCAAGGGCCCTGCTAGAGTTCTTCGGCCCGGAGAGGGCTGACGAGGCCCACAGGCTCCTCATAGCCTTTGGCAGGAAGTTCTGTAGGGCGAGGAACCCCCGCTGTAACGAGTGCCCGCTGAGGGACTACTGCCCGTCGGCGGTGCAGAGGCCTTGACTAGGTGTCCGTCGCTGGTCGGGACAAGCCTTCCAGGCAGGGACAGCTGGGCGCTGGAGGAGTTCATGGACACTGTCATAACGGCGGACCCGGAGGCTGAGGTGAGGAGCACCGAGTACAGGGGCGTCTTCGTGGCCTACTCCCTGAGGGAGCCTGCAACGCTGGCCACCAGGTTCCTCTCCTTCACCCACGCCTTCCTGGCCAGGGTATACCCTGTAATGCTCTGCGGAGGTCCCCAGGAACTAGACTCATTGGTCTCAGCCCTCCTAAGCCAGGTCAGGGTGAGCGGGGCCAGGCTCGAGGTGAAGCTGAGGGAGCCCCTCTCAAGGCAGCTCACAGAGTCAAGGGTTGTCTCATCAATTGCAGCAGGGGGGCTCAGGCCATCAAAGCGGTCAGAGCTGGTCGTGCTGGTTGAGACCCTGTGGGACCTAGTCCTGCTCTCCTACGGCAGGCTCGCGAGTTGCGGACCAAGGTGCAGGCTGCTGTTGCCGAGGGTCTCCCAACAATAATACCATAGGCCCCCCTTATGGCCTGAAGGCCCTCCTCCCTTCCCCTCTCCGTTAATAAGGCCCGGCTTACTTCCGTTAGTGGAAGGAACTTTGCTGACTGTGTTAAGCGGAGGTGAAGTGGGACGCTAGGAGGAAGGATATTCACGGACAGGAGGGTGTTTGAGGAGACGTATGTCCCTAAGACGCTGCCAGTGAGGGACCAGGAGGCCGAGCTCCTCCTCAACAGGTATTACTCGAGGTTCATGGAAGGGCCTGGCTCCACTGACATAACCCTCATCTACGGCTCCATTGGAAGGGTCGGCATCGGGAAGACGACCCTGGCCAAGTACGTGGCCTTCACCCTCAGGGATAAGCTTAAGGGGAGGGGCGTTAACATGAGCCCCGTCTACATAAACGTCTACGGCTCCCCGAGCCTGCATCAGATGCTGGCGGGCATAGTTAACGAGCTCGGCGTCAACGTCCCTGTTAGGGGCACGGCGGCCGTTGAGGTGCTCAAGGCCATAACTGACTACCTCTACGTGAAGGACTCCTACGCCCTCGTTGTGCTTGACGAGTTCCAGTCGCTGCTCCTGTCAAACAAGGTCAGCAACGACGAGCTCTACATGCTCCTCAGGGTCTACGAGGAGATACCGCCGAGGGACAACGTGAACAGGCTGAACTTCCTCCTGGTGGCCCAGGACTTCAGGGTCCTCAGCTACATGAAGGAGAAGATACCCCAGGTGGAGTCTCAGATAGGCTTCAAGGTCTACCTAAAGCCCTACACCGCTGACGAGCTGAAGCTCATACTTGAGCAGAGGGCGACGCTGGGGCTGAGGGACAGCGCGTGGGGGCCTGAGGTCATTGACATGATAGCTGACTACTACGGCTACTCTGAGACCGGGGCAGGGGACGGAAGCGCCAGGAGGGCCATACTGGCCCTGAGGATGGCTGCCGAGATTGCCGAGGCCCATGGCGACAGCAGGATAACTGAGGAGCACGTGAGGAAGGCCATAAGCAGCGACGCCATATCGAACGTGCCTCTTGAGTACATGAGGTCCCTTAACCTCCACCAGCTGCTCATCCTCCTGGCCATATCAATGCTCATAGCCTCAAAGGGAGGGTGGCTGTCCACCGGTGAGGTCAAGGCCGAGTACGAGGGACTCGCCAGGGCCTATGGCGAGGAGCCGAGGAAGCACACGCAGTTCTACGAGTACCTTAAGGAGCTCAGCAACGCGGGCCTAGTGGAGGCCAGGGTGACCAGCGTGAGTCCCAAGGGCAGGACGACAATGCTCAGGCTGCCGCCCGAGATACCTGCTGACAGGCTCAGGGAGGTAATAGAGTCGATCATAATGGACAGGGTGGGCGGGCCCCCGTCAAGGGGGTGACGCCCTTGGACCTGGAGAGGCTCCTCTCAAGCAAGGGCAGGCTGAGGGTCCTGAAGGTCCTCCTCTCGGAGGGCCAGGCCAACATAACCAGGATAGTCAAGGAGACGGGCCTCAACCACAGCCTTGTTGAGAGGCACCTAAGCGACCTGGTAAGCATGGGGATTGTGCAGGAGAAGCGCTACGGCAGGATGAGGGTCTTCATGGTGGACCTGAGGGACCCTAAGGTAAGTGGGCTCTACGAGCTCTTAAGGCAGCTTGAAAGCCTCTAGCTCTGAAGGCGCTGTCAGGCTCATTCTAACCAGTAAAGTCATAGGGTCAACCACGTACTAGTTAAAATAAAGGCCGGGAGGTCGCTATTGATGGGAGCTAAGTTGGCCCACATGGTTGATGTCACTGAGAAGCCCATTGTTTACAGGGAGGCCGTGGCGAGCGGCGAGATAGTCCTAAGGCCTGAGACGGTCAAGCGCATAAGGTCTAGAGGGGTGGAGAAGGGGGACGTCGAGGCAGTTGCATCAGTGGCGGCAGTCATGGCGGCCAAGGAGGCCTCAAGGATAATCCCATTGGCTCACCCCATACCAATAACCGGTGTTGAGGTCTCCTTCAGCTACGGGGAGGACCGCGTCAGGGTGCAGGTCAGGGTGAGGACAAAGGCCGAGACAGGTGTTGAGATGGACGCCTTAGCGGGGGTCACGGCGGCCCTTCTCACGATCTGGGACATGGTCAAGTCCTATGAGAAGGATGAGAGAGGCCAGTACCCCCACACGAAGATAGAGAAAGTTGTGGTGGAGTCCAAGTTCAAGGCTGATACGCCCTGACCGCGAACTGTACAAAGGGATAATATTCCACGGGACCCAAGAACGGCCGGAGCGGGCTTGAGGGTTCACGACGCCCTGAGGAAGGCCTTCACCAAGTTCAACGCCTACGCCGACCCCTTCACCCTGATGGAGCTGGAGGGCTTCGTCCTCTCAGCCCTCAAGGAGGGTGAGCCTGGCCAGGCCCAGAGGACCCTGATTGACAACGTCAGGGACGTCCTGGCTAGGTCCGACGACCCAGACCCAGAGGGCAGGGCCAAGGCCATAGTAGACTATGTCCTGCAGCTCTGCTCAAGGGGCTGCACGTCTTGAGCCTCTCGAGGAACGCCCTGGCCTCCCTAATAGCGTCATCAGAGCCCCTCATAGTGGCCCACTGGGACGCTGACGGCATAGCCTCTGCCGTCACCGCTGCGGGCTTCGTGAGCGGCAGGGCCGACTTCGTTATACCCCCCTTCACCTACAGGCCCTCAAGGGACTTCCTTGAGCTGATAGCCAGGAGGGCTGAGGCCAAGGACCTGGTCCTGGTCCTTGACTACAATGTAGCCCCTGAGGTACTGGTCTCCATGGCGGCCTCAGCCAGGAAGCCCGTAGTTGTTGTTGACCACCACATAGCCTCATACCCTCGCGTGCCCAACGTCTACTACTACAACCCGGCCGCCGAGGGGGACCCCGAGGGCCTGTGGCCCTCCGCAGCTCATGTACTGGCCGACGCGCTGGGCTTTTACGACCCCCTGCTCATAGCGATGAGCATATATAGCGACTTACGCGATGGGGCGCCGCATAACAGGGTCTTCAGGTACTACATGGAGCAGGTGGGCCTTGACCCCGAGGCTGACCTAGGCCTGCTGGCCCAGTGCTCAGACCAGGTATGGGGGGCTGAGGCGGTAGGCGACCTCAGCGCGCTTGAGGGCCTCCCCTACGAGCTGGCCTATGGGGGCGTTGACCCCTGCCAGGCCCTGATGAGCGACCCAAGGCTGACCAACGACAGGCTGAGGGCCGAGGAGGAGGTTGACAGGGCCGTCAGGGAGGCCATGGCCTCAAGGAGGGCCGAGGGGAGGGTGGGAGTCTATGTCGTAAGCCTTAGGGCCAGGGTGGCTGGCGAGGTGGCCAGGAGGGTCAGGAGGAGTTCCAGGGACCCGGTCATCGTCCTCGTGGCGCGTGAGGAGAACACGGGGTCAACAAAGATCTACGTAAGGGGGGACGAGCTGAACGTGGCCAAGGTGATGAAGGCCCTTGAGGGGCAGGGCATAAGGGCCTCAGGCAAGGACCAGGCGGGCAACAGGGTCCTCGTAGTCGACGTAGGCCAAGGGCCTCACGAGAGGGTACTTCAGGCGCTCACCAGTGCCATAAACGCGCCCTAGGCCATGGCGTCCCTTACGAGGGCCCCCAGGAGCTTAGCTGCGCCCTCAAGGCTCCTCAACGTCAGCATAGCGGCCCCAAGGGGGGCCCTCAGGGACCTGATAGAGGCTGTGAAGAGGGTGTAGTGGACGTCGTAGTCTACCCTGCCCGACACGGCCCTGGCCAGGCCCGAGGCCTCGGCGGCCTCCGCCAGCATGTCAACTATGTCAGGCCTCGCGTGGAGGAGCTTAGACACGTGGTAGCTCCTCCTCAGCTCGCGGGAGACGGCCAGCAGCGCCCTCTCAGCTGAGGACAACAGGTCAACGCCGTCACTTATCATTGAGAGCGCTAGGACAGCCGCCTTGGCCGAGGGGTAGAGGCCTCCCCCGGTAAGGGGCTTGTTCATGCCTGCGGCGTCGCCTACCGCTATCAGCTTCCCAAGCCTGAGCCTCTCGGCCGGAGGCCCCGTTATGACGGGCCCTCCGTAGAACCTGATGACCCTCGCGCCCTCAAGGCCGAATCGCTTCATGGCCTCCCTTAGAAGGGGCTGGAGCAGGCGGGGCTCACTTGAAGCCGTCCCCACGAGGGATGTTGACCCCATTGGGACGTACCACGAGAAGAGCCCCCTTGAAGTGCTGTTGTCGAAGAGCGCCACGAAGTCCCCCTGCGAGGAGCCCTCGACCTCAGCGTTGACCCCGTAGAGGGGTTGAGCGGTGTAGCCTATGCCTAGGGATCGCCTCAGCCTGCCGGTGTAGCCCTCGGCTAAGACGACAAGGTCGTATTCCTTGCCCTCAGGCAGCACCGTGCCCTCAGGGGTCACCCTCACCTTGGCGCCTGGCCTGTACCTCACACCCTCCCTCACAGCTTCGTCAAGCATCTCCTGCTCAAGCCTCACCCTGTCAAGCTTTATCACGGGCTCGGAAGTCCTCAGTCTCACGGCATGCCTTGGGCCCGATATTATGAAGCCCTCATAGGCTGCGAGCCTGGACCTCTCGGCAGGTCTGCCTATGAGCCTCACGGTCGCAAGCGAGACCAGGCCCGTGCAGTGCTCAGGGAAGCCCACCCTCTCGTGCTCCTCGTAGAGGTCCACGTTGGCGCCGGCCCTCGCCAGGGCCACGGCGAACATCAGCCCTGAGAACCCTGCCCCAACCACCGCGACCCTCAAAGTCAGGGCACTATATATTCGCCCCAAAGTCCAATCCCTAAAAATCCGGCTAGGCCTGGGACTGAGGGGAAGGGACCTTGAGCCGAACAGGCATAGAGGTGGCCTTTGAGAAGATGGACACCTACATGGGGCCTGCCACTATAGTCAACCTGAGAAGGCTTGAGGATGCCGGCCTCGTCAAGGTAAGCCGCATGCCCTACTCCATAAGGGTGCTCCTTGAGAACATCGTTAGGAACTACGACGGCTTCGTGGTGAGGGACGAGGACCTTAAGGCCATATTCAACTGGAAGGAGAGCGCTGGCAAGGTGGAGATTCCTCTTCTCCCGGCCAGGGTCGTAATGCAGGACCTGACGGGTGTCCCAGCCGTAATCGACCTGGCAACCATGAGGGACGCTTTCAAGGACATGGGCTACGACCCCAACCTAGTCAACCCCCTGATACCCGTTGACCTCGTTATAGACCACAGCGTCCAGGTCGACTACTACGGGACGTCGCTGGCCCTGAGGAAGAACATGGAGAAGGAGTTCGAGAGGAACTCCGAGAGGTACAGGCTCCTCAAGTGGGCCCAGAAGGCCTTCCAGAACTTCAGGGTCGTCCCGCCAGGCAAGGGCATCATACACCAGGTCAACCTGGAGTACCTGGCTAAGGTCGTCTGGCTAGGGAATGACAGGAGGCGCGGCCTCATGGCCTACCCGGACAGCGTCCTGGGCACTGACAGCCACACAACCATGATAAACGGCATTAGCGTCCTGGGCTGGGGCGTCGGGGGGATAGAGGCCGAGGCCGTCCTCCTAGGCCAGCCGTACTACATGCTTGTGCCCCCGGTCGTGGGGGTCAGGCTCGTCGGCAGGCCAAAGAGCGGCGTCACCCCGACGGACATAGTGCTCTACATAACTGAGCTCCTCAGGAAGAAGGGCGTCGTGGGCAAGTTCGTGGAGTTCTTCGGGCCAGGCCTAAAGTACCTGAGCGCAGCCGACAGGGCGACGATAGCTAACATGGCCCCCGAGTACGGGGCCACCATGGGCTACTTCCCAATAGATGAGATAACTATCAACTACCTGATGATGACAGGCAGGGACCCAAGGCACGTAAGCCTTGTCGCAGAGTACGCCAAGAGGGTTGGGCTCTGGTACGACCCAGAGGCGCCAGAGCCGGAGTACTCGGAGGTCGTAGAGGTCGACCTGGGCAAGGTAGAGCCTGCCATAGCTGGGCCAGCGAACCCCGAGGACAGGATACCGCTGGCCCAGGCCAAGGAGAAGCTTGGCTCAATAATAGAGGCCTACACCAATAATGCCAAGAGGGAGAGGAAGAAGGTCTCCCTGACCATTGATGGTGAGAGCTATGAAGTTGGGGACGGGATGGTCATCATAGCTGCAATAACCAGCTGTACCAACACGAGCAACCCGACCAACATGGTGGCGGCAGGCCTCCTGGCCAGGAACGCTGTGCAGAGGGGCCTCAAGGTGAAGCCGTGGGTCAAGACGAGCAACGCCCCCGGCAGCAGGGTGGTTACGGAGTACCTCACCAGGCTCGGCCTCATGCCCTACCTCGAGGCCCTCGGCTTCCACGTGACCGGCTACGGCTGCACGGTCTGCATAGGCAACACAGGCCCGCTGAGGAAGGATGTTGAGGACTTCATAAGGAAGGAGGGCGTCTACACTGCCGCGGTCCTCAGCGGCAACAGGAACTTTGAGGGCAGAATTCACCCGCTGGCCTCAGGCGCCTTCCTGGCCTCGCCGCCGCTCGTGGTAGCCTACGCCATAGCTGGACGTATAGACATAGACTTCGACAAGGAGCCCCTGGGATACGACCCCAACGGGGAGCCCGTCTACCTGAGGGACATATGGCCTGACCCAGAGGAGCTGAGGAAGTACGTCGATGCCGCCCTTGACCCAAAGGAGTTCCAGGCCAAGTACAGTGACGTCTTCGAGGGCACTGAGGAGTGGGTCAAGCTGGAGGCCCCCGCCACGCCGACGTTCCAGTGGGACCCCAAGAGCACTTACCTGAAGAAGCCGCCGTTCTTCGAGAAGCTGTCCGAGAAGCCTGAGCCGCTTAAGGACATAATGGGCGCCAGGGTGCTGATCTACGCCCCCGACAGGATAAGCACAGACCACATAAGCCCTGCGGGAGCCATAAGCCCTAGCTCCAAGGCCGGCCAGTACCTACAGAGCCTCGGCGTCCCGCCAGAGGAGCTTAACACCTGCGGCAGCAGGAGGGGCAACCACGAGGTCATGATGAGGTGCACCTTCGACAACCCGAAGTTCAGGAACCTGCTGGTCCCTGACAGGCAGGGAGGGTGGACGATATTCTGGCCCACCAAGGAGGTCGTGCACGTCTTTGACGCGGCCATGAAGTACAAGGAGCTGGGGACGCCCGTTATAGTGCTGGGGAGAAGCAACTACGGCGTGGGCAGCAGCAGGGACTGGGCTGCAAAGGGGCCCTACCTGCTCGGCGTCAGGGCGGTCATAGCTAAGAGCTTTGAGAGGATTCACAGGAGCAACCTAGTAGGCATGGGCATCATCCCGCTGGAGTTCATGCCGGGCCAGGGACCAGATGAGCTAGGCCTTGACGGGAGCGAGACCTACGACATACTGGGGCTCTCCGACCTGACACCTGGCAAGACACTGAAGGTCAGGGCCGTGAAGCCGGACGGCAAGGTGATAGAGTTCAACGTGAAGGCCAGGGTGGACACACCTATAGAGGTTGAATATGTCAAACACGGCGGCATACTGCATTACATGCTCAGGAAGCTGGCTGAGGAGGCCAAGGAGAGGCGGAAGGCCTCGTAAGCCCTCCTTGAGCTCAATTACCCTTAACGTTGTGTTTTACTTCAATACTCGCTGAGAGTGCCCTCCCTCCTAGCCTTGTCAAAGCCCAGCCTGTAAATTAGAACGCCAAGGGGCAGGAGGACAGCATCGTAAACCAGTAGCTCCAGCTCATAAGTCGCAAGCCTGAGCACCCCGTAGCCCTGAAGCAGTGAGAGCCTGAGCGCCTCAAGGGCCGGCGTAAGCGGGACTGAGTAGCTCAGGGCCTGGGCCCAGAGGGGCATCACGGTCACCGGGAACACCGTGCCGGAGATCAGCGTCGTGACGGTTGTAAAGAAGAACGATATGGGGTTGCCCTGCTTGGTTATCATAACTACGCCACCAGCCATCATGGCCAGGCCCAGGGTGGCCACCAGCAGCTCTGCAGTTATTATTATGGCCGCGAGGAGGCCCGAGACCAGGTACCTGACTCCGAGCGCGTAGCCTATCGCTAAGGTGACGGCCATGCTTATTGAGTTCAGTATGAAGCCCCACAGGGAGGAGTAGATTAACATGCCGAAGACGCCGCTCTGCGTCATGAGGTAGTACTCTATAGTGCCCATGAGCTGCTCGTTCCTGAGCCTCAGACTTATAGTAGTTACAACCGATGACACGTAGCCCTGGAAGGCGAGGCCTATCACGACAAAAGGTATGTACTCCCGTGGAGCCATGCCCATACCCTTTACTATCCTGGCCCCCAACGCCGTGCCCGTGAAGTAATACGTGAAGACTGGCAACACCCAGCTCAGCACGTTGAGGACTATCTGGGTCCTGTAGCTAGCCCACACCTTGAAGCCCCTAAGGTAGATGTAAGCATATAGCCTGGCGCCAACTACTGAGAGCCTCCTGCCGACGGACCCCCTTACGCTCCCCACCTGGCCGCCCATCCCCCTCCCCTCCACCGGCCCCTTGAGCTGAAGTCTATCTCGAAGGCTTCCTCGCCGACGAGGTGGGCATATACGTCCTCAAGCGTTGGCTCTGAGACCCCAAGCACCTCCGCTGAGCCATTGACAGGGGAAAGGACGTCATTAGGCGCCCTGACCCGCGCCTTCCCCCCTCTGACAAAGACTACGTATCTCATGAGCTCGCGGGGCACCAGGTCAAACGGCACATCGGCCTCAACGACTTTCCCTACAAGCCTCTTGAGCTCCTCAGGGGTTCCCTCAGCTATGATCCTGCCGTCCTTTATTACATATATGTAGTCCGCCAGGCCCTCGACCTCGCCCATGTAATGGCTTGTGAAGAGCACGGCCTTGTCCTCTGAGAGCGACCTCAGTAACGACCTGAGCTCCCTGGCTGAGACGGGGTCAAGGCCCAGGGTGAGCTCATCAAGCAGGAGCACAGGAGGGTCGTGCATGAGGGCCCTGGCTAGAGCCAGCCTCCTCTGCATCCCCAGGCTGTACTTCATGTACTGGACGTTGGCCCACCTCGAGAGCCCGACCATATTCAGGACTTCCATTGCCCTCCTCCTGACCTCGCTCAAGCTCATGTTGTAGAGGCTCCCGAAGAACACCAGGTTCTCGTAGCCTGTGAGCCTGTAGTAAAACAGCCTCTCGCCGGTCAGCACGAGGCCTATGCTCCTCCTCACCTCCCTCTCCTGGGAGGTGACGTCATAGCCCATGATGTAGGCCTTGCCAGAGGTCGGTGTGAGCAGCGTTGAGAGTATCTTTATGAGCGTTGTCTTGCCGGCCCCGTTAGGGCCCACGAGGGCTACGACGTTACCCTTTCTGACCCTAATAGAGACGCTATTTAGCGCCCTGACCTCAAGGCCCTTGACCTTGAAGACCCTAACGAGGTCCTCTGTCCTTATTGCCTCCGTCGCGGACCCCTCTGTGACCGATATATCAACACCAGGGGCTTGTTTTAAGGTTGCCGGGCCAGCGACTCACAGAGAAGGAGAAGCCTGGCCGAGACCCTGACGGCCCTGAAGTCACCCCTTGGCACAACCCCCTGCAACCTGAGGGCCTCCATGACGTGGCCGAGCTCGTCAGGGCTTAGCCCAAGGGCCTTGGCGGCCGCCATAAAGTCATCAGAGGACGCTATCGCGCTGAGCACCCTTACCTGCTCCTTAGACAGCCTGCCGCACATGGACAGGGGTCTGGTAACCCTGTCTAGCGCCTCCTCAACGGCTGCTTCAACAGTCTCGTACAGCTCGTCAGGGTTCACGTAGAGCTGATCAGGTAAGGTTATCACCTCAACGCCCAGCCTGCGGGCTACCGCCACGGCGGCCTCATCGGAGAAGCCCCTGGCCACCAAGAGGGGCCTCATGCCCGTGAGGACGGAGTTCACGTAGGCCTGCCTCACCGACGACACGTCCACGTAGCCCGCCTTGACCTCGACGGCGTACCGGACCCCGTCCCTCTCGGCGACTATGTCCACGTCGGAGACCTCAACGTTGTCAACTATCACCTTGGACTTCCTTTCTACGACCTTGAAGCCCATTGACTCAAGGGCCCTGGCGGCTATCTCCTCGCTCTCCCTCAGCTGGCCTGTCAAGCAACGTCCCTAACGTATGAAGATCAAGGCAAGGCTTAATTTTTGAAGAGTACCTTACAACCGAGAGATCATGAACAGGCCCTCTGGAACCTATGACGTTGTCTTCATAGGCGGCGGAGGCGCCTCATACCCTGGGGCCTTCGAGCTGGCTAAGAGAGGCCACAGGGTCCTGGTAGTTGACGACAAGGGCGTCCTGGGCGGCGTATGCCTCTACGCCGGCTGCGTGCCCTCCAAGGCGCTCAGGAGGTGGGCGCTCGCAGTGCGTGACGCCGAGATCATTGGTAACGCAAAGGTGGACCCCGATGACGTCTGGAGGAGGGCTGTCGAGGCCAAGGAGGGCGTTCAGAAGGAGGTTTTCGGCCAACTCGACTGGCTGGCCAGGCAGCTCGGCGAGAGCCTGGACTTCGTGAAGGGGTGGGCCTCCATAAGGGACGAGAAGAACGTCGTTGTGAGGACCGACGAAGGGGAGTTCAACGCGTCCACCAAGTTCATTCACCTAGGCGCTGGGTCCGTCGACGTTATCCCTCCTGGCCTACAAGGGGCTGAGCTGGCCTTGACCAGTGACGACCTCTACGCCTACGGCCGCTCCCTGAGGGACCTCCCGGACTCAATGGTAATCGTCGGCGCCGGCTACGTGGGCGTCGAGACCGCTGTCATGCTCTCGATGTTCAAGGTCAAGGTGACCCTCGTGGAGATGATGGACAGGCCCCTGCCCAACATGCCCATGGACATCTCTAGGTCAGTCCTGAGGGGGCTTCAGAAGCTGGGGGTCACAGTACACCTGGGCGCGAGGGCATCTTCTATAGAGAGGAAGGGCAGCTCAAAGGTCCTGAGGGCCGTCAAGAGGGACGGCAGCGCCCTAGAGCTCGAGGCCGACGAGGTGATGCTTGCCGTGGGCAGAAGGCCAAGGCTTGAGGGCTATGGGATTGAGAGCCTCGCCGCAAGGGGGCTGAAGTACTCAAGGGAGGGAGTAAGCGTTGACGAGTACATGAGGACCTCGCTGCCTAACGTTTTCGCCGCAGGTGACGTTATCGGTGGGGCCATGCTCTACCACGCCGCCCTGGTCGGCAGCCTCGTGGCGGCCAGGAACATAGAGGCGGGCTCCAGCAAGTACAGGTACAACCCAATAACTATCCCACGCGTGGTCTTCACGCACCCTGAGGCAGGCTACGTGGGCTACACTGAGGAGCAGCTGAGACAGGCCGGCGTGGGCTACACAGTCATAAGGTACAGCATGAAGGCCAACTCCTACTCCCTCATTGAGGGCATGCCTGACGCGTGGGTCAAGGTGATAGTCAGCAAGGAGGACGACAGGGTGCTCGGGGCTCAGGCGTACGCCCCTGAGGCCCATTCAATACTGGCCGCGTTCGCCCTCGGCTTGATGAGGGGGCTTGGCAGGGAGGACTTCTACTGGCTGGCGGCCCCGCACCCAAGCCCCATTGAGGCCCTTCCGGAGTCCTTCAGGATGGCCGAGCTCCTGGACTAGGGCCTATAGGGGTTCAGCTCTCATATAGGCTCACGTTGCTTATGGTCATCGCCTCATCCCTGTTCCCCCGCACCCCGCTCGGGCCTTCATCGGGCTTGGGGGCGTTCAGGGCCACCCCGGGGGCCCCACATCTTGAGCGCTTAGCCACATACCTCCTGATGTATGTTGACTGAACGACGACCTATAAACTTACTATGAAAACCAAAACAGCTACGGCCTATAGGCGTCCCTGGCTATCGAGGAGGGCGGCGACATGGCTATAGCCGCAGCCCCCTCAAGGACCTGGTCATCGCCGAAAGAGCACCTCTCAATCCTCGGTACGCCAAAGACCCCCACGTACCTCTGCAGGTGCTTAATTACGCCAGGCCTTATCAGGTCCTCGTTGTAGAGGTATACGCTGCCGCCTATGAATATGGCCTCAGGGTCGTAGGCCGCTATTAACGTCATTATGCCCGCGGCATGGGCCCTGTTAATGTAATCGACCACGTGAGCCGCGAAGGGATCGCCTTCCCTCGCCATGGAGTACAGCAGCTCAGGGCTCAGCCCCCCGCGGGACGCAAGCTCGTAGGCCCTGGTCTTGGAGCCGCTCCAGAGCTGGGCCAGCCTGGCCGCCACCCTCGGTATGTTCTTGCCGCCCACAAAGGCCTCCCAGTGGCCTACGCCCCCGCACCTGCACGGCATATCTGACTCAAAGCTTATCACAGCATGGCCCAGCTCGTGAGCGTTGCCCCTCCTCCCCACGAGCAGGTTCCCGTCAACGACAGCGCCTACCCCGAGGCCCGTGCTCATGGTTATGTAGGCTAGGTCGTTCAGGCCCTTGCCCTTCCCTAAGACCTTCTCTGCCCAGACGCCCGCCATGGCGTCGTTGGCCAGGTAGACAGGCCTCCTGAACTCCTCGCCCAGGGAGTCCCTGATCCTGACGTTACCGTAGCCCAGGTTAGGGGTGTATAGGATGAGCCCCTTTGAGATGTCCAGGGGGCCTATTGAGGCTACGCCGATAGCGTTAAAGTCCTCACCTTGACTGACCTCCTTGATTAGACCTATGATTGTCATTATCAGGTCGTCGCCTGACGTCCTGGGCGTCTGAACCTTCCTAAGCCTCACCGGCGAGGTGCCTGAGAACAGCGCGGCCCTCAGGTTGGTCGCCCCCACGTCAACAGCTACCACGTTCAAGTCCTTCACCTCCTGTACGGTCCTCGCGTTACCTATCAGCGTGAGCCTGCGACACGCTTTTAAGAGTCCTCAGCTGAGGGCCTTGGGGATATAAGTGCCAAGGGTCCCCGTTAAGTTAGTCTCCTGGGATGAAATAGTAGAGTGGAGCCTGGGCCTCGGCAAGGTGATCGAGTCCTCTGGCTGGACCCCAGACATGGTGGTGGCGGTCGCCAGGGGAGGCTACGTGCCCGCGAGGCTCCTGTGCGACTACCTTGGCATCACGGACCTGGTGAGCCTTCAGAGCCAGCACTGGGTTGAGGCCGCGAAGGCCGCCCAGAAGGCCATCATAAGGAACGCCTACAGTATCGAGGCCAGGGGACTTAAGGTCCTCGTCGTTGACGATATAGTGGACACGGGCGAGACCCTGGCCTTGGCAAGGGACTTCATTAGGGCGGAGTGGAAGCCTGAGGACGTCAGGACTGCCGCGCTTCAGTGGATAAGCCCCATAGCCAAGTTCAAGCCTGACTACTACTATATTGAGGTTAAGGACTGGACGTGGTTCCAGTACCCGTGGACGAGGCTTGAGGACCTGACCCAGTTCATAGAGCGGGTATTCAGGGAGGACGAGAGGGCCCGCGGGGGCCTGTCAGAGGAGGACCTGAGGAGGGTCTTCACGGAGTGGTACGGAGTCAGGCCTGAGGACTTCGGCTCCTACTGGAGGCTAGCCCTTGACAGGCTCACCAGCAGGGGCGTCCTAGAGGCTGTTGAGGGCAGGCTGCGCCTGGCCAGAAGGCCTAAGGCCCAGGGTTAGAGCATCTGTCTAACCTTAACTATAGCTGTGGCCCTGTCAAGGGACCACGAGAGCTCCACCACCAGTGAGCCAGGACCCAGGAGGCCCCTGGCCCTGAGCTCCCTCTCCGTCTCCTCAAGGCCCTTAACCTCGTCAAGCCCGTCCTTCACCGTGACCGTGCTCATGCCCCACAGCACGCTCAGCAGCCTGGCCAGCCTCCTGTCCGAGACGCCTACGTAAACGGGGGAGGGCGGCCTGAAGGCCGCCAGCAGCCTGGCAGCGTCATAGTCAGCCGCGTAGGCCACTATTGAGGCCCCGACGCTCTGGGCGAGCTCCACGACACCCCTTGATATCCTCGCGTCGAGGCCTGCGGTGATGGGCTCCACCCTCCTCGGCCTCACGTTCTTGTTGGCCTCCTCGATGACCCTGTTGAGCCAGGAGACGACCTCGACTGGGTACTTCCCTATCGAGGTCTCTGACGTCACCAGGAAACCATCGACGCCTTCCTCCACCCCAGCGTAGACGTCTGAGATCTCCCCCCTGGTGGGCAGGGGCCTCTCTATCATGCTCATGAATATCTCCGTGGCGAGGATCACGGGCTTCAGCCTCTTCCTTGAGGCCTCTATGATCCTTCTCTGTATGACCGGTATGTCCTCAAGTGGGAAGTGCATACCTAGGTCGCCCCTTGCCACAATGATGCCGTCGGCTGACTCGGCTATCTCATCAATGTTGACCACGCCGCTTGGGGTCTCTATCTTGGCCAGGACCTTAGCGTCCTTGGCCCCTGCCTCCCTCAAAGCCCTCTTAATTACGTCTATGTGCCTGGCGCTCCTTACGAAGCTGGCCATGACGTAGTCGAAGTCCTTCGAGGCTATGAACCCTATGTCCTTCAGGTCCTTGTCCGTGAGCGGAGGCAGGTCGTACTCCTTGCCTGCCACAACGACGCCCTTCCTGGCCTCAAGCCTTGAGCCTGAGACCACCCTCAACGTGGCCTGGTCCCTCTCAACGTCCTCCACGGTTAGGACGACCTTGCCGTCGTCTACTAGGACCCTGTCGCCCCTCTCTATGGTGTCAAAGAAGGCCCTGCTGTCAACAGGTACCCCCTCACCGCCTGCGTCCTTGTACTTGAACTTCACAACGTCCCCGGGCTTGACGTCAAGCCCATCGAACGAGCCGAGCCTCACCCTTGGGCCCTCCAGGTCAGCTATCAAGGCCACGTCAAGGCCTAGCTCCTCTGACGCCTTCCTAACCATGTCAGCAAATGATGACCACTGGGCCTCGTCCCCGTGGCTCATGTTAATTCTGAAACCGTTGGCTCCAGCGGCGAGCATCCTTCTGACCACGGCGTAGTCCGACGTCGATGGGCCCATAGTCACCAGCACCTTGGCTAGCCTCGTCAAGGCTGATCCCTGAGGGCCCTGTGAGAGCGAGGATAAAATAACGCTAGGCCCTGACTATGCCTGCCTCGCGAAGCCTCCTCATGATTATCTGGGCCTCGTCGAACTCCTCTACGGCCTTCTTTATCTCTTCATAGCTTACCTTCAGCCTGCCCCTCCTCACCAGGTCAGCCGCCCTCTTGAGGCCCTCCAAGTCCTCCTCCCTGCCCGCCCTCCCCTTGAGGGCCAGGTACTCTTCAGGCTTTATGACCTTGACCTTGACCCCCTCAACGTCAACCCTCTTGGCCTCGTGGATGAACCTCTCCGGCACGTAGAAGTCGTAGAGGTTATCGTAAAACTCCACGGGTACCTCCTCAGCCTCGACCACCATGGTGATCCTCGGCGTTCCCAGCCAAGTCTGGCCGAGCTCCCAGTGATTAAGGTCAGCCGCCCTCCCATAGGCCTCCTCGGCCTCCACTACGCTGGGGGACTCTGCAAACAGGTCTATGTCGTCACCCATGTCGTCAAGCCCCGCGGCTATGCTTATCACGGAGCCTCCGATTATCGTGAACCTGAAGCCGTTGTCGAGGAGCGCCCTCAGCGCAGCTGCGAACGCCCTCCTGCTGACCATGGCGCTGGCCTCCTACATTGCTGAGCGGTGGGCTACTAAAAATATCACCTAGTGACCTTGGACTCGAGGACCTTAACCAGCTGGGCGACGTCGGGCCTCTCGAAGAGCTTCCTGGGCCCCTCAAGGAGCCTTACAAGCGACTCTGCCGTGGCCTCCTTGAGGTCGGCCGGGTGAAGCCTCCCTTCAACGTACGCCCTCTCCAGCTCCTCGTAGGAGTAGAAGTCCACGGGCCCCCCGTACTTCTGGGGCCTGTCAACGTGAAGCGTGAAGCCTGGCCTCGCGAACAGCAGGTACTTGTTAATTTCCATCACTGGGTTGAACTCGACCTGCCTCGGAGGGCAGTAGGCAGCCCTGACCTTCGCCCTTATCTCCTCAGGCGCGTCGTTAACGAATATCGCGTCTGAGGCCTTGGACTTGGACATCTTGAAGGCAGCGACCTCCTCATCCTTCTCGGCCCCCTCCATCCTCTTCCCCCCGCTGAGCCCTGTGAGGATGGGCGTGTGAAGCGCTATGACCTTCTTGCGGCCCATGCGCTCCGCCACCTCCCTCTGGAGTACGTGGGCCTTCCTCTGGTCAAGCCCCCCTAGGGCTAGGTCGAGGTCCAGGTAAATTATGTCGGAGACCTGCATAGCGGGGTAAATGAGCTTTGACGTGTCGAGCTCGGCCTCATCAACGCTCCTCCCCATTATGGTGAGGGCCCTCCTCATCCTTGCAAGGCTTGTCATCTTCATTACCTTGATTACCAGGGCCCAGTAGTCCTTATCAGATGCCAGCCTCTCAGCGTCAACGAACTCTACGCGGTCAACGTCGACGCCGACGGACCTCATGACCTCCCTCATCAGCCACGCGGCCTTCCTTATGAGGTCTATGTCGCCCCCTAGCTTGTCGTTAATCATGGCGTGCCATGTGGCCTCAAGGACCACGAAGTGTACCCCTGCATCCACGAGATCCCTGACCTTGTTCATCCATATCAGGTGCCCTATGTGGACCAGGCCGCTCGGCTCGTACCCTATGTACCCCCTCAGCCTCTGGCCTGACCCCAGCTTCTCCTTCAGCTCGGCCTCCGTTAGCACCTCAACGAGGTTCCTCGTGATCAGTGAGAGCTTGTCCTCCGCGGTCAAGCCGCATCTGAGGACATAACTGGGTAACCGTCTTAAATAGCTATCTAAAGGTTATCCCTCGAACCCTGGTATCCTCGCCCTCTCAAACTTCAGGTCCGAGCCCAGGGGCTTAGTAGCGTCTATCCCGACCTTGCTAGTCATGCCGTCCTCTACCGAGCTGGGGTCAAGCGTCGACCCCCTCGCCCTGTACACCACCACCAGCCCCCTGTCGGCCTGGAACCTCGTGGCTATGGCCCACTCGACCTGGCCAAGGTCATCAACGTCTATGTCGTCATCTACTATGACAACATGTTTGAGGCTGGGGTGGGCGCCGAAGGCGGCCATTATGGCGTTCTTCGGGTCCCCGTCATGGCTCTTCCTTATCGATATCACCGCGTGAAGCCAGTGGCCGCTGGCCTGCGTTAGCCTCACCGCAATAACCTCAGGCACGGCCCTCGAGACGGCGTCCCATATGGCGGCCTCCCGGGGGAACCCCATCAGCATCCCGTGCTCGTAGCCTCCTGGAAGGATCACGTGAGCCGGCTCCTCGACATTTATCAGCACCCTCCTCACGGCCAGGACCGGCTGCTTCCTCACCCTGTCGTAGCCGCCCATGGCCTCAACGAAGGGTCCCTCGTCAACGAGCTCACCTGTCAGGTGGCCCTCGATCACGGCCGCGACCCCTGTTGGAATCGGGTTGCCGTGGACAGGGCTCCTGAAGACCTCTAGGCCCCCGAGGAGGGCCGAGGCAGCCTCAAGCTCAAAGGTGCCCAGAGGGGGCGAGGAGGCGGCCGCCAGCATAACGGCCGGGTGGACGCCGATCACTACGGTGACCGGGAGATCCTCCCCCCTTGACCTGGCCTGCTGGTAGAGGTACCAGAGGTGCCTCGGCACGAGCCTCACAGCGCCCCTCCTCTCATCAAGGATCATGACCCTGTGAATGCTTGCGTTGCATATCCCCATGTAGCAGGCCACGAAGACCCCGCTCGTGAGGTAATAGCCCCCATCACGCTCGTAGAACCTTATGGCAGGCAGCGACAGGAGCCCCCTGCTGGCCTCCCTGAGGGGAGGAGGAGAGGCCTCAACAAGCCGCTGAGGCGACGAGAGCGCTGACAACAGCTTCCTGTAAGCGTCCCTCAGGTTGCTGACCTCCAGCGCCGTCATGACCTTAGACCTCGTGTCGGCTACGTTGCCCACGGCCTGGAGCTCCGAGTCCCTCACTGAGAACCTAAGGGCCCTGGGCCCTCCCTGGGACCTCTTCAGCGCGGCGGCCGGCTCAAAGTCACGGGAGAGCAGGCCAACGTCTTCATAGCCTATCCTCTCTACGAACGACGCCAGCGAGGCCTTCATCGGATCACCAACCTACGGGGCCAGCGCTCATTATTTAATGATTGACCACCTGTAGGAGCGCTAGGCGAACCGCCGCCCTCGCGTTCCTGTCCCTGAGCCTGACGGGCAGCAGGTTAACCGCGGAGTTCGTGGTGCCCATCTCGTCGGCTACCGTGAAGCTCAGGCCCCTCTCGAGCAGCCTTGACGCCACTTCCTCCCACCCGCTCCCTGACCCCAGGACGAGGCTGAACCTGGCGGCAGGCGCCGCCCTCACGAGCCCCTCTGCCCGCTCGGCTACCTCGTCACATGTGACCGAGCGCGCCTCTATGATCAAGCCATCAGCCACGGCCGCGAGCCCGCAGAGCCTCTGGCCAGGGTCCACGCCAATCCTGAGCGTGGAAAAGCCCCCCTTTGGGTACGCGAGGGCCAGGAGGAGCGCCCTCAGGGGGTCCTCATCGCTTACGGTCGGCCCCTTAGCCTGCACGACTCTGAAGACCTTTGACTCGGGCGACCCAGGCAGCGGCGTAACGGCTACGTCCCACTGTGACGCTGGGTCAAAGGTCACATACACGCCCTGCGGCCTTAGGAGCCACAGCCTTGATTTAAGCTCCCTTATGGCCTCTGGGTCACCTCTGAGCCAAAGTATCCTCTTAGCGACCCGGCCAGCACCCGCAGCATATTATTACAGCGGGGATATAAGTTGTTCCCAGGGCCGCTCCCAGGGCCACAAGGACTAAGTGGTGGGGCCGCCGGGATTTGAACCCGGGACCACGAGGGCCCAAGCCTCGCATCCTACCAAGCTGGACTACGGCCCCCGAGCCCTCTCGGGCGAGGGCTGGCTATTTTGCGTATCGCGCCTAAGGTCAATGGGTAATACGTCCGTGGGGAAGGGGTCCTTGAAGGGTTGTCGTAAGACGGCGATGTCTTTTTAAGCTTTGGCCGACCACAACTACCTGAGCACAGCGGGTGAGTGAGTATGGCCCAGAACCTGGAGTTAGTGAAGGAGTGGATCATCACCAGGAAGCCGGCTAGGGTCGAGGTAGGCCTCTTCGAGCTCCCTGACGGCAAGAGGAGGGTAATGAGCCTGAAGAAGGGCCAGGAGGCCGGCTACAAGCTAGTCAAGTCATGGACTCTCGCTCCAAAGCACGTTAAGGCTCTGAAGGCCCAGCTCTTCAGGGACAAGAGCACCGGCAAGTACGTCAGGAAGATAGTCCCGGCTTAACGAATTAAATCAAAATAAAAATATTTTTATTTTATTATTTTTATTAAGCTTATGTGATCCTACTATGCCTACTGACTAAGACCTGGACTTACGTCCTAGTGACGCCGGGGGTGGGATTCGAACCCACGCGCCCCTTTAGGAGCAACGGGTCTCGAGCCCGTCGCCTTGGACCGCTCGGCCACCCCGGCGCCGTTGTTTATGTTCCCTCAGCCCCTTTTTACCTTGCTTGCAGCTGTAGCCCTACTGGGATCGTGCTTGGGTCCTGCTGACCACGTAAGGTCACGTCATTATTTAGGAGAAGGCGTTTCTGAACTAACCTTATTATCCTTGACTCCCTCCAAGCGATTTGGCTGATGGAACCCAGCGTCACATGACGTAGCTTAAAGGGTGAGAAGACTTGAAGTACCTGATAAAGGCCTCATTTGAGGTCGACGGAAGGGTGGAAAAGCACGACATAATAGGCGCTGTGTTCGGGCAGACGGAGGGCCTCCTGGGCTCAGAGTTCAACCTGGAGGAGCTACAGAACAAGGACAAGATAGGGAGGGTCCACATAGACCTGAAGTACCAGGGGACTAAGACCGTTGGCGTGATCCAGATCCCGAGTAACCTGGACCGCGTGGAGACGGTCATCCTGGCCGCGATGCTTGAGACAGTTGACCGCGTGGGGCCCTACTCGGCCAGGGTCACGGTGGAGTCCATTGAGGACCTCAGGGCTGAGAAGCTGAAGTGGATAGTTCAGAGGGCGCGTGAGCTGCTCCAGCAGGTCAAGGAGCAGGAGCCTGACATCAAGGAGATCATAAGGCAGGTCTCCCAGAAGGCTGAGGCCCCGCCCAAGGTAATAGAGTACGGCGAGGACAAGCTGCCGGCGGGGCCTGACGTTGAGAGGTCCGACACGCTGATAGTTGTTGAGGGGAGAGCTGACGTAATCAACCTGCTGAGGTACGGCTACACGAACGTGATAGCCTTGGGCGGAGCCAAGGAGAAGGCGCCTAAGACCATCCTCGAGCTGACCAAGAACAAGAAGGTCATACTCTTCGTTGACGGTGACAGGGGAGGGGAGCTCATACTGAAGAACATGCTTAACCAGATGCACGTTGACTACGTGGCCAGGGCCCCCAAGGGGATGGAGGTCGAACAGCTCACCGGGAAGGAGATAGCTAGGGCCCTGGCCCAGATGGTCCCAGCAGAGGAGGTGGCCAAACAGCTGCTCAAGGAGGCGGTCCAGCAGCCCCAGGCGCCTACACCCTCAGCCCCCCAGGCGCCTCAGCCAGCTCAACCTGAGGTAGCCCCTCAGCCCGCTGAGGTCCAGGTCCAGCCAGCGCCGCCCGTAGCTGAACAGGCCCAGCAGGCTGAGCAGCAGGCCGCTGCGCCGGCTCAGCAGGCCCCAGCGGCCGAGGTCCAGCAGCCCCAGGCGCCCCTCCAGCAGGCTGAGCAGCAGGCCGTGACCACGATGGCTGTGCCAAGGAAGGTCATAGACGGCATAAAGGACCTCAAGGGGACCCTCGAGGCCGTGGCCTACGACAGGTCCTGGAACGAGGTGAGCAGGGTGAAGGTGAAGGACCTCTTCAACTGGATGCAGCAGGTGGAGCCAGGCAAGATCTACGCTGTCGTTTTTGACGGCATAGTGACCCAGAGGCTCCTCGACGTAGCGTCAGAGAAGGGCATAGCCCTGCTCATCGGGGCCCGCATAGGCAGCAAGGTCACGTCTAAGAAGGGAGACGTAATATTTATGACGTTCAGTGACCTCACTTAACCTCCTTTTTTGCCCAGGTAGTCGAACAGGGAGGCCTGCCTGGCCCCCGACTTGAGCTCCCTCTCGCTGACGCCGAAGAGCTCCAGGATCCTCAGGGCCGCTGGCACCACCTGCTTATCTATGTAGTAGTTATAGTCTATCTCCGTGGGCTTCACTATGAAGTAGGGCCTGGCCCTCCTTGAGACAGGCCCTTCGCCCTTAACTATCACGTAACCTATCTTGGACCCGACGTCTACCTTAAAGCCGAGCTTCTCCATCATCCTGGCCGCATATACGTGAGGCGCCTCGGCCTCGTACTCGTCGAGGCCCTTGGTCAACGTCTTCCATATGACCAGCTTCTCTACGTTTGCCTTCCCGGACCTCAGGTCATTTATGACGGCCTTAACGTAGTCAATAGCCTTTCTGACGTCGCCTGTCCTCAGCACTATCTCGGCCACATTGGCCTGAGTCTCCTTAGCCAGCTCGCTCCAGTCCCCCCTCACTGCCTCAAAGCCCACTATGTCAATCTTACCGTCAGCGGTGAGGCCGGCATACCTCTTCTTGGCCTCGGTGAAGAATACCCTGCTGTAGATCTTGTCCACCTTTATGTCGAACTCAAGGCCCTTTGTTATCTCCTCTATGAGCCTTGAGACCTTCTCGGGCTCGTTGGCCACGAACAGGCTGTCTGTGTCACCGTAGTACACCTGTAGGCCTAGCGACCTGGCTATGGAGACGGCCTTAGTTATGAGCTCCCTTCCCCAGGCGGTAACGGACTCCGCGCACCCCTTACAGTACCACCTAGCCGCGGCCCAGCCCATGTAGCCGTAGCTCGCGTTGGCCAGGACCTTTATCGCCCTCTGCCTCTCGTTCAGGAGCCTGTACTGGGGCGAGCCCTCGGGGTACTTCTTCATGGCGGCCTTGACCTCGGCCCTCCACTTGAGGAACCTCTCAAGGACCCTCCTGAAGAAGGCTGGCCTGTCAGCGCAGAACCTGTGGCCCACCCCTGGGGCCTGGTTTTCCCTTTCACATTGCTCGCCCTCCTCAAGCAGCGTGTCAGGCCCCACGTTGTACTTGACCATTATGCTCGGGTACATGCTGGCGAAGTCGAGGACGGCGACGTCCTTATGGACGCCGGGCTTGGGTTCAAGTACTATAGCCCCTGTGTAGGTCTCGAAGGCCCTCGTCTCCTCCTCCTTCCTGTTGGGCACCAGCTCGCCCAGCTTCCTGGCCTCCCTCATGAACCTCATCTCTAGCCTGAAGGCGACGCTCGCGGCGGCGACCTGGTCAAGGGGGAGGCCGCTTATCTGGCTGAGCTGGGCCCCGAAGGGCAGGAACTGGTAGGCCAGCCCGAGGGTCGAGGTCACGTCATCCATGTTATAGGCCAGCAGGAGCCCGCGCCTCTCCGGGCTGTCCCAGTACTCCGCTATCTTCCACCACTCTATGTTGACCCTCTTGTCCTTCGGCATGACCCCGAGGTAGTCAGCCACCTCGTCAAGTGACTTAACCTTGACCTCCTCTATCTCCTCGGCGAAGTTGTAGAGGTCAACGTTGAGCCTGCCCTGAACTGATATGTGGCCAAAGACGCTGGGGCTGGGCTCTGCCCCCCTCTTCCTGCCCACCTCGAGCTTCAGGCCGTTTACCTTGGCCCTCTCAAGCAGGTAGGGCCAGTCGAAGGAGTTCTGGTTATACCCAACTATTATGTCGGGGTCCTTCCTCCTGACGAGCTCCACGAACTCCCTAAGCACATCCTTATCGTCGTGGCCTTTGGCCTGGAGCTGCACTCTCTCGCCGTCATTAAAGGCCACCCCTATCACTACAACTGGGTCCCTGGACGGGTTGGGCGAGCCCTGAGGGTTGTAGGCCTCTATGTCAAAGGCCATTATCCTGAGGCCCTCGAGGGGGTCCACGTCAGCCAACGAGGGCTCCTCGGCCAGGTCTGAGCTCAGCTTGTAAACGGCGTCGACCACGAAGTCGTTTCTCTGGACCCTCTCCCCGCTGGCCCTGTACCACCTCATAGGGTACAGGTTCTTGTCTATGAGGTACCTTATGGAGAACCTTACGTCGGCCTCCAGCACCTCCTTGACGCCGGGGAGCTTTGCCACCTCCTCCCTGTAGTCCCTCACGGTCTCAGGGATGACGGTCTGTACCCTCAGGGCCTTGACAGGCCGCCCGAAGTACCTGGCCTCCACAAGGTCTACGCCAGTTATGGGGCTCCTCGGCTTGGAGAGCCTCCTGACCGCGGCGCTGACAGCGCTTGGGTCCTGCCCCTCCTCGAGCAGTGCGTAGAAGTAGGGTCTGAAGCTGTCGTCAAGCAGCACTATCCTCCTGCCCTTGTCGTCCCTGGCCCATATCTCGATGACCGGGCGGCCCGCCTCAACCTCGTAACTCACGTCAAGGATCTGGAACGTCAGATCCTCTGGCAAGCGGCCCCCAGGGTTCCATAGCCTTGGGAGGCCTTAAGCAGTAGCGCCTATCCTTAAGGGATCAGGGCCACAAGGCCGCTGGCCACCACGAGCGCCGAGAGGGCCCAGTAGGCCACCGCCCTGGCCCCCTTCAGCCTCTCCTCGCCCATCAAGTCGCTCCTTGATGCTACCCTGCCCAAGAGGTACAGCAGGGGCGCCAGGACTATAGTGAAGGAGACCATCAGGTCAAGCATGAGCTCCACGAGGTTCCTTGTTATCAGCACGACTAGGAGGGCCGGCAGGGACTCAAGGACATATATGAGCCTGAACGTCGTCGAGCCCCTCCTGACGCCGAGCGACTCCATAAAGCCCCAGGCCGAGGCCAGGGAGATCACTATCAGGGCCAGGAATCCTGAGAACGCGAAGCCCAGCCCCATTATGTACCTGGCCGCCTGCCCGAAGGGCCGCAGTGCGGCCACCATGATGGAGGGGTCCAGGTAGCCCCTCACGTCACCTATGGCCACGCCGTCTATGACCGTGATGGCCATGAGAACCTCCGAGACCAGGGCCCCCACGAGGGTCTCGGCCCTCTCAGGCCTCAGGTCCTTCCTGGAGAGGCCCTTCCTGGCGTCTGCGCCTGAGTGGAAGAAGAGCATCCAGGGCATTATGACGGACCCCACGCTGGCCGCCAGCATGTAGTCGAATTCCCTGTCCTGAAGGGGCATGCCCGCGACCATGGAGCCCATAACGGCTGCAGGGTCAAGCCTCGTCATGGCCACTGAGGCCACTATTGTGGCCACCAGTAAGAAGCTGAAGGGGAGCAGGAAGGCCTCCACGTGCCTGTAGCGGCCGGTCCAGGCCACAACTATGTGTAGGACGAACACGAGCAGAAGCATGGGCAGTACCGGCAGGCCCAGGAGGCCCAGCCCCAGGGCTATGCCAGCGTACTCGGCGACATACTCAAGTACGTCAAGCAGGGCCATCGGGATCGCCGCGGCCATCGCCACCCTCCTGCCGTAGAGCCTCCTTACGGCAGTCCCGAGGCCCATGCCGCTCACGGTGCCCAGGGTCCCGGCCACGTCCTGTATTACGAAGAGGGGCACCGCCAGGAGGAGCATGACCAGGACCATCCTGTAGCCCCAGCTGGCCCCGACCTGGAGGCCTGTGACTATGGAGGCTACGTCTACGTCTGCTATCATCACCAGCCACGCGGGGCCGAAGGTCCTCATGTAATCCTTTATCTTGGCGTAGTCCAAGGCGCTCACTTCCATGTTGGCCTCCAAGATTTTTAAGCTTGCCTAAACTTTGATATTATTCAGAAAAATAACGCTTATCCGATACAGGGTCACCAGCCAATAAAAGGGGGTCAGGGCAGTTTTCACTCTGGCTTGGCCGGCGCTCTGATAGCTGTTGAGGGGATAGACGGCAGCGGGCTCAGCACGCACTCAAAGCTCCTCGTCAAGTCCCTTGAGTCCCTCGGCCTCAGGTCCGTCTACACTAAGGAGCCCACGGAGGGCCCCGTGGGGAAGCTCATAAGGTCCCTCCTATCGACCAAGGGGCCTGACCCCTACCTGATGGCCCTACTGTTCGCGGCCGACAGGGCATGGCACCTCAGGGGCGACGAAAGCCTTCCTGGCGGGAGAGGGGTCCTCGGCGCGCTTGAGCTGAACTATATAGTGGTCACCGACAGGTACAAGTACAGCTCTATAGCGTACCAGGGCAGCGCAGGTGCCCCAAAGGAGTGGCTGTGGTCACTCAACTCCTTCGCCAGGGAGGCTGACGCCATAGTCTACATAGACGTGCCCGTCAGGCTGGCCCTGAGCAGGATAGCCGCGAGGAGGGCCGTTGAGGCTTATGAGGATGAGGCCTTTCTGTTAAAGGTCAAGGAGTCCTTCAGCGAGGTCCTTGAGAGGGCCTCGGAGGCCGGCGTTAAGGTCATCAGGGTCCCTGGGTCCGTGGGCGAGGAGCCAAGGCCAGTTGAGGACGTCTCCAAAGATGTACTCAGCGGGGTTTTAGGGTGGCTTCAGGAGACCCGGCGACTTAACTTTAAAAGCTAGGCATTTAGCGTCACAAGGGGTCTAGGGTATGCCGAGCAGTAAGGCCACAGGCGCCCTCCTGCTCATAGTGTCAATAGTGATAATAGTAGTTTATAACGTGGCCCTCTGGCTGCCTCCTCTCTCGTCAGAGGCCTCGGTCTTCCTGCTAAAGCTCACTGACTCAATAATAGTCATAGCGGTGCTGGCCATATTGGCCTGGATAGGCTACACGCTCATAACGACGCCTCCGCCCAAGCCCATCGAGGAGATAGAGAAAGAGCTTGAGAAGGAGCTCAAGAGCATAACCCAGAAGCCTCAGCAGGAGACGGGCCAGGCAACCTCAGGCTCCTAGCCTTCGGTAGCTGTTTTCAATTTTCATAATAAGTTTATAGGTCGTCATTGTAACCAACGTCTACATGAGGTATATGATAGAGCAGTCAAGACGTGGAGCCCCTGAGGTGGCCCTGAACGCCCCCCAAGCCTGATGAAAATCCCGAGCGAGGCGCAGGAATAGTGCTGAGGTGATGACCGAAATCAGTATGAACCCGTAGTTTTTAACCGTCCAGCTCTGCTGCTTCCCAGAGAGCCTTGAGAGGCAGGTCGATAGCGAGGTCCTCGGCCGCCTTCATCGTAGTCCTGATAGCTGTTGTCGCCGCTGTCCTCTACTGGGGCCTCAGGAGCTACCTGACCCCCACCTCAACGTCAACGGCTACTTCAACGGGTACTATAGGAGTGAGCACCTCAGGTACGACCTCCACTTCCTCGAGCCCTCCAGCGCACACAACGTCAACGTTTACTACTAGCACGCGGCAACTAACGCTTGCAGACATCGAGTCAATGCCAGGCCTAAGCGAGACGCCTACCCTTGGTCCCTCTAACTCCTCAAAGGTGATAGTCATAGTTTATGACCCTGAGTGCCCCTACTGCGCCCTCGAGCTCAACGCCACGTTCCCGTTCCTTTACTACATATCCGCTAACACTAGTCAGGCCCGCGTGATCTTCCTAGGGCTTCCAATCCACGAGTACTCGACGCAGATGCTTGAGCTCCTCGACCTGATCTACAACAAGTACGGGGCCAAGGCCTTCGCTGAGGTCCTGGACGTTAACTACGCGTTCTACGTCCACAACATATTGCTCTATGAGGAGGGGCAGACGCCCCAGCTCATAATGCCGACGAACCTGACCATTATTGAGATAGCTGATGATTTGGGCTATAACGTGACCCAGCAGGAGGCCTCAGGCTACCTCGGCCTCGTCAACTCGACTACGAGCTTCCTGCTCCAGCACGAGATAACAGGGACGCCGACGATCCTGGCCTTCAACGGGTCTGGGCCGCCCGTCTACGTTCAGGTAGGGCTCGTGCAGCCCACATATCTCATATGCAATTTAACCCTCAAGCTCTCACTCAGCGTCCCCGGTGTCAGCTGCTGAGCTGCAAGGCGTACGAGGCTGAGCTCCCCTGGGGGAAGCGGTACGTAGCGGTGTGCAGAGACGTAAGGGTCCCTGACGAGCTCCTGGAGTCGGCCTCCAGGGGCCTTCCGCCCTCCAGGCTCGTGGTTAGGCTGGCAGAGGAGCCGGACCCGTGCGCCCTGGCCGTCGCCCTGTCATACGTTGAGGAGGACTACTCGTCAGGGCTCGCGAGGCTCAGGACGCCGTCCCTTCAGGCACTCCTGTACTTGACGTCCTCCAGACAGGTCGACGAGGCCATCTCCAGGTCAAAGGGTGGCGACATTTTGGCCTTTGGGGCTGAGAGCCCTCAGGCCCTGACAGACCTCATGAGGTCCTTCGGCCTGAGCCCTGGACCCCTTCACCCCCTGCCTCAGTGTGACAGGCGCAGCCTTGGGGCGCTGGCCGCCAGCAGGCTTGACATAATGAGTTAAGAAATAACCTCCAGAGAGCCCTGCGCAGCCGCTAGGAGGGCCTGTGATTGAATGGGCCGCTGCGGACCAGTGACGCCTGGGTCAAAGCTATGAGGCCCTCCTTGGCCTCATGAAGTCAAGGACCTTGGTATAGTCACGCGCCCCAAGCCCGTGGACCTCCGCCTGCTTGAACAGCCTTGACGCTGTGGAGACTATATGGAGGGGCACGCCGGCGTCAAAGGCGGCCCTGCTGGCGTACTCGAGGTCCTTCGCTGCCAGCGAGAGCCTGAAGTGGACAGGCGAGCTCGGGTCGAGCATGCGCGGCAGGTACTTGTTGGCGACCTCGGAAAAGGCCGTCCTCTTCATGACCTCCTGCAGCGTTGAAGGGCTCACGCCGTAGAGCTCCGCGAGGGTTACGGCCTCGCCAAGGACCCCAACGGTTGATATGAGAACGGCGTTATAGGCGAGCTTGAGGGCCATGGCGGACCCTATGGTCTCGCCAACCTCCATTACCTCGCCCGCCGCTGAGAGCACCCTGCCCGAGGACCTGACGCAGCTCTTGTCGCCGGCCGCCAGGAACAGGGCCCTGCCCTGCCTTACATCATTGGCTCCCCCTACGACGGGGGCCTCCACGTAGCATATGCCCAGGCCCTCAAGGTGACTTGCCACAAGCTGGCTGACTCTTGGAGTGACCGTTGACGAGTTTATGTAGACGAGCCCGTCGGCCCTCCTCATGTCAGCCGCGACGGCTAGAAGGGCGTTGTCGTCAGCCAGGAAGGCTATTGCGAAGTCCGACCTCTCAGAGGCCGACCAGGGGCTTGGGTAAACGGTCGCACCTATGGACTTAGCCAAGGACTCCGCCTTCTCACGGGTCCTGTTCCACAGGGCTACCTCAAAGCCCTGGGAGGCCAGTCGCTCGGCCATGGCTGAGCCCATTATGCCAACTCCAAGGACGGCGACGCGCAAGCCGGACCCCCTGTTATTTTAGGCGTGGCCCCCTTATGCAGCTTCCTATGGGACCGCTAAGTGCCAGAAAGGATATGCCCGATGTGCGGGAGGAGCAGCAAGGAGGTCCCCTTCATAGGCAACCTCTGCAGGGACTGCTTCGTCAAGAGGTACGGCGTCGCGCAGGCCCCTTCACAGGTCGAGTTCACCTACTGCGTCTCCTGCTACGCTCACAGGGCCCAGGGGAGGTGGTCGGCCCCGTACCCTGACCTCAGGGAGTCGCTGAGGGACTACGTGATGTCTCAGGTGGTGCCGAGGCTGAGGCCGGTCGCTCCGATCCAGGAGCTTGTGGTCAAGGAGGTTGAGCCAGGCGAGGGGCAGCCCCCCAGGGAGGTCTACGTCAGGGTTGAGGGGGCGTACGAGGGCGTAAGGGCTGAGGAGGTCAAGGTCATAAAGGTCGTGCCAAGGCCCTCGCTGTGCCCTGTCTGCGCGGCCAGGAAGAGCGGCGAGGGCTACAGCGCCGTGGTGCAGCTGCGCTCCTACCCGCGGCCCCTCGGCGGCGATAAGGAGAGCGCGAGGCTCGTTCGCTGGCTGATAGAGTCCATGAGCGACGAGGTAGTCAAGGTGGAGGAAGTCAAGGAAGGGCTTGACGTGTATCTCAGGGACCACGGCGCCGCGAGGGCCCTCGCCACGAGGCTCAGGTCAGAGGCCGGCGCAAAGATAGTTGAGACCTTCAAGGGAGGAGGGAGAAAGGTGAAGCTCTACGTCTCGGCCAGGCTGGCAACTATAAGGCCCGGTGACGTAATTGAGGTCGAGGGGAGGCCCCTGTTTTACCTGACCTTCACGCCCCAGGGCTTCATGTTCATAGACCTTGACAGGGGAGGGAGAAAGGTGATCCCTCCTGAGGACCTGTGGGACAAGGGCTTCAAGGTCTACGACGGCCCTAACCTGAGGAGGGCCATGGTGCTCAGCAAGGAGGGAGGAAAGTACGTCCTTTTCTGGGAGGGCGGCTCCCTGGAGGTCCCGAGCTCCGACGTCATCCTGTTGACTGAAGAGGCCTCGGAAGGGCAAGAGTTTTTAGTTTATCTTTCCCAGAGGAGAGTGTACCTATTGAGGAGGGAAGCCTGAGTGCCGGCCAAGAGGCAGGAGGGCAGCAAGGGCGAGACCCCGTTGCCAAGCGATGAAGAGGGGACCATCCTGTGCGTGACGGAGAAGATAATAGGAGGTAACTTCGTCGAGGTCGTCTGCTCTGACGGCAACAAGTACAAGGCCATGATACCGGGCAAGATGAGGAGAAAGGTATGGATCCACGAGGGGGACCTGGTCCTTTTCCTGCCGTGGGGGACAGCCGACATGAAGGGCGAGCTGGTTCACAGGTACAGCGAGTCCGAGGCCAGGGACCTCATGAAGAGGGGGCTTGTGCCCAAGGAGCTTGTAGACCTGATGGGCGGCGAGGGAGCTGTTTGAGTCCTCACAGGATCAGGATAGACAGGGAGAAGAGCAAGGTCAAGGACGAGGACGTGGTTAAGACCGTTGACGAGGTCTTTGACGCCTTTACCAACTACCACCTTTACAGGCTCAGGAACACTATTAAGGCCTTCAAGGAGCTCAGGGGGTCCATAAGCTCCGGCAAGGAGGCCAAGGTATTCTGGGCAAAGGGGTGGCAGGGGGAGGACCTGGCCGTCAAGATATACCTGACCTCGGCGGCAGAGTTCAGGAAGAGCATCAGGGAGTACATAGTAGGGGACCCGAGGTTCCCCTCGCTACCGCCCAGGTTCAGGGAGCTGATATACCTGTGGGCCAGGAAGGAGTACAGCAACCTCGACGCCATGTGGAAGGCAGGGGTCAGGGTTCCCGAGCCCAAGGCGGTCTCAGGTAACGTGTTGGTTATGAGGCTCCTTGGTGAAAAGGGCTTCAGGGCGCCCCTGCTTGTCGAGGCCTACAAGGAGCTCACAGCCGAGGACCTTGAGCGGCTGCTAGCGTACCTGGTAGAGGACATAGAGAAGGCCGTCTGCGGGGCCAGGCTGGTTCACGGCGACCTGAGCGAGTACAACGTTATGATATGGGAAGGGAGGCCCTGGCTGATAGACGTGGCCCAGGCCGTCAGCGTCGAGCACGCCAAGGCCAGGGAGTTCCTGGAGAGGGACCTGAACAACATCTTTAAGTTCTTCTCCAGGGCCATAGATACGTCGGCGTACGAGGAGCGCCTAAGGGAGCGCGCTTACAAGTGCGTGGAGGCGAAGGCGTGATGTCAAGGCCTTTGGCCAGGACCTATGAGCCCGTCCCGCCCGAGTCCTTTGAGAAGGTCAAGGGGGAGCTCAGGCAGGTCACGGGTGAGCTGAACAGGAGGCTCGGGGTCAGGCTGACCCTTGATGAGGGTAACTCAAGGGTCTTGATAGAGGCCGAACGGGAGGGCGACGCGGCTAACGTCCTGAGGGCCAGGGACATTGTGAGGGCCATAGCCATAGGGTTCGACCCCCAGGACGCCCTGCAGCTCCTTGACGAGGACTACGTGCTTGTCGTCGTTGACGTGACGCAGGCCGTGGGCGATAAGGAGAACCACCTGAGGAGGGTGCTGGGCAGGGTGATAGGGGAGAACGGGAGGGCGAGGAGGACGCTGGAGGAGATAACTGGCACGAAGATAGTAGTCAACGACAGGGGCCTCGTGGGCATAATCGGTGACTATGAGAGGAGCCAGGTAGCCAGGCACGGCGTGGAGCTCCTGGTGCAGGGCAGGATGCACGCCACCGTCTACAGGAGGCTTGAGGGCATGATGAGGGAGCTCAAGAGGAGGGAGTCGACGGAGCTTTGGTTCGGCAGGAAGGGAGAGGGGAGCCAGACCTCATGAGCCCTTAAAACAGACCCCAGGCCAGTCCCGCCGGGGAAGCCCCTTGTCTTCATTGATAACGTCTGGGGGCTACGATATCCTAAGGGGGAAGGTCATAGCTGTCCTGGGCTACGGCAACCAGGGGGAGGCGCAGGCGAAGGTCATGAGGGGCAACGGCCTTAACGTGATAGTCGGCAACGTTAACGACGAGTACAGGAGGAGGGCCGAGAGGGACGGGTTCGAGACCTATGATATACCTGAGGCCGCGAGGAGGGCTGACGTAATCATGATGCTACTGCCTGATGAGGTCCAGCCACTAGTCTTCAACGAGGTGGTGAGGGCCGTCGGCGACAGGGAAGTAGTCCTCGACTTCGCCAGCGGCTACAACGTCGCCTTTGGGCTCGTCAGGCCGCCGCCCACCTATGACGTAATTATGGTGGCCCCGAGGATGATAGGGGCCGGGATCCTGGAGCTCCACTCAAGGGGGCTCGGCTACCCTGTGCTCATAGGAGTGGCAAACGACCACAGCGGCAGGGCATGGGACTACGCAGTTGCGGTGGCCGCGGCCATAGGGGCCATAGGCAGGCCTGGAGGCGTGGCGGTCAAGGTGACCTTCAAGCAGGAGGCCTTCATAGACCTGCTGGACGAGCACACGAACTGGCCGCTCTTATTCGCCAGCTTCATGGCGTTCTTTGACGTAGCGGTCAACAAGTACGGCGTGCCCCCTGAGGCAGTCCTGTTAGAGATGTACGCCTCAGGTGAGATGGCTGAGGTGGCCTCCAGGATGGCGAGGCTCGGCGCCTTCGAGCAGCTGAGGCTTCACTCGACCACTAGCCAGTACGGCCAGCTCAGCAGGGCCTTCAAGTTCTATGAAATGATAAGGAGGGTGGTGGAGGATGAGGCCCAGCAGATATGGCTTGGAGACTTCGCCAAGGAGTGGAGCCTCGAGCAGATGGCCGGCAAGCCCAAGTTCAACGCGCTGTGGGAGGCCGCCAGGTCAAGCGAGCTGTCGATAGCTGAGGACAGGCTTTACAGGCTGCTGGGAAGGAAGTGAACCAGCGCCACCAAATGGCGCCGCGGCCGGGATTTGAACCCGGGTCACGGGCTTGACAGGCCCGCATACTAGCCGGGCTGTACTACCGCGGCGCGCCGTTGAGAAGGGCAAAGGATAGGAGCTATTAACCTTTTTGCCCTCATTGCCCTACGTAGCTGTTTCGACTTTCATATAGTTTTATAAGTTGTCATCGCGATCAGCATGTACAGGAGGTACGTAACCGAGCACTCAAGATGTGGGGCCCCCGGGGTGGCCCTGAACGCCCCCAAGCCCGATGAGGCCCCGAGCGGGGTGCGGGGGAACAGGGATGAGGCGATGACCGTAAGGCTACATGAACCTGTATGAGAGCTGAACCCCTGGTAGCCTCTCCAATATACTGGTTACAGGCAGGGGGCGCAGGTCGTCTAATCGGTAAGCCTGGCGTCAATAATCTAAGAGTCGTTATAAGTCGCTCCTGGTCCCTAAGCACCGGCTTGAGGCTGGAGGGCTGCGCGGAGGTCAGGGGGCCGGCCTCTCTGAGGGCCTCCGGAGACGTGGAGGTCCTTGGCTACAGGCCGAGGGGAGAGGTAAGCCTCGTGGTCCCCGTGGGGAGGTCAGCCATAGTCTGCGGCAGCGGCGAGGTGGAGGTCTCAGGGGGCGCGGCCCAGGCCTATGACCCGGCCTCTCTTAGGCGGCTTCAACAGGTGGCGGAGTCGCTAAGAGGGGCAAGAAGGGCCGTCCTGATAGGGCCCACTGACAGCGGGAAGAGCACGCTTGCCGCGTACCTGTACAACACAGGGGCCTTTGAGGGCCTCCTGAGCGTTGACGTGGGGCAGAACGAGCTCTACTGTCCCGGCTTCGCGGCCGCCGCCTCGCCGGCCAGGCCGTTCATGCCAGGGATGGCCGTTGGGGAGGCCGAGGCCTGTCTCGTGGGGGACTTCACGCCGAGGGGCCTTGAGGCCAGGTACCTGTACTGCTCGGCCAGGCTGTCCAAGCGGTGCGGCCGCCTAGTCATTGACACCGATGGGTGGGTCCACGGGGAGGGGCTCGAGCTGAAGGCCGCCCTCGTAGCCCAGCTTGACGCGACAGGCGTGGCGATAGGCCTTGAAGGGGACCAGCTGAGGGCCCTAAAACAGTACGTAAGCGACCTCATAGTCGTCGACAGGCTGGCGCCCTATGCCAAGAGCCAGGCCGAGAGAAGGGCCAACAGGGACAGGCTGATAGCCACATGCCTCTCGAGGGCCAGCAGGAGGCTTGTCAGCCTGGACCTCGTGATGGGGCGCCTGCCGGAGGGGGGACCTGAGGGCCTCCTGACCTCGGCTTACGGCGAGGGCCGTGACCACTTCGCTGTAATAGAGAGGCTCTCGGAGCGCAGCGGCCTCGTGTCGGTCCTCACGGGCTTCATGGGCCAGATAGAGGCCCTCAGGCTCGGCAGGGCCAGGATCGACCTCAGGTCCTTCCAGGGCCTCCTGTCCTAGTATGGCCGTTAAAACCTCCCTAGGCGCTAGCCAAGGGGGGAAGCTTGAGAGGCCTGAGCCCTAGGGCGACGGCAGCGATAGCGGCTGTCGTCGTTATGGTCCTGTCAATACTCAGCTACGAGGCCTACTACTGGGCCCTTCAGCGACGCGCCGTGGGCCCGCCCTCGCCGTCCTTGATCTCAGGCTACCTCGGGGGCTCATGGTCGCTTGACGCCAACAGGTCCTTCACGGCGACGTTCAACGTGACCGAGGGGTACATATCGCTGAGGTACCTTAACGGCTCGTTGGTCACGTGGCCCCTCAAGCCCTACGAGAGCGACTTCGAGCTCCCAGGGCCAGGCGGAGGGGCAACGGGAGGCCTGCCGGCCCTGGCTGACGTATACTTCTTCCAGGGGCCGAACTCCAGCGAGCTCGTCGTTGAGGTCTTTAAGGCTAACGAGACCCAGGCCGAGCAGGTCCTCACGGCCCTCGAAGCCAGGCTCGGGCCGCCCTCGGCGAAGGACGGCGTGAAGTATTACATAGAGACCTCCCTCGTGCCCCTCGGCGAGAGCCCTAACGTCCACCTTGCGGAGGTCACCTACGTATACGCTGTGTTCAGGAACTACCTGGTAATCGTGGTAAGTAACGCCACGGTCTCCTCCCAGAGGCTGGCGTCACTGACCGTTAGGTACGCCCTCTCCCTCCCATAAGGGCCTGCTGGCTACCCGGCGAGGGGCCATGGGCGAGGCCGACAAGAAGGGGGCCTATGACAGGCTCGCTGAGGTCATAAGGTCCTGCAGGGCCTGCCCCCTCTACAAGGGCAGGACGCAGGCGGTGCCGGGCGAGGGAAACCTTGACGCTGAGGTAATGCTGGTGGGCGAGGCCCCTGGGAAGACAGAGGACGAGCAGGGGAGGCCCTTCGTAGGCGCCGCTGGGCAGCTCCTCACAGAGGCCCTCGAGAAGGCCGGCCTCCCAAGACCGACCGTCTACATAACCAACGTGGTCAAGTGCAGGCCCCCCAACAACAGGACGCCGACAGAGGAGGAGGTAGCGTCCTGCGTTAAGTACCTGAGGGAGGAGATAAGGCTGGTGAGGCCTAAGGTCATAGTGGCCCTTGGCAACACGGCCGGCTCAGCCCTCTTCTCGCTCGCTGGCCTCAAGTGGAGGGGGGCCACCGCGGAGAGGGGGAGGCAGGTCAGGGCCAAGGTCGAGGGGGTGGAGGTCGTGTTGCTCCCCACCTATCACCCGGCCGCAGCGCTCTACAAGCCTGACCTCAGGGGGCTGCTCGAGAAGGACTTAGAGGAGGCGGCGAAGCTAGTTAAGAGGGGACGCCAGGGGAGGAGGACGCTCCTGGACTTCATGTAGTAGGCGGAAGCGACCTCAGGGTCCTCCTGTAGGACCAGAGGGCTACGGAAGCCGCAAGCATGGCGCCAGCAGCCAGGGCCGCCAGGGCTATGACAACAGTGCCGACGAGGCCTGAGCTGGGCGATATTATCTGGCTGATAACCTCAGGCTGCGCCTGGCCGTACTGTATGAGCCCAAGGTACCAGGAGAGCTCGTCTATCACGGCCGTCTCCATTATGTAGATGGCGTCCTGCGGGTCCGAGGGGAGGAGGGCGGAGGCGTAGCTCATGTAGGCTGAGTCGAGGGAGCTCAGGAGCCCGCTCCTGGCGAGGGCCGCCGCCAGGACCGCGTACTCGCTGTTAAGCTCAGCAGCGTAGGCCAAGTTGACGGCCTTTGATGAGGAGTTCCCGCTCTCAACGAATATGACGTTAAGGGCGTTGGTCAGGGCGTCCTCATAGACGCCGATGGCGGCCAGGTACTGCCCCTGAGAGAGGAGGCTGTCGCCATAGTTCACCAGGAACTTCAGGTCGTTCTCCATGGCCTGAAGGGCCTCCGCGTCAGCCACGTCGCCTATGGACTCGAGCTGCTGGACGTAGTAGCTTATGAGGGCGCCCGCGTAGTTGAGGGCCGTGTCAGCGTAGCCGCCCACGGCCGAGGCCGTGGCCGCCACCAGGGCAGGGGTGAGGTTGACCCCCTCGTCGACCGTGGCGTTGGCCGCCATAAGCCACCCTATGGCGCCCAGTATCCTGGCCTTGGCGAGGGCCAGGTAGTAGGCCGGCACGTAGGCGCCCGTCACGTTGACCTGGGAGGCGAGGCTGGCCGCGTAGCTTGAGAAGTAAAGGGAGTCGGCGAGCCTGGCGAAGGCCGTCGCCATGAGCTCAGCGAAGGTGAGGGAGTAGGACCTGTTGGCGTAGAGCTCCGCGCTGGCCATCATGGCGCTGGCCCTGGAGTAGAGGTCCGAGGCCTGGCTCGTCAGGAAGCCCGCGAGGCTTCCCCCGCTGTCGCTGACCCTCAGGGCCCACAGGGTGTAGTTGGCTGCGAGGGCGTTAACGTAGGCCGTGAAGGCGAAGCTCGCCGCGGCGTAGGGCATGCTCGCAAGGTACTCCCTGGCCATCGCCATGTCATGCTCGCTCTCGTTGACGAACTGCTCCACCTGGTACTGAAGGAAGCTGCCAGACCCCCTGAGCAGGGAGGCGGAGGAGCTGACCTGCTGGAGCGCTGAGTCAGTGTCCTCGATGAAGTAGTCCGTGACGTTGACCATGACCTCGTTGAACTGCCTGGGGGCGGGCACGCTGACGTTCATCGTGTACGGGTAGGCCCCGAAGACCTCTGAGAGGGCCTGCACTACGCCTGCCACCGGCACGGCCCTGCTGTCGTTACAGCCCCCGCTGGCTGAGGGCATGTTGCCGACCGGGTAAACTATGCCTAGCCCCTCCGAGGCGGCGGCCTCGCACTTGTACTGGAGGCCGCCTATGGGGCCCGAGAGGCCCGAGGGGCTTACAGCGCCAGTTATTGCAAACTGATGAAGGGGGTTAACGTCAAGGCCCGTGGCCAACGCGAGGACCGCCAGCGTGATGCCGAAGCTTCCCGAGGGCCCCTCGATGGAGCCTGAGACGTTGAAGTGGACGTAGAGGTTGTAGTTCCTCCAGTTCAGCCCGGCGTACGCCATGGCCACCATGTAGGCCATCTCCACGCTGTAGAGGGTTGAGGACCCCACCTGGCCGCTGTTGTCAGTCACGCTGACCTGGCCCGTCCCAGGGTACGTCAGGGTCACGGTCACGTTGGTCACCATGCCCTGGGTCCCGTAGACGGCCGGCAGGAGCACCCAGGTCTCCCTGGTCCAGCTAAGGCCCTGGGCCAAGGCGAGCGGGGCCGCCACGGCCAGGGCCACCATGACGAGCAGCAGCGCGGCGGCCGCGTGCTCCCTCAAATTTAAACCCCTGAGCCCCTTGTCGCACTGGGAGGTTTTAGGGTTAGGTGAGCAACCTTGGGCGGAAGGAAGCAGCCTAGGCTTAAGGAGGCCAAGGTTGACGAGAAGGCCGGGTCCGCCAAGGAGCTCAGGATAACGCCGACTCAGGTCATAACGAAGGAGAAGGTACTCCAGAACGCAAGGCTCATGGGCCTCGTATACCTGGTGAGCAGGCTGGGGCCCATACACGAGAGGACCCTCCACATGGTGGTCAGCGAGGTCCAGGCCAAGGGCTTTGACATGGGCTACCAGTTCTTCAAGGTGGGCCAGGACCCCTACAGCCCTGCCCTCAAGAGCGACGTGGTGGCCCTGCTCTACGTAGGCCTCCTCGAGTCGGAGCCGAGGTACAAGAAGCTGGTGGTCAGCTCGGCCGGCAAGGAGGCCCTTGAGAAGGTCGGGGCCCCCAAGGGGCTCCAGGACCTCGTGGAGGCCTCCATAAAGGAGCTCAAGGCCAAGAGCTCAATGATGGACGCCAGGATAGACGCTGAGATGAGGGGAGGCCTCTCCAGGAGGCCCAGCGGGAGGCCGCCCGTGCCGGGGCTCTGAGCTTAAAGGGCGTGAGGCCCAAGGTCCCATTCTGACCCTTAATTATCCTGATAGGCCATAGAGGCCTGGTGCACAGGGTGACCAGCTACGTCCACTTGCTCAGCAAGGAGGCCAGGAGGAAGATCATTGAGGTCCTAGCCTCCTCAAGGGGCGTCAGGAGGCTGGCTGACGAGCTTGGGGTGACGCCGGCCGCCGTGAGCAAGTACCTCAGGGGGCTCACGCACCCCTCGGACAGGGTTGTCGAGAAGGCCATAGGGGCGGCGACGCCTGAGGAGGCCCTCGAGATATCGAAGATAGTGGCTGAGGTCCTCCTCGAGGGCATAGATGACTACGTGAGGTGGTCCATTGAGAAGGGGGTCATGGACGTCAGGGTCTACAGCAGGCTCTCCGAGATAGCGGCGAAGGCTGGGCTGGCAAGCCTCTCCTCTAGGAGGGCCGCCGAGCTGGCCGACGTCAAGGTCTAGCTCTCAGGCATCCTGTACCTGTACCTGAGGCCCAGTATCTTGAAGTCCTCGGAGGCCTCAACCAGCCAGCCGGCGAGTATAGAGGTGAGGGCCTCGAGGGCGGCCTCCTGGTCAACCCCCAGGGCCTCAGAGGCGAGGGAGGCGTCAACCCTCTCCCTGAACCTCGCCCTGAGGGCGTCCATGAGCTCAAGCAGGGTCATGGAGGGGGTTGACCTGACGAGCCTCCTGAGGAAATCGAAGTCGTCCTCGCTGAGCATGGCCCTCTCGAGCAGGTCCTCCCGGCCCCTCCTCCTCAGGAGCTCCCAGTACCTGTAGAGGGGCTCATAGTCGTTAACGAGCTCACCGGTGGCGAAGGGCGGCAGCCTCAGGCCAGGTCCCTAGCCCTTACGGCGAGGGAGGCCTAAATCGTGAGGGGGCCCTTGGGCGGCTCAAGCACGAGCAGCGTGGGCTCCTGGGGCAGGGAGGCCGCGTCAACGGTCACGCTGTTTGAGCCGACTCTCTCAACCCTCCCCCTCCAGGCCTCTAAGAGCCTGTCAAGGGGGTCGAGGGGGACGTTGGAGCCGGGCACCCAGTAGTGGGCCGGCAGGACTAGCCTTGCCCCGAGCCTAGCGGCCCAGCGGACCGCCTCCTCCTGGCTGACGGTGGTCACGTCGCCAGCGGGCACTATAGCTATGTCGGCCCTGCCCACCCTTTCCGCGGAGTCGCTGGGCTCCCCCACGTCGCTCAGGTGAGCCAAGGTGAGCCCCTCCGCCTCAACTACGTAGGCCACCACGAGGCCAAACAGGGAGCCGCCCTTGTCGTCGTGGCCCAGCCTCACGCCCCTGACCCTCAGCCCCCCTAGGCTAAGCTCGCCCTCCCTCCACCTCACAACCCTTGTCCTGGGGCCGGAGGCCAGCTCAACAGCGTTGTGGTCGTAGTGGTCGTGGCTTACCAGGACCAGGTCGGCCTGGGCCCTGCACCTGGGCAGGCCGAGGGAGTCGCCGTCGTGGGGGTCCATCGTTCC